>ERZ1674245.442-NODE-442-length-13976-cov-11.198190_pt1 | contig 13976 bp, 13 predicted proteins | sample MGYA00581205_ERZ1674245 | MGnify/ENA primary metagenome ERZ1674245 (study PRJEB41354, sample SAMEA4873314) | human saliva metagenome | biome: human-associated habitat [ENVO:00009003]; feature: mouth environment [ENVO:08000002]; material: saliva material... | reverse complement strand
AAGTTGTCGGCCTTTAGCCAAGAGATAGGGGAATAGTTATTTATATATGTCGAAATCAGATTCTTTGTGGTCTGATGCGTTGTTTCCGGGCAGTCTATTTTCCATGTGGCTTCGATTACATCGGCAAGAAGTTCGATTTCGTTGTCCGGTGCATTGATTATCGTTTTCAGGGAATTGATTAAAATCTTTTTTCGGTTAAACGCTCCGGTCGGCGGTGCAACAACTTGAAACATAGGACTCCTTTCTAAGAAAGTAGACCAGCAGGATTTGCCTCGCCGGTCTTTTTATTTTACTTGTTTGTCATACTCTGCAACAGATTGTAAAGCTGTGGGTTCAAGTCCTTAATCCTGTCAACGACAGGGCGATCGACTGCGGGGAGCATATATGCGTTTTGTAACGATGCAAGCGTTTTTCCCACAAGCTTTTCCGGCTTTAACTTTCTTACAAGTGTTTCAAAGATGCGGGTATCGTTATTTGCTCCGTTATCCTGCATGTGAGCAAGTGTATATGCCAGAGAATCCGACACATTGTTAAGCGTTGCATCTTCGATTGCTTCGACAACCTCATCAATCGTGGCCTTTGTTTCGAGTTCGGTCAAGAATTTCGGCTTCTTACTGTAAGCGGTAGAACTTTTTTTCGTCATTGTAAGCTTATCGGCTTCAACTTCTCTTGTGAGATTACTAAGCAAGACCTTGCTGAACTCTGTCTCACCTGTAAAGCCTGTGATGATTTCATAAATTTCTGTTTTACTCGATGCACCGGTACTCGTTGCAAGCATACAGATGTTGATTAAATCCTCTCTCGGAACGGCATTTAACCATCTCGAAAGAGCCGAAATCGTTCGCGGTGTCGTAAACGGAAGGCTCTCCGGGTCAATATCGTCATCGATCGTGTTTTCATCCTGCTTACACAATAGATACTTTTCGGGATTCTGTGCAAGCGTCCTTCTGATAAGCTCATTCAGATCGGGATTTACACGAAGAAAGGTATCGTAATCCGGGATAACATGGATTGTCCAGAATCTTGAGATGGACGCGCTGTCAAGCGGGGTGATGTTACCCTTATCGTTTCCTGCGGCAACCATTAAAAGATTATCGGGAAGCATTACATTGCCGAGTATACGCGCCGTTGCAAGAGACAAAAGTGCGGATGTAATGTCGGAAGTGGTGCGGTTTAACTCATCCAGAAATAAAATAGGTTTTTCGTTCGGATGGGCCACAGCATAGTCGATTGCTCTTTGGATTGTGGCGTGCGGGAAGAATTTCTGCATGTAATCATCTTTTTTCGGAGTTGGTACGGTTTTTGGTGCCGTAAGATCAGACTTGTCGCCAAGCTGATTACAGGTAGTGGTAAAGCACTGTGTATTTCTTTCTTCTGCGAGTGCCATCACCTACGAAGACTTGCCGATACCGGCTTCGCCGTTTAGAAACGGAATCGAACCGGTATTAAGCAAAGCATTTACGGTTACGGTTAGGGTGTTATCGAATTTCATATCAGAACTCCTTTTAGGTGATTATATAGTCATTAAAGCATTTGCTCCGCAAAGCGGAGTCCCCTCGCCGAAGACGAGGGGACTCTAGGTTGAAACTTTTGTTTACACGGGTTTTCTTTTTACTTTGCAAATTTTCTGTAAATCTTAAAACCATAGTAGCCTCCGGCAATCATGAGCCAGAGGATGACGGTCGGGGACATTCTGGGGTCACTAAGGCTTCCGAATCCAAGCGAAATCAGAACGACTGCGGTCGTTAAGAACATGAGAATCTTACCCCAGACGATTAAAAGACCAAAGACAAAGAATACAATAATTTTTACGAGGCTTAAAACGACGCCAAAGAGTCCCTTCGGTGCCGGGCCTTCTCTCCATTCCTCGAAAGTTTCGTTCAGTCTATCCAAAGCATTCATGGTTTAAACCTCCTTTATGTTAAATTTTTTCGAAAAAAAGACAGGCAATTAGAATTGCCCACGGTACAGCGGGTTGCGTATTTACTAAGAATACTATATAATCAAGATATATTTTAACACATTGGAGGCTTTAAATGAATGGTTTTTGTCACAAAGTTTCCGGCACAGGCTTAAGCCTTTTAGCTGTGGACGGGCTCTTCGTAGCTACAAATAGCAATAATGCCGCTTTAAAAGCCAAAGCTGATTTTTTGATTCAGCATCTTGGCATTATGAATGAAAATAACTTTATGCTCGCTCCTGCGATCGGCCTTATGATTGGGGCTTTCATCGGTTTTACCTTGCCCGATATAGATCAGCAGGAATGGTTTCCGTTACCGCACAGGTCGATTACGCACAGCTTTTATTTTCTCGTGTTACTGTCTCTTATTGCTCTAAAATATTCAATTCTATGGGGGGTGGTTTTCGGTGCTACAACACATCTTGTGCTTGATAGTTTTTCTTATGCCGGTGTTAGTTGGTTTTTCCCATTTTCGGGCTATGTGAGATACACCGGCGGCGCATTTGTTAAAAAAGGTCATAAGTTGCAACTTTACAGGTCAAACAGTATCGAAGAGAAGATGATTGCAGGCGGGATTCTCATTGTATCTCTTATCGTTACATTTTTAACTTTTAAGCCCTTGTTTCTAAAATAAAACAGTACCGTAGATTTTATCTACGATACTGTTTTTTGTTTAAAGATTCAACTCAAGTCTCACGGCTTCAAGAAGTTGCTCTTGATTCAAGCCTTTTTGGTCTAAGAGTGAGTTTACTCGTTCGTCAAAGGTGTCTTTTGTGAGTATCTTGTGGATGATAACTGGGTACTTTTGTCCCTGCCTATAAAGTCTTGCGTTTGCTTGAATATAAAGTTCGAGACTTGTCGGCAGGGTGAACCAGATCGCGGTATGACCGCCTTCTTGGATGTTGATGCCGTGACCGGCAGATGCCGGTTGAAGTACAAGCGTCTTAATTTCGCCTCGATTCCATGCACGCATCATCTCGATTGAGCCGTCAAAGACCGCGAATTTGTCGCCGTCACCGTCTTCCCCATAGGGCTTTAAGCCCATCTTTGCAAGGCGTTCCGTGATTCTCTTTAGGTCGATCTTAAAGTAGTATAGAATCAGGGTGTTATCCGAAGTCGTGTTTATGATGTGCTCCATTATGTCAAGTTTATGCTGATGGAGTTCGATAAAGCCCGGCTCTTTGTCCGTGTAGAGTGTCCCGGACGCGAGTTGCCAAAGTTTTGCGGCAAGTGCGGCTTTTGTCTGTGCAGTGATCGCTTCATCTTCGAGACTTAGCACCATGTCTTGTTTGAATTTTTCATACAGCTTTGTCTCTTCGGAAGTCAGATGCGCGTACAGAGTGTTATAGCTAATCGGCGGGAGCGTAATCGCCGTATTTTTCACAGAACTTGTTATGTCTGTGATCTTTTCAAAGATTTTCGGCTCTGCATCCGGCAGTATTGTGTAGATATGATAGTTGCCGTTATAACTCAGCTTATCGTTAAAGTAGTTTTCGATATACGCTTTTCTCGTTTTGCCGAGCCGCGCCCCTTGGTCTAAGAGCCAGATTTGGGGCCATAGGTCAAGTAAGTCTTTCGGCGCGGGTGTGCCGGAGAGTTCCACGATCTTTGAGATATACGGCCTTACGGTTTTCAGAGCCTTAAAGCGCATCGACTGCGGGTTCTTAAAGCTTTGCGATTCGTCAATGATTACGAAGTTAAAAGGCCAGTCTTTCTTAAAGAAACTCACAAGGTCTGGAACCAGTTCACGGTTTATGAAGAACACAGTCGGCGGCATCTCTTTCACTTCTTCGTAAAGCTTAAGTCTTTTTGCTTTTGATAACTCTTTCCCATTTTTGTTTAGAAAAAGTGACTGATACGGAATATCAAAGCCCCATTTTTCGATTTCGTCAATCCATGTTGCTCTTGCGATCGTCTTTGGTGCAATCACAAGCGTATGCCATGTCCACGGGATTGATTTATGGTGACGCATTTTATCAAGGGCTGAAAGCACGGTCAGTGTTTTACCTGTCCCGCAGTCCATAAAAAGTCCGTAACCTGAATTGCTTACAATCAGGTCACGGCACTTTTCTTGGTAAGGGTGAAGGCTTGGCATCAGCACCACCTCGGTTCAGCGGCACGATAGATTTCAAGAAGATCGTTATATTTGCCGAAATTGTAAGCGTCAAAGTAAATCTCTTCGCCGTTTAAGAGATCAACGAACTCGTGAATGAGGCTTGTATCATCGCTACTTAAGATTTCGTCAACGGTGTAGCCGAGCGTTGTAGCGGCGGCCTCTGCTTCTTCCGTGTCGAGTTTAAAGGTCTTTACAAACTCCGGCACAGCTTCGTTTGCACTCCCATAAAGATTCTCTGTGTACTCATCAAAGAGCGCATCGTAGTGTGCATCCTCTAGTGCGCCGAACTCTCTGTCCGTCATATAGTGTGCCATGTTTATTCTCCTTTGTTTTTGTATTTTTTCGAAGCCTCTTTTAAGAGCCGTTCGAAGTTTTCGTCAAGTATTTTGTTTACATCATCGTTGCTTTTCAGTTCAATCTTTTTGATTTCGTTGTCAGTTACGACTAAGAGAGTCGGTGTGTGCTTGATCTCTTGCTCTGCAATCAGTGTCTTTGTTATCTTTCTCGCCGTAGAAGCCTTTCTGATTGAGACCAGTCCTTCCAAGGTGTTATGCGACTCTGCGAAGGCGTTGATTTCAGGCTCCAGTTTCTTGCATAGCGGGCAAGTCGGACTGTAGACAATCACGATACTCTCGGATGACAAGTTATCAAAGCCGTTAAAAGGCTTTACATCTTTGAACATCCTGTCTCTCGGCAGAGAGAGAAAGATGAGTATGAGGATCGTTATCAGGCCGGTCAGAAAGATAATCGGTTTTCGTTTCATGATTTGCCTCCTTCTTCGTTTATGATTTTCGTTGCCGCAGTAATCAATGAATCCAAAAGATACGGAATGCCGTTTCTAAGAGTTTTGTGCTTGTCTCTTTTTGGAAGAACCCTTAGAATCGTATAATATGCGACAGATAGTACATCATCTTCTCCGTATTGCTCTACCATGTACTTTTTCGCAGTAAGCATCATGAAACGGCACTGTTTGTAATAGCAGAGCATGTTGGAAAACTCGAACACGGATTCGTCATTGTCAAAGTCTTCTAATGTCTTTTTGAATCTCGAAGTTCGAATCACATCTTCAATTACTTCTTTTGCGCGGGGAATCTTATCAAACGGAATCAGAATGTTGGTATTTTGTACCGGAATTTGTTTTTCCCTCGTTGTGCTTGCAAGATCGGCATATATTTCTTCGATACTTGTTTCTAACTCTTTCGGCCTTTCGACCCTCTGTCCCGTAAATGTTACCCAGTGGCACATCAGAATTTCATAATCACCGTTCTTTTTTCTGATTACGGTTTTGTTTCTTGCATTTTCAAAATCGCGTAGGTTTGCCGGTGCACGGAATAGAAGGTGCAGGCCTTTGCCTGACATAGATTTTTCTGCGTAAATCCAGTTTGACCGTAAAAGCTTTTCTTTTAAGTCATCGGGGCATTTCGGTTCAATGTCTAAGATTACGAACCCTGTCTTTTTCACATCTAAGAGAAACGCGAGATTCGGGATTCTTTTTATGATGTGAGTAAGGCCTGTCAGAGTTTCCTGTTCTTCTCCGAGTATCCATTTGCATGGGATTTTCATGCCGGTTTCGATTAAGGCTTTTAAGTTAATCGGCTTTTTGTCTTCGGGGTCTGTGAATGCCCAGTGGGGTATATCTTTTAAGTCGCAGACTCCGGGGTAAGTGATAAAGTAACGCAGTTCCAAAACGGACTCCTTTCTGTGGACAAGTTCTTGTAAATGTGTTATTTTTATTATAATAAAGATAGGAGGTAGTTGCAATGAAAGGTGCTGTAAAGTCAAAAGGCAATTTAGGTCACGCGATTTTGACCGGTGCGATTACTATGGTGATGGCTTTTGGCATTGTCGTTCCGACTGCGGGGATTCTGCACCGTGCGGTCGAGTACAAGCTATCGGAAGCGAGGTTCGATAAGCGTAAAGTGCCAAGTGAGCCGACTGTCACACCGATGGAAACTGCGCCCGTACAGGAAGAAGTCGTGCCGAAGTCAGAACTCACGGAACTTAGTGAAAATTATCAGGCACAGATTTCTTCTCTCGAGGGCCAGATTGCAGAACTTAGTGCCAATGCACATGCAGAGAGTGACCGGTATGCGGGTGTCGCAAATATGCGGTTTTTACCGGATGAAAATGTCTGGGTTTATGATGTTCATCGGGGCGACACGCTCTCTAAGATTTCCAGAATCACGAATTACAGCGTGGATCAGCTTGCAAACATTAATCAGATTCGCAGAGTGAATCTGATTTACACCGGTTCTTCTCTTAGAGTGCCAAATAACTAAATTAAAAACACTCTGACTTTGAGTCAGAGTGTTTTTTTTATGGAATGTATTTTAGGATGATGCCGTCCTGTATTGAATTGTCTCTTGGGCTATAGCCGATTAATGCGATTTTCGGCAATAGAAATTCTGAATAAAGCATTCTGCAAGCAGATTGAACTTATTGCACATTACATTTTCCTCTTAACATCACGAAAAGCTTTTAATAAGCGTTCACACGCCTGATTCAGTGCGCGTGCCTGCACATCTAGCCACAACTCATAAGAATTTGGTTGCAATTCACCGCCTTTCTTTTTCTTTAATTCAGAAGGCGTGCAAAGGCGCTCGGCAATGTCACTGTCAAAAATAAACGAACACCCGCCGTAGCTGTATTCAGTCCAGTCGTGTGCGCCGTTTAACAAAATGTCTCTATTTATGCTTGCTTCGTCAATGTGCGAGCGCTTGACAGTCTCTTCGAAGTTATCGAGTAATTCAAGCGCGTATTGTGTGATGCCGCGATCGAAAGCACTCGTATGTTTACGATTCATTAGAGTTTTGCGAACTTCTTCTAAGATCATTTTTTGCCTCCTGTTTTTAGGTGATTCCGTATTCGGTTGCAAAGTCCGGTACTTCAGAAAACGCTTTAATCGTCTTACAGACAACGCTTACGGGTGAGTATATATTATAGCGGAATGAACTTGTGTCTTGATGCGGTGTTCTTACGACATAGTACACTGTGTCTAACATGCATTTAAGTCTCGGATCAAATTTTAAGAGAGCTCTCTTCAAAGTGACTCTTTTGACGGCGGGGTCGTAGAACTTAAAGGCCAGAGCGAAAGCGACACACGATGCGATCAGGTTTTCCTGTATGAATGGATCGTACTCTGTAAAGAGAATTGTGTCTTTTGGCTTTAGGTTGTCGTTCTTGATTTGTGACGCAAACAGTTTTGCTTCTGTGCTCCAGTCTTTTATACGATTAAAGCGATTCAAAGCCTCGTATTGAAACATGACAAAGAAAGTGTAGTATATTTGTGGATCGAAGTTTGATTCGATTACAGAATCAAATTCTTTGCGTAGCGGGAAGTAGCCGAGTTCGTTTTCGTTTGAGACTCCGGCTTTCAGATTTTTGGTGATGCTGAAAATTCTTTTTATTTCCGGTTCTCTGCTTAGAAGCAGTACGAATCTTTCGGCACATTTCGTCAAAGTTTTTTGGTTTTTGCGGAAGGTTTTGTCCAGATACCCGTTTTTGTTAATCGCGTGTCCGATAAGGCTTAAAGGTTTTAGAATTTCTTTTGAAGCCTTTTCACAATCGTTTAAGGCTTCGATGGTTTCCGGGCTCATGTGTGACCTCCGTTTTAGTTTTTTTGAATAAAGTGCTTAAATTCTTTTAAGAGTCGCTTTTTTACTTTTGTCTTTTTGCATAAGTCTACCAACTCATCAACGCTGTCTTTTTGGTCGATTACGCAGACTAAAATCTCTTGATTTGCGATTAGTTGCATCGTAAAGTTTTGAAGCGCTGTTGGTTTTTTGCCTGGCGCTTTTAATTCCACAAAGATTGCGTGACCGTTTAATAACACAATGCGATCCGGCACGCCGGTAGCAGACGGCGATATGAATTTAAAGCATAGGCCGCCTGCTTTCTCGACTTTTTTGCGGAGGTATGTTTCAATCCGTTCTTCCGGCTTCATGCGTTCCTCCAAGAATCCGTGTACTTCTTTTCAACAATGTCGATGTAGGCTTTGAGATTGAGGCCTTCTAAGGCTCTTTCTGCGGATTCATCGTCCATGAGCCAGAGGTCGGTATTGTTTATGACAAAATCTACGGTTTCGTTTACATTGGTTGCTTTCTTGATGATCGCCTCATGTCCGACCATGTTTGTATTGACACCGTAACGGGAGAGAATCTCTTCGGCGAGCGGATCGTTTTGGATCGCTCTTTCGTTATTCTTTTCTCTTTTCTTTGCGGTTGCCGGTGTAATCTTTGACATGGTTGCGGCAGAGATGTTCATGCTTGTCTCGGTTTTGTTTACAGCAAAGGCACGGTTATAGTGCTGAAGCTGCACAATGCTTCCGTCCGCTGTTTTGCCGAAAATATAGCTATTACTGTTCGGCGAAGACGCGAGGACATACTGAAACATCCAGAGTTTTTTCTGCGGGGTGAAACCCCCGTTAATCAAGTCACGCATGATTCTCTCTGCAAGTTCCGGCTCAAATTCAGATTCCAGATTCAAGTCCTTGTCGTGCATGGTCTTATACTTCATGTATTCTACAAGTGTGTAGTCTACGATTGCCGGTTGCACGGGAGCGCAGTACGGATTCATGCCGTAATAGCACTGTAAGTCGCCGCCGGACACGGATAAGAGTTTTGTAGTTTCATAGTCGCCGTTTGAAAATTCACAGCGATTGTTGGTGTCTTTTGAAATCAGGAAAAGCTGTTCCGGTTCAATTTCGACACCGATCTCTTTCGAGATGTTTTCTATGATGCGGTCATTTGTCTCTTTTTCGAGAACGGCATAAAGGCCATCGGTGTTTGTGCTGTAAACCTTGCCTCCGGCCTGTGAGAGAGCAAGTCCGACTCTGAATGTGATTAACTGCCCGATGATTCGCATCGAAATAATCTTATTGTTCATGCGAATCTTTGATGATTTGCCGGAAGGTCTTGTCTTTGTGTCTCCCGCGCCGGTCGCCGAGTTTAGAATCAGCTTAACGCCTCCGCGAAGAAGCTTATAGGTCGCCTTTTCTTCGGGAGTGAGATTCGGGTCTTTTAATTTGTGACCGTATTCTTCTTTCAGGTTGTAGGCGATTAAGTATCTGTCTTCTCCGAGCATTTCGTTAAAGAAGGCGTTCATCATCTTTAAGAGGATCGGATAGTAGGACTTAAAGTCATCATGATTCATGAGTCCGACAGAGGTCTTCCGGTACTTTTTGTTTAACTTGTAAGACCCGTTTTTGTTTTCCGTGAGTTCCACCGATTTCGGCTCTTTTAATACAGCCGGAGCAGACACGGGACTCTGTGCTTTCAGAATTTCTTTTCTTGGAATTGCTCGCCCGTTTACTTCTAACTCTTTCGGGACTTCTTTAATCAGCTTTCCGGTTACAAATGGAAGAGCAAGCTTTAAAATCTCTTCAAAGATTTTTGCATCTCTTGCGTCATCCCGGTACTTTTTAAGATTGTATTCCTGCCCGTGGATGCCGCCTTTTCCGAACACGGCAATACAACCTGTGGAATGGTTCTCGGAATCAAAGTACGGCATGTTCATGTTCGGAAGTATAAATTCGTCAAAGTTTCTGACGGGCTTATCCGTGCCGAACTTCTCTGCGTACTCAAGCGAGTCGTTAAAGTTTTGGCCTTCGATGCTCTTATAGTAGTCGTAGATCGCCATAAAAGCCTTTAAAGTGTTTTCTGTGGGGTTACAGGATTTTACATAATTTAGAGTCTCTTCCAAGATGTTTCGTTGCGGGAGGCCCGTCTTTTCGGCTTCTTCTTTGCTCGGATAGAGGTAAGACACGGCTTCAATGTCAGACAGGTTTCCGTAGGGACAAAGTGTGTTTTCTACAAGCTGTGCGCTCGTTGAGTCGATTGTCATTCGATCAAAACGGACATTTTGAAGCGTGTGTGCCTTTTCTTTCTCGTAGAGTAAGTCCGGGTACTGCTCGATGTGTGAACGCTTTAACTCAAAGTTTGACTTATATACATCATTCTCTAAGAGAATGGCGGTATAGACTACATCGGACACATTGTATGCTAAGAGGTCAAGAAGTTCGTCCAAGTCTTTGATTCTGGTGGTTGCAGAAAATGATACATTCGGCTCTTTAATCTGGTAGCCGAGCATGGCAAGTAGACGCTTTAAGGCAAGAAACGACTGCTTTTCGTTAAGCTTTGCAAGGTCTAAGTGTCTACCGGAACGGAGCATGTTGCGTCTTATATTGCTTCTCGTATAGTCTGTGTCTTTCTCAAACTCTCTTTTACCAAAGTCGTACTTTTGGTAGAGCGCAGACGGCATATTCTTTTTAAAGGTGTCAAAGAGCGCATTGTTAAAGTCATGCATCGTCTTTGCCGTGGGCATTTCGATCTCTTGATTGTCTGTTACGGTGTGGTACGCATCGTATAAAAACTGCGCGATCATTGTGAGGTCATAGTTAAAAGAGTTGTAACCGACAAAGAACGGATGCTTTTCCGGGTTAAAGTGCGGATCAATGTCTGCGAAAAAAGTATTCTTCTCGCTCTTTAGAATGTCATAGTCTTCGCAGTAGCCGATGGTCTTTGCAAAGCGCTTTAGGTTTGCCGGTACACAGAGATTCAGGACTTCAATCTTTTTCTTGTTTCCGTTTGTCAAAATCTTGAATCTCGGAACGACTTCAAAGATTTTGTCTTTGATCTTTTCGCTAAGCGTTTCAAACGGCATACTGTCCGTGAGTTCGTCTAAGTTGTCTGCGATGAAATACAGTTCGGTGCGTGCCTCATGTTCATAAAAAATGGCGATGGAAAAAACATTTTCCACCGCCTCAATGTCCCATGCGGCAAATGTGGCATTTTTGATACCAATAGCCATGGCGGGTACTCCTTTTTACTGAATTTGTGTTTTGTCTAAACCGATATAGCTTATGCCGCGTGCTCTGCTCTGTGAAAATTGAGCGTATTCAAGCTTTGATGGGTTCATGGTTGCGACATTCGGCATGAATGATTTTAAGTTGTATTTTAGGATGAGCGGTTCTTTGATCGTCATCAGCTTATCGGTTCTGAACTGCTTGTTGGACTCAAAATCCGTTCTTGTTGCAACAATCTGGTCTAACTCCTGTCTGAATCTTCTTTCGCTGTTACATTTTTGATCCGGCACCGATACCTGAAACCAAGCTTTGTAGAGTTCGTAAAGAAAGTCATACGGCAAGTCGTTCCATGCGGTCTGCGGAATCAAATCAAAGAAGAACGCTCTGGTGTTATCGTTAAATTCTTTATAGCTTGCTTTTACGGATTGCGACTTCGCGGGTTCCGAAAGTTCATAAAAGTTTGATTCGAGAACCTTTTTCATGACATACTCAAGAACTTCTTGGCGTTTTAAGTAATCGTCTTTGATGTATTTCCGCTCGATTCCCTCAAAGCTTTTGTCCATCGGGACAAATAAGAGTCGCCGGTACATGGAGTTTGTCTTATCTGAAATGATCGGGAACTCATTGATGCATTGCACCATGAAGCCGTGGAATCTATAAGTGATCGGCTTTTCAAACTTTCTGTCAATGCTGATTTTGTCGTGCGTAATCAGTGACTTTACATCGCCGAAACGGTCGATCGGCACACCAACATCGTTCTCATCGGTGATGATGGTCGTACAGGTTAGAAGCTTTTCTTTCGTGAATCGGTCTCTAAACTCTTTAAACTGGATGGCTTCACAGGACGAAGGGCCCGCTAAGTGCCGCCAGAGTTCGCAGAGTGTGCCCTTACCGTTATTGCCGATCGTTGAGTAAAGCAAAGCCGTTTTATTCCAACTGACATGCGGCCTTATGATTGCGCCGGTGATCTCCCAAAGAAGCTTAATGATTTCGGGATCGTCCGAAAGGCTCTGATACCATGTGTCCACATCCCAGTCCGTGTTGTCATCCGGGTTATGAATGTTTATGTTTGTTGCGCCCGGCTTATAATCAACCGGACTTTTGTTCAGATAGATATAATCCGGCGAAAACGGCAGAAGTTGTTTTGATCTGTAATCAAAGATGCCGTTGTTTACCGGAATCAAGTCCTTGTCGAGTGTTCTGATTACATGTGGGCATCTTTTGGAATTTTTCAAGTGCTGTAACACTTCTTTACACTCTTTGTCACCGATGGTGTACCTGTATTCTTTGATTGCTCGCTCTAAGATGTTAGAGTTGATATTATATGTTCCGAGAAGCGGGCCGTCTTCCATGTAGACCCCTAAAACATCCGCTCGAATGTCCACAAGGGAATCCAAAAGAGAGATGTTTCTGATTTCAAAGCGAACGCACAGTATGTCTGCGATCTGCGCCGGTTCAAGGTCGCGCGGAGCAGGGTACTTACTTCCTTTCGGAAGTCCGGCATTTTCGATCTCGATTTCGTTTCTGGTTGCGTCCAGAAGTTCATTCTGGATGACAGCCGGTTTTGGAAGAGTGTTCCTTGTGTACTGTGATAGATAGTTGTCTGTAGCCTGACGCAATACTTCGCTTCGGGTTCTAAGAGCCATTCTACAACTCCTTTCGTGCGAAGCATCGAAAAAATGTTCGCATAAATGTGTTCTTTTCAGTCATTATAGCAACGACCCGATGTTTGGTAAACTGGCGAAACCGACAAAAAAAAGAGAGCAGGCCCTTTGCCTGCTCTCTTTGAGTCGAGTTAGTTTGCGTAGGGGTTATCCGAGTAGTCATCCGAGTAGTAGTCTTCGGACGGCGGGTAGCTGATTCCTGCGGTGGGAGCCTGCTGTCTTAAGTTCTGTGCCGAATAATTTTTCTCACCCTGCATCGGCTGTCCGTAATCCTGCTGTGCCCGCTGTGCATAGGGATCATTTGCCTTAGGCTGTACGGGCTGTGGCATGGACTGCTGTGCATAAGGATTCACAAGACCCTGCGACTGTGCTACCGGAACTCTCTGCTGATTCTGCGGATAGCGGATATTCTCTGCCGGATAGCCCTGTCTGGCCTCGTGCGCCGGTGCACGGTTAACAGGTGTGGTCTGCTCCTCCGGGAAATCCTCGTAAATCTCGTCAATGTCATCAGAGAGCGTGATTCCGAGAAGCTTAAGCGTGTCTTCCGATACGCCTGCGCCGCCCTCGTAGTTTGCCTCGTTACTCGGATTGATAAAGGTCGGAACCTCATCCACAAAGATTGCGGAAACATCGTAAGAGGTTGCAAGGTTCGGTGCGTTCGGGTTCTTATTCTTCTTACCGTTATAGAAGCGGAAGATGACTCTTACCGGAAGGCCGTTTGCGAGTTCCTTGTCCCTTAGAGTGTCGGGATTTCTTCGGATATAGGTTCCGTCACTCTTTACGGTATAGAGCGGAATCGGGAACTTGGATGCAATTCTCTTGTTCATCGCATCAACGGTGCCGCGCTTTGCCTTAAAAATTTTGCCGAGCAAGAACTGTTCTGCTCTCTCAAGTGCCTGAATGTACTCCGGTGTCCAATCGGGACGGTGCACAACGGGGAGAAGCTTCGGCTCGGTGATACCGACACTGTAGAACGGCTTATCTGCCGGGTACTGACTTCCCATGTCCATGTCACGCTTTCTCGCGCGCTCCAGTCGTTCACCGTCAATGACATTGTTCGTTGCCATGTAATAACTCTTCCCCGAAAAGATGACGGTCAGATCGGCGGGGATTCTAAGGTCTTCAACCTTTGCCATAGTGTTACCTCCGTAAAAAGTTTGATGTTTGAATTATACCACATATATCGGAATAATTCGAGTGTAATCTTTTTTCTTTGATGAAATCGGTCGCGGATGCGACAAATACAGCTTAAAGAAAAAGAGGTTGCCCGTTAGACAAACAAATGTTCTTTTTGAGTCGAACTGGTGTTCTGTTGACAGAAGTCTTGTTTTATGCTTGATATACAAACTGCAATAATTGGAAAGCAATATAAGACTTCCGAAAGAAAAAGTGGTGTCACAGTTTCTAAAGTTTAGTTGTGACACAAAAAACTTT
>ERZ1674245.440-NODE-440-length-14020-cov-15.649624_pt1 | contig 14020 bp, 10 predicted proteins | sample MGYA00581205_ERZ1674245 | MGnify/ENA primary metagenome ERZ1674245 (study PRJEB41354, sample SAMEA4873314) | human saliva metagenome | biome: human-associated habitat [ENVO:00009003]; feature: mouth environment [ENVO:08000002]; material: saliva material... | reverse complement strand
CCACCCGTCAGGAGGAGGATGGAGCAAAGGATATAAAGGATTCGCTTCATTGTCTTCGTAGGGGTTAGCGTGTGGTCGTAAAGGAGGTATTCGTCATCGTCCCGAGGTCGGAGAGGAGCGAATTGTAATAGGAGTCATAGCCTGCTACGGCCGTCATACGCTCACCGTAGTCGGCGTAGTAGTTGGCATACTCGTCTTCGCTACTGACCTCAGTCTGGGCCGTAGCGACGGACTTATCCTCGGCAGTCTTCGGTGCGAAGGCACGGAAGATGAGGTTCATCGCGACGAACATCGCCGCCAGATAAGCGATGGGGCGCAGGCGCGTCCATAGGCTGACGCGGGGGGCTTCGGCGACTTCCTCGGGGGTCTCCTCAGGGATCTTCGCCATGATACGCTCCTCGAGGCTATCGAAGTAGCCCTCGGGGACGCTATAGTGCCCACGACTCTCGGCGGGAGTAGGTAGGTTAGTTTGCTTATTCATCTCTAATATATGAGCCCTTATCGGGGCTTCACTCTGTGTGACAACTGGTAGGGGAAAAGGTTTATTCGCTGCGCTGAAGTTCTTCGGTTACCTTCTTCATCGCGTGGTGGTAGGAGGCCTTGAGTGCGCCCTCAGACGTGCCGGTAAGTGCGGACATCTGGTCGTAGGGCATCTCGTCGTAGTAGCGGAGGCGGAAGACCAACTGCTGCTTGGCAGGTAGGCTCAATATAGCCTTCTGCAGGCGCACCTCTGCCTCATCGGCATCGAAGTACTCGTCGGCCGTGAGGCGATCCAGCAGGTAGAGCGAGTCACCCTCCTCTGAGGGGGAGATGACGTTCTCCTCTTCGTGGCGGCGCTTCTTGAGGAAGTTCAGGGCCTCATAGAGGGCGATGCGGTAGAGCCACGTGGAGACCTTCGCCTCGCCACGGAAGCCTTCGATAGCCTCCCAGGCCTTGATGAAGACGTTCTGCACAAGGTCATCGGTGTCGTCGTGGTTGTAGACCATACGGCGTATCTGCCAGTAGATCTGCTGCGAGTAGAGGCGCACGACCGTGGTGAAGGCGCTTCGCCGGCGCTCCGGGTCAGCCAGCGCACGCTGGAGCTCCTCTTCAGTGACAAGTGGTTGGGGCATCGTCAAGATTTCTTTGACTTCAGGGTAGCAGGGGCTTTCTTGGCTTGCGTCGGGCTATCGGCAGTACGGCTGGGCTGAATCGTATAGACGAGCTCGCCGCCCTTCCCGAGGCTGACTGCGAAGGTCTCACCCGCATGGAGCTTCTCCTCGAGGATATGCTCGACGCAGGGATCCTCCACGAGCTGCTGCAGACGACGGCGCACGAGGCGGGCTCCGAGGCTGCGATGCGCCTCATCGATACCGACGAAGCGCTTGGCTTCCTCAGTGAGCGTCAGGCCATAGCCCGAGGCAGCGAGGCGCTCTACGATAGGCTTCAGCTCCAGCGAGACGATCTGCAGAAGCGACTCATCTGAGAGGCTCTCGAAGGCGACCGTACCGTCCAGACGCCCTAAAAACTCGGGGCTGAAGGTGCGCTCCAGTGCCTTGCGGACAATGCCTTCGCTACGCTCCTGCCCATTGCTGAGGCCGGAGAAGCCGACGGAGCGGGCAAAGTCCTTCGCTTCGCGCGAACCGACATTGCTCGTCATGATGATGATCGTATTGCGGAAGTCCGCCGTACGCCCCTCCGAGTCCGTCAGACGGCCATCGTCGAGGACCTGCAGGAGGAGGTTATAGATATCGGGATGAGCCTTCTCGATCTCGTCGAGGAGGACCAAGCGATGGGGGCGGGTACGCACGGGCTCCGTGAGTTCGCCACCATTGCCGTAGCCGATGTAGCCAGGAGGAGGGCCGATGAGGCGGGAGACGCTATGACGCTCGGCGAACTCACTCATATCGATACGCACCAGCGCCTCTTCACTGCCGAAGACCTCCCTCGCCAGCGCCTTTGCCAGATAGGTCTTCCCTACGCCCGTCGGGCCAAGGAAGAGGAAGGAAGCGATGGGATGCTGTCCGTCACGCAGCCCGAGACGAGCACGCTGCACGGCACGGCTGACGACAGCCACGGCATTATCCTGCCCGATGATACGGCTGCGGAGCTTCGCGGGGAGCTCACGTAGGCGCTGGAGCTCGGTCTTGTCCTCGATCTGCTCCACGGGGATATTGAGGCGACGAGCCAGGCCCTGCAAGAGGTCATCACGGCTGACAGTCCCCTTGCTTCGTGTGCCGCTTGTCGTGCCATAGAAGTGGCGATGCAGGCGACGGCGGGTCTCGCTGGCAGCAGCATCGAGGATCTCACCGAGGGCGTAGAGCGCTGGCTCCTGCGGGAAGTAGCGCTGAGCGAGTGCCAGCAGTTCCTCGTAGGGCGTCTGATAGCTCACCGCATGATACTCGGCGAGGAAGGCACGACGACGCTCGAAGGCCTTACGGAGTGCCTCGCCCTCGAGGGGCTTGATGATGTACTTCGCCGTACTGAGCGAAGCGGCTTCACTGCGCTCGACAGACTGGCTGTAGGTAGCGGGAGTAGCGTGGGCAATGCACTGCATACGGCGCCGTGCAAGTCCTACAAAGAGAGCTTCCAAGACTTCGCCACCCGTACGACCGAGGGGCTTCAGGAGGCTAAGATCACCGACATAGAGGAGTACAGAGGGATCAGCCTTGAGTCGCTCAAAGAGTGACTGCAGGTACTGCTCTGCCCCACCCATCATCTGGCTTGCAGAGGCTAAGCGCAGCGGGTCAAGCTCCAGCACCGACTGGTAGCGGAAGCCCTGTGGCGTGGCACTCAGCTTATCGGCTACACTCGCACTACCGCCCTTAGCATCCAGCTCAGCACGGCGATCCATGTGGCGAACGAGCGCCTTGATGATCGGCTCGGGGCTATCATGGAGCTTATGCACCAAGACGACCGAGGGGTAGCTCTCACGCGAGAGTATCTGTATGAGGTCACGCGCTTCATCATCGTAGGGCATCGGATCCACCTTACCCTCTGGGGTGGTGGGGGTGGTGCTTGTCACACGGCGACCGAAGTCAGCGTAGGGGAAACTCCCATCCTTCGGGGCTTCTTCGCCCTCGGGGAGCTTACCGAGCATGCGGTCGACCTGCGTGCTGATACTCTCGGCGAGTGCCTGCAGGAGTTCGTCGCTGGGTGGCAGTTCGCCATCGCCACCGAGTGAGGGTCCCTTCATCTGCGCCAGATCTATGCGGATGGGGATACGGCGGACGCGGTCTTGGGACAAGACGATCGCCTGGGCCTGTGCTGAAGGTTTATCCGAGGCGGGCTGGCTTGGCTTGGGCTCTGCGAGCTTTGGCATGCTCTCCTCAGCGGCAGTCTTATTGCCCTCGAGGAGCATAGCGACACGATGGAGCTGGGGGTCGGTATGCTCGTTGATGCGGTGGGCGACGAGGTAATGCGTGAGGAGCGTCGGGGGCGAACAGAAGTACAAGCTATAAAGGAGGTGCAGCGCACTGATGGCCTGCGACCCGAGGAGCGTGGAGATCTGCGCTGCACGTGCCAGCGTGCTATGCGCTTCGATGCTGTAGAAGACGTGTGCGGGGTCTTCCTTATCGTCCGGCTGGATATGCTCGTCCACCTCGCGCAGCACCTCCTTCACGGAGATATTACGATCCATCAGGAAGCGGATAGCGGCGCTGGTGCCTTCGCTGAGCACGCCCCACAGGAGGAGGTCATTCGTGATCTCGCCACAGCGCAGCTCCTTGGCGTGCTCGGCAGCGAGCTCAAGGGCCGCACGGAAGGTATCGGTATAGTTGTACTTGACAGGATTACGCTTCATCTCTGTGTCCGCTTAGGATTTGACTTGGATAGCATGCAGCTTGGCGTAGTGCCCTCCGAGCGCGAGGAGCTCGTCGTGCGTACCCTGCTCGACGATGCGCCCGTCATCGACGACGCAGATGACGTCGGCATGGATGATCGTCGAGAGGCGGTGGGCGATGACGATGGTCGTACGTCCCTCCATGAGGTGATCCAAGGCACTCTGCACAAGGCGCTCGCTCTTGGTATCCAGCGCCGAAGTAGCTTCGTCGAGGATGAGGATCGGGGGATTCTTATAGACGGCACGGGCGATAGAGAGGCGCTGGCGCTGGCCACCGGAGAGCTTGCCCCCACGGTCACCGATATTGGTATCGTAGCCAGCAGGCATCTCATTGATGAACTCATCGGCGTGCGCGACTTCGGCAGCCTGACGCACCTTCTCGAGGGTAGCACCCTCGACACCGAAGGCGATATTCTCAAAGACCGAAGCATTGAAGAGGATGGGCTCCTGATTGACGTTCCCCATAAGGCGGCGCAGATCAGCTACCGCGACCTCACGGATATCTGTGCCATCGATGGTGATGCGCCCCTCGACGACGTCGTAGAAGCGTGGGATGAGGTCCACGAGCGTGCTCTTCCCCGAGCCCGAATGTCCGACGAGCGCGACGGTCTGCCCCTTGCGGATCGTCAGATCTACGTCACGTAGTACCCACTCCTCAGCATAGCGGAAGGAGACCTTCTCCAGGCGGATCGCCTCGTTGAAGACGACGGGCTTAGGCTCGGCAGGGTCTGTGATCGTGCTCTCGGCCTGGAGGATGCGGTCGACACGCTCCATCGAGCCCATACCACGGCGTATAGCATAGGCACCCTTGCTGAGGTCCTTCAGCGGGTTGATGAGGCTGTAGAAGATGACGAGATAGTAGATGAAGGTCGAGGCATCGATGCTGCTATCACGATTGAGGATGAGCGAGCCGCCATACCACAGCACGATAGCGATGGTCGCCGTACCGAGGAGCTCACTCACGGGGTGCGCCAGGAGCTGACGGCGATTCACACCGATGACCGTCTGGCGGTACTCCTCGTTGGAGTCACGGAAGCGCTTATCGACGAACTCCTCCGCGGTGAAGGCCTTGACGATACGCAGCCCGCCGAGCGTCTCTTCGACCTGACTGATGAGCTGCCCCCACTGGTTCTGCGCCTCGAGGCTGGTGCGCTTGAGCGACTTCCCTACGCGTCCCATAACGAAGCCTGCGATGGGCAGGACGAGGAAGACGAAGAGGGTGAGCTGCCAGCTGATGACGAGCATCGAGCCGAGGTACACGAAGATGAGGATAGGATTTTTCAGAAGGAGATCGAGCGAACTCATCACGGAGTTCTCCACCTCCCCGACGTCCCCCGTGATACGGGCCAGTACGTCACCCTTGCGCTCTTCGCTGAAGAAGCCCAGCGGCAGGGCAAGGATCTTAGCATTGAGCTGATTGCGCAGGTCACGGACGACCCCCGTACGGATAGGCACGAGGAAGAAGCCCCCGAGGTAGGTAGCACCGACCTTCAGGAGCGTCATCAGCACCAGATAGATACCGAGGATGATGAGCGTGTAGGAGGCTCCCTCGGTCTCGATGAGCTGGGAGACGAAGTAGCCGAAGTTATTCGTCACCACCTCCTTCATCTGCGACCAACCCGCTTGGGTGGTGAGGTCAAGTGAGCTGAAGGGGATATAAGTCGTCACCCGCTCCTCGATCTGGAAGAGGATATTGAGGATGGGCATCACGAGGGCGAAGGCCACCAGATTGAGCAAAGCGCTCAGGATGTTGAAGAGCACCGCAAGGCTCAAGTACCCCTTATAATAAGGAGCGATGAAGCGGCGGATCAACATGAATATATCTTTCATCTATGCATCTTAGGGCTCGCATACCGCCCTTTCCCCGAGGGCAAAGCGGCGACACGGAGGCTACTTATCCTAATCTAATATTACCCCCAAAGATACGACAATGCCACGGCTTACTCCTTGGCTACTGTTCTGCTATGACTAAACACCCTGCAAGCAAATACCCCTACGCCTGCGCTTAGATACACTTCACCCTCCTATAGCAGGCAAAGCCATAGGAGGGTGAGGGACTTAAAGACTACGAGATAGCTATACTCAGATCGATCTCATCGCTCCCCCTATCTCCATAGGGAACACCTCGTGACCAAAATTCGATCTGTCCCTTAATACTACATGGCTGACCATATAAAGGATCCGTTCGATCATCTACTGGCATGAATTTACCCAATGTAAAGGTATCATCACCTGTTTCTCGTTCAATAGCGAACTCTATGATGTGTCTCCCCGAACCAGGAAGAAATTTTTTTCCCACACAATCCTCTGTAACAGTACCACCACGTACAAGTTGCCGAATATACTCAAATCCCCCACTGGGTTCAATTATGATCGGTTGACCTATCTGAGAAATAATCAAACGTCCCATATAGGTAGTTGCATATCGTATCCACCATCTAACGATAAATCCAACCTGTTTTTGAGCAGTAACCTTAATATATAGGCGCTTACTATTGGCATCCACCCCTATTACTCCACGGCACTTACGATTTGAGGTTTTCCCAAAGGCATTATTTGCCCGGAAGCCATGAGAATGGATAGGATACAGTGAAACCTCTTTGTAACTCCCTGATGCACCTACTGCCTCCTCATAATTATCATAAAGTCCAAGAGTACAAATTGAGTCTCCAATCAAATAATGACCTGATCTATTCGCAATCATAGCTTCAGACAGTGATCGAGCTCGACACACAGGGTATGGATCGTATGCACCATCAACCGTAGAGACTCGATAAAGAGCATATAATTGAGACTTCATCTTTATTATTTGATAGTCATCTCCTTCCAAAAACATAACTGAGTCACGCATAATCCCATCTGATATAGATCTATCAATGGCTCTATAGGCAGAGAAAAAACTATGCTTCTGTACAAAGTTATTTGCTTCAGAAAAATGCTGAAGGTAGTACTGGAGAGACATCACATTCTTAAATTTCAGAGTCTGTTCACCCTCAAATTCTACTATTTGGGGGGCAGACATATGAGACTCTCTCTCATATATCGATTCTTGTTTTAATTGATGCTCCAAGCCTGGAGCATCAGAAGAACAAGAGAATAAGAATGGCACTACCATACAGAGTAGTGTAAAAACACTATAATAAATTCTCATACTCGCTATTGTTTAGAGTTACAATCCAAGTAGCTATTGTGCTACGCCCCTTGACTTACGGACAAAGAGATTTGCCAAGGAATACTGATTTAACTCCGCAGTTGGAATAGCTGGATTCAGCCCCCAGAAGCGCAAATTCTCTGTATCTTCCGCCTTAGTTCGTAACGCAAAGTCTCGGCACAGATACTTCGAGGACTTAAGACTTTGGAAAGTCCATAGCCCAGATTCATTCAGCTGGGCATACCATCTATGCATCGAGCGACCAGTTTCATCAAAAGTACGATAGGCATTTGGACCTATAAAGATATACACTTGACCGCTTTCATATCTTGGCATTATTACATCCAGATATTCAGAGTGATAATCGACTATACCATAAGTATCTGGATCTGAGAATACATACATCGTGCCTCCTACACCCTGAGGACGAATCAAATCCAGAATCCCAGAGAAGTATTTCACCTTCAATGGGAGATCAGATATCAAAGAAGGAATAAGGGGATTATCACCCTTGAGAGCAAAGAAAGAAGAACGAGCATTCATTCGTATCTGCTCCGCAAAAGACTTGTGATCTATAGGAGCTATTTCTTTAGAGCCATCAAAGAGAATGGTTGGCAACAGTAAGGATTGTGGTGGAATATAGTCGCTTCCCGACTGTATGTATGTAACTCCAATCTTACTCTGACTATTAGTAAGTTTTCGTTGAACCTCATGACTCAACGTCCCTTTATCTGACCAAAGGGCAGCATGAATCTTTGCAACATCTCCCTCTGTAAAACTATTCTTGCTGGCAGAAATAGCCAAGTCCTGAAATGCCCCTGTCGTATATGAGGTCACTAAATGAGTTCCATATTTCTCGACTAACTCTGCAGCTGTAAGTTTCTTGAGATCTCGCACAAAACGCTTATGCAAGTAAAACTCAAAATCAGACACATCCCGAATATCATAACTTTCCGAGAGATATTTATAGCCCAGAATACTTCTGTAGATATAGCTCGCAGTTTCACTTGAAGTATATCTTTTGTTTGTATATCCCAAAGTCACAGGTTTATATTCAGCACCAACGGAAATCGTCAACGAATCACTGTAGGAGCGACTGTTCAGAATCGAGTAGGTTCGAATATACGGATCCTTAGGGTTCTCATCTCGTTCTATTTGCTCTGGAGCATAAGCCTCAGGATCAACAGGACGACCAAATGGAGACCAAGGATTATCCGCCGTCAAACGAGCCTTATCCAAGATATCCCATTCCGCAAAGCCATCCCGATCATTATTGGTATGCTTTATTAGATTAAAGCTTCTACCTAAGAAACGATCTGGAGCAAGCTCTCGCTCTGAAAGACCTCGGAGATAAGAGAACTTAGGATAGTCGTCTTGACCTGAGCTACTCTCTCTACTCTCTGGAGTTTTACTCTCTGGAGCATCACCATCCTTACAAGCCCCGAAGCTAAGCACAAGCAAGGCGATAAGGGAAACACATGGAAGCGTTCTTCTTACTTTCATTTTAGATTAGACTAAGACATAAAACCTATGTATGTGGCAGACCCTATCGTAGAGAAGGCACATCACATTGCAAATATATGGATATGTTCTGATATACCAAAAGGCAAGAGGAGAACACCTGAGTAGAAAGCGACGGAGCCACTACCGATATCTTCGGTAGTGGCCCCGTAAAGAGGTATTCAGCGAAGCGCCGAATTACTTAGCGTTCTTAGCGAGGATCTCCTTGACCGTGTCGATCTCGAGCGAGTGAGCAGCACCCGACTGACCGATCGTACCGCTCATATAAGCAGCCTGCGTGTCTTCGCTGATGAGGCCTGACTCGATGAAGCTCTTGATACCTGCAGCCAGACGTGAGCCTGGGCAAGCAGCGTCTTCAGCGTAGTGAGCCGTCACACCGTAGCTGAGAGCCAGCTGACGAGCCAGAGTAGGATCGTAGCAGACAGCGCAGACGGGGACCGTAGCACGGAAGGAAGAGAGGTAGCGAGCCGTACGACCGGTGAAGCTATCGGTGATGATAGCCTGCGTGTCGATCTGCTCGACGCTACGTACAGCCTGCTTAGAGAGGAAGGCCGTCGTGGTGCTCACTTCCTTAGAGTAAGGCACTTCGTCGTTGTACTCGCGCTCGAGCGTCGTCTCAGCCTCACGGATGATACTTGCCATCGTCTGGACAGCCTCGAGGGGGTACTTACCGTTAGCCGTCTCACCAGAGAGCATGACAGCGTCGGTGCGGTAGTAGACAGCGTTAGCGATGTCGCTGACCTCTGCACGCGTAGGCAGGGGGTTGTCGATCATCGTGTGGAGCATCTGCGTAGCGACGATGACGGGCTTCTTAGCAGCGATACACTTCTTGATGATCATACGCTGGATGGAGGGGACCTTCTCAGCGGGGACTTCGATAGCGAGGTCACCACGAGCGATCATGATACCATAGCAAGAGTCGATGATCTCGTCGATGTTGTCGACACCTTCCTGGTTCTCGATCTTAGCGATGATCTTGATGTCGCTCTTGTGCTCGTCGAGGATCGTCTGGATCTCCTCGATATCCTTCTTGTTACGGACGAACGAGTGAGCGATGAACTCGATCTTCTGGGGGATAGAGTGCAGGATGTTGCCACGGTCCTTCTCGGTGAGTGAGGGCAGGTCGATGCGTACGCCAGGGACGTTGACGCTCTTGCGGCTACCGAGCTTACCGTTGTTCTGACAGACCGTGAAGAGCTTGTCGCCTTCCTTCTTCTCTACGTCGAAGGCAAGAGCACCGTCGTCGAGGAGGATACGAGCACCTACGGGTACGTCGTGGACGAAGTTCACGTAGTTCACGTTGATGACTTCGTTGTTGGTCTTGGCTTCGGGGTTAGCCTGGAAGATGACCTTGTCACCAGCGTGGAATTCGCGCTTGACTTCTGAGTCACCTTCGAGGACCGTCGTGCGGACTTCGGGGCCCTTCGTGTCCAGGAGGACAGCGACGCTGGGCGATACAGCACGCGTATTGTTGATGACCTGGGTGATACCCTCCTTCGTCATGTGGGCGGTGTTCATACGTACGACGTTCACGCCAGCTTCGACGAGCGGACGGATGAATTCTACGTCGCAGCGCAGATCCGAGATAGTAGCTACAATCTTAGTTTTCTTCATAATGCTTAATTGGGGTAATTTATTCGTGGGTCGGTAGAGGTAAGCCCCCACACACGGCTTCGATGGCTAAGCGGTATCCATCGAGACCGAAGCCCGAGATCGTCCCTCGGCAGGCCTCTGCGATGAGGGAGCGCTGGCGGATAGGCTCACGCTTATAGATATTGGATATATGGACTTCGATAGTGGGGGGAGTGATAGCCCGGAGGGCATCGGCCAAGGCCAAGGAGGTATGGGTATAGGCACCGGCATTGAGGATGATGGCGTCAGCGCCGGCATCGTGCAGCTCATAGAGCCTGTCAAGGAGTGCCCCCTCATGGTTCGACTGGAAATAGGTCAGACGAAGCTGGTGATCATAGCGCTGGTGCAGCTGCTCCAGGCAAGTGTCCATCGACATCGTGCCGTAGATGCTGGGCTCACGCTGGCCGATCCGAGCAAGGTTCGGCCCGTTAATGATCTCTATCCACATTCGTTATTTCGGGGGTATTCCTATTGTCTTCTTACCTTTGCAAAGATAAATTAAAATTCTCACTTTTTGAATGCTCCCTGACGATATACGCACGCAGTTCCTCTCGCACCTACGCTTCGAGCTTGGCCTCTCAGAGAATACGTGTGAGGCTTACCTCAGCGACGTCGATAAGCTCCTCAGCTACATGGACGTCGAAGGGCTCAGCATCGAAGCCATCGACTATCCACGACTGCAGCACTTCATCGCCACGCTCCATGATCTGGGCATCGGCCCGACGTCGATCTCGCGCATCATCTCGGGTATCCGCTCCTTCGGGCGCTATCTCCTCCTCGAGGGCTATGTAGATAGCGACCCCACAGCGCTCCTCGAGGTGCCACGCAAGGGGCGCTATCTGCCGACCGTGCTGCCGACCGCCGAGGTTGACCGCATCATCGAGGCCGCAGGGAGCAAGGGCGGTGTCGAGGGCCAGCGCAATCGTGCCATCATCGAGGTGCTCTTCAGCTGCGGCCTGCGTGTGAGCGAGCTGTGTCACCTGACCTTCCCCGACCTCTTCCTCGACGAGGGCTATCTGCGCGTACAGGGCAAGGGGAGCAAGCAGCGCCTCGTCCCGCTGAGTGACTCCGCCATCGCCGAGGTCACCCGCTACCTCCGTGATCCCGACCGTGCCACCCCAAAGCGTGGACAAGAGGACTATGTCTTCCTCAGCCGCCGTGGGCAAGCCATCTCCCGCATCACCGTCTTCGTCATGGTGCGCGAAGCCGCCGAGATGGCGGGCGTGGAGAAGAAGATCAGCCCCCACACCTTCCGTCACAGCTTCGCCACTGCGCTCCTCGAGGGCGGCGCGAACCTCCAAGCTATTCAGCTCCTCCTCGGTCACGAGGATGTAGCGACGACGGAGATCTACACCCACATCGACCGCACCAAGCTCCGCGAGCAGGTCGAGCGCTATCACCCCCGCAATCGCAGAGCGAGGTCGTAGCGTACCACCTCACCCCTATATACCAATAGCCAAGAGGCTGGAGAGCATCAGCTCTCCAGCCTCTTGGCGTGTATATGATTGGGTGAAGGCTATTCCCTTACGATCGTGACGTATAGATACTTGATGAGGTCCTTCACGCGGAAGTGCCCTACCCGCTCGGCTCCCCAAGTAAAGTAGGTGAACGATACACGCTCCCCGTCGTCTGACCATACCGCCGTCCCGGGCTTGATGACGATCCAATGAAGACGAGCGATGCGGTTGCCCTTGGAATCCGCCTTGATCAGCTTCGAGTCAATGAGCAGAAACGATCGGGTCGGCTTCCTCAGCGCTTCGATGATGGCTCTTCTGTGCGCCCTCTCAGAGCCCCAGCCCACGAAGCTCAACCTCTGTACAAAGCGCTCATTCGGGTAGAAGCTCCTCAGCCAATACAGCATATCCTTCGGCGGACTAAACAGCGCTAACGGCCCAGCCTTGCCATCCACCCCGAAGAGCATATTCCGCCCCTCTCGCATCGCGCCTAAGAACATCCAGTCGATGCCCGAGATTCCTTCGCGAGAACTCCCTCGCAGTCCCTTGCTTGCCTGCAGATAGAGGTCACCGACAGCACATATCCCCGTCTCGTAGAGGGAGAGCATAGCGGATATATAAGCCACTGGATCCGTGAGCATCAGATCGTAGGCAATAGCCGCAGGGCCGCAAAGCTCAGTAATCCCTTGATTGGGGAAGGGATAGGACAAGGTAGTCCCAGCGTATGGATAGGACCGCAAGCGATCCGCCTCCTCTCGAGACATTTCTTGCCGACAAAAGCGTGCCTGCATCTCCAGCTTCACCTGCTCACGGCTATAGCACTCCCAGACGCGCGGGGAGGGCTCTGGGCTCTCAGCCAAGTATGTCAGGACCTTCCTCCCTACTGCAAGGGCATCAAGGGGCTCTGGAGATGGATCTGTCGGCTTCATTGTATTCATAGGACGCTCATCATACGACCTTGTATCATCGCCCAGGTGCGGTAGGCGCCCCAGGCTAATAAATATCGACCGCAAACATAGCGATATTATCCGTACTGCTATAAGCCTCTCAAGCAAAGCAGGCAGTAGCCAGCCGTCTTGTAATGCCTTACGCACTTCGCCCCACATTGTGTCGGGACAATGTGGGGCGAAGCTGTTTCTTTGGGGTGGCTATTTAGCCCTTCTGATACGCCGTCCATTCTTTGCCCAGGCGCTGAAGGAAACGCTGGGTCAGGAGCGCGGCCTTAGGGATGCCTATGACAAGGACTACCAGAACGAGAAGGCTTTGCAGTGGGTTCATCGACGCCACATCCTGGGCATCTGCAAAGAAGAGTAGCCAGGCGAGGGTCGTATAGGCGACCATTAGGAGGATTCTACTCATCGCTTACCATCGTGCTAAAGGGTTAGTAATCGGTTTACTATCCAAAGGAACACCTTTTTTCGCATTTCGCAAAGGCGTCCACTCCCTACGGCGACGCTGTCCATTCCTATGGTCACACGACCGCAGACCAGCACAGGACTTCTTGCCATCCAGCCGAAGAAAAGCTGTCCACGACTATGCCTAATCCTCCGTCCACGTACGTGGTCATAAAGTCTATGCACGTAAATCCTATGATCCACGTACGTAGATTTAACGACCACGTGCGTGGACAAAGGTTTCTCTGTAGTGGTATGCAGTTTTCCACGAGGTGTGTGGGAAGTTTTCCTTCGCGCATTGGGAGAAATCCGAATAGTCAAGCAAAGCCGCTTGCACTACGGGAGTAAAGCGACATCGCCCCCACAGATTCGGCGGAATCTGTGGGGGCGATGCTTGATTCTTTGCTTCGGGGAGAAGCTGGAGGCGCTTACTCGGCTTCGGGCGTATAGCCTTCGGCAGGGCGCACGGGCTTCCCGATGAGGGTCGCTGCCGTGGCGGACTCGATGCGTACGTCCACGTACTGACCGACGCGGTAGCCTTGCTTGTCGAAGACGACGACCTTATTCTGCTGGCTACGGCCGAAGAGCTGTTCGCGGGAGCGCTTGCTGAAGCCCTCGATGAGGACCTCGAAGGTCTTCCCCACGTCACGCAGGTTGCTCTCGAGCGAGAGCTGGGTCTGCAGCTCGATCATCTCGTTGAGGCGGCGGATCTTCTCGTCCTCGGGGATGTTGTCGATGAGGTACTTGGCGGCATACGTCCCGGGGCGCTCGGAGTACTTGAAGAGGAAGGCATTGTCATAGACCACCTCACGCATGAGGCTCAGCGTATCCTGGAAGTCCTCCTCACTCTCGTCGTGGAAGCCGCAGAAGATATCCGACGTGATGGCGCAGTCAGGCATAGCACGACGGATCGCCGCGACACGCTCGAGGTACCACTCACGGGTATAGTTGCGCTTCATGAGCTTGAGGATGCGGTCGTTGCCCGACTGCGCAGGCAGGTGGATATGCTTGCAGATATTCGGGTACTTCGCCATCACAGCGATGGCCT
>ERZ1674245.433-NODE-433-length-14068-cov-7.275102_pt1 | contig 14068 bp, 8 predicted proteins | sample MGYA00581205_ERZ1674245 | MGnify/ENA primary metagenome ERZ1674245 (study PRJEB41354, sample SAMEA4873314) | human saliva metagenome | biome: human-associated habitat [ENVO:00009003]; feature: mouth environment [ENVO:08000002]; material: saliva material... | reverse complement strand
TTGCAATCAATTATTATAAGTATATACAAAAAAAAAGGGAGATTTTATGAGCAGGATAATCACAACATTATTTGCAGGAGCTTTGTTGTGTGGATTAACAACTACAGCAAAGGCACAAATAAATGCGGTAGATTCGGTGATGAACCATGTAAAAGGAAACAGACTTAGCTTAGGAGGATATGGCGAAGCAGCCTTTTCGCGCAATTTTTATAGCGACAACGGAAACCGCTACACTACACCACGACTTTATAAAAACGACCCCAGTCATGGCAGATTTGATATCCCCCATGCAGTAATCTATTTAGGATACAACTTCGGAAAGGGTTGGAGTATGGGCTCAGAAATAGAATTTGAACATGGTGGATCTGGCTCTTCAATAGAATACGAGGCAGATGAAGCCATTGAATTCGAGAACGAAACCGAAAAAGGAGGCGAGGTTGAACTAGAACAATTCTGGCTTCAGAAATCGTTTGGAAGTGCATTTAACATCAGAGCAGGACACATTGTAGTGCCTTTCGGATTAGTAAACGCACACCACGAACCGCTGAACTTCTTCACCGTATATCGCCCAGAAGGCGAAAATACCATACTTCCAAGCACATGGCACCAGACTGGTGTATCGTTTTGGGGACGTAAAGGCGACTTCAAATACGAGGCACAATTCATCGCAGGCTTAGATGCTTACCACTTCAGCCGTGCCAATTGGATTCAGAAAGGTACATCAAATCCATTCGAATTCGAGGTTGCTAACAAGTATGGAGCACTCGTACGCATCGACAACTATTCTGTTCCAGGCTTACGCATAGGCGTTAGTGCATACACAGGACAGTCTATGCACAACAATGTGCCACACGATAGCGAACGCGGAGCAAAGAAAAAGATAAAAGGAAACATCTATCTTGGTAGCTTAGACTTTACATACAATCGCTACAATTGGATAGCACGAGGAAATATAGACTATGGTTACGTTAGCAATGCAAAGGAAATTTCTAACTTGGCATACCCTAACACACAATACGTTAAGCCATACGAAACAGGAAACGGAAAGTATTTTGGCAGCCACGCAATGGCTATGATGTTCGAGTTTGGTTACGATATCTTCTCACAATTTAGTAAGTTGCGTGCCGACAACCAACGTCTTTATCTCTTCGGACACATTGAACACTACGACTCTTACATACATGGCACAACCAAAAAGTGGACTAACAAAACCATTTTTGCTGCTGGTGTAAACTACTATCCAATACCACAGATAGCCATAAAGGCAGAATATAACTATCGAAACCTCAAGAAAGGATACAACGACGAACCAGCTATCAACATTGGAGTTGCATACGAAGGCTTCTTCCTATAAGGAGAAACACACCACGTTTGCAACCCACAAAGAATGCAACTGACTAACTAAAAGATATTTTATTCCATCAAATAAAATCATAAACATTAAGTTTTTAATTCAGACAACAATGAAAAAGGTAACAAAATTAGCAATGCTTCTGCTTGCAGGAACCCTCTCAACAGGTTTCGTTTCATGTAGCAGTAGCGACGATGTAACACCAAGTCCGCTCGTAACAGAGGAACAACAAACAACTCTCGAACAGGCAGAAAGTGCTAGTAAAGCAAATGCACAGAAAACAGAAATGGGTAAGATTATTTCTAACTATCTCGATGCAGTTATTAAACCAACATATCAAGATTTGGCTAACAAGGCAGATGTTCTCTACAAAACATGCCAAAACCTTTACCAAAAACGTAAGGCTGGAACACTAACACAGAACGATATAGACGCAGCTTGCGCAGCTTTCAAAGATGCAAGACGCGATTGGGAACAGAGCGAAGCATTCCTTTATGGTGCCGCTACCGATAACCAAATCGACCCACATATCGACTCTTGGCCTCTCGACCATAGCCAATTGACACAAGCTTTGAACAATGCTGACGTTATTGCAGGTATTACTGGCGAGAATCCAGCTAAGTATGTGTACGAGAATAACAGTAACTTCGACTCAGTACTTGGCTTCCACGGATTGGAATTCGTGCTCTTCCGCAATGGTCAAAACCGTACAGTTGCTGCCTTTAACGCAGAAAAAGAAACCGAAGCAGGTCTTACTTCTGTTAAGACTATAGACGAAGCTGCCTTCGCAGTTGCCGTTGCTGGCGACCTTCGCAATATGACTTATCTGTTGGAATACGGCTGGTTAGGACTTTCAACACCTACTTCTCATCAAGAGCAATTGGCAAATGCAATGTGGGTTATCAATGGAACACGTTACCACGGACTATCTGCTAAGAACATACCATACCGCGATTTCTTGCGCTATGCTACTACAGAACAAGGCTGGTTCCCAACATGGCACGAAGCATTACAGAACATATTCGATGGCGGTTGTGGCAACATTTGCAACGAAGTAGCCGAACAAAAACTTGGTCAGGCATACCGTGTTGCAACTGGAACTGGTACATCTGAAGACGCAGCAAACTACATTGAGTCTCCTTATAGCAAGCGTTCTTTCCAAGATTATCAGGACAATATCTACTCTATTAAGAACTCTTTGTATGGTGTTCGTGGTACAGAGAATATCTCAACTCCAGTAGATAACTCTATCATGAACTTCCTAAAGAAGTACAATTACGCTGGATACAACGACTTGAACAATGCACTTAACGAAGCTATTGGTGCTTTGGAAACTGCAAAGAAGAGTGGTGTTGCATTCATAGATAACCCTGGTGCAGCTCAGGTTAAGAACTGTATCGATAAGGTACAAGCACTCAACGATGAACTTGGAAAGGCAGGAGCATGGATTAACCAACAGGTTGATAAATAAGCCTCGAGGTTTAATCTAACTACTAAAGATATTAGAGACGTAGCTTTGTCATACGGTAAGGCTACGTTTTCGAACATATATTAATTTAATAAAGCATTATGAAACACAACACTTTTTTTAGCTATCTGTTTGCTGCAACGGCTCTTTGTTCACTTGTTGCGTGCTCGGACGACGTTACGCCGCCTGGTCCCGACCAGCCACAAGAACCCGAAACAAAATATGTTGGACAAGCTGTCGGCAACTTCAAAGCGGACGAATGGTATCCGGGTGGCCAACTTGGAACTACCGAAAACGTAAATCCAGGCTGTTACGAAGATAACACTCCTGCTATAGAACAGCAAGGATTGCTCAATCGTTTCAACCAAGGCGATATGATGGCAAGTGCCAAATACACGCTGAGCACACCTCCTTACAAGGGTTGGGGACCTATTGCTTCACGCCGTTCATGCGAATATTGCCACGCTGGAGGCTATGCACACGGACACAGTCGCGATAATATGGATCCTGTAATGGGTAATGGTTACATTGTTTCGGTGTACTATCCTGATGCACCTGGTAGTAATAATGGTACGCCAGTAGACCAATTAACTACCTTTACAATGCTACAAGCAGTGGAGCCTTTCCTACCTCCTGTAGATCCAAAACAGATTAATATCACCTGGCACAACGTTTCTTCTATGCCAAGCGGACTACCAATGCAGTTCCCCGACGGCGAAAAGTTCAGCCTACGATACCCTTCTGTTAGCATTCCACAGACTGCTTTCAACACCGATCCTAAGCCAAGTGGCTACGAAGTACGCCTTATTGCATCGTGCAACTTCCAAGGTTTGGGCTTAATTGATGCCATTTCAAACGAAGATTTAGAGGCACAATACAAGCAAGAAGGTAGATTTGTTGAGCTTAATCCTGAGTTTTTCGACAACACTACCAAGACTTTGAAGCCTAACGCATGGGCAGAAGATGCTTTCGGAAACAAGTTTGTGAAACGTTTCAACTACGACTTGCTCGATGGTTGTTTGGAAAACGACGTTGCTTTATGGGACGAATTAAACGTACTTCGCTCTGATATTAAGCACATTTGCTCTACCGAACCATGGGCAAAAGCTATGTCAGAGAACAACAACGTAATAGATTACATACAGAAAAATGGTGCCAACCCATCATCATACGTGCACCCTTACTACAACGATGGTACACGCGAAGGTATTAAAAAAGCACTTGCTTACCTGCTCTCTCCTAACGATAATGTAAACCTTTACAACAATCCTTACTTCAATTTCAAGCCTGAAATGAGCGACGATGCCTACCATTCATTTATGGTTTGGCACAGAGGTCTTGCCGTTCCACGTGCTCGAAACCTTAACGACAAGGCTGTTCAACGTGGTAAGGAACTGTTTACTGGCGAGTTAGGGTGTGCTCATTGCCACCGTGCTTCGTGGACAACAGGTGCCGACAACCATGGTTCATCTGTAATTTTGGGCAACAAACAGCTGCCTAAATATGCACATCAAACCATCTATCCATACACTGACTTCATTCAACACAAGCTCGATATGAAGAACGATATACACGGTTCGTGGTGCCGAACAACTCCTTTGTGGGGACGAGGACTATCTCTTCTTAACTCTGGAGCCGAAGACCGACTACACGATGCACGTGCTAGAAACGAGATAGAGGCTATTATGTGGCACGCATACAGCAAGAACAGTCAGGCATACAATGCGGCTTTCAAGTTCTATAACTTGCCAAAGGCAGACCGCGATGCTGTAGTTAAGTTCATACGTTCTATCTAACGAACATTAAATTCTATCATACTTATTAAGAAGAAGATGCTATCCGCAAAAACGATATCCATCTTCTTCTTTTTCTCCAATCGGATTTTAGTATTTGCATACATCTTATTTTACTATAGGTTTGGCTAAAGATTATCGGGACAGAACAGTAAAAAACGGCATCTGGAATAGTAAAAACACAAGCCAAAAATAAATAAAATATAGAATGTTGAATGCTATTTTACATATACAAAAAGAGGTAAACAGACTGCCTAATGGCAGATTTGAATTATTATTTCGCACATGCAAGTAAAGAAAACACTACAAAAAGTATACGTAGCTATTATAGTTGTAATGGCGGTTGCAACCATTATTGGAAAGTATACTGGTTTAGATTACGTTTCAGATAACATCTTCGGAGCATGGTGGTTCAGTCTTTTGTGGGCTATAGGCACGGCTCTTGGCATTGTCTACTTCATAAAACAAAAGGTTCGTCGCCCCATTATTGTGCTCTTACACCTATCGTTTGTTGTTATTCTTGCAGGGGCATTGCTCACCCACCTCACAGCAAAACAAGGCATTATACACCTCCGACAAGGCAAAGCAACTACCATTTATATTAACAAAAATGGTGAAAACGAAAAACTACCTTTTACCATTTTGCTCAACAAATTCAGCGTTTCTTACCATGCAGGAAATATGGCTGCTATGGACTACGCATCGAATGTAACCATTGTTAAGGACAATAAAAGGTCGCAACAGAATATATCTATGAACAACATATACACGGGGGCGGGTGTCCGTCTCTACCAAAGCAGTTTCGACGAAGATATGAAAGGGTCTTATCTTTCCGTAAATTCAGACCCCTACGGCATTCCCGTTACCTACACAGGCTATGCTCTTCTGTTCTTTGCATTGGTAGCAATGCTTGTTGAACCCAAAGGAAACTTCCGCCGTTTGCTCCGCAACAACGTTGCAAAAGGAACCGTTTCTATATTGCTTTTGCTATTCAGTGCAGCAGCAAATGCCCAAACCACATTGCCAAAAACTACTGCCAACCAGTTTGGAAAACTATTAATAGTATACAACGGACGCATCTGCCCAATAGAAACTTATGCCATCGACTTCACTAAAAAGCTTTATGGCAAAGCCAGTTATAAGGGTTTTACACCCTGTCAGATACTTACTGGTTTCTTGTTTTGGCAAAAAGAATGGATGGGCGAACCCATTTTACAAATAAAGGGTAGAGAAATGCGAACCAAAATGCACCTGAACGAATACATCGCACCCAGTAGTTTGTTTAACAGTCAGGGCTATATCTTAGGTCCATATCTACAAGATGCACAGGGCGCACAAGATGGAATAGGCAAGGAAATACTTGATACCGACGACAAACTTATGCTTCTGATGAACTTGATACAGGGCGAAACGCTAAAAATATTTCCCTATACGGCACCCAATGGAAGTGTAAACTGGTTTGCACCTACTGGCAAACTGCCACATTCTATGCCTGCAGCACAACAACAATACATACGTTCTATTCTTTCGTTAGCTGGGCAACTGGCTGTGCAAAACAAGGTTAGCACGCTCAACGAACTGATTTCTAAATTACAAAAATATCAATATCGCTATGGCAGTACCACCATACCAGCTGGCATAGCTATAAGTGCCGAACACATTTACAACAGTTTTCCGTTTGCAACAGTACTCTTCATAGTGAACCTTACACTTGGTTTGCTCTCCGTTTTCTTCCTTACTCGTCCACGTCGCTATGCCCTTTTCACATGGCTTATGGCAGTGTCGTGGTGCGTTCTCACCTTTACACTGGCGCTGCGGTGGATAATAAACGGAACAATACCCATTGCCAATGGCTACGAAACTATGCTTCTTCTGTCGTGGCTCATTATGATTGTGTCAATAGCAACCACACGCAAACTCCAAATTATGACTACTTTCGGACTGCTTGCCAGTGGTTTTATGCTGTTGGTTAGCCATTTGGGCGAAATGGACCCCAGCATAACGCCTCGTATGCCCGTACTAAACAGTCCGCTGTTAAGCATACATGTCAGCATCATTATGGTATCGTATGCACTACTTTCGCTCACTTTTGTTTGTGCAGTGGCATTTTTCTGTACGCAACGAAGCACCAAAACCAATATCGTTCAGATTAATTCGCAACTCACTACCCTCTCTCAAATCTTCTTATACCCTGCCATTACCACGCTCGGACTGGGCATATTCATTGGTGCTATCTGGGCAAACATCAGCTGGGGAAACTATTGGGGGTGGGATCCAAAGGAGACATGGGCACTCATAACCTTTATGATTTATGCCATTCCCCTACACTTTCAGAGTCTGCCTAAGTTTCGAAAGCCAAACATATACCACCTTTTTATGCTTATAGCCTTCCTTAGTATTCTTATGACATACTTCGGAGTGAACTACATTTTGGGGGGTATGCACTCATACGCATAACGTTTGCGCAACACCAAAACCTGTCCCCTTACAGCCCATTACACGCATTTCGCAAGCTGTGGGGGCATATTTTTTGTGTCCATACATACACCAAAACCAACTGATGCCGTGTTAAAAACATTATAAATCACGACATTTACAATAGGAATACGCCATTTATTTTGCAGATTTATGTGCATTCGGGACACAATAAATCGCATATACGCCTTACGAAATTTCCCACGAACACACCGTTAGGCGTAGGGGACCGATTCATCGTGCCCGTATCCTTACATTGTCAAATCCGTATTTTCACATTATTAAATATGTGTATTCGTTTCATCGCAAACGGATGTCCACATCTTAAAATACGTATATTCAAATCACCACACACGCATTTCTGTTCCCCATTTTGTGGATATATACGGATATGCGGGCACGATAAATCGGTCCCCTACAGCTGCTAACGGTCTGCTAATAACGCTGCTGGCGAATTGGAATAATATGGCAAACACTCCGCAAAATATCCACATTCAACCACGAAATGCGTGCGACCGATTTGCAACAACATAACATTCAAAAAACAAAAACCATACTTTTGCAATGCAAAACCCCCCTTTTTGCAAGCCAAAAACCATACTTTTGCATTGCAAAAACCATGCTTTTGTTCTGCGAACATGTAACATACACAGAATGAACACGTTGCAAACACTCCGTGAATATCCACATTCACCCACGAAAACACCCAACTTACACCCCGCAAAATATCAACGAACACCCCAAAACACCCAACTTACACACCGCCAGGCGTAGGGGCCGATTCATCGTGCCCGTATTTTTCCTTTGCCAAATCCGTATTTTCACATCATCAAATACGTGTATTCATTTCATCGCAAACGGATGTCCACATCTTAAAATACGTATATTCAAATCACCACACACGCATTTCTGTTCCCCATTTTGTGGGTGTATACGTATATGCGGGCGCGATAAATCGGCCCCTACAGCTGCTAACGGTCTGCTAATAACGCTGCTGCCGAATTGGAATAATGTGGCAAACACTCCGCAAAATATCTACGTTCAACCACGAAATTCCCAACGAACACTCATGAAAACACCCAACTTACACTCCGCAAGGCGTAGGGGACCGATTCATCGTGCCCGTATTTTTCCTTTGCCAAATCCGTATTTTCACATCATCAAATACGTGTATTCGTTTCATCGCAAACACATTTCTGTTCGTCATTTTGTGGATATATACGGATATGAGGGCACGATAAATCGGTCCCCTACAGCTGCTAACGGTCTGCTAATAACGTTGCTAACAGATTGAAATAATATGGCAAACACTCTGCAAAATATCCACATTCAATCACGAAATTCCCAACGTACAATTTGCAACTATACAACTTTCAAAAAACAAAAACTATACTTTTGTTTTCCCTAAAATGTAATGCCATTACACCATAGCACAGAAACAACACACAACAGCACATTATATATAATGTATACACACTCTTATTATACACACCACACCACACTATCGCAATAAATTTACTCACCATCAGAAAACTTAAAAAATGGTTATCAGCCACCATAAAAGGCGAAAATATGGCGCAAAATGTGAAAAAGATAAAAAAAATAAAGATATTACAGTCTACCTTTTGCCGTTCTAAAGAATATTACTAAATTAGCGGACGAATACAGAGAGATATAGAAATAAAAACCAAATATATCGATATCAGGCAGACTCTATCAACAATAGTTATAGTGTTTTTGCCCCTAAATCGAGAAGAATCCACCCCTAAACACAAGATGTATTACCAAATATACATCGGGAAATGCCAAAAGTGGATAGCTTAGAAAAATAGAAAGGCACAGAAAGTACGGCGAAAAAACAAATCGTCTGCCACAATGTGGAAACCCTAAAATGTGCCTTCAGTATATAAATCAAGTACTATTATTCATTACATTCTTACGTTTATGAGAAAAAACTATTTACAATTAGCCCTTGCGGCAACCTTAACAATGGCAGCAACAGCCACTGTTTCTGCTCAGCAAAACACTCAAAACGAGGTTCAAAAGCTTACACGAAGCGTACTACCGCAGCAGTCTAAAATTACAACAGCTGCCTTTAGCCTCAACAAAAATGTGGCTAACGTACCCCTAACAACAGTTTATAAGGCTGCAAATCCGTATGGAGAAGAACAGCAAGTAATGTTTGAAGACTTCGCAAAGATGACTTCAGGAAGCGAAGCTACGCCCGATACAGAGGCAAACATAATTAAAGACGAGTTTGAATACCCTTGGATTAACACCAAAGACGAATATTTTAAACAAGCAGGTTGGGGTTCTGGCAACGCATATCCCGCAGGCGGAACTGTTTATTTGGACTCTAATCCAAACGATATGGCACACATTAACACGCCAATGCTTAACGTAGCCGCAAACGGAGGCATAGCTTGGATTCGATTTAAAGCACGTGCTAAGAACGCCGGAGATAACCCACAAGTTATGGTAGAGGCTGCCGAAACCTTCAATATGTCGCCCTCTTGGCGCATGATGGGTAGTGCTGCACTTCCTCAACTCAGCACAGAATGGAAAGAATATTCTATGTTCTTCTATGGCGGAGGCGAATATACACTCTTCAATATCGTGTCGGTTATGGCACCAGTGTATATAGACAACATCGAAGTTTTCACAGTTAAACAACACATTGGCACACCAACCACATTGCCACATACCAACTATGAGGGTACCAGTTTCGATGCTAATTGGACACCAGTAGAGGGTGCTACAGGCTACAAAGTGAATGTTTTCACACTCAATAAGGAAACTGGCAAGGCTGAATATCTATTCGAAAACAAGCCCGTTACCACAAATAAGTTCCACGTAACAGGTGCAACGTCTGGACAAACATACTTCTATAATGTGGCTGCAACTAAGGATAATTATACCTCAATACCATCTGATAAGATGTTCGTATATAACCTTGAGGCTCCTGTTTTGAAGGATGTTACCAACTTAGATAGGAATAAATACACTGCAGAATGGAGTACTGTTCCTTCGGCAGAACGCTATAACTACATTGCATACTACGACCGTAAAGCCGACAAAACTGGCGAATTTGTAGTTACAAACGAAGATTTCACAGGCGTTAAAGACGCTGATGGAAACCTTACAGGGTGGACTAAAGAAGATCCTAACCCAGGTTCGTACGACTCTTACTATATTCCAGAAATGAAACAAGCAGGTTGGAAAGGTACACAATATGCACCTTACACCGACTATATATGCTTAGACGGCTGGCAATATTACCACAACCACCAAGACGCAGGACTTATTTCGCCAGAGTTGGATATGTCTAAAGATGGGGGAAAATTCACTGTTAATGTTAAATTAGCCGGAGCTTCGACTATCGCAATAGACGAAAACAACAACGAGTTCACTGCTTATACACAGGCGGCTTTCGCTCTTTTCAACTACAACGAAACCACTTGCGACTACGAACAAGCAGAACTTATATACCCCGAAGGCTATCCAAAGGCTGTTAATGGCGACTGGAAAAACTTCACAATAAACTTTACTAAGGGTTCAAAAAAGTCTATAATAGGTATCTACGCTGTATATGCTGACGAGCATCTCTACCTCGACGACCTGAAGATTACACAGAAATATCAGGCAGGAGAAAGCCTTAACGACCCATTCATATTCCGTAGATGGTTACAAGAACCTAAGGTAGACATTACCATTCCTGCATTTGTTGGTAAGTCAGATGTTAGTCATCGTGTAACAGCTTTCAAGACAAACAGCGATAGAAACGTAAAAAAACAATACGTAGAAAGTAAGTTTAGCGAACTAAAGAAGGTGGGCACAGCCAACGGTATTAGCAATATTGGTCTTTCAAAAGCAGTGGTTAAGATGGAAGGCAACAATGTTTACGTAAACAATATCAATGGCGAAAACGTCCAAATATATACTCTCGACGGACAACTTGTGTACAATAACAAGGGCGAAAAGAACATTCGCGTAGCCTTAACACAGCACGGTGCTTACATCGTAAAGGTGGGTAACAAGACTATTAAGTTGGTTTTTTAATGTAGTCACATAGTATTAGTTGGGGCATACCAGGCTTTCTGGTGTGCCCTTTTTACTTTTATGCGGTGCACAATAGATATTTTGGAGTAGCAAGACACCCTATTTGTGCCAACAAAAGTTGTTAGAAATATTAATATAGTTAGGAGTTTTAGAAAACAAAGATAGCTGTTTTGCACCTAAAAAATATCCAAGAACAATGGTTCTCGTTATAGTTTTAGAAAGCAAAACAGCCAGCTTCTATAAATGTTGTCCATAGAAACACAACGTTTTCTATGGACTTTCGTATTTACAACTTGTCGTATTCCAGATGGAAATTAATAACAGCTTCGATAGATTTCCAGTACATATCGAGCTGAATATTCTCGTTTGGAGAGTGAATAAGGTTCGATTCTAAGCCAAAACCCATAAGAACTGTCTTCACACCAAGCACCTCTTCGAAGGTTGCAATAATAGGAATGCTGCCACCACGACGTGCTGCAATGGGTCGTTTACCAAAGGCTTTTTCAAACCCACGCTCGGCTGCTTTGTAGGCAGGAAGGTCTATTGGACACACATAACCCTGCCCACCGTGCATCGATTCTACCTTTACTTTCACGGTTTTAGGTGCTACACGTTGGAAATAATCTACCACCATCTGCCCTATTTTTGCATGATCTTGGTGTGGAACGAGGCGACATGATAGCTTCGCGTATGCCTTAGAAGGAATCACAGTCTTAGCTCCTTCGCCCTGATAACCACCCCAAATGCCACAAACATCAAAGCTTGGACGGAAGCCAGTGTGCTCTATGGTGCTGTAACCCTTCTCTCCGAACAGCTCATCAACATCTAACGACTTTTTATAAGCAGCCTCATCGAAAGGTATTTGTGCCACCATTGCACGTTCTTCTGGCGATACTTCCTCTACATCGTCGTAGAAACCGGGGAACTGAATCTTGCCATCTTTGTCTGTAACATCGGTTATTAGTTTGCAGAGCACGTTTATTGGATTTGCCACAGCTCCACCAAAGTGGCCCGAATGTAGGTCGTGGTTGGGTCCAGTTACCTCTATTTGCCAGTAGGCTAAGCCACGCAGACCCACTGTTAGCGATGGTATGTCTTTGGCAATCATACTAGTATCCGACACCAAAATTACATCGCACTTCAGCAATTCCTTATGTTTTTTACAGAAAGCCTCTAAACTTGGCGAGCCAATTTCCTCTTCTCCTTCGAGTATAAACTTTATATTGTGCTTTAATAAGTTGTTCTTAACAATATATTCGAATGCCTTTGCCTGAATAAACGACTGACCTTTGTCGTCGTCAGCCCCCCTTGCCCATAGACGTCCGTCCTTAATTACGGGTTCAAAAGGTTCGGTTTTCCAAAGTTCAAAAGGTTCTGCTGGCATCACATCGTAGTGTCCATAGATAAGAACTGTACGGGCTGCAGGGTCTACAATCTTCTCTCCGTACACCACAGGATTACCATCTGTTGGCATCACTTCTGCCCTATCTACACCCGCCATTAGCAACAATTCTTTCCAACGTTCGGCACAACGCACCATATCGGCACCGTGTTTATCGGGTTGAGCACTCACACTGGGTATGCGAATCAGACTGAATAGCTCTTCAAGTATTCGGTCTTGGTTTTCCTTTATATACTCTTTTATCATTTTGTTTGGGTTTAAAGGTTAAATGTTTCTTGTTGCAAACTTACATATTTTAAACGTATTTAGCGAAGGAAAAAGGCAAAATGTTATGTACGCACTGCCATTTGTAGGGTATAAACACCGCTTTTATGTGCAATATGCGCTATATTTTTGCTTTTATGGAATAGCACGTCAATGGCATAAAAAAAGCGAAATGCCATATTGGGCATTCCGCTTTTTATGTTTCTTAGCAACGTATTGGCAGCAGAAGAATGGAGAGATTAAACTGCCAACACTGCCTTTTTAAAGGCTAAATTGCTTAGAAATTGTTTTCTTGCAACTGGAAATAGCTCTGTGGGTGACCACAAACTGGGCATTCTTCAGGTGCATTTTTACCTATAACAATATTGCCACACTGGCGACATTGCCATATTGCAGAGCCATCGCGAGAGAAAACAACCTTGTCTTCTATATTCTTTAGCAACTTGCGATAGCGCTCTTCGTGCTTCTTTTCAATAGCACCAACAGTGCGAAACTTAATTGCAAGCTCTGGGAAACCCTCTTCCATAGCTTCTTTTGCCATATTTTCGTACATATCGGTCCACTCATAATTCTCGCCAGCAGCTGCATCTTTAAGGTTTGCAACAGTGTCTGGAATACCAGCATCGTGTAGAAATTTAAACCACAACTTAGCGTGCATACGTTCGTTTATGGCAGTTTCTTCAAAGAGAGCTGCTATTTGTTCGTAGCCATCTTTACGTGCCTGACCAGCATAATAGTCGTATTTCATACGTGCTTGGCTCTCTCCTGCAAATGCAGTTTTAAGGTTTTCTTCGGTTTTTGTACCTTTAATTGCATTGGCATCAAATGCTTTAAACTTCTCTGTTTTAGAGTGACAGATTGGGCATTCTGCCGGTGCTTCTGTTCCTTCGTACATGTATCCGCATACAGTACAAATAAATGTCTTCTTCATAATGTTCTGTTTTTGTTTGTTATGTGTATCTTTTTTAGTGGGCAATGTGGTTATTCCTGAACACATTTCTTGCTTTCTTCCTGAAAGAGAAATATGTTTTTATCGTGTTATTGCCCTATCTGAAAATCTTTTTACCATATTGGATATAATCCAAAAAAATCTTAATCGCACTGCAAAATTACGAAATATATATGGCAACAACCAACAATTTCAAAATATTTTTCGTGCAAAAGCAAAGTTTAGACAACGACTAAATAAACACTTTCCCCATCTTCTTAAATTCGTTTTCGTTTCGTTCTCATAATAGGCTCCTATATTATATAAG
>ERZ1674245.423-NODE-423-length-14155-cov-28.442837_pt1 | contig 14155 bp, 7 predicted proteins | sample MGYA00581205_ERZ1674245 | MGnify/ENA primary metagenome ERZ1674245 (study PRJEB41354, sample SAMEA4873314) | human saliva metagenome | biome: human-associated habitat [ENVO:00009003]; feature: mouth environment [ENVO:08000002]; material: saliva material... | reverse complement strand
GCTACGACACCGGAGTGATCAACGGCGCGCTCGAACCCATGAGCCGCGAACTCGGTATGGACTCCACCGCCCAAGGCTGGGTCACCGGATCGCTCGCCTTCGCGGCGGCTATCGGTGCGCTCACCTGTGGTCGTATCTCTGACCGGTACGGCCGCCGAACCACCATCATTGGGCTGTCCACCATCTTCTTCATTGGCGCCCTGACCTGCGTGTTTGCACCCAACGTCGCCGTGCTCATCACTGGACGAACCCTGCTCGGCCTGGCGGTCGGTGGCGCCTCCGCCGTGGTGCCCGTATTCCTCGCAGAGCTCGCACCCTACGAAATTCGTGGTTCCCTCTCCGGCCGCAACGAGCTCATGGTCGTGGGCGGTCAGCTCGCCGCGTTCATCGTGAACGCCCTCATCGGCAACCTGTGGGGCGAGCACGACGGCGTGTGGCGCTGGATGTTCGCCATCTGCACCCTGCCCGCCATCGGCCTGTTCGTCGGTATGCTGCGTGTGCCCGAATCGCCGCGCTGGCTGCTGCGCGTCGGCAAGCGTGAGCAGGCGCTGGAGGTTATGAAGCGCATCCGCTCCACCGAGCGTGCCGAAGCTGAAATTGCCGATATTGAGCGCACCCTGCAGGCGGAGGCGACCACCCAGAACGATGCGGCGGGTAAGGAAAGCGTGGGCGTGCGCGGCTGGTTCGTGCGCATCCTGCTCGTCGGTATTCTGGTCGGCGCGGGCCAGCAGCTGACCGGCATCAACTCGATCATGTACTACGGCATTAAGGTGCTCAAGGAAGCCGGTTTCAGCGAATCCGCGGCGCTCATCGCGAATATTGCGCCGGGTACGATTGCGGTGCTCGGCTCCATCCTGTCGCTGCGTCTGATGGAGCGTGTACCGCGTCGCGTCATGGTCATTACCGGCTATAGTTCGACCGCGTTTTTCCACGTGCTGATTGCGGGCGCATCCATGCTGCTGCCCGCTGATAATGCGGCGCGTCCCTGGATTCTGCTGGTGCTCATCGTCTGCTTTGTGGGCGCGATGCAGACCTGCCTGAACGTGTCGACGTGGGTGATTATGAGTGAGCTGTTCCCGCTGCGTGTGCGTGCGGCGGGTATGGGCATTTCGGCGTTTAGCGGCTGGATGATGAATGGTGTGCTGTCGCTGGCGTTCCCCGTGATTCTGGGTGCGGTCGGTCTGACCGGCTCCTTCATCGGCTTTGCCGTGGTGAACGTGATTATTGCGTTGCTGATGTTCCGCAACCTGCCGGAGACTCGCGGCGTGAGCCTGGAGCAGGTGGAGCGCGGCGTGATGGACGGCAGCATCTACCCCTCCGCAGGCAAGCGCTAAACCTCGGCGGGTTTTTAGGCAAGAATGAGGCGGGCGGCACCTCCCCGGTGGAGGCGCCGCCCGCCTCGTGCGTCTCGTGACCCGCCGCCCCTCGCCCCACCGCACTGTTCGTTGAATGAGAAGCAAGGAACCCCTACCCTGCGCCACCAATCCATAAGTGATACGGTCAAAGAACAAGTAATGGATTCACGTGCTGAAATGCACGCCCGACCCTGCCCCACACGCATCGCCCGGACGCCCGCATTCAGCACGCAACAACTCTATAACGAACACGGGTGAACAATGACTGAGAACGTACACAACGACTGGGACCTCCGAAGCGAAGAAGTGCAGAAAGACCAGGTAGCCGCCTACGACGCAATGCGCCGCCGCTGCCCCGTCGCCCACGACGAATTCATGGGCTACTCCGTCTTCAAAAACGCCGACGTACAGCACGTACTCGACCACCCCGAAATCTACTCCAACGTCGTCTCCACCCGCCACATCGCCGTCCCCAACGGCATGGACGCACCCGAACACACCACCTTCCGCGCCGTCAACGACAAGTACTTCACCCCCGAACGCCTCGAAAAGTTCGCACCCGTCATCCGCGACGCCGTGAAGGCCCTCATCGCAGAACTGCCCCGCGGCGAAGAAGTAGACGTCATGCAGGGCTTCGGTCAGGCATACGCAATGCGCGTGCAGAACGCCTTCATGGGCTGGCCCGCATGCCTCGAACAGCCCCTCACCGAGTGGATCGAAAAGAACCGCGTCGCCACCCTGCGCCGTGACCGCGAAGAAATCGCTAAGGTCGCCCTCGAATTCGACGGCTACATCCGCCAGCTCCTCGACGAACGCCGCGAGGACGCTGCCGCCGGCAACCCTAAGGACGTCACCGCCGAACTGCTCACCGACACCGTGCAGCTGCCCGGCGAAGAACCCCGTACCATGACCGACGAAGAAATCGTCAGCCTCATCCGCAACTGGACCGTGGGCGAGCTGTCCACCGTCTCCGCAACCGTGGGCGTATTCGTCAACTTCCTGGCACGCAACCGCGCCGAGCAGGACCGCCTGCGCGCATCCCTAGCCGACGGCAACGCACTCGACGACCGCAGCGAAATCGCCCTCGCCGTCGAGGAAATCATGCGACTCGAGGACACCCTCGTCACCAACCGTCGCGTCACCACTCAGGACACCGAACTCGGCGGCCGCACCCTGCCTGCCGGCTCCCGCGTGACCATCAACTGGGCCAGCGCAAACCGCGACGAGGACGCCTTCGAGGACGCCCTCACCTACAACCCGCACCGCGACCAGTCCCGCAACCTCGTGTACGGCGACGGCATCCACGTCTGCCCCGGCGCGCCCCTGGCACGCCTGGAACTGCGCATCCTGCTCGAGGAGCTGCTGCGCGGCACCAAGTCGATTGAGATTGCGGACGAGAGCGAGAAGCCCGCAACCGTGAATGCGGTGTACCCGGTCTCCGGCTACTCGGTCGTGCGCGCCATCTTCAACTAGGCACGATCCAGCCATAAAAAGTGCGAGGCGCCGAACCCCGAGAATGGGGGTCGGCGCCTCGCGCTGTTAAGAGTAAATATAAGAGTGAATAGTAGGGGAGTGGTGGCTAGTATCAGCCGCTCACTATAGATAAAAAGGAATATTCCCAGGCGGCTATATAGCCTAGTGGGCTACCTAGAAAGCCGAATCTAGCGGCCGGAACTCGTTGCCGAAGGCTTCGCCGAAGAACCCGCAGAACCGCTCGCAGACGCACGAGCCGAAGCATTCGCAGAAGCCTCCGCCGCAGCCGATGCCGACTCCTCCGGGGACAGAGCCGTACCATCCGCATGAACACCAGCCATCGCCGGAGTCACACCATTCACGAAGCTCAACTTCGCCTGCTTGAACTGGTACTCGGGAGAGCAGGTCAGCTTATACTTCGAATTCGCCAGCTCGCGAATCGACTTCACATAATTCTGAGTCTCCTCATACGGGGGAACACCGCCGTACTTCTCCACAAAACCCGGACCCGCGTTATAACCGGCGAGAACCACATCCTGCAGCTCATCCTCATTGGAGGCGTACTTCGCCAAACGAGTACGCAACTCACCCAGGTAGCGTGCCTGCGCCGCAATCGCATCGTGCGGGTTCAGAACATTACCGCCATTGCCGAAGCTGTAGTGCCCGCCGCTCCACGCATCATCAGTGAACTGTGCAATACCCTTAGCGCCCTGGTGGGACACAACGCCCACACGCCAGTGGCTCTCAGTCTCAATCTGCGCCGCCAGCACGCCGGGACGGAAACCCGCGACCTTAGAGCCCTCCTCAAAATCGGATCGGAGAGCCGCCGGAGCATACGAAAGTTCCGTCATACCGCAATAGTCGTCATAGGTGGCTGCCAGGCCGGCAACACCGCCACCCAAAAGAACCGCAGAGGCAATAATCTGCCAATGCGCAAGTGCCCCGGCGAGAAAGCGAAGCGGGAAAGCTTTACGCTGCCGAGGGGAAGTCTGTGCGTCCGCCGAAGCGGGGGTGTGGTTGTTGGCGCCCGTAGCGCTGCGCTCGGAAGAGGCGCTCGAAGTGCTATCTGCCATTCCTATAGACTAGCGCACCATGCCCGCTCCTGGCTAAGAAAAGTTCGCCCATGAGGCTAAAAGCATAGTTCGCCGATGTGCGTGCAGGCTCCTGCCGGGGCGTGTGCAGGGGCTCTGGGCTGGTTCTATATCGGCTCTGTAGGAGCCTGTGCGGGGCAGAAAGACGGTGCCGAAAGGCGGCGCAGAAAAACAGTGCAGAAAGACCCCGCCCGGCGCATCCATTCACAGGATGCACCGGGCGGGGTCGACCTCTCACAGGGCGCTAGAAGCGCCTAGCGTGAGGGTTTAGCGGGCAACCACTACTAGCGATCAGTGACCACGATCTTGCCGGCGGCACCGCGCTCCATCTCCGAGAAGGAGTGATTCACGAACACGTAGGTGCCAGATTCCAAGAACTGCATCTCCACGAAGCCGCCCTGAGCGGGCGCCAAATCGAGTGCCTGGCTGTGGCCGTCACGGCTACCGAACGCATCCGCGCCGCGGCGCATCAGGTAGCCGCCCTCCTTGTAGACCGTGTCGAATTGCGAACCGACCACGTGGAAGCTCGTGCCGTGGTTCGGGCCCGCAGCCATCACCCAAACGCGGATACGCTCGCCCTTCTTCACCTGCAGCGGCTTCGCCTTGTACTGGGTTGCGTGGCCGTTGAACATGGTCAGCGTGGGGGTGCCCGCCGCAATCAGGTCGGGAGAGTTCTCCGCCAGCTTGTTGCCGTCGGAGGCGGTCTTGCCGGTGTCGTGCAGGTACGCCTCGCCCTGAACCATCACGTACTCGTGATCCACCTGATCCATGTCAGCCGGGTCAATGATGACCGAGCCATACATGCCCTGGGTCATGTGCAGGCTCAGCGGGGCGGTACCGCAGTGGTACAGCCAGATACCGGCGGCCTTCGCCTCGAAACGGTAGACGAGACGCTCACCGGGGGCGATGGTCTTCATCGTGTTATCGGGGGAGACCATGCCCGCGTGGAAGTCCAGCGAGTGGCCCATCGTGCCGTTATTGATGAGTGTAATTTCAAAAATGTCGCCGATCTTGCCGCGCAGAATCGGTGCCATGTTCTGCCCGTTGAACGTCCACATGTGGACGGTTACGCCGGGTGCGACCTCGCGGTCGACCTCCTGCACGTCCAGGGTGACCTTGCGGACGGTCTTGCCGTTCACCTTCTCGGCGGTGTTCGGTGCCGGGATGTTCGGGTCGCGGTACTTGTAGCCGCTGCCGGGCGCTGCGGACATGTCAATCCTGCTGTTCGCAACGGTCATGAGGGTCGGGGTGCTACCCGACGCCGCGTGGTTGTGGGTGCCCGCAGAACCGTGGTTGTGGCCACCCTGCGCCACCTGGTTTGCGGAGGCGCCGGTCGCCTTCACCTTGAACACCATGCCCAGGGAGCGGTGACCCGCCACGGAGCAGTAGGCTTCCTGGTCGGCGCTGATGATGCCGGCGTCGACGGTTTTCGTTTCGCCGGGGTTGATGGTGCCGGTGGTTGCGCCGTTGTCGAAGGTCAGGTCGTGGGTCATGCCCTGGTCGTCGTTGGTGACCTCGACGACCAGGCGGTTACCGGCGGGCACCTCCACCTCTGCGGGGGTGAAACGGTAGTTGCTGGTCGCCTTCACCTGCACGGTGGTGGTCTGACCGGTTGCAGCCACGGAACCTGCCGAGGAGAACGACGGCAGGTTCAGCGCGGACGGGTTCACGGCGAAGCCCAGCAGGAACGCCATGGCAACCGCCAACGCCGCCTGGAAGCTCTGCTTGGCGTGCGGGACGGGCTCCGGGGTGAGCGCCTCCTGGTTGAAGACGGGCTTCTCGCCGCGGGCGCGTGCTGCCATCATTTCCTTGCGGGTATTCACGGACGCCTTCACGCCGCGCACCATCAGCGGAATGAACGCCATGAGCGCCAACGCACCCACGATAGCGACGGCAATCTTAATGGACTGGCCCACCATGGAGCTGGGCATCATGAAGATGAGCAGCGCCAGGTTCACGGCGGTCACGCGGGCAGCAGCAAAACGGCTGAACTCCTTGTTGGAGGCGCGAACCACCGCAGGGCCACCGCCCATACGCTGGGGGAGCAGGTAGCTCATCGCGCCGAGCAGCAGCTGCAGCAGGAAGCCGACCACAAAGATGGGGGTCACGGCGCGCATGTCCAGCTGCGCGAAGGGGACGGTCGCCACCAGGTAGGCGGTCGCTGCTACACCAACAATCAGCCAGAGGAAACCCATACCCACGCTCATGGGCGGGTACTCGTTCGGGCGCTTGGTGCGCAGGGTACGCACCATCACCCAGGCGACAATCAGCAGGGCAACTAGGTAGACGACCAGGCCGGCTGCGGCGAGCGGACGCATCCCTAAAATCGCGCCGACAAGGGTCAACGCTAAGCCACCGCACATGAGGTACAGGGCGCGCAGGCTGTGGGTGAGCGCCTTATCCACCATCTTGGTGCGCAGCATGGTCGGCCAGAACGTCACCAGCGTACCCACCGCGGTAATACCGACGAAGCCGAGCACGTTCACTGCCTCGTGCGCGAGCAGGAACTGCGAATGCAGGGTGCCGGACAGGTTCGGGTAGGCAATCATGCCGCCAAACGCCGCACCGAGGGGCAGCAGCAGCGCCGCAACAATGTAGAAGCGAATGGTCACACCGAACCGCGACGGCAGAGCCTGACGCACCTGCTTCAGCAGGTAGATGCCGTGCCAGGCAACCATCGAACCGACAATGAGGGCGCCCACCACGGTGGCGGCGTAGAGGCCGGGCACGCTCAGCTGACCGACCATGCCGATCATGAGCACGAGAATACCGGCGTTCAGAATGAAGATGCGGCGCACCTGGGTGCCGCGCGCTTCATCTGGGATTTTGATCTTCATGAGCGCTTCGGTGAAGTGCTGCGACCAAATCAGAATCGAGTTCGTAATCAGGCCGAGGGTGACAATGTGCACCATCAGCCAGCCGCTATTCGGGATAAACCTGTGCAGCAGAAGTACGCCGATAAGGGTAAACATCCAGTGGGAGACCGGCTTGGAGGCGCGACGATGCCACGTACCGCGACCGGATGCGCGGCGTGCAATCTCTTCGGGGGTGAGGTTCGCGCCGGGCACATCAGCCGGGCGCGCGCCAATGCTCAGGCCGGAGGAGCCGCCTCCGGAGACGCTTGCGGGCTTGCCGCTCGTGTTCTCACCTTCGGGTGGGGTGCCGAGATGTTCACTCACGTGATCACTGCTTTCACTGCTGGTTGTTCGTGGACGTCGGTGTGCGGGTCGGCACCGCTTGCCCCTGCGTTGGGGCGGGTGCCAATAAGCCCATTATATTGCCCGGATAGTACCAATTTTGAAGACATGACGTGCATATGAAGGCGGCTCATATCGTGATAGTTGTGTTTGTGCGCTCGAGCGGTTCTTCCCCTGTGAATCTTCTCCCCAATGCACCCTTCACAGGTGCGCACGATAAACTATTAGGATTCCAAAATCAGATGCCCGCCCACCCTACGCGCGCATCCGCCGGCACCAAGGTAAGGACAAACACCTCGTGACAAGGACTGACTCCACCACCCCCATCTGGGGAAAAATCGCTATTGTGGCACTCATCCTCATTGTTGGCGGTGGATACGTCGTCAAAATGCTCACCAACCCCTTCAGCGGTATGGACTTCTCCATTTACCGTCTGGGTGCGATGACCATTTTCGATAACGAGGGCTTTACCCAGGACCTATACTCCCCGACCCTGAACGATCACGGCGTCATCAAGCCGCCGTTCACGTACCCGCCGTTCGCGGCGATGCTGTTCTTGCCGTTCGCGTTCATGCCCCTGGAGGTTGGCAAGGTCATTATGGTGGTCGGTTCGGCTGTGGTGGCGTGGTGGATTTCCACGATCATTTACAACTACGTGAATGTGCGCGGCCGTGAATTGCCGCTGCAGCAGTACTTTGGTCGTGCCGGCACGATTGCGATGCTGACCATTCTGGTGGTGGCGGCGGGCCCGTGGCAGCGCACCCTGGACCTGATTCAGATTAACCCGTTCATTACGGCGCTGATCCTTGCCGATTTTGTGCGTCCGGCGACCCGCGTGCCGCGCGGCGTGCTCATTGGTATTGCGGGCGGCGTGAAGCTGACCCCGCTCGTGTTTGGTCTGATCCTGCTGGTCCGCCGCGACTGGAAGGGCATTGCGACCCTGGGCGCGACGTTCTTCGGCACCATTGCGCTGGGTTTCATTCTGATGCCTAAGGACGCGCCGGAGTTCTGGTTCTCTGCGCTGACGAACCCCTCGCGTGTGGGTGGCCTGAACTTTGTGGATAACGTCTCGATTCAGGGCTGGCTGCTGCACTTCGGTCTTTCTGAGAGCGCCGCGAAGCCTGTCTACTACGCCCTGGCGCTGGTCACGATTGTGCTGACTGCCGCGCTGCTGTACCAGCTGGAACGCCGCGGTGCCGCGCTGGCGCAGGTGGCGGTGACCGCCTCCTTGATGGTGGCGCTGTCGCCGATTAGCTGGTCGCACCACAACGTGCTGCTGCCCCTGCTGGCTGCCGTGTTCATCATGGACGCGTTCCCGACCTATTTTGCGGTTCAGCCGGCGTGGCTGCGGGTGACAGCGACCGTGTTCGCGGTGGTTGCGGTGTTGGGCCTGTACCTGTCGCCGATTAGGATTGCGTCCTGGTTCCACGGTAGCGCGGATGGTTTGGAGCAGCTGGCTCCGGGCGCGTTGGCGGTTTCGGCTATTCCCGCGTTCTGCCTGTGGATGACGATGACGCTCTGGTCTATTGCCGCCCTGAGCGCGCCGGTGCGTGGCGCGAAGGTCGAGCCCGTGCAGTACGGTTCCGTGCGTAGCGATGCGCCTCTGGGCTGGTGGGGCGCTCGCGCCCTGGTGACCGAGAGCGCCGAGTCTGTGCGCGCCGCCGCTTCCCGTGAGGCAACCGCGTGAGCCGCGACAAGGAACTAGAAAAGACCCCTGTGAAGAATACTGACAAGAACTTAGCTACGACCGCGGAGAATACCGAGGCGGCTGCACCGAGGATTCCCTGGGCTTCGGCTAGCTCTACTACTGCACCGGTTGCGGAACCGGCTGCTGAAAGCACTGTAGAAAGTGCTGGGCCCGCCGCATCCTCTGTAGCCACCGCGGAAAAAGCGGCAAAGGAAGAAGTCGCCGAAGAAACCGCCAAGGAGCTCGCTAAGCCTGCGCGTCGCAGCTTCTTTGACCGCATCCCCGGCATGCGCAGCGGTGCTCTCTGGGCGCACCTGCTGTTCATCCTGGTTGCCTTCTACGCCTTCGACTACGTGACGCACGCGGCGGCTGACGATATTTACGTGTACCGCCTGGGCGCTGTCTCCCTGGCGGACGGCCCGGACGGCTACCAGCTGTACACTTTCCGCACGCGCGGTCTGCCGTTTACCTACCCGCCGTTTGCGGCGCTGCTCTTCTACCCGCTCGCGTTCCTCACCGAGCCGCAGAGCATGCTGCTGATTACCGCCATTATTTGCGCGCTCAGCTACTGGTGCGCGTACCTGCTGTACTCCTACGCGCGTAGCCGCTCGTGGCGTCTGCCGTTGCAGAAGCACCTGGGTCATTGGGGCATGGTGTCGCTGATTGCGGCGCTGATTTGGATGTGCGGCCCGTGGCGTTTGACCACGCATTTTGGGCAGATTAACGCCATCATTCTGGCGCTGATTCTCGCTGATTTTATGCGCCCGGCAACCCGCGTTCCGCGCGGTGTGCTGCTGGGTATTGCGGCGGGTATTAAGCTGACCCCGCTCGCGTTCGGTCTGCTGCTGCTCATGCGTAAGGATTGGAAGGGCATTGCGACCCTGGGTGCTAGCTTCGCCGCGACCGTGGGTATCGGCTTCCTGGTGATCCGTGAGGAGTCGCTGACGTTCTGGTTCCATGCGGTGCATGACACTTCGCGTGTGGGCTGGTTCAGCTACTTCGATAACGTGTCGATTATGGGTACGCTGACCCACGCGGGCCTGCAGCATCACCTGACGGCTACCGCCCTGTCGGTGGTGCAGGTGGCGTTGACTCTGCTGATTGTGCTGGTCACGGCGGTTCTGTTGGTTCCGCTGATTCGTGCCCGCGCACTCATGGCGCAGCTGGCGCTGACCGCGTTCATGATGCTGCAGATTTCGCCGATTAGCTGGTCGCACCACAACACCTGGTACCCGCTGATGCTCGCCGCCGTGGTCATGGAAATCTTCCCGCTCATGTACCAGTGGGTCAGCTCCTTCGTCTTCACGCTGGCTGTTATCTTGGCGACTGCGGCGCTGGTGGGCATGTACATTTCGCCGTTCTGGATCGTGCTGGCGCTCTCCCCGCACTTCAACGCGGATCAGATTCTGATGGTGCCCGAAGGCTCCCTGGGTCTGATGGCTGGCACCATGCCGTACCAGCTGATGTACCTGTTTATTCTGGTGACGTTCTTTGTGTACCTGGCGAATCGTCAGCTGGTGGAGCGTGCGGCACGTGCCGCGGGCGCCGAGCTGGCGGAGGCGAAGTACTCCCGCTAAAGAAACCGCCCGCTCACGGCGGCTGCCCGCTCGAGGCGGTCGCTCGCCCGCGGCGGCGGGCGCATCCAGCAGGGCGTAAGCCCACCGGACAGAACCTCAGAGCATAGCCTCCCGGTATAAAAACCGGCATAAAAATATCCCCCGCACCTATCACGGGTGCGGGGGATACTTTTATACCCAGCCTGCTGACCTAGTCAGTCACGCTGTTAGTTAGTGCCGATGCTCCAAGTAATGTTGGAGTCGGTACGAACCTGCATGTAGCTCTTGTTGCTCTGAACCCACTGCATGCTGCTCTTCACGGTCGGAATGGTCGAGGAGAAGAACGGGTCGTTCTTGGTCGCGTTCAGAACGGTGAAGCCGCGGGTGGTCGGGCCGCTGGTCTGGAACTCCATGGTTGCCTCGGTGCCTTCGTAGGTGAAAGCGTAGTAGTTCATGGTGCTCTGGAACTTCTCACCCTTCTTGTAGTGGGGTGCGGAGTCTGCGTCGTAGACGCGGATGGTCCACTCGCCCTTACCGGTCAGCTCCAGCTTGCGGGTGGGGGTGGAGTGGCCGCTCGCGTCAATCCATGCGGTGCCCTTGAGCTCCTTGCCGTCGCGGGTGGAGTCGAGAACGCTCAGACCTGCGGTGATGTTGCCCTTGTCGTCACGGCTGGTGATGAAGGCGTTAACCACACCGTCTGCGGGCTTGAACTCGTAGTAGAGCAGGCCTGCGGACACATCGCCCTTGATCTTCTCAATGTCGATGGTGTCCTTATTATCGGCGACGGTCTTCTTGTATTCCTTGAACTCACCCTCGGGCATCTTCGCTTCAGCAGCAGCAACCGGCGCTGCCGAAGAAGCCGAAGCCGCGCTCTCAGATGCGGGCGCTGCGGAAGAAGCCTCAGAGGATGCCGCCGCGGAGGACGCCTCAGCGGAAGTAGCCGCCGCGCTCGCCGACTCGGAAGAAGCGGAGGCGGGGTTCGAGCCGCCACGCGGAATCAGCATGACAATCGCCAGGATGAGAACAATCAGCAGAGCCAGCGCACCACCGATAACACCCCAAATCTTAGTGCCGGAGAACAGACCCTTCTTCTCGGAGTCGTCCTCGCCCTGACCTGCAGGCTCGGTGACGTAGGGGTTGCTCAGTGCCACGGTTGCCTGGTCCTGATCGGACACCTGACCTGCGTAGGGCTGCTGAGCGTTGTACGGTTGACCCTGGTAGGGGTTGCCCTGGTACTGACCGCCCTGGACGTTCTGGCCGTCCTGGAAGCCCTGACCCTGGAAACCCTGGCCCTGGTACTGGCCACCCTGGAAGTTCTGGCCCTGGAAGCCCTCACCCTGGAAACCATCAGCCTGGTTCGGCTGGAAGCCGTTCGGCGCCTGACCCGCCGGGATGAACTGTGCGTTCTGGCCGGGCTGCATGTTCTGGCCGGGCTGCATGTTCTGACCGGGCTGTTCCGAGAGGTTCACGGTACGCTCGGACAGGTTGACGGTGCGCTCGGTTTCGGGGGTGTGGAACTCAACGAGCGGGGAGCTCTCAATAGTGTGGGGCGCCTCAGCAGCGGGTGCCTCAGCCGCGGGAGCCTCAACGATGGGCTCAGATACCGGTTCAGCTGCCGCCGGTGCCTCGGGGGCAACCTCGGCGACGGGCTCAACAACAACGGGCTCTGCAACAGGTTCGGAAACGACCGGCTCAGAAGCGGCGGGCTCGGAAACAGCAGGCTCGGACAGTGCCGGCTCAGCAACCGGAGCCTCAACAACGTGCGCCTCAACGGGCTGCTCGGAAGCAGCCTGCTCAGCAACAACAGGCTCGACAACCGGCGCTACGGGAGCCTCAGCAGCGGGCTCTGCATCTGCAGGCTCTTCAACTGCGGAAGACTGGGATGCGAGAACCTGCTCGGGCAGAGCGGTGCCGGTCAGCGGAACCTGAGTCAGGTGACGCATCGGCTTGGGCTCGGAGGACTCCTCAGCGGACTCAGCCTGGGACGCCTCAACGTGGGGCGCCTCTACCTGCTGTGCCTCAACGTGGGATGCCTCAGCCTGGGGTGCTGCCGCCTCCGGAACCTCGACGACCTGCTCACCTTCGAGCTCAGCGGCGAGCTGCTCCAGGTCAACGTCCTCAACGGTCAGCGGTGCTGCAGCTTCGGCGGGCTGCTCAGCCTCAACAGCGGGCTCAGCAACTACAGGCTCAGCAACCTGCTCAGCGGGAGCCGCCTCAGCAGCAGGATCCTCGGGAATCAGCGGCTCAATAGTAGCCTCTTCAACCTGAATGGGTTCAGGCTCGGGCTCTTCGACCCACAGCTGCCAACCTTCAGGAACGGGACCCCACGCGGGGTCGGGGCGCCACGTAGGAGTGGGGGCCCATCCAGCAGGAGGAGCGGGCCAGTTGGGCGGCGGATTGAAGACGAGTGCCATAAGAAAGCAGCCTTTCTGGTGCTGAAAAAACACCCCGGAAGAGCGGTCATCAGCGACTATGTATATGAGCGTATTATCGCTACAAATTATGGCATAGGTTCAGAAAATGAACCCCGTGAATGGTAGGTTTTTAGCCTTATTCACGGCTTTTTCAATGGTTTTGGAACATTCCGTATCAATCGGCACTTGAAGGTTTCCGTATGCCCGGTCACCATCGACCCCGCGGAGGCTAGGATTAAAGAATGAACACTACACCGCCTCCCGCACCCCCGCAGGTAGCCGCCGGAACCCCCGCTGCTCCTGCGCCTGTTGCAGGTCTTGCCTACCACCGTCTCTCCCACGCCGACCCGAAATCCCGCTGGTTCTCACCCCTGCTGGAAGGTCTGCTCGGTGTCGCCGTATTTATTGGCCTCAACCTGATCATTTCAGTTGCCCTGGCTGCGACGATTATGGGTTCGGGACTTTCCCTCCAGGATGTAGCTACGAACCGCGCCGTCATTATGGAACACCCGGCGCTGTTCGCGCTGACGTTCCTCTCCCTTATCGCGATTGTGCCTTCGCTCTTTCTGGCGCGCCTGGTCGTGGGTCCGAAGCCCTGGGGTCTAATCCATTCGGTGGCGGGCCGCCTGCGCCGCTCACTGCTACTTCCGTACCTGGGTTTGAGCTTCGCTGTTTACGGTATCTACTACGCCGTGATGCTGGCGTTGAGCGGTGAGAGCCTGCCCGAATACCGCTATTTTCAACCTCCACAGGTTGAATTTTGGGTTTATGTGGCGATGATGCTGCTCCTGGTGCCCGTGCAGTGCTACGCCGAAGAGCTCGCCTACCGCGGCTTCATGATGCAGATGCTGGGCCGCTGGCTCCGCACCCCCTGGCTGCCGATTGTGCTGCCCGCCGTGCTGTTCATGCTCTCCCACGCCTACGACCCCTGGGGTCAGAGCACGATTCTCGCGATGGGTATTTACGCGGGTTTCCTCTGCTGGTACACCGGCGGTCTGGAGGCCTCCATCAGCCTGCACGTGGCAAATAACGTGATCCTGATGCTGCTGTCCATGGTGGCTGGTCTGGATCCGTTCGCCTCCGAGGGTGTGACCCCCGTGGATGCACTGCAGGGCATCGCGCTGGAAGGCGTGTACGTGGTGCTCGCCTGCCTGATCTTCAACGCGCGCGCTCGCCGCGGCGAGGTTTCACGTGAAACACAACCGCTCAAGGTTGATAAATAGGCTATTTGGTGGGTTGCTTTAGCCCAGCTGCCCCAGCCCGCCCACCCCGCTCCATTCGAGCCTCACCAGGGCTCATACTCCACGCCGCGTGGACTACCCGCCCCGGTCACCCCGTCAACACCCAAGAAAAGGTAGGGTTAAACCATGACTGTTGATGCT
>ERZ1674245.420-NODE-420-length-14214-cov-10.227488_pt1 | contig 14214 bp, 14 predicted proteins | sample MGYA00581205_ERZ1674245 | MGnify/ENA primary metagenome ERZ1674245 (study PRJEB41354, sample SAMEA4873314) | human saliva metagenome | biome: human-associated habitat [ENVO:00009003]; feature: mouth environment [ENVO:08000002]; material: saliva material... | reverse complement strand
TCCAGCATTTCAAGGTGTTGCCAAGGTGAGCCGTGGTTGTATTTCCGCAGGTAGTTGTGTTTTAGGGCACCTGGACATTTTTGCATTTTCCCAGTTGGCAAAATTCACAATTTCTCCACATTTGAGTTTTCGACACGTTTTCAACATCGTCGCGCGCGCAAGATTTTCTTAAAAATATATAAAAAGTTTAACTATTTTAGTGTTTTTGAGAAATGAATTGTTACAATTTTGTTAAATGTAGTAGCTCGTCGATATGATATTTATGAACGTTCTCCACAATCTTTACATATTAATATATTGACATATGAGCATACGTTTATGTTTTAGTAAATATTTTTAAAGATTTTTTAATGTTGTCTTAAAATTGTTTGGGCTATTCTGGTAATGATGCTTGCGTTTTGGTTGGGTTAGCCCATCGAGCAAACTCGATGTCCAAACTTTTTTCAAAATAATACTTGACAATAATTTATAAATATGTTATAATATAGGTAATTTGATATAACCATCTAATTTTAGATTGGACTATAGTTATGGCATATGTTTTAGATGTTGATAGTTTGCATAAGCAAATGATGCAGCGTATTCAGAAAAATCAAGGTCGTTGGACAGCCGAGGACCAGATTTGGCTTATCAATCAAGCTGATGCTGCTGCTGTTTCTGCGGCAAGTGATGAAGAGATTGGTACCGCTTGGTATGAGGTCGGAGCGTCCAAGCATGATAGATGTATTGCTTTTCTTGAGTCGTTAGTTAAGACTATGGATTTCCCATGGGATTGCGCATATAGTATGGATGATATTACTCCTGATATGGCTTTGAATATTACCCGTTATGATAAACTTATACCACAAGAATATATCAGGGAAGTTACACCAGATGCTGTTTATTCGTCTGATGCAAAATTTGATACAAGGCACAAGACATTGTTCAATACTCTTCTTGTATACCGAGACGAAGGGATTGAGTGGACACAGGAATCTCAGGATGCACTTGATAAAGAGATTGATTTGTGTTTGCAAGATATGAAGCTTATTGATACCTATGCTTCTGGTTGGAAAGAGTATGCTGACGAAAAGCAAGCCGATTTAGTGAAGTATGAGTCACAAGGTGATGATGGTGGTTCTGAGTATGCTCAAGATATGTATAATTGTTCTATGGTATCTTGGCGAAATGGCGAAGAGTTAAAGCGTAGCTGTTGGATGAAGTTCTTTGATATGCTCAGCGATGCTCATGATAATGTTAGTTTTGACGATATAAATGTTTCTGGTGTTGAAAACCCAGGCATTGATATGGACAAAATTAGAGAGCAATTCCCAGCTCAGTACGGGGCTTGGTTACGTTTAAGAGACGATGCGTCAGCTCGTGAGCCAAAGCTTGAAGAAGGTACGTATGCTCAAGTAACTAAGGATAGGGGCAGAGCTAATGCTGGGGCGGCTAAGGCTGAGAAGTTTCAATATGAGATACTTCAGTCACGCTACACATATCCAAAATATGAGCGTGGCATGGATATTATTAACGAGCGTATTGTTGACGAGCATTCTTTTTGGAAACCTTCAGACCAAGCTACGTTAGAGGAACATTTTATTCATAAGTTTAATGCTCTTGATAAGATAAAAGACGAGTACGATAAGACTCGTGATGAGAAACTTATTGATACCTATATTGAGTTTGGTCGTGAGGCTTTAGACGATTTGGATGAGGTTTTTAATTATCATCCTAGTTATATGTATTATGAAGGTACTCTTCCTGTTTTTGGTATCTCTGCTGCGGAAGTACAGTCATGTCATGATTATTATGAGCATGATGTTGATATTATGCTTGCAGATAAAGGTAAAATTCGTAAAGACTTACCATCGATTGATGAGATGGAAGATAATGGAATGGAAATGGAGTAAATGATGAGTGATACTAAGTATAATTTTGATGAGTATATTTTTAATAATGTTCTTGAAGATACCTATCTTGCTATCAAAGATGTTCGTGAGAACATTGATGGATGGGTAAAAGAGACTCGTGAGATTGATTTTGACTATAATCCTTATGAAGGTCGTGACGAGCGTGAGAAGTTAGATAAGGTTATCACTAAAAATATTGTGGATTCTATTAAAGATAGATTGTATGATGTTGATTTTGATAATAAGGTTATTCAGGGCGTCAATGTTGAGGCTGTTCGTTCAGTTGTTGGTCGTGATGATTTTAGTACTTTCTTTAGACCAAGTCAAATTCTTAAGGATTCTATTGACACAGAGGAAGCAATTCAGTTGATGTCTCCTATGGATAGTGTTTATTATTGCCATATGCATGGTGACCTTGAGTATCCTGTGGAGTTCTCAGAGCTTATGTTCAAGGCAACAACTGAGACTCTTTGTGGGCTTATGTCGTCTTCTCGACTTGAGCCAATGGTCGATAAGGGTTTTGCTAATTTAGCAAAGGATGTTGATTCTGCTCGTGTGTATTCTCAGGCTGTTGCGCCTAGACTTATTGACCATTTTGAGGATTGTGCTGAGTATCTCAAAGAGAAAACTGCCGATATGAGTTTGTCAGATAAGACGCAAGAGACTATCGATAAAGTATGTGAGAATTTTGAATGGAACGAGGTTACGCAGGCGGAGTCAATGTCTGCCGATATGGTGCGTGGACGCCGTAAGACTTTTGTTGAACCTGAGTGCGGGAATGACGGTTCTGAGATTGAGTTAGGTGATTAATTATAAGTAAATTTGATACGGTTGATGCTGTAATGTCTTATTTGGATAAATATCAATTCTCTGGTTCTTATAATTATAAGGATGTTCTTGAGACGTTTAGGCAAATCACTGATGATTGTTACAATAGCAGGGGTGCGTTTAAAGATTGTGACAATCTCTTTGATTATAACGAGTTTGCTAAAGAATTATATGAGCGCGATAAGACATGCAAAGATATTCGTAGTGCATTAGCTGTTTTGTTTATTGATAGTCAAAGTTGTTCTTATAGAGCGGGTCGAGAGTTTGAAACTGATACTCAATATCATGGATGGCGTTCTGGAACACGACAAATTAGTTTTGAAACTGAGATGAACGGTATTACCGTTCAAGTTCCTTTGCCATCTTATTTTGATGTTCATTTTAAGAATAAATATGGATACGATAAGGATGATTACGCTCTTTTGTACCCGTTTTTCAATAATGGTGTTAAGGTTACTTCTGAGATTTCTAAATAAACTGGTGTACCCAAAGAAGACTATTATCGTTTAGCATTAGATTATGTTGGTGGTAGTTTTGACAATAATTCTTGGGTTAAGTATTCTTATGATGAGAATGCTAAGCTTTCTGAGAGATTTGCAGGTTGTTATGAGCTTGGTTTGTTAAGTTCAGATAATTCTGGAACACTAAATGCCTATCTTTCTGAGTGTTTGTCTCCAACCAAATCATTTAAGTTGTCTGAATCACGTACTGAGCATACCGATTCACCATTGCTGCTTGACAATGTTGCTGGTGTTGAGCTTCAAGGGCCTAACTTTTGTGGATACAATATTACGTTTGAGCGTGATTGGTACAAGCGTGATAAGGAAGCAGCTAAGGCTATGAGAGAGCTTTGTGATTCGAAAGATAAGGAAACTGAGACAACCGTTTCGCGTAAGACTTTAAGAGTTATTGAGGCATCAGAAGACGATAGAGATTTAGAGTATTAAAAACGAAACCCCTGTGGGATTACCACAGGGGTTTTTACATCAACAAAGGAGTAACACTAGCACGATGTCGCCCGACAAGCGTTTGCGCTTGTGTTACTCATAAGTGCATTCTGTTTCTTTGTCTTTAGACATGCCATCGCACACATTTAATGTTTTACGTTTTTTGTTTTCATTATGTTTTATAATGTATGTGTTGATGGCATTAAGGTCTTTTTTGATATTGATATTTGCGTACATTAGCGATTTCAAATCATTGTTGTCTGTTTGTATGCGTGAGTTTGAGCCTATTGGTTCTTTTATGTGATTGAGTTTATCATAGATAGGCTCTTTTTTGAAATTCATCGCTTGGACAGATATATTGTTGTCTTCAACATATACTTGATAGTTCTTGTTTTGCGCTTTATACTCAAGCGTTATATGTGGTTGTGAGTGGATTGTTTCTTTGTTGTCAAAGAACACTTTTGTTCTTGAGTTTTCTAGTATGAAATCAAAATATGCTTTTTGAATCGTTGGCGCATTAGCATACATCTTTGATTCTTTGATGGTTTTGGTAACGATATTTTGATTGTTCTTCGTTGCTGTTTCAGAATACATATTAGGATAGATTGTGAGCAGTTCTATGCCCAGAGGAGCGTTGCTGTTGGTTCTCAGCACTGCGGTGATTGAGCGAGTTTTAAGGTGCTCAATATGACCCTTGTCATTCATAATAAAGCCGTTGAAGGACTCATCCTCATCTTCTTCATAGTCGAAGGTAATAGGGATTTTCTCAAAGCTTTTGTTGCTATAGACTGCTTTCTCAATGGCTTGTGTTTCGCTCATAATAGCTGTGCGCAAGGCAAAGCACATATCTTCTTTGCTGGTGAAAGTTGATACTGCACCAGTGTCTTTTTGAATTAGTCGTGTGAGCATTTTCTCATTGGATTGATTGATGTGCTCAGAGAAGACGTGTGTTGCACTTGTTGTGAGAAGGTCTAAAAGTTTGTTCTCATCAGCAACTGCTCGTCTGAGTGTTTTAATGTATTCTGAAACCATGTTGCATCACCTTATACATAGGCAATGCGACTGTTATTTGGAACAGAGTCGTCTTTGCATAGGGCGATATAGGTCTTATATACTTCTGACTCAGGCATGTCTGTTAGAATCATGACTGGCTCTGAGTGATAAGGAAGTATATCGTCATAGAGCTTGTTGCAGTCAGCAGATACTTGTTCATAGGTCATTGTTGAAGTTTTGTCGACTAAATCTTTAGGGTACCAAGTTCTAGCAACTTGATAGCCAGCATCGACAATAGCTCGTCTGAGGTGACCTATTTTGTTATGGCAGACAATAATGTGTTTCATATTAGTCTCCTTTAGATATTGTTGTAATGTGTAAATTTTATGAAGTATACCATAAGTTTTTCTTTTTGTCAAGTGTTATTTTTTTTTTATTATTAAAATGTCACTCGGCGCGGTTTTAGCGCCTGGTTTTCGGTGACATTTTTTGCTACGTTATCGCTACGCAGATAGTTTATGGAGTAAGCTCAATGTTGAAACGCTATGCTAGATGTCCAAACGTTAGTCCGCCAACGCTGCGCTAGATGTCCAAACGCTTCGCGGTTAGTCCGCCAACGCTGCGCTAGGCGTCCAAACTTTTTTTAAGATTTTTAGAAATAACTCTTGACATTGTTCTACAAATATGTTATAATATCATCAATTTGAAATCGGTTTTATGATTTCATTAACATTGAAAGGATTTATGATGACCGATTATTATAAGTGGTATGATGAATTTAATAGCGACAAGACTGTTACGTTTAGACCAGTTGATGGTTATGAGCAGACACTTAATCTTGTTGATAGTCTCAAAGAGCTTCGCGATAATTATGCGAACGCTGCTTATGAGTCTGACTATTATGATACTGACAACCTTGGTTCTATAACAAACGATTATAAAGTCCAAGCGGAAGACTTGCTTATGGACGATATTGATTTCAAGAAGACTTTAGGTCGACTTGGTTTTAAGTATCGTAATAGTGATTTGACGTTTGGCTCAAGCTGGCAGGCTGTGCGTGGTCTTTTTGGCGAGCGTTCGTACGATGCTCTTGTTAACAAGAAGTCACTAGGTGCTGAGGCTACTGCTAAAGAGCTTGTTGAAATGCTTGCGCCTAAGGTCGCAGCTAAGACGTGCATTAAGCGTTTTGGTGATGTTCCTACTGACCATATGCAAGATGTTATTGAGCTTGCTGGTGCGAATCATCTTTATAATATGCAATATTATAATAGCAAAGATTCTGAGCAAGCCATGAAGACATTGATGGCTGATGTGTTAGACGTCAATGATATGCTCGATGACGCTGGTCTTGGTGCTCGTGACCATCTTGACCTTGGTATGGTGAATGAGAAGTTTTCTCAGGCAGGACTGACATTGGTTGATGATTTTATCAAAGAGAATGAGACACGCATTTTTGGCTTGTTTGATTTCGACAAAGAGTCTCCTATTGATACGTTAAAGCGTACTCAAGATGATAAGTTTGAGTGGACTCCTGAGATTCAGCGTTATTTCTGTCGTGCTGTGCGTGAGCGTATGGTCGATATTGAGGATTGGGAAGCAATTGGAGCTGACCTTATTGAGATGATTGATGGCGGCCAATCCCTGACGATTGATGAGTGCAAGTCGCAACTTTTTGATTATGTTGCAAGCATTGACCATCTTGATTGGGATAATATTGACCATGAGCGTGTGGCAAAGCCTGGTTTTGATACGAACGAGTTTAGAGCTTGGGATAATGCCTCTTTTGAGAAGTGGGTCAAGGGTGAGCTTGATGGTGTTGACGTGAAGCGTCGTCATCAGTTATTTGTTCCATCTGCTGGCCCTGGTGAGCAATTGTCGTTCGATTTTGATTGTTAGAAATTTTTTAGGTATGGTGGAGGGGGGGGTCTATTATGGCTGTCGATTTTAAATTGATGAATGAGTTAGAGCATGTGTTTCCAACTAATGAGCAACACGATAAGCATAATTTTGATAAAGATTTTAATAATTTTATCGTCAAAGAAGACATGCTGACGATGCTTGCTAACAAAGCTCAGGCGGAAGGCAAGTTAGATAAATTTTTATCTTATGCCGATGACCATGTTGGTGCGGTAATTGATAAAGCATGCGCTGATAAGAAATTTTTGAGTGTTGCCATTGAAGATGCTTATCTTTTAGAGAGTTTCAAAGCAAAGCTTGACGGTAACAAGTTTTTTTGATGAGGTTGCCCATAGTGCTTATGACAAATTTGAAGGTAAGATTACTCCTGCCGAGTTTGTTGGGTCTTCTGCTTATGTTGGTTGTTTTAGTGGTGAGCATCTTAGTGCGACTTTGCATGACAAAATTTCTGAGCGAGACTACGAGGTTGGACATTTTCTTGATACTGATGAGCTTGATGAGGATGCTATTCCAGATGAGGTTTATAATCTTGCTGATACTTATTATATAGGCGATTATGAGCTTGAGAGTTATTCTCGTGAATCTCATATTGATTTGGACAGTTATGCTAGAAATTTGAATCAGTTTGTGATTGATAATGGTTTGGGCAAGCATATTGGCGATACAGTGAAATCTCGTCTTCGTAGCGTTTTGGATTATTGTTTCCATGAGGAGCTGTGCCAAGCGGGTTCTCGTGTTTATTTTAATCGTAGTCTTAGTGGCGGTAATCTTGAGCATTTGCATGATTTTGTGAATTACCTTATTGACAATAAGGTATCATTTGATAAAATCGCTGGTGACCATGTTGTCGATGGAGTTATGCGAGATAAGATTGCTGATGTCGCTAAGGATGTTTCAGGATTATCTTGCGATAGTATTTTGAAGAACGAAGAGCGTGCAACGGTTATTTGTGGCGTAGCTATGGAGCAATTCTATCGTGACCGTGTTGGCAAGTTTGCAGGAACTCGTGTGATTCAAAGCTTTGTCGATAATGATAAGATTAAAGAGGGCGGTAAGTCAATGTTTTATGGTGACTTACGTGAGTATTTAGATGCTCAAACATGCGCAAAGTATGATAGTAAGTTTGATGCCCATAAGAAATTTGATGGTAGTAAATATGCTAAGACAAAGCGTAAAACATTAAACGTTCCATTTGAAGTTGATGTTGATAAGCAATCGACAGACGATGATGATTTTGATAAGTGATGGTGATATTTATGGACCTTATTGATGTTCACAATACTATAGATACAATGAAGTTTTCTTCATTTGTTTACGATTATATGTATGACGATGATTTTCGTGATATGTGCGATGAGGCACATATTGACCCGTCTGATTTCTTAGAGCAAAAAGTTGGTGAGGCTTTAGACCCAATCAATCACATGACTTTGGATGATTATGACAAATATTATAGTCGTATGATTGCTGCTAGAGATAATTTGCAGATGCTTTTGATTGACTATTATCAAGCTCCAGCTTTAGATGAAGATAACCCAGAGCAAGACTTTGTGTGGGCTATGAATGGCTATTTTGATGAATCTATCTCTGATAGTTATAAGGGTCGTGATTTTAGAGGTATTATTGCTCAAGGCTATGTTATTGAAGACTTTAAAAAAGAGTTCTTTACTGGCTGTAGCAAAGAAGAGTTAGCCGATAATTTATATCATCGTCTGTCTAACTTTTTCTATGATAAAGAGCCATATAGTTATCTCTCTGAGATTGAGGGTTTGTTTCCAGAGGGTGTTTTCGATAAACTTCGTGATATGAACGATGACCCTTATGATTATTATGACTATCAGATGTCTGGCGCACTGGATGATAAGTATACTGGAGCTTCATCCGATGACAAAGCTAACCATTTTAATCTTGAATACTATCTTGATGGTTTGAGGGGTATTGTTGGCTATGATAATTTCTCGATGCAAGATTTATCGTGCGTTTATTCTCGTCTAAGTGAGGCATTTCATCCTATTCGTGATGAGATTTTGGCGAACAAGTATGATAAGAGTTTAGATTCTTTGTATTCTCGTCTATCGTATAAGATGGATGAGACGTTTGTTAGTGTTGCTGACAAGGTCAACAAGATTAAGCCTCATATGTTAGCCGATTGGTTTGAGGAAGAGCTTGGTACTCTTCGTCAAGAGGTTGATATGATTGGTCTAATGAATGGTGGGCATGTGACCAAAAAAGACGATGACGCATTATTGCTTGGTATGTTATGCGAGCGATATTATGATGAGCATTTTGCTAAAATGGGTTTCTCTTCTGAACTAAAGCATTATAGACCTCGCATTATGGATTCTTTCTTGGATGCACCAGATGTGAGTTATGCGGATAAGTTTGCTCGCTATAAGAAGTATCGCGATGCTATCCCTGTTGATGAAGTTTATAATTTAGATGCGAAGGTCGGTTATAAGAGCTGGGATAATAGTTTCAGGTTTTTCAGATACAGTAATGCTTCTTTTGGTGAGTATTGTAGTGATTATGGTGTCGGTGAGACAAGTCTTAAAAATCGTCGCTATCTTGAAGATGCTGCTTATGCTCAAGGTCGTGGTTTAACTGCATCATTGCAGAAGAATATTTTTGCTGGTTTAAATGGTGAGAATGCAGGCTTAGATAAAGTTGAGGCATGTATCGCTAAGACTGTTGATATTGGTGAGGATTTCTTAGCCAATATGAACGCTGTTTCTGGCATTGTTGGCTATGGTATTAAAAAAGCGTTTAGAGCGGCTGGCGATGATAGAGGCTATGGATATTTATTATCTGGCGCGATTGATAGCGCTCGTCAGAAGCATTTGACCCCAGAGAACACTGTTAAGTATGTTCAAAAGTGTGGTGTTGCTAATATTATCTATAATTCCGCATGGGCTGGTATGCATGGCGAGCCAATTCAGGTAATGAACGGTCTTGGTTATAGCCGTCTTATGAGCAGCGCTGACGTTCAGCGTTATGATATTAGTGATGGGCTTGCAGAAAAAGTTGTTAATCGTTTTTGTAAGAACAAAGAAGCAGCTCAAGTGTTTAAAAATATTAACGACGGTACTCAGGACCCATTTGGTGGACCTCAAGAAAATCAGGTTCGTAAAGAGTTGAATGTTCCTGCTGATGCTAAAGACGATGACTTGGAGAAGAGTGTATAGTTATGGTAACTTATAGGCAATGTTGTTAATACTAAATTTCTTGATAAAGTTTGGATGGTTGATGAAACATTTTCTACGTTACATTTGTTGATTTATAATTACGAATTGGATTGTCATTTGATTGTGCCAGATTATGAGGAAATGATGGATGATAATTTGATTTATTATACACCATCAAAAATGGCGGATGACGTTGATTATTATAGACTTAACCAAGATGGTGAAATGTTTTATGATTGGCAGCGGTCTTTAGATGAACCGTCACGGAAGGTTTTGAATTTGCCATCTGAGTCAGAAGATGAATCTGAGAAAGAGTTTTAAAGTTTTGACACTAATATTATTAAAAGAATACCCCTTAGAGGCTCTGAGAGCGATTCTAAGGGGTACTTTTGTATAAAAACGAACGCTTAGTCGTTTAAGGAAGTCGCCAGTCAATAGGTGTCTCATTATGTTCAATAAGTGCTTGGTTGGTTTGTGAGAAAGGCTTAGAGCCAATGAAGGCACAGAAGTCCTTTGTTGGTCTTAGTGCCGACAATGGTGATGGATGAGTGGACGACAGAACTCTGTTATATTTATATACAGATGATGGAAGTGTTTGTAAGATATCTGTTACAGTGTTATGAGCATATTTGCCCCAGCAAAGAAAGACGGTAAAGTTGTTGCTCATCATAATGTGGGTTAGAATGGGTTTTACAATCTCATCCCAGCCTAAGTCAGCATGGCTGTTTGCTTTTCCTTGCTCAACGGTGAGCGTGGTGTTCAGAAGAAGAACTTCTTGTTTTGCCCATGGTGTGAGGTCACCTGTTGTGGGTGTTGGTAGCGACAGGTCGCTTGATAGTTCTTTATATATATTGCGAAGGGACGGAGGTAAAGGTGTTCCGTTATTGACCGAGAATGCCAGTCCATTGGCTTGGTTAGGCTCGTGATAGGGGTCTTGTCCGAGAATAACAACCTTGCAGTTTTCGGGGTCAACGTATTTTAAAGCATTGAAAATCTGGTTGTTAGCTGGGTAAATTGTTTTACCGTGTTGACGCTGCATGGTGATTTCTGATTCAATGCTTTTAAGAACACCTAGGGTATATGGTTGGAAGATTGATTTCCATTTTTCTGTGAAGTCCATGTTAGACTCTTTTCTTTTCGCTATCGCGGTTAGTCCGTGTTTGTCATGCCTGACTCAACGTCCTAACAAAAAAAAATACTGGCAGCTTTTTAGCTACCAGTATTGTAACATAATGTGTTGTGGCTTGTCAAGAAGTATTTTTGTTAAAATACGATAGGCAGACAATATGTTTCGTACCAATAAACAGCGTCGATGACGTGAAGGTTTTTTAAGTCTTCTGCGTCAAACGGACCATAGTGAAACACTTCGAAGGCGACATCTTCCATCCAAGCTTGGTTAGTTTTTGGTTCTGGAGTTCCTCTGAAGAGTGAGTTGCTGTAGTTGCGGAGATAGCCTCGTAACTGCTTAATCTTCACATAATAGAGGAACTTTTCTTTGCACATATAGCCTCGGTCATCCACGAGCACCATACCTTCTAAAGTATGGTCGTTTCGATGAGCGTCAACGTATGCGTCGAGTTCTGCTCTGTTGTTGAAGGTGCATAGCTCCTCTTTTAGCGACAATGCTTCCGACATAGGCTTCACTTGCTGTAGGATTGCTTGTGAGAACTGTGTGTCAACAGTAATACCATTGGTATTATAGGCATTAGGAATAGCGTCAAGGAGATATAGATGGTTTTCATTGAAGTCGATGATGTGCTTGTCATCAACATGACAGACCTCAAAGACGAATGAGCAGTTGTTCTGTTCCGAGAGGTCTTTAAGGGCGTTGATGTCAGCTGCATCAAGTGTATTCCAGATTTCCTGGAATAACTCTTTGAAAGGTCCTTGGGTGGTCGATTTAGAGGCAAGCACAATGTCACCATCGACAACAGACATAATTCCCAAGAAGCCATTGTATTTCTTGTAAGCAACTGCTGGGAATTGCAGATGTTGACCTGTTGGGTCTGTGTCGATATAGAAGAACTTATTGTAGGAGCGCATTTTGACGTCGCCTGTGGTTGCGTCAACAAATAGACCACGAGCATGAATGGTCTGAGCGTTCCAGATGTTTTTCTGAAACGCTTTGCGAGAGAAATTCAGCGAAATAAGGTTGTGGTCTTCTTGCGGCTTAGCGACGACATATGGGCTATTGAGCATTTTTTCGGTAAACGAGTTCATTTTTAAATCCTTTCATTGAGCGGCCATCATGGTTAATGGTCACAACCATAAGGTATCCGCCGAACTCAACAGAGTTTTCAAGGTAGATGGAGTTATAGGTTGAGTCGGTGTGACGGTGACCGTGGATTTGAACGAGTGTGTCGGATGGGACGTGCTTGCTCCATAACTCATCAATTTGAGTCTCGTACTTGCCAACGCCAAAGATAAGATTTTCCGCAGGGATATCGTTGATGTTCTTTGGCAAGTTGGAGATACCAGCGTGAGATACGAAGTAGGTTACGCCGTCATATGAGAAGCTAAAATGTGAGCGAAGTTTTGAGACGAAGTTTCTGAGTTTAGTATCAAATTCGTTGAGTTCGTTTGCTCCCATTGTGCCTGTTGCTTCAGACATTGAGCGAAGTGAGTCTTTTGACATAAGCTCGAGTTTGCCGTCAATCCACGAGCGAAGATGACGCTCATGGTTACCTTCGAGGAAGACGATATTGCGGTCGGTCATGTGCTCAAAAAGCCAGTTAATAGTTTCTTTGTTTTGAACACCACGGTCGAGATAGTCGCCGCAGAAGACATAGAGGGTCTGTGGGTCAAGTGGGAGAATTGCATCGGTGAGGGAGTCGAAGCAACCGTGGACATCACCGATGACCTTGACAGAGTCATATTCATCGGTGAGGTCTGGTGTTGGGTCATTAAAGAACTCATCAATAGAGGTGATATCTTTGACCCAGTCAGGGGTTGGCTGCGACTCAACCTTGTGTGCCATAGCATAGATGCAGTCAGGTGGCACAATTTTGTAGGCTGGACGCGCCGCGTTGCGACGCATAAGCTCTGGGATAGGTGCTGTGAAGGTGATGCAATAGACCTTATAGCCATATTTCTCAGCAAGAGGTTTGTATTTCCTGAAGCTCTTGGTGGAATTATGAGTTGCATCAATGACTGTGGTTGCGCCATAGCGCATGCGTTCGTCAAGGATTTCTCCGAGGAACTCCCAGACTTTGCGGTCTAGGTCCTGAGAGGTTTTCATGTTACCGTCAAGGTCCATGGAAAGACCTGCAACCATGAGGCGCAGGTTATCAGAGGAGATGACGTAAGGTTCAAGATTGTTTTCTTTAATGAAGGTGGATTTGCCTGATGCTGGAGCACCGCGAAGCAATAAAAGTTTTTTCATAGTAAGAATCTCCTTCGTTTTATATTTTTATATCGTGATACTCTCGTTATAACGTTAGTTATAATAGTATGTATTATAATTTTGCACGACAAAAAAAAAAGCACACTCGCAGCGAAATTGCTGGAGTGTGCCTTTATATTACAGGTGAAGAACCCTGTCTCTGATTTCCTCAGTTCGACCTTGGTTCCAGAACTGAGTGCCAATATAACCGCAGCTACGACGTGTGACCGTGAGTGTGTTGTGGTCGCGGTTGCCGCAGCGAGGACACTCCCAGTCAAGTCGACCGTTTTCATCCTCAATAATTTGAATTTCACCATCGAATCCACAAGCCTGGCAATAGTCAGATTTTGTGTTCAGCTCAGCGTACATACATGTTTCGTAAATGTGCTGAATTACTTTGATGACGGCTTCAATATTGTCCATCATGGACGGCATCTCAATATATGAAATGCATCCAGAGAGTGAGTATTTTTGGAATTCGCCCTCAAGGGTTAATTTGCTGAAAGCATCAATATGTTCACGGACAACTACGTGATAAGAGTTTGTCACGTAATCGTGGTCAGTAATATTTTCGATAACGCCAAAACGCTTTTTAAGCGCAGTTGCGAACTTATAGGTACATGTCTCTAAAGGAGTCCCATATAAACCCGCACCTATATCGTCTTTGGCGTTCCATTCATCACATTTGTCATTTAGGCACTTGAGAATCTCAATAGCGAATTGTTTACCTTCTGGCGTGGTGTGAGATACACCCAACATAGCCATGACACACTCGTAAATGCCAGCATATCCAAGCGAAATTGTTGAATAGCCGCCAGTAAGCAGTGGGTCAATAACTTCGCCTTTCTCAAATCTAGCTAGTGCGCCATGTTGCCAGAGAATAGGAGCGACGTCCGACTTCGTACCGAGCAAATGCTTGTGACGCCAGAGTAGTGCCTTGTGGCAAAGTTCAAGTCGCTCGTCAAGGATGCGCCAAAACTCGTTCATATCTTTATGAGCGGATAGACCAACATCGGGCAAGTTAATGGTACAGACGCCTTTGTTAACATTTATATTAGCTACACGTTGCCGTG
>ERZ1674245.419-NODE-419-length-14217-cov-27.251801_pt1 | contig 14217 bp, 10 predicted proteins | sample MGYA00581205_ERZ1674245 | MGnify/ENA primary metagenome ERZ1674245 (study PRJEB41354, sample SAMEA4873314) | human saliva metagenome | biome: human-associated habitat [ENVO:00009003]; feature: mouth environment [ENVO:08000002]; material: saliva material... | reverse complement strand
TGCGCAGGCGGGCGGTGCGCTGTTCCGGGTGCTGTGCTGTTCTGGCAGGTTGCGAACGCCCATGCCGCCGCGCAATCGCCCCCGCACAATCGCCGCCACGTAATCGCCGCCGTGCAATGAAAGGTGCCTGGGCTGCACGCTAAGCTAGAAGGCATGAAGATTGCCACCTGGAACATCAACTCAATCCGCGCCCGTGAGAACCGCGTCGAAGATTGGCTCGACGAACACGACGTTGACGTGCTCGCCCTGCAAGAAACCAAAACTAAAGACGAAACCTTCCCCTTCGACCTCTTCGAATTCATGGGCTACGAGGTTGCGCACTTTGGCCTGAATCAGTGGAATGGCGTGGCAATCGCCTCCCGAGTTGGCCTCGAAGACGTGCAGCGCGGTTTCGATAACCAGCCGCACTTCGGCAAGCCCGGCGAGCCCGAGGTGCTGGAGGCGCGCGCTATCGGTGCGACCTGCGGCGGCGTGCGCGTCTGGAGCCTCTACGTGCCCAACGGCCGCGGCCTGACCGATCCGCACATGGACTATAAGCTCCGCTGGATGGAAGCGCTGCGCCAGAACGTGCACAACGAACTGGCCGCCAACCCGCAGTCGCAGCTCGCCCTGGTCGGTGACTGGAACGTCGCCCCCGAAGATACCGACGTGTGGGATATTGACTACTTCCTGCGCAACGAAATGACCCACGTTTCCGAACCCGAACGCCGCGCCTTTGCCGCCCTGCTCGAAGAGGGCATGGTGGACGTAGTGCGCCCGCACACTCCGGGCGAGTACACCTACTGGGACTACCAGGCGGGCCGCTTCACCAAGGATGAGGGCATGCGCATTGACTTCCAGCTGTTCTCGCCCGCGCTCGCCGCACGCGTGGAACGTGCCTGGATCGATAAGGTGGAACGCGCCGGTGAAGGCGCAAGCGACCACACGCCGGTCGTGGTTGAGATTGCCGACTAATCCGAGCGCATAGCTTGCCGTAGAACCGCGTGTAGTAAGGAGGCGGGGGAGGGGTCCCTCGCCTCCTTGCTGTATCTGCTGGTGCTTCTGTGTGCCTGTCTCTGGGCGGCTGTTCCTATGCCTGCCCCTGGGTTTCTGCCAATATTTCGGGGTTTTCTGTGTGGCTTAGTTGAAAAGTTCGGCTAGCCGAACTATTGTTAAATTCCGCCCGGGACGACAGGCAAAAGCGCATTATGATGCCTGCGCAGACACAACCGTGTCCCTAGCGTCCCGGCGCGGCAAATCCCATACATCAACCACATACTCAAACCCGTGACTTCCAATGAAGGATGCCTCATGAACGCTTTCACCCCCGCAGGCAGCAACGCACGCCGCCTCGTCCAGGCGCTCTGCGCCGCCCTCGCACTCACCCTGCTACTCGTGCTCACCGGCTGCGGTAGCACCTCCAGCACCACCGAAGGCGCTAAGAGCAGCAGCGGCAAGAAGACCGTGCTCACCACCTTCACCGTGCTCGCAGACATCGCCCGCAACGTGGCAGGCGACGACCTGAACGTCGAATCCCTCACCAAGCCCGGCGCAGAGATTCACGAGTACGAGCCCACCCCCTCCGACCTGAAGAAGGCACACGCCGCCGACCTGGTGCTCGACAACGGCCTGAACCTCGAATCCTGGTTCGCGAAGTTCGTTGAAGAATCCCACGCTAAGCACGTGACCGTCTCCGAGGGGGTCACGCCCATCTCCATTACCGAGGACGCCTACGCGGGCAAGCCCAACCCCCACGCCTGGATGAGCCCCAGCAACGTGCAAAAGTACGTGGACGTGATGATTCGCGAATTTAGCGCCCTCGACCCGGCCCACGCCGCCGACTACAAGACCCGCGGCGAAGCCTACAAGAAGCAGCTACAGGGCGTGCGTGACGAGCTCGTCAAGGAAATCTCCACCCTGCCCGAGAACCAGCGCGCACTCGTCACCTGCGAAGGCGCCTTCTCCTACCTGGCGGCAGACGCGGGCCTGAAGGAAAAGTACATTTGGGCGGTCAACTCCGAACAGCAGGCGACCCCCTCGCAGATTTCCTCCGCGATCGATTACGTGCGCGAGAACCAGGTGCCCGCTGTGTTCTGCGAATCCACCGTCTCTGACAACCCGATGCGCCAGGTCGCAGACGCCACCGGCGCACGATTCGGCGGCGTGCTCTACGTGGACTCGCTCTCCGAAGCGAACGGCCCCGTGCCCACCTACCTGGACATGATCCGCTACGACGCACGCACCATCGTTGCGGGCCTCAAGGGCAACTCCTAAACCCGGCATAAACCCCGAATAAACCCGGTAGAAACCCGGGCCAAACCCGGCATCGAAAACCCCGGGTAAACCCTAAACCCCCGATAGGATAGGAGGGGCGGTCGCCTTCATGGCTCCACTCCTCCCAGCCGTTAACACCCGCCCACACGGCACCTACTCAGCAATACCCACTCAGCAACACGCAAGCAAGTACACCCGCCCCACGCATACGGTGACCACCAGAAAGAACACAAGGAATGAGCACTCTTCTCAGCTGCGAAAATGTGCACGTGAACTACGGGCCAGTCCGTGCCCTCACCGGCGCATCCTTCACCCTGGACACCGGGCGTATCTGCGGCCTGATTGGCATGAACGGCTCCGGCAAATCCACCCTCTTCAAAGCCATCATGGGGGTCGTGCCCATGCACGCCGGAAGCATCACCCTCGACGGGCAGCCCGTCGGCGGTAACCGTGGCAGCCGCGGCAAGAACGCGCACCACCACCGCGCCGGACTCGTCAGCTACGTGCCGCAGAGCGAAGAAATCGACTGGACCTTCCCCATCTCCGTGCGTGAGGTCGTCAGCATGGGACGCTACCGCAACCTCGGCATCACCCGCCGCCTGCGTGCCGCGGACCGTGCCGCCGTGGATGAGGCGCTCGCCCGCGTGGAACTGACCGACCTTGCCGACCGTCAGATTGGGGCGCTCTCGGGCGGTCAGCGTAAGCGCGCCTTCGTGGCACGCGCTATCGCCCAGGGCGCCCAGCTGCTGCTGCTGGATGAGCCTTTCGCCGGCGTGGACAAGCGCAGCGAGGCGATGCTCATTCAGGTCATCGAACAGCTGCGTGACGAGGGCGCGACCGTGCTGGTTTCCACGCACGACTTGGCGAGCCTGCGCCAGTTTGCCGACGAGGCGCTACTGCTGCGCGGCACAATTCTGATGCACGACACCCCCGAGAAGGTGCTCGCCCCCGAGAACCTGGTGCGTGCCTTCGGCATGGAGGTGGACGCCGGCGCGCCGGTCGCTGCTACCGGCACTACTGCAAACAGCTCTGCGGAAGGGAAGAACTAAATGGACATCCTCAACTTTCTGGTGGAGCCGCTGACCCTGCCCTTCATGCTCCGCGCGTTCGTGGTCACCGTCATAGCCGCCGCCGTCTGCGCCCTGCTCTCCTGCTGGCTCGTGCTGCTCGGTTGGTCGCTCATGGGTGACGCAATCTCGCATGCGGTGCTACCCGGCGTGGTGCTCGCCTACATTTTCGGTGCGCCCTTCGCAGTGGGCGCGGTCATTGCCGCACTCCTGGCTGTGGCGCTCATCGGCGGGGTGCGGCGTAGCGGCCGCGTGCGCGAAGACGCCGCGATCGGCATCGTGTTCACGACCATGTTCGCGTTCGGTCTGGTGCTGATTTCGGTCACGCCGTCGAATACCGACCTGAACCATATCCTCTTCGGTAACGTGCTGGGTGTGTCCTGGTCGGACGTCTGGCAGGTCGCTATCCTCGCGGTGGTGGTTGCCGCCGTGCTGCTGGTCAAGCGCCGCGACTTCGTGCTGTACGCCTTCGACCCGGGCTTTGCGCAGGCGGTGGGGTTGCGTCCGCGTCTGCTCGGCGCGCTACTGCTGATTATGCTGGCGCTGACCTCCGTGGTGGCGCTGCAGATCGTGGGCGTGGTGCTGGTCGTGGCGATGCTCGTCATCCCCGGCTCCACCGCGCGCCTGATAACTGACCGGTTCGTGCCGATGCTCGCGGTGAGCGTGGGAGTCTCCCTGGTGGGCACGCTGACCGGCCTGTACGCCAGCTACTACGCGGACGTATCCCCCGGTGGTGCCGTGGTCGTCACGCAGGGCATACTGTTCGCCCTGGCGTACGTATTCGCCCCGCGCTACGGTCTGCTGGGCAGGATGCGCGCCCGCCGACTCAGCACTGCCGCAACGAAAACTGAGCCCTCAGCTTCCTAAAACTAACTCAATACAGCGCTAGGCGGAGGCCCTTCATGGGACCTCCGCCTAGCGCTATTTTCTGAAATTCTAGGGTGCCGCTACCGCCCTGTATCTAGCGCACCGTGCGGGACACGAACAGGGAGGCGGTCGCCTCCGCACCCAACGGAATAATGGTACCGCCGGGCTTCACCGCACCGGCCGCGTCCGTCTCGTGCAGGTTGCCGGAACCGGCACCGACCACGCTCACGTTCACCGCCTCCGAGAAGGGCGCACCCTCCTCAATGTGCAGGCGCACGCCGGGCACAAAACCGTGGCCCTGCAGGTAGCGCAGCAGGCGCGGGTCGTCATCGTTGATGCGTTCGAGCACGACTGTTTCGCCGGGTTCGCACTGGCTCAGCGGCACGGTCTGCGGAAAACTAATATGCCCCGAAGAGTCCGGAATCGGGTCGCCGTGCGGATCGCGGGTCGGGTGCCCCAGCAGGGTGTCGATGCGGTCCACCATGAAGTCGGATACCGCGTGTTCGAGAACCTCCGCCTCGTCGTGCACGCGGTCCCAGGTGTAGCCGAGCGTCTCAACGAGGAAGGTTTCGATGAGGCGGTGGCGGCGAATCATAGCCAGGGCGTAGGCGCGCCCAATCTCGGTGAGCTCGATGGCGCCGTAGGGCTGATGCTCGATCAGGTCGGCGGCGGCGAGGCGCTTGAGGCCGTCAGATACCGAAGAAATGCGCAGGCCCATGCGTTCTGCCAGGGCGGATGCGGTGGCAGGGGTTTTGGTCCATTCTTCGAGGCTCCAGATTTCCTTGAGGTAGTTCTGGGTGCTGACGGAAAGTTCTGAAAGAGGCATAAAGATAAGTCTACCTTTTCTCTGGTTTTGCCCGTCGAGCTGCAGGGTATTCAGCGCGGGTTTAAAAAGCGTCCCGCCCGGATAGTTCACCCCTGGCAGGGGGCGACCATCACGGGCGGGATCAGGTGTTCGGTTCCGCGCTGGCAGGTACGAAAGGCTGGTAGGCACTATAGGTGGGCAAGCGCGAAAGAATGAGGGATGCGCGGCGGCGGTTAGGTGGCGCGGCGGCGCGAACGGTCAATACGGGTCAGCAGCTCGATGAGGGCACCGCGTGCCGCCTGCTCCTCATGCCAGAGGGAGCGGACGAGGGTGCGGCTGACCGCCTGGGTGGTGATGCCGAGCGCGGTTGCGGCGGCCTTCTGCTGGCCGCGTACGCCGGGTACGAGCAGGTTGACCACGCGCCATTCGGCGTCGGTGCGGTCGGCGCATACGCGGTAGAGCAGGCGTGCGGAGCCTGCGGCGAGGTCGGCGAGGTGGCGGTTGTCGGCGCTGACGCTGATGCAGCGTACGGGTGCGCCTCCTTGTGCTTCTTCGACGGCGAGGCGTGAGAATTCGAGGGCGTCGCCGGTGCAGTCGGTGGTGCTGACGGCGCCGAGTGCGCCTGCGAATCGGGGGATGTTGAGCTCGCCGATTCCGATGCCGACCCAGAAGCCGTTATCGCGCGCGGCAATGAGCGCCGCGTGGAGTGCGTCGCTGGCGCGGTCGAAGGCACCCTGAATTTCGTCAGGGTATGTCTGGGCGAAGGCAACACGCGGGTTGAGCTTTGCGAGTTCGTCCGACAGTGCAGTGAGTGAGTGCTGTGCGGAACGTTGAATAAAGGTTAGAACGAACACCTTCCTATTATGCCGTAAAACCTTCAACAAGCGGCGTAAGGTTCGCCGTAATGCCGGCAACATTTAAACCCCTAAAAATGCGCATTGATAAGGGGAATTATCGTGAGTATGCACTGTGTGCAGAAATCCTCGAAAGGACGTAGAACACCCCCGAAAGGAAAATAATTTTCATGCAAGTGCACGTTGAATTATTCGCTTTCGGGGGCGTTGAGTGGAGTTGATAGACGGCGCTACCGCGGAACTACTGTGCGTTCGTTACCTGCGAGATATGCGGCAGCTGACGCAGCGGCTTCTGGAATACCATCACCACCAGCGACAGGAAAATGAACACCGCGTAGAACAGTGCCGTGTACGTAATACCCCAATCAACAATGAGGAAGCCTGCCAGCAGAACAGCCAGCGGGGTCAGCGCCATGTTCGGGATGCCCTGCACCGAGTGCACGCGACCGATCATGTGTTCCGGGGTGGATGCGTTAATGTACGCAATGATGCTCGAATTGAAGGAAGGGAGCACAATACCCGCCAGCACAATCAGCAGGCACACCGCCCATAGCATCGAATGAACCACCGGTAGCAACAGGTAGCACGCCGACATGATGGCCAGGGAGGTGATACCGAGCGGGCCGAGCGCAAACTTCTCGGTCAGCGGGCCGACCAGGAATGAGCCGAGCAGCACGCCCACGCCGAAGGCGCTCGCAAAGATGCCAATGAAGAGCGGGTGTGCGCCCTCCAGGGTGTAGTAGTAGATGAAGGTGAGCGGAATGCCGACCGTTCCAAAGTTAGCAAGTGTTGAAACGAACGCAATGGACACCAGCACCTTGTTTTTCAGGATGTACTCGAAACCGGCTTTTGAATCCTGCCAGAAGCTGGTTTTCTCGCCCTCCTCCTCTTCCGCGGGCTGTCGACTAGCGCCGTAGCTCTTGGGCGCGACGATGAATGCCAGCAGGTTGATGATTGCGTGAACTGCGGTCATGAGCACGGTCGAGAAGCCGATAATGATGCCGGCGACCGGGCCGCCCAGCAGGTTAGCGGTGGACTCGCGTGTCTCGCCCATACCGGAGGCGTACCCCAGGTGTTCCTTGGGGACTACGCGGGTGATGATGGACTGTTCACTCGGGTAGTCGAAGGTGGAAATGATGGCGGCGAGAGAAATCGTGATCACCAAAACGTAAATGTTGGTGACGTTGAAAACGAGGTAGAGAAGAATCGCTATCCAGGACAGTGACTGGCCGATACAGGATAGCGCCAGGCACTTTGAGGGGCCGATTCTGTCGACCCACGTTCCAGATATTGCTCCGGCGCAGGTGGCGAGAACACCCGCGACGAAGAGGGTGATACTCGCGGCTTCGGGGGAGCCTGTCAGCGCCAAAATAATGATGGGCGTGGTGATATAGCTCATCGAGTCTGAGAGCTGGTTGGCTCCAATGGCGAAGAGAGTATTTCGAAAATCTCTATTCTTGAGTAGCTCGGTGTTGACACTCATGGGGGACCTCCACTGTGTATGAATTACTGTAATCGAACATATTTTGATGTATTGCTTTACCTAAACTTTGTGGCTTAAGTTTGGCAAGATACCTAATTCCTTCATATGCGGCAAGTGATCCAGATATAAGGACTATAGGAGATATTGCAGCATTTATCTCTGGGACTTTATCTGTATGAGCTTCCTCGTAACCTAGACGAGTCATATTTCGTAGATTACTTTCACGGATGCATCTATAGCATCCTGTAACCTTTGGGTCATAGATGCAACAATTAATTATTGGGCCATTGTAGCTTGCATCAATCCATGGCTTACCAGATTTTAATGAAGCATCAGAGAACCAAAATGGTATATCGTCTGGACTGTCAGCGCAACGGTACACTAGGTCATATTCATTAAAATATTTAATGAGGTCATCAGAGGAAGTAATTTTCTTATCTTCGGATGTAATAAGAATTTCTGAATTTATTTTTTGGAGATTTTTCATGGCAGCCGTTGATTTTTTGAGCCCAAGGTCTTTTTCTGTGTATAGAATTTGCCTATTGAGATTCGACTCTTCAACATTGTCAAAATCAACTATGTGTATTTGAGATACTCCTGAAGAGGCTAAGTTCATGGCCACGGATCCACCAATTCCTCCAAGACCTACAATTGCAATCTTCGAGGAGGACAGAATATTTTGCACCCGAAAAGGGTCGCTACTTCCTGAAGTGTCAATCCAAGAAAAGAATTCACGACTTCTTGAGTACCTATTAGATTTTGTAGATGATTTAAGGTAGGATCCATCTTCTATGTGACCCATCGTTATGAGTGATTCTATAATTTTCTTTGAATTTTTAGGAGTTAATCCTAAAATTTCTGATGTCTTTATAACTACCTCATCTATCGTGTATTCTCCTGTTAAAATCTCATTCAGGTTCTTAAAATTTCCCGAGGGGTCATGAATTGTGTTTGATATGCCTTGTGTTATAGATCCAATAATGAATCTATTGTTTTTAATTTTTATAATTGAGTGACCAAATCGAAGCTTTGGGTACATTTTTCCATCTTTCTATCTGTTGGATGTTTGTATGCGTAGAGGGGCTCGAGTAACTGAGATTACCGAGCCCCTCTGGAGGTGGTTATTTACTGTCCGCCTACACGATGTGCCGGAGGACGGGTACCACCATGAGCCCTCTTGAGCTCATCTTCGGATGAGGTAATCAAATCCTGAATATCGAGTTCCATTGGTGTTCCTTTCGACAGATAGTCATCTATGGCTATCGAATCTTGGCTGAGCGAGTCAGCTCAACCCCCAACATCTGTTGGTGTCTTAAATCATAGTGGAGATATGAGTCATATGCATGAACTCATGTTGAAAAACTTTCCTCATTTTGAGTATTGACATTAGGGTTAGTTTGACTATAATTCATTCGTGGTGCTTCCACCCAACTAAACCTCGGCTGAACCTCAGCTAAACCCGATTGCGGACACACCAAAGACGCCCGCAACCAGGCTCCGCCAATCCACACCGCCAGACTCTGTTACAGTCAGACCCTGTTACAGTCAGCCCCGCAACGCAGCAGGCGGGGGAGCGTAGAAGAGCACAGAATAAGGGCTGCACTAGGTGCTACTCCACCAGGCCCGCGAAGCCCGACAGAGCCAGCACCTCCTCAACATCCTGCGGCACCGAACGCGCCACCCACGGCGAATGCACCAACACCGCCTGCCACTGACCGCGCGACACCGCCACATTCAGACGATTTGGCGACAGCACAAACCCCGCACCGCGCCCAGAATCAACCCGCGACGACGCCAACGACACCAACACCACCGCAGCCTCCTGACCCTGGAACTTATCCACCGTACCCACACGCACGCCAGCACCCGAAGAATCCGCCAGGCCAGACGCAATCAGCGCCTCACGCACACAATCAACCTGCGCGTTATACGCCGCCACCACAATGCAATCCTCCGCCGCCAACGGGCGCGGCTCAGCACCAGCCGCCGAAACCCACTCACGACCCAACAACTCGCGCACGCAATCCACCACCGCCTGCGCCTCCTGCACAGAACGCACCGAACAACCCGCATGCTCCACCGGATACGACACCACACCCGGCGCAACACCCTGCAGAGCGCGACCAGCCGTCGCCGCCGCGCTCGCCAACGCGCCATCATAGGACAGCCACGAAACCCGCTCGCACAACGCCGAATCCATACGCCACGACTCGCCCAAGAAATAGCCAAAACGAGGATCCAGCGCCGCCGCCCCATCAGACAACCAGCCCAACGCCGAAACATCCACCGGGTACGGGTGCACACCCGTCGACACCTGCGGCAACTGCTGCGGATCACCCAACAGCAGCACCGAACGTGCCGCACGAGCCGCCGCCACCGTATTCGTCAGAGAGAACTGGCCCGCCTCATCAACCACCAGAACATCCAGCGACCCGGCAGGCACGCGACGCTCACTCACGTAATCCCACACCGTACCGCCAAACAGCAGGCCGCCCGCACCAGAAATCAGCTCCACCAGCTCAGAATCAGACACCTCAGACCACGGGGCGTCCGGAGTCACCGACTTGCCGCGCAGACGCACCGCACGCGAAACATCAAAACCATCACGGGCACAGCACGCCAACATAAGATTCTCAATCACCGCATGCGACTGAGCCACCACACCCACCTTCGCACCCTCAGCCACCAGACGCGCAATCACGTGCGAGGCGAGGAAGGTCTTACCCGCACCCGGAGGGCCCTGAACCGCCACATAGGAGCGGTCGAGGGCGCGAACCGCCGCGTGCACGGCATCCACCGTGGGCAGGTCAGAGCCGGAAAAATCAACCTCAAGGGGTAGATTTTCTGTATTTTTGGCGTTCGAGGCGCTCCTCTTCAGGCGCGGCGCGCGGCGGAATAGCAAATCCGCGGAGGCGCTCTTCACCCCCGTCAGCGAAGCTGCCGCATCGAGCACGCTCGGCAGAGCGCGGGGGGAGGCGGGGACATCGGAAGCCCCGGAATCCTCGCTGGGCATGGGGCCATTAAGCACGGGGTCGCTCGGCATGAGGGTGCCGTTGAACAGCAGCCCGTGCACATCAGCCTGCAGAGCCGCCTCAATCGTCGCCGTAGACACCGGATCGCCAGGACCAATACCCGAAGGCAGGGCACGGTGCGGCTCATCCTTCACGCGGATGCGCTCCTGCAGAAGCACCTCCAAGAACTCGCCGGTCGACTCTGCGCCAGCCTCTGCAACAGTCTCTTCGGGGTCCGCAGAACCCGCGGACCCGGCACGGAAACCATCCTGTGCCACCGCCAGTACGCGCATGCCAAAGAAACCCGTCGCCGCCAACTCAGCGGGCACACGCTCACCCGGATTCGACGCACGGAAATAATTCAGCTGCGACTCCATACGGTCCAGCGCAATCTGCGGGCTCAACCCCGCCTCATACGCACAAAACACCGCACGGTCAGAGGGCGCAATCACCAGGCTCGGGTCAGCCTCAATTCGCGCACGCAACAGGCGCACCTGCGCGCCGCGCACACGATACCAGCCGGGGGCGTCTTTAACCTCGGCGGGCTCCTTCATGGCGGCGGCAAGCGCCTCCAAATCGGCGGGGGTGCTCAGAAGAGCACGCGCATGCTCGGTGGTGAGCACCTGCACCCGGTCAAGGTGCGCGTAATCGCGGCTCGCCACCCACGCCGCCGGGCCGTCCTCCAGGCGGCGAATGTGCTCACGCCAGAACGGGGCACGCTCGCGGCGGTGATAATTCGTCATGGACAGCAGCATCGCAGCCTCAAGCTCACCGGCACCCCAGCCGTGCTCCGCCGCGTGCTCCTCCAAGGAGGCGAGCTGGGCATCCAGCAGGCACTGCAGGCGGTACTGTTCGCTGTCGTTCTCCACGGCGGCGGGCACCCGGTACATGACCGGGTGCTCCTCAGTTTCCGTATTCTCGGCGGTATCTTCGGCAGTGTCTTCGGTGACGAGTTCCGGGGCTTCGGACGCAAGGGCAAGGGAAGCCGCCGCGTTCAGGCACGCCGGGCACTCGTCGCAGGTCAGAAAATAGGGGATGCGCTCGGCAAGTTCCGCCGGTTCTACACCCTCGTTCAGCGCCTCGGTGAGCAGCAGGAGGCGCTGCTCCTGCAGGCGAATCAGCGGCAGAATACGCGCCGAATCAACCCGGTGAGGTTGACCAGTGGGGGAGGAGTGCTCAGTGTGCTCGGTGGGCCTAGTGGACTCAGTGGTCTCTGATTCGGACTCAGTGCCGTGCTCCAGGTGAAGGTCGAGGCACGCGGCATTCTCGGTGTTCTCGGCGCTCTCGGTTGCACTAGCGGTCAGCAGGTGCGCCGCCAGGGCACCGCGCAACAGCGCCCGATGCGCCGCCTCACCCAGGTGCGGGGTACAGACGATTCGGGCGGTATTGCTCTCGGCGGTGCTGTCCGCAGCCGGGCAGTCGAGGCGGTCGAGCTCCACCGTGTAGGTCAGCCCCGCCGCGGAGGTCGCCACCAGGGGCACCGGGTGCGCTGTGCCGCCCGCATGCTCACTGCTAACTACTCCACTGCCGACCATTCCGCCCTCGGTTAGCACCCGCAGGCACTCGCGGTACGCTTCGCGGGCACGCTCGGAATTCTCGGGGGTCGGGGGTGCAGACTGCTTCTGTGCACGCTCCCGAAGCTCGGTGTAGAGCCGCATCTCGCAGGCGGAGGTGGCGGTCAGATCAGCGAGGGTGAAGGTAAGGTCCATGGTGACTTTTCTGCTGGAGGAGAGAAACAAGGCGGGTGTGAAACCCTGCTGTAGGGAGTGGGCGCGAGTCCCAGTTGAGGAGTCTGTCGGCATCCCGTGCCCCCCTCACTCCGAGAGGTTGATTTTCAGGTTTCACGTGAAACACTACAGAAAATCAACCTGTATGGGGTGATTTAAGGGGCTTTTGGGGCTATCCGGGCACACACGCTAGGAGGCTGTACCCGCCACAGTCGCGGTAGAAACTGCCGCCGCGGGCGCCTCCGAAGCGGGTACCGAAGCACTCGGCGCGGTCGAACGGTTCGCAATCGCCGCCGCGGTAGCGTCCACGCGTTCCTTCGCGGCGGGTAGCGCATCCGCACCGCCCAGATTGTTCAGAATAATCGCGAAAATCAGGCGGGTGCCGTCGGGTCGGGTCGCCACACCGCACAGCGAAGATACCGTGTACAGGGTGCCGGTCTTCGCCTGCACAAAAGTGCGTGCGTGCACGGCGTTCGCCGCACCAAAACGATCGGACAGGGTGCCGCTCACGCCCGCGACCGGGAACGTGCTCATCAGCTGCTCCGCATGCTCATCAGCATTCAGCAGAGCCACAACCTGCACGAGGGTTCGGGCGGTCACGCGGTCCGTCAAGGACATGCCGCACACGTCCGCCTGCACCAGGTTTTCAATGTTCACGCCGGCATCCACGAGTGCCTGGCGCACGGTCTGCTGTGCCGCTTCGCCGCTGCCTTCCTTACCGGCGGCGATGGCGGCGCAACGGCCAAGCACCTCAGCCAGGGCGTTATCGGATTCGAGCATCATGTGCTGTGCCTGCTCCAGCAGGGTTGCCGATTCGACCGCGGCGATTTCAACTGCTTCCGCGGGGGCGGTGCGGCGCTCCGCGAGGGTGAAGCTCATGCCGGACTCCTTGCCTACGGTGTTGAGCGCATCCACGAACGCCTGCTGAGCGGCAACCGCCGCATCGTCCGGGCGTACCGGGTTGCTTGCGGTGGACTTGCCCGGCACCGTGTGCGATTCGAGCGCAATCGGGTGAATGGGCGTGATCTGGCCGGACGCCACGTCGGCGGCATCCCAGCCGGGGTTCACGCCGGGGCCGCTGAAGAAGGTGCCGTCAAGGTAGACGGGCAGCGCCGCGGTCGGCTTCTCGCCCTGAAGAAGCGCCTTCACAGTCAGCTCGGCGAGGGTGGTCAGGCCTGCGCGTCCGACGATCTGCTTTGGGTTGGAGGCGCCCGCACCGAGCAGGGTGTCGCCGCCCGCCATGAGGTACAGTCCGGCGGCGTCGCGGGTTACGCGGGTGCGCAGGCGCGCCTGCAGGTTCGCGTAGTGGTTGAGCGCGAACAGGGTCAGCACCTTAAAAGTGGAGGCGGGCACGCGCGCGGTGTCGGCGTTGGCGGCGTAGAGGTCGGCGGGTGCGGTGGTTGCCTTGATGCTGGGCAGGTTGCCGTCCATGCCGGTGACGAGCAGGCTGTACTGCGGGTAGGTGCCGTCCGCGAAGAGCCTGGTGAGGGTGTTGCGCAGCTGCTCCTGTTCGGCCTCGGGCAGTGCGGGCGCGAGGGTAGGCGTAGCGCTCGGGGTTGCGGAGGCGGTCGCCTCGGAGGTGCCGGACGCGCTGCCGGTGGGGCTTGCGGAACCTTCGGGGCGTTTCTGTTCGGTTGCGGCGGATCCGCAGGCGGTGAGAAGGAACATGCCGCCGAGGGTGAGGGCGGCGCGGCGGGTGAGGGTGGTGGTCTGGGTGTTGTGCTTGTTGGAAGGCATCTTTTGAGCATAGCGGGCGGATGGGGTGCCTATCGAATTTACGCGCCGGTGTTGGAACACTCCTGCCGCGCTCCTGCTGCCCCTCACGAACCCTATCTGGGCTGCCCGGCACGGCGGCGGGGTGCGGCAGCGGGGTGCGCTGGCGGGCGTGGGACTAGGCGGAATGTTAACTGTGGTGTGAGCGTGGTAAATTACGCTGGTTTTGGCGCCGAATACGCGGTTTCGGTGTGCGTGAACGGGTTACAATGGGTGAGTTCAACACCTAACTTTCGCACCTTGCGCGCCGAAGTCGCCGCGAAAGTGACTCTAACTCACGAGAAAGAAGGTTCCGATGGAACTCGACGTCACTATTGAAATTCCCCGCGGCTCCCGCGTGAAGTACGAAGTGGACCACGAGACCGGCCGCCTGCGCC
>ERZ1674245.410-NODE-410-length-14349-cov-18.959074_pt1 | contig 14349 bp, 11 predicted proteins | sample MGYA00581205_ERZ1674245 | MGnify/ENA primary metagenome ERZ1674245 (study PRJEB41354, sample SAMEA4873314) | human saliva metagenome | biome: human-associated habitat [ENVO:00009003]; feature: mouth environment [ENVO:08000002]; material: saliva material... | reverse complement strand
CCCGCCGCGTCCCCGAGCGTCTGTGGTCGCCCGAGTCCGGGGAGCGCGCTCCCTGGGATACGTGGCGCGGCCTGGACGCGGCCCAACAGCCCTCGTACGCGGATGCCGAGTCCGTGTCCGAGGTGACGGCTCAGCTGCGCCGTCAGCCGCCCCTCGTGTTTGCGGGCGAGGTCGATGACCTGCGCACGTGGATGGGTGCGGCGTCCCGCGGCGAGGCCTTTGTGCTGATGGGCGGAGACTGTGCCGAAACCTTTGCGGAGGCGACCGCCGATCACGTGCGTTTGAAGATCCAGACGCTGCTGCAGATGGCTGTCGTCCTGACGTACGGCGCGTCGCTGCCGGTCATCAAGGTCGGTCGTATCGCGGGGCAGTACGCCAAGCCTCGTTCCTCCGACCTGGAGACGCGCGACGGCGTGACGCTGCCGAGCTATCGCGGCGACGCGGTCAACTCGTTCGAGTTCACTCCCGAGGCGCGCGAGCCCGACCCGCAGCGCCTCCTGTCCCTGTATAACCATGCGGCCTCGACGCTGAACCTGATCCGCGCCTTCACGAAGGGCGGCTATGCGGATCTGCGGCAGGTACACCGTTGGAATCAGGGCTTCATGTCGAATCCGGCGTATGCGCGCTACGAGTCGCTGGCCGCCGACATTCACCGCGCGATCAAGTTCATGGGAGCAGCGGGCGTTGATTTTGAGACGCTGCGCGACGTGGACCTGTATTCCTCGCATGAGGCTCTGCTCCTGGAGTATGAGTCGGCGATGACGCGCATTGATTCGCGTACGGGCGAGCCCTACAACACGTCTGCCCACTTCCTGTGGGTGGGGGAGCGGACGCGCGAGGAGGAGGGAGCTCATATCGAGCTGCTGTCGCGCGTGCGTAACCCGATTGGGGTCAAGCTTGGTCCGTCCACGACACGCGATCAGATGCTCTCGCTCATCGACCGCCTCAACCCGGATGGCGAGGAGGGACGCCTGTCCTTCATCACGCGCATGGGTGCGCGACGCATCCGTGAGGTGCTGCCTCCGCTGCTTGAGGCGGCGCGCGAGGATGGCCGACCGATCACGTGGATGACGGATCCGATGCACGGCAACACGATCACGTCGTCGACCGGATATAAGACGCGTCGTTTTGAGACGGTCATGGACGAGGTCCGTGGCTTCTTCGAGGCGCACGAGGCAGCGGGCACTGTGCCGGGCGGCCTGCATGTCGAGCTCACCGGTGACGACGTCACCGAGGTGATTGGCGGCTCCGAGCATATCGACGACGAGTCGCTGCGTGATCGTTACGAGACGCTTGTCGATCCTCGTTTGAATCATCAGCAGAGCTTGGAGATGGCATTCCAGGTCGCTCAGTATCTGGCGAAGGGTTCCTCCCACGAGGAGTGAGCTATCGCGGAGAGAGGATCCCCGGCCTCGTTCATTCATTCATGTGGACGAGGCCGGGGATCTTTCTGTGCTCGAGGCTCCCCCGCATGCGGTGAGTTCGGCGAGCGGCGGATAGTTGCCGCGCCGTGGCGTCACACGATGGAGATCGTCACGGTCGACCCCTTCTTGACTTTGCTGCCGCCGGCGGGGTCGGATGAGCGCACGGTGTTGAAGAAGCCTCCGAGGATCAGGTCTTCCTGGACGGTGAACCCGGCTCCTTCGAGCTTGTCGTGTGCTTCCTGACGCTGAAGGCCGACGACGTCGGGAACGGTGACCATCTCGGGTCCCTTGGATACGGTGTAGGAGACGGAGTCGCCACGGTACACGGTGGAACCCTCGCGGGTCTGCTGGGAGATCACCTGTCCCTCGGGGACTGTGTCGGAGTAGGCCTCGGTGGGTGAGGCAACGAGGCCGAGGGCCTCGATCGAACTCTTGGCGGCGGAAGCACCCTTGCCGGTCAGCGTGGGCACGGTCCGGGGTTCGCGGCCCTTGGAGAGGACGACGTCGACCGTGGAGTCGTGGGCCAGGGAGGTGCCCGCTGCGACGGACTGGGAGATGACCTGACCTGGGGGAACTTCTTCGGAGTAGGCATCAGTGACAGCGCCCAAGGCCAATCCGGCGTCTGCCAGGGTACGCGAGGCCTCGTCCTGTCCCTTTCCGACGACGTTTGGAACGTCCTTCATGTCGATGCCCTTGGAGACGTACAGCTGGACGTTCGTGCTCTTATGCACGGAGCTGCCGCCGTCCGGGTCGGAGTGGGTGACAATGCCGGATTGGACGTCGTCAGAGAACTCCTCTTCAACGGAAGAAGCCAGTCCGATGGCACCCAGGTCTGCCTGCACGTCTGCCAGGTCACGTCCCGTTGTGGTGGGCATCGTCAGGTAAGAACCGGGACCATACTCGGTCCACCACCAGCTCCCGCCGAAGCTAGCGGCGACGATGAGCAGAAAGGCGATGACAGCCAGGAGTATCGCTCGCGTGGACATCTTCGCAGGAAGTTCGCCCGCGGAAGGGGTCTCGGTCGGGGTGGAGGTGTGCACGGTGGTGACGGCGGTCGCGGTGGGGAGAGCAGTCGCGGTGGTGACGGCAGTCGCGGCGGGGACAGGCATCGCGGCGGGCACGGGCATCGCTTGCGTGAGCTGGGTGGGCATGACCTCCGTGTTCAAGGCGGTTGTCTCGGAACCGCTTCGGCTGTCCTCGTGTGCTACCTCGGCGCGGCGGTTGGCGATGTCGGAGGGGATGGACGCTGCGGCCCGCGCCACCAGGTCGAGGGCGTCGGACGCGTCGGCGCATCGGTTCGCGGGGTTACGCGCGGTGAGCGCGGCGATGAGGTCGTCGATCTCGCGGGGAATCCACGGAAGGGTGGCCGAGGGACTCGGAACGTCCTCCGAGACGTGGTGAGAGGCGATCTGCAGGGGTGATTCGTCAGCCCACGGCACGGCACCGGTGAGCATCTCGTAGAGCATGATGCCGACGGAGTACAAGTCGGAGCGCGCGTTAGCTTCGGTGGTCAGAGCGATCTCGGGCGCAATGTAGGCGACTGTTCCCAGCATGTTGCCCGTGGCGGACGTCGACCCTTCCGAGACCGCGCGAGCCAGGCCGAAGTCGGCGACCTTAGCGGGGCCATCGGTGGGAACAAGAATGTTCTCGGGCTTGATGTCGCGGTGAATGACACCCATGCGGTGGGCTGCGCGCAGAGCCTCGAGGATGTCGGTCGTGTAGCGCAGTGCCTGCGGAATCGTGAACGCGCCCTGGGCATTCAGGAGTGCGCGCAGGTTGGTCCCATCGATGAGCTCCATGACGAGGAAGCCCTGGCCCGAGACGACTCCCTGGTCGAAGACGGAGACGACGCCCGGGTGGACAATGCGGGCGGCGGCGCGCGCCTCTCGGTGGAAGCGCTCGACGAAGGCATCGGATTCAGCGAGGTGGGGGTGCATGACCTTTAGGGCCACGGGTCGCTCCAGGCGTTCGTCCTGGGCGACGTATACGGTCGCCATGCCGCCGCGCGCCAGTCTGCGCGTGACCCGGTATCGCTGATCAATCAGGCGGCCGATCAGTGGGTCGGTTTGGTCGTATGTCTTCTCGTCGCTCACTTTGTTGATTCTATGGGAGTTTTCGGCAAATCATTGGAAGTGTAGATACCGGTGCGGCGCAGCGATGCGGTAGTGTTGCGGTCATGACCAGTGCTGATATGACCCTGTTATCCACCGACGAGGTGTGCCGTCTGCTCGGTATTGAGGAACGCCGCCTCAAACAGCTGATTCGTGACCGCGTCCTGATCGAGGCGCGCTCTGCGTCAGGCGAACGCGGGGTACCCCGCGACATCATCGTGAAGGGCGAAAACGGCTGGGAACCGCTGCCCGTCCTGCAGGGGACGCTGACCCTCCTGGCCGATGACGGCTTCACTCCCGAGGAATCCCTGGCCTGGTTGTACGCCGTGCAGGACGAGCTGGGTGAACGCCCCATCGACGCGCTCACCTCGGGTCGTCACCACCGCGTCAATCGCATCGCCTCGGCCTTGGCATTCTGATGTCCTCGCCCCCGGTGTCTAGGCGCGCCGGGCGGTGAGGATGTCACAGAGTTCACGCAGCATGGCGGATGCTTCGTCGCCGAAGGCTGACGCGTCAAGTGCGCGGTGGCCTTGTGCGACGAGGTTCGCAATTTCAGCCTCGTGCGCGCTGCGTCCGTTGCGCTCGATGATCTGTGTCGCGACCGCGATTTCGTCGGCCGAAGCCTCTGCAACCCCGAGTACGTTCGCGAGAGCTGTGCGCTCGGCGGGGGAGGAGGCCGCCCAGGTCAGGGCAAGCAGGACGGTTCGCTTGCCCTCGCGCAGGTCGTCCCCGGCTGGCTTGCCGGTGACTGTTGGGTCTCCGAAGACGCCGAGGTCGTCGTCGCGCAGCTGGAAGGCCAGCCCCCAAGGCGTCAGGATTGCATCGAGGGTGTCGGTCATGTCGTCGATGACGTGTGTCGAGTTGGTTCCGCAGATCGCGCCGAGCTGGGCGGGACGAACGACGGAATAATGCGCGGACTTGTGCAGGGCGACATCGAGAGAATCGGCTGCGCTCAGCGCGTCGGCGCGCCGGGGATCCAGTGGACTCTGTTCGGCCATGATGTCGAGGTACTGGCCCAGTGCAACCTCAGCATGCATGTCGGCGAAGCTGCGGGCGAAAGCGCGTGCATTCGCCTCGGGCAGGTCCAACGCCTGTTCGGCGGCCTCGGCGCTCGCTGCCGAGAAGAGGAAGTCTCCCACGAGAATCGCGGCGTTGCGGCCAAAGGTCCCTGACGACCCGATCCATCCCGCGCCCCGGTGGAGGTCTGCGAGGCGGCGGTGAGGCGTCGGTGCACCGCGCCGCTCATCCGCATGATCGATGATGTCGTCGTGGACGAGGGCGCTGGCCTGGTAGAGCTCAAGTGCGGCTGCCAGGTGGGGCAGGCGCGCCTCCGACAGGGGCCTGCCCGAACTCAGTGACCAGCCGACGTGGGCCATGAGAGCGCGGAAGCGTTTGCCTCCTTCCGCCGAGGAAACTACGGCCTCGGAGAATGCGGACGAGCGCGGTGTCGCGCCCGCGCGGGTAAGGAGGCGTGCCAGGGCGGTCGCGGTCGCCTCGTCGATGTGGGGACGTAGCACGGAGAAACTCTCGCTCAGACTCATGTGGTCACTGTAACTGACGGGCGAGGGTATGCGCGGGCGTTAGGCAGGGAAGCGTCACACCTACCGTCAGGAAAACTATCGAGTAACGCACTAAACTGGTGATGGTATGCCGATTTGCAATCGGCGCTGTTTTGCATACCCATCAATGAAAGGGACCCGTGTGAGTGCATCGCGCGCTTCGGCAAAGGACTCCGCGACGACTAAGGACGCCCCGGAGGTGAAAGCCCTCGCGCAGAAGACGACGCGCACCAGGAAGGCCGCGTCGACTGCGAAGGCTGAGGCAGCCTCGGGCACCGAGGAGAAGAAGGCTGCCGCCAAGAAGTCCGCCGCGAAGAAGGCTCCCGCGAAGAAGACTGCTCCCAAGAAGACCACGAAGCAGGCGGCGGAGGGTGCCGAGGAGAAGAAGCCCGCCGCCAAGAACCCTCGCGGCCGCAAGAAGAAGGATGCGGAGGTTATCGGGGAGGTGACGCCGGATCTCGAGGTCGTGGAAGAAGACTTTGATCCCACGGGCGAGGACCTTGAGGATCCGGACCTGGAGACCGATACCGATGACGAGGATGTGACCGAGGGCGAAGAGGAGCCTGAGGAGGAAGAGACGAAGGCAGCCGAGGGTGCCGCGCTGCGCGAACGCACGAACGCCGGCATTCACGTTAAGGGTGGATTTGTCGTCTCCGACTCCGACGAGACCGACGAACCTGTCCAGCAGGTGACGGTCGCTGGCGCGACCGCCGACCCGGTGAAGGACTACCTCAAGCAGATCGGCAAGGTCTCCCTGTTGAACGCTGAGCAGGAAGTCGACCTGGCCCGCCGCATCGAGGCCGGCCTGTACGCCGAGTACAAGCTGAAGAACCAGGCCGACGAGATGACCAGCCGCGAGCGTCGCGAGCTGCACTTCCTGGCCCAGGATGGTCAGCAGGCGAAGAACCACCTGCTCGAGGCCAACCTGCGTCTGGTCGTGTCGCTGGCTAAGCGCTACACCGGTCGCGGCATGCAGTTCCTGGACCTCATTCAGGAGGGCAACCTCGGTCTTATTCGCGCGGTCGAAAAGTTTGACTACACGAAGGGGTACAAGTTCTCGACCTACGCCACGTGGTGGATTCGTCAGGCGATCACCCGAGCGATGGCTGACCAGGCTCGCACGATCCGCATCCCCGTGCACATGGTCGAGGTCATTAACAAGCTTGCCCGTGTCCAGCGCCAGATGCTGCAGGACCTGGGTCGTGAACCCACCCCCGAGGAACTGGCGAAGGAACTCGACATGACTGCCGAGAAGGTCGTCGAGGTCCAGAAGTATGGCCGTGAACCCATCTCGCTGCACACGCCGCTGGGCGAGGACGGCGATTCGGAGTTCGGAGATCTCATTGAGGATTCCGAGGCTATCGTTCCTGCCGACGCCGTATCCTTCACCCTGCTCCAGGAACAGCTCCACCACGTCCTCGACACGCTGTCGGAGCGCGAGGCCGGCGTCGTCTCCATGCGCTTCGGCCTGGGTGATGGCCAGCCTAAGACGCTCGATGAGATCGGTAAGGTTTACGGCGTCACGCGTGAGCGCATCCGCCAGATTGAATCCAAGACGATGTCGAAGCTGCGTCACCCCTCGCGTTCGCAGGTGCTGCGCGACTACCTCGACTGACGTACACCGTACGTACATGGGAGCCAGGAACGTATGTTCCTGGCTCCCATGACAACATCGTCACAATGCTGTCAGCTTCGGGTGGCTTCGTCGCATTAAATGGGGTTGGTAGGGCAGGATGAAGACATGCTTGAGGGTACGCTGATTCTCGTTGTGACTGTCATTCTGGTTATCGTCGTCGCGGCCGGTGTTGTGGCCGTCCTCGCGCTGTCGCGACGCAGCGCCGACGACTGGAAGGGGGTCATCAAGCGTGAGCGCGAGGAAATCACGCAGGATGTGCGCACGCATTCCTTACCTAAGCGTGCCTCGTCGTCTTCCGATGGGCCTGTCGTTCCGCGTACGGCGTCACTGGATGCTCTTTTGAGCACTGCTGACTCTTCTAACGCGTACTTCGATGCTGATCGGCTGCCCGGCGTTGATCGCCTCGAAAATGTCACCGGGCGTGTCAGTGGTCGGTTCGACCGCAGCGGTAAGGAAAACAAGCGCGGTGGCGGCTCGCGAGGCAAGGCGCAGGGTCAGTAACACACCCGGCGAGACTCACGCTTTCATCCGGATGCGTCCATGGGGGATAATGGCCCCATGGACGCATTTGTTTCATTCCTTCAAACGCCGTGGGCAGTCGTCGTCGGCCTGGTGCTCGCCGTGCTGGTCGGCCTGGTCATCCGCCTGGTCGTCAGCTCGCGTCAGCGCCCGTCCGAGGACGTTTCGGTCCCGGCCCAGCCCCAGGTGCCCGCCACCGGCGAGAGCCCAACGCCGACGCAAGCCGATGGGGAAAGCCCAGAGCGGCCTCGCGCCGGTCCCGAGGCATCGGAAGAGTCCGCCGCCCCGGCTGAAGCGGAGATCACCGCCGAGCTGACCGTCGAACGGCCCGAACCCGTGCGCGGGCGCATGGAGCGCCTGCGCGAACGTCTCGCTTCCTCCGGCGCACTTGGCCGCGCGATTCTCGGAGTTCTCAGCCGAGGCCAGCTCAGTGCCGCAGACTGGGAAGAAATCGAGGAGTCCCTCCTCATCGCGGACCTCGGCTTGGAGGCGACCGATTCCCTCATGGAGGCGCTCAAGCGCCGCGTCGCCGTCGAGTCCACGACTGACGAGGCTCGCATCCGTGAGATCTTGCGCGAGGAACTCCTGGCCCTCGTCGGCCCCGACATGGACCGCTCTCTTGATCTGACCCGCCCGGAGGCGGACGGAACGTCCAAGCCAGCCGTCGTCCTCATGGTTGGTGTGAACGGCACCGGCAAGACGACGACCGTCGGTAAGCTTGCGCGCATCCTCGTCGCGGAAGACAAGTCCGTCCTCCTGGGCGCTGCCGATACCTTCCGCGCCGCCGCCGCCGACCAGCTCGCCACGTGGGGCGAGCGCGTGGGCGTCGATGTTGTGCGAAGCGACCGAGAAGGTGCTGACCCGGCATCCGTCGCCTTCGAGACTGTGCGCGAGGGCATTGCGCGCGACGTCGACGTCGTCCTCGTCGACACGGCAGGCCGTCTGCAGAACAAGTCCACACTCATGGATGAGCTTGGCAAGATCAAGCGCGTGATGGAAAAGCAGGCCCCCGTCTCCGAGGTCCTCCTGGTCCTGGACGCCACCACCGGCCAGAACGGTATGAAGCAGGCGGAGGTGTTCGCGCAAGCGACCGGAGTGACTGGCATTGTGCTGACCAAGCTTGACGGATCCGCGAAGGGCGGCATCGTTGTCTCGGTCCAGCGGGCCCTGGGCGTTCCCGTGAAGTTCGTCGGCCTCGGCGAAGGTGCGGACGATCTGGCACCCTTCGACCCGCAGGGTTTCGTCGACGCAATCGTGGGCCGTGCCTAAGCACCCACTCACCACGCCACTATCCTCGGCCCCGGTCACACGACCGGGGCCGAGGTGCGCTAACCTGACCTAGTACTGTAGCCATCTTGGGAGAACACACGTGTTTGGAAACCTGTCAGATCGCCTGACCCAATCCTTCCGCACCCTGCGCAGTCGCGGGGTCCTGACCGAGTCCGACGTCGATCAGGCGATTTCCGATATCCGCCGCGCCCTCATCGAAGCGGATGTCGCTCTTCCCGTCGTCCGTCAGTTCACCTCCCAGGTTCGCGAGAAGGCCTACGGTGCGGCCCGCTCCAAGGCTCTCAACCCCGGCCAGCAGGTCGTCTCCATCGTCCACGACGAACTTGTTGAGATCCTGGGCGGCGCCACCCGCGAACTGACCTTCGCGGAGTCCGGTCCCACCGTCTTTATGCTCGCCGGCCTTCAGGGTGCCGGTAAGACCACCCTGGCCGGAAAGCTCGGCAAGTGGCTGCGTGAGGAAGGCAAGACCGTCCTCCTCGTGGCGTCCGACCTTCAGCGCCCTAATGCCGTCCAACAGCTTCAGGTCGTCGGCGAGCGCGCCGGCGTCAAGGTGTGGGCTCCCGAACCCGGCAACGGTGTGGGCAACCCCGTCGAGGTCGCACGCAGCGGTGTTGGGTTCGCCCGCCAGAGCGGCATCAACGTCGTCATCGTCGATACCGCCGGTCGCCTCGGCGTCGACCAGGAGATGATGGACCAGGCGATCGCGATTCGCGATGCCGTCAACCCGCACGAGATCATGTTCGTCCTGGACGCCATGGTTGGTCAGGACGCGGTGTCTACGTCGATGGCATTCCGCGATGGCGTCGGATTTACCGGCGTGGTCCTGTCCAAGCTGGACGGCGACGCGCGAGGCGGTGCCGCCCTGTCTGTGCGCGGCGTGACCGGCGCTCCGATTCTCTTCGCTTCCACGGGCGAGGGGCTCGATGACTTCGAGCGCTTCCACCCGGATCGTATGGCCGGGCGCATCCTCGACATGGGTGACATCCTCACCCTCATCGAGCAGGCCGAGAAGAAGATGGACGCTGAGGAGGCCGAAAAGGTCGCCTCCAAGGCCCTGGCCGGCCAACTGACCCTCGCCGACTTCCTCAGCCAGCTCCAGCAGATTAAGAAGCTGGGGTCCATGAAGAAGATGCTCGGCATGATCCCGGGTGCTGCCCAGCTGCGCGAGCAGATCGACAACTTCGACGAGCGCGAGGTTGACCGCGTCGAGGCTATCGTCCGTTCGATGACGCCCGCCGAGCGTGAGGATGTCTCGATCCTCAACGGCTCGCGCCGCGCGCGTATCGCCCGCGGTTCGGGAACGACGGTGAAAGAGGTTAACCAGCTTGTCCAGCGCTTTGAGGCTGCCCGCGAAATGATGGGCCAAATGGGCCAGATGGGTGGGGGAGTGCCCGGCATGGGTGCTCTGCCGGGGCGCGGCGGCAAGGCCAAGCAGAAGGTGAATGCCCGTAAGGCACAGGCCCAGCGCGCTCGCGTGAAGAAGAAGGCTCGCTCCGGTAATCCCGCGAAGCGCCGCCAGCAGGAACTCGAGGCCATGCTGCCCCCATCGGAGCGCAGCGCCCCACAGGGATCCTCCTTCGGTGGTGCCGCTCAGGCACCCGCCGCGCGTCCGACGATTGACGATCTGCCGGACGACGTCAAGCGTATGCTTGGACAGCTCTGAGCCGTGCTCGTCACCGGCGTCGGCCTGTGGGCCGAGGATGCGCTCGCTCGCCCGCAGTGGGTGAGCGGTACGTGGTCTGTGTCCGACGGACTCATTCGTCGCGTCGGTGACGAATTGGCGAATCGCGCCGAGCGCTGCGGCTTTATCGTGCCGGGCATGGTGGACGCGCACTGCCACATTGGTTATTCCTCGTCCGGCCCGGTGTCGCCCGAGGAGATGATCCGGCAGTCGGCGCTCACGCTCGCCAGTGGCGTGACGCTCGTGCGTGATTGTGGTGTGCCCGTCGATAACTCGTGCGTGAACGACCTTGTTGGTCCGCGCCTGATCCACTGCGGCCGCCACGTCGCGCGGCCCAAGCGCTACATGCGTGACCTGCCGCTGGACGTCGCGGATCAGCGTGAGCTGCCCGGTGTCCTGGCCAACATGGCGGGGCGCTGCGACGGCTGGGTCAAGATCGTCGGTGACTGGATCGACCGCAGCGGCGGCGCGGACGCTGACCTCATGCCGCTGTGGGATCCCTCCGTCCTGCGTGAGGCGGTCGCCGCCGTGCACGAGGCCGGGGCGCGCATCGCTGTCCACGCTTTCTCTCACCGCGTCATTGATTCGCTCATTGAAGCGGGTGTCGATGACATTGAGCATGGCAGCGGCATCGACGCGGACCAGGCCAGTGAGATCGCAGCGCGCGGCATCGCCGTAACCCCGACCCTGCGCCAGGTCGAGCTTTTTGCGAACTTCGCCGCGCAGGCGGGGACCAAGTACCCCGTCTACGCGGCCACCATGCAGCGCATGTATGACACGCGTGTCGAACACTTCCAGATGCTTTTGGACGCAGGCATCCTCCTCCTGCAGGGAACCGATGCGGGTGGATACCAGGAGCACGGTTCCATCGCGGGCGAGCTTGACCTGTGGTCGCGCTGGGGTGCCTCGTCCCAGGCTCTCATCGACGCGTCCACCTGGGTCAGCCTCCGATACCTGGGCCGCCCCGGCCTCGTCGAAGGATCGGACGCTGATCTGCTGATACTTGACGATGATCCGCGCGCCGACCCGCTCGCCCTCGCGAGGCCGACCTCCGTATATATCGGGGGAGAGTGTGCGTGGGAGCGCCCCTAGACACTGCACGTATGTGTAGTGATGGATCTAACCGCGCTGCAGTGTCAAGCATGGCGTTCCCCTGTGGGATTCACGCTCGAATTATGGCATAATCGCTAGCTGTACCCGGCGGAACGTAGACCCTCTCACTGCGTGTCGTCGTGTCCCGGTCCAATGCGGCCCCTGTGTTTCCCACCTCGGGACGCAAAGGTCCACACCAATTCTGAAATGGAGAGACCACTCAAGTGGCAGTTCGAATTCGCCTGAAGCGCGTGGGTAAGATCCACGCTGCCCAGTACCGTGTTGTCGTCGTCGATTCGCGCAAGAAGCGTGACGGCCGCGTCATCGAAGAGGTCGGCTACTACGATCCTCAGCCCAACCCGTCGATCATCCGCATCGACTCTGAGCGCGCCCAGTACTGGCTCGGTGTTGGCGCTCAGCCCTCCGACCAGGTCCGCAACCTGCTGGTCCTGACCGGTGACATTGCTAAGCACAACGGCAAGGCCGACGCGGTTTCCCGCGTCATCGTCTCCGAGGCCGACAAGGCCGCCCAGGCCGAGCAGGCCATCAAGGACGCCGAGGCTGCGGCCGAGAAGTCCAAGGCTGCTGCCTCCGCCAAGAAGGCCGAGGAAGAGGCTGCCGCGGCTGCCGCCGAGGCCGAGCAGGCTTCTGACGAAGCCGCTGGAGAGGATGCCTGAGCATGCTCGCCGACGCGCTGGAGCACCTGGTCAGCGGCATCGTTGACCACCCCGAAGATGTCGAGGTGACCCCTCGCTCGATGCGACGCGGTCAGCTCCTTGAGGTTCGCGTGAACCCCGAGGACCTGGGACGAGTCATCGGTCGTGGCGGTCGGACGGCTCGCGCTCTGCGCACCGTCATGGGTGCGCTGTCTACGCGCGGCACCGTCCGAGTCGACGTTGTTGACACGGATCGCGAGTAAGACTCGCACACGTCACGAAGGGGTCCGGCACCGCCGGACCCCTTCGTTGTATCCTTCGGACAGATTCCCGTTCATGATGAGGAGAACCCATGCAGCTCACAGCCGCTATCGTCGGCCCCGCTCACGGCCTGCGCGGTGAGGTCATTCTCGACGTTCGCAGCGACGATCCGGAGGTGTTGACACCGGGCGCGCGCCTGGACGTCGCGGGACGCGGCACTGCGGTGACGGTCCGATCCATCCGCGTCCATAAGGACCGTGTCCTGGCCTCCTTCGAGGAGTGCGTGTCGCGCGAGGAGGCCGAAGCGCTGCGCGGTGCTCGACTGCTTGTCGAGGAGCACGAGGAAGAGGACGCCTGGTATCCGCATCAGCTCAAGGGTCTTGCGGCCCGCACGCGAAGTGGCGAGGTACTCGGCACCGTCAGCGGCTTGACCCCCGGTGCCGCCCAGGACCTGCTGCTCGTCAAGACTCAGGCAGGTACCGTCATGGTTCCCTTCGTCACTCAGCTCGTCCCCACCGTTGACGTGGAGGGCGGTTTTGTCGTCATCGACGCGCCCCCAGGCCTGTTCGACGATCAGGCCGTTTCTGAGCGGGACGGCAAGTAGCGTGCGTTTCGACCTTATTTCGATCTTTCCCGATTATTTCGCGCCCCTGACGCTCTCCCTCATGGGCAAGGCAGAGGATGCTGGCCTCGTCTCGGTTGAAGCCCATGACCTGCGCGAGTGGGCCACCGGCAAGCACCGCAGCGTCGACGACACTCCCTACGGTGGCGGTGCCGGCATGGTCATGCGCGCAGACGTGTGGGCGCGCGCCCTCGATGAGGTGCTCGCCATCCCGCTGCGCACCGGTGACGAGGATGGGACCCCGGCCTCGTCGCGGCGTATCCTCGCGATCCCGACACCGTCGGGTACCCCGCTGACCCAGCCCCTTGTTGAAGACCTGGCGTGCGCCGATCAGATTATCGTCGCGTGTGGGCGTTACGAGGGGATCGATGCGCGCGTGGCCCAGCACTACCGGGGAGCGGGCGTCGAGGTGTTGGAGTTCTCCATCGGTGACTACGTCCTCAACGGTGGCGAGGTCGCGGCGATGGTGCTCACCGAGGCAGTCGCGCGCCTCCTGGACGGCTTCATGGGCAACCCTGACTCGCTCGTCGAAGAGTCGCACTCGGGCGCGGGTCTCCTCGAATATCCTGTTTTCACCAAACCCCGTGAGTTTCGTTCCTTGGAGATTCCCGAGGTTCTGCTGGGAGGCAACCACGCGGCCATCGAGCGCTGGCGACGCGACCGTTCGATCGAAAAGACCGCTGCGGTGCGTCCCGACATTGCCCTGTCGTTGCGCGCCGACTCGCTTGGCCGTGAGGATCGCGCGGCTTTGGCCGCCTGCGGTGTGGCGTACCCGCGTGAGGGGGCGGCTCGCCCCGTCGACATTCGTCGCGCCGAGGTCGGGGATGCGCACGCGCTCAGTGCCCTGGCCGCGCGTACCTTCCCCGAGGCGTGCCCTCCCGATTTACCCCGCGAGGCCATTGACGCGTTCATTGCGGCCGAGTTAAGCCCCGACATGTTCGAGGCCGTGGCCAGTCAGCCAGAGCGGTACCGAATCCTGGTCGCCGAAGTTGATGGTGTCCTCGTCGGATACACGCTGACGGTCGTCGGCGAGGGAGCGATCCCCGACGAATGCGTGCGCCCCGGAAAGGTTGAAGCCGACGCTGCGTACCTGTCCAAGTGCTACGTCGACGCGCCGTGGAGGGGCAGTGGCATCGCCGATACGCTCGTCGAGCGTGCGCTCGCCGATGCGGCGCAGTGCGGGCACACATCCGTGGCTCTGGGCACCAACCGCGCCAACAAGCATGCGCAGGCCTTCTACAAACGCCATGGGTTCCGTCGTCGTTCCACCCGCACTTTCGATGTTGGCGGCGTCCTTAACCACGACGTTGTGATGGTGCGTCATCTCACGGGCGCTGACGGCAGGCAACTCGCCTAAACGTGCCCGATGTATGGGATACTGGCCAAGATTGTGCGTGGTTCATCCTGCCGCAGGGGGACACCGAGGCGCACAATCAGACGAACGAATGAGCGGGCACAGGCCCGCCCAACCAGGCGCCCCCGACCTGCGGCAGAGGCG
>ERZ1674245.401-NODE-401-length-14538-cov-12.857971_pt1 | contig 14538 bp, 9 predicted proteins | sample MGYA00581205_ERZ1674245 | MGnify/ENA primary metagenome ERZ1674245 (study PRJEB41354, sample SAMEA4873314) | human saliva metagenome | biome: human-associated habitat [ENVO:00009003]; feature: mouth environment [ENVO:08000002]; material: saliva material... | reverse complement strand
CCTATAAAAAATTCATGGGGTTTTATAGGGAAGGGATGAAATGTCAGTATTTGTGTGCGCCGGCGTGGGCAAGGGGCCGGCAGCACGCAAAAAGGTGACGACGGCGCCCAGTCAGCACGCCAGCCCGTCTAGATGCTGGCCCTGGCCAGCCAAGCCTAGGGTGCAAGCCGGCATAACTGGCGGGTAGTGGCATCCAACCAGCGCGCCAGCCCATCTGGATGCTGGCCCTGGTCAGCCAGGCCTAGGCGGCAGTCCTGGCCGAAGGCGCAGACTGCAAGCCCTGGCCGAAGGCGCAGACTGCAAGTCCCGTCCAAAGGCGTGATCCTTGGTCCGGATAGACCGCCGGCGCGGAAGTAGACAGTCGTCTAGAGAGCCGGGGCGGAGGCCAGCAGCCTGCTGATGCGCTTGGCTGAAACCTTGTGCGCCGTCCCCAGCTGCTGGGCAAACAGGCTCACGCGCAGCTCCCACACCATATTTTGGGCCTGGCGCAGCACCGCCGCGCGGGCGGGATTAGCCGGCAGCCCCTTAGCGTGCTCGACGGCGTCGCTCACCTGCCCCTCAATCTCACGCACCTGGTAGGCCAGAGCTGCATCCTGGCTGGGCGACGCCGCCGCCTTCTCCAAGCGATAAGCCAAAGACTTAAGGTAGCGCCCATAGTGGGCCAGCTGTGCCGGATCGGCGTCGGCGATAAAGCACGGCGCAATCAGGGCAGCAGCCTGCTCGCGAATTTCCTGCAAAGTGTCGAGCAAAGCCAGCGAAGTATTACGCCCCACCGCCTTATCCAACTGTCCCTTAGCCTCCAAAGCGGCCTCTACCTGGGCGGCAATAGTTTCCACCTGGTCTTCCAGGCGGTCGCGCAGCCAAGATGCAAAGAGCTCAAAATCTTTGCGGTCACGCAGGTGGGCCAGGTCATGGCCGGTTTCGCGGCTCCACTGCTGGGCTAGCAGGCGCCCGGCAGCCAAGCACAAATCAGACACCAGGGTGTCAATGGATTTGTAGGGCGCAGACACCATGAATAGAGAGCGCTTAGCGTTCCAACGGCTGGTCACCCGCGCAGTTTCGAGTGGGGTGCGCGCCAAAGCTAACGCCAAAACTCCCTCAGCGTGCTGAGCTAGCTGAGAATTAACATCCGCTAATATCTTTAAATCAGCTTTAAATGCTTTAGATGTTGGTTGTGCAACTAAAGTGGGGTAACCGCGAACTAATAGCCCCGCCCGCCCGGCAGATTCTATTTGTTGCGGAATTACGCCCTGGGGAACTTCAGGCCAATCAACTAAATTAGTTTGCTCTTTTAATGGGCTAGTTAATGACTGTGAAGTAATAGTTGCAAAACTATTTGCGGCAGAATTATTGGCGCGGGCACCGTTATTGGCGCCGCCATAAATGCCGTTATGGGCACCATTTTCTCCATGGGCGCCTGCGCTCCCGTTTGCGCCGGCGGCCCCATGGACCCCGTTACGGCTCTCGTGGGCTCCGTTTGCACGCTTAGATTTCGCCGATTTCTTGGACCGGGCCTCATCCATGGCCGCCGCCAGGGCGCCACGTACCGCCGAGCGCACCGCCGCCTCGCTTTGTTTGGCCAGCTGCCGCTGCAAAACGATCAGGTTGCGCCCGCGCCCTAGCTTGTTGCCGCGCGCGTCCAGCACGCTAAAGCCCATGCGCAGGTGTTCCGGCAGGTTTTCTTGCGCCTGGTCCCAGTCCTCGTCGGTAATTTCTACCTGGCGTAGCTGCTGTGCGGCCTGGGTGAAGGCCTGCTGGAAACTCACCGGGATCGCTTCGACGCCGCTGGGGGTGCCATTGCCGACGCCGCCGGGCTGGCTTGCTGTCGCGCCGCCGTCGCTAACCTTGCCGCCGGGCTGGCTCGCTGTCGCGACGCCGGCCCCGCCGCCCGGGGCGCTGGCCGCGCCAGTGCCACTGGCCCCGGCGCCGTCGCTAGCCTCTCCCGCAGCCTGCGGGTAAAGCTGGCAGATCAGCTCCCAAATGCGCGTGCCGGTGTCGGGGGCCGGAACTAGTTGGCGACGCACCCGCTTAGGCAAGGCGCGGATAGTGGCCACACACAGCTGCGGGCGCATCCCGGGCACAAGCCAATCAAATCCCTCTGGGCGCAGGCGAGTGAGCACCTCAATGGGCACCTGTACGCTGACGCCGTCGTCGAGCCTGCCCGGCTCAAAAACGTACGTAAGCGCCAAGGTAAGGTCACCTTGATGCCAAGTGTCGGGGTAGCCGTCAAGGTTTTCACCCTCGGGAAGCAGCAGCTCACGGGTGAAATCCAGCAGCTTGGGGGTGTCTTGACGCTGATGCTTCCACCAGTTGTCGAAAGCTGCCGCGCTGGTGATTTTCTCCGGCAGGCGCTCATCGTAGAAGTCAAAAAGAGCCTGGTCATCAGCCAAAATACCGTGAGTGCGTTGACGGCGCTCCACCTCGGCGGTGTCTTCAAGCAGCTCACGGTTGCGCTCAACAAAAGCGTGGCGGGCGTGCCAGCCCCCTTCCACCAGTCCGGAGCGAATGAACATTTCCCGCGCAGCCTGTCGGGCGGCGTCGGTACCCACACTGGCTAGCGTGACCGGGCGGTCAGCCACCAAAGTAAGCCCGTAAAGCAGCACCCGCTGATGCACCATGGCCGCGCCCTTCTTGGTGGACCAGTAAGGCTCGCCGTAAGTGACCTTGACCAGGTGTTTAGCGGCCTGCTCCACCCATTGAGGCTGGATGCGGGCCACGGTGCGGGCAAATAAGCGACTGGTTTCCACTAGCTCAGCTGCCATCACCCAGTCGTACTGTTTGCGGCGCAGCCCGCTACCAGGCCAAATAGTGAAGTGGGTGGCGCGCGCCCCGGCATATTCGCGCCGGCGCTCATCATAGTTGCCCAGGTTGGAAAGCAGCCCCACCAGCAGGGATTGGTGGATTGCGTCGGCGTCGGGGGTGTCTGCGCTTTGCCCCAGGGCCACGACGGCGTCGGCTACGTCCGCATTAGCCATGCCGGCCGCGTGGGAGCCGGGAACTAAGCGGTCACTAGCGGCGCGAATGGAGGCGCGGGTGGGTAGCTCAATGTTTTGGGCGTTAATGCCTAGCGGCCGCGCCAACTGGGCCAGCTGATTGTAGACGTCGCGCCATTCACGAATACGCAGGTAGTGCAGGTATTCGTGGCGGCACATGCGCCTAAATGCAGAGCCGGACAGGTCACGTGACTGGGTGCGCAGGTAACGCCAGAAGTTGAGGTAGGTGAGAAAATCGCTGGTGGGGTCCGCTAAACGCCGATGCATGGCGTCTGCGGCTTCCTGCGCGTCAAGCGGGCGTTCACGCACGTCTTGGATTGAAAGCGCGGAGACAATCACCATCACTTCGCTGGCGCAGCCGCGTTTATTGGCTTCCAGCAACATACGCCCCAGGCGCGGGTCGATGGGCAGACGCGCCAGTTGGTGGCCGATCGCGGTCAGGCGCGGCTCGTGCATGGATTTAGAGTTTGCGCTGATGGCGCCGATTTCGGTTAGTAGCGCCACGCCGTCGGCAATAGCGCGCCGGTCTGGCGGGTCAATGAAGGGAAAATCTGCCACATTACCTAGGCGCAGCGCTGCCATCTGCAAAATTACGCTGGCCAGGGAGGTGCGCAGAATTTCGGGTTCCGTGTATGGCTCGCGCCCCTCATAGTCGGTTTGCGAGTACAGGCGGATTGCCACGCCGTCGGCTACGCGCCCGCAGCGGCCGCTACGCTGGTTGGCGCTGGCTTGGCTGATGGGCTCAATGGGTAGGCGCTGCACCTTGGTTTTGTTGGAATAACGCGAAATGCGTGCCACGCCCGGGTCGATCACGTACCTGATGGAGGGCACGGTTAGTGAAGTTTCGGCCACGTTGGTGGCTAGCACGATGCGTCGCAGACGGTGTTTTTCAAATACGCGGTGCTGGGCGGCGGCGCTTAGGCGCGAATATAGGGGGATGATTTCAACGCTGCCGGGCAGGCGGGCGCTGGACTCGTTGGCGGCGTAGCGTGGGCCTAGGTGGTCGATAAGTGCGGCTTCGGTATCGCGAATGTCGCGTTCTCCCGCCAGGAACACCAAAATGTCGCCGGGGCCTAGGGCCATTAGTTCGTCGACGGCGTCGAGGATGCCCGTGACCTGGTCGCGCGGCTCGTCGGTGCTTGCGCTGGCAGCTGCTGAGTTTGTTTGGCTGGTAGTTGGGTCTGGGTCGACGCCGTCGAGGGGGCGATAGCGGATTTCTACCGGATAGGTGCGCCCGGATACCTCAATAATTGGGGCGGGGCGGCCTTCAACCCCAAAGTGGGCGGCGAAACGTTCAGAGTCGATGGTGGCCGAGGTGATGATGACCTTCAAATCTGGGCGCTGGGGTAGTAGCCGCGCTAAATAACCCAAAATAAAGTCAATATTTAGGCTGCGCTCGTGTGCCTCATCAATAATTAGAGTGTCATAGCGGCGCAATAGCGGGTCGTTTTGAATTTCGGCCAGCAAAATACCGTCGGTCATTAATTTGATAAGCGTATGTTCACTAACTTCATCAGTGAAACGAACCTGATAACCGACTATTGATTCTTTAGAAACTTTAGTGCCCAGCTCTTGGGCGATGCGTTCAGCTACTGAGCGCGCCGCGATACGCCTAGGCTGGGTGTGCCCAATCATGGCGTTGACGCCGCGACCTAAATCTAAACAGATTTTAGGGATCTGGGTGGTTTTACCGGAGCCGGTTTCACCTGCGACGATAACCACCTGGTTAGCCAAAATGGCGGCCGCGATCTCCTCCTGACGGGCTGAGACTGGAAGCTGCGCCGGGTAGGTGATGGTGGGCACGGAAGTTGCGCGCTGGCTTAGCTGCTCGGGGGTGAAGGGGCGCGGCGCCGCCTGGTTTTTGTGTTGGCGCCGTCCGTGGTTGCGCTGGTGGCGGGCAGGACGACGGCGTGGCGCTGCGGCTGAGTTAGTTGCGTCTGGTTGGCTGGGCTGACTGGAGTGCTCGTTCATTACCCCTGCATTGTCTCGCACTTTGACCCAGGTGTGGAACCAGCTCGCCACGTAAGATAAGCACAGCCTAGTGAACTAATTAATTGTACCTATAAATGTAAATTGTCGATTAAATATTGCAAAACTAGTTGTGGGCTTTAGATAGTAGAGGTATTCTGTAGTCACTCCAATGACGAGTGATGCAGTGCTGATCCACTGCTTGTTCCCAGACCTAGCCTTGCCAGGCCTATCCGCTCATTAACGTGAGCAACGCCCTTAACTGGGTTCCCTATATGCGATGAACTTTAATCAAGGAAGATGAAATGAAGTATCTGAGGATCATTGCAGCTCTAATATTAGTTTGCGGTTTAGCCTCGTGTGGGAGTGGTGAAAAAGCTTCGTCAACTGCTCCTAATGATAAGGTAGCCAAAGTCTCTGCTGACGGTTTAACGCGTTACGATATGTCTAAATGGCGGCTTCCCACAGATCCATATAGAGAAGCTGATACGATTCTAATTTCGCGCGCTCGAACCGCCTATTTTAGGTATTGCATGAAGTCCAAAGGATACACCTATCAAGGAAAGCCAGAACCGCCAGAGGGGCAGGCTGAGCGATACGTAAATAGTGCTGGTAGGCGTCTATTTGATGAGAAGATTGCAAGCGAAGTTGGCTACCACGTGGGTATCGTTCCTGGCTGGAATGTCTACCAATATAGCCATGATACTATTGAAAAGTATAAAACTGATCCCGGTTACCGGGACGCTAAAAATTCATGTTTTAATAAACTAATGGATCAGTATCCAGTATTGAAGACTTATGAAGAAAAATCTGAGACTGGAAATGCTCTTTTGGCATCAATTGGCGGCGCTGAGCAGGGGCTTGAAGATCCTAAAGTTAAAAAACTTGTCTCCACTTGGAAGCAATGCATGAAACCACTGGGCCTTAGTGATCTACCTGATAATCCAGTGTTAATGCCAGGACCGCAGCTCAGTCAGAAAATCGGCTTAAATCCAGGTGCTGATGCGCCACAATCTGCTATCGCGGCGTCACCTGGAACCGTGTCAGAGTATGAGCGAAAAATCGCGGTTGCAGATGCAAAGTGCCGGATCAGCTCTGGCTGGCAGCAGGCATACTATGACGCCGACTGGAACAGCGCTGATGCTTATGTCAAAAAGAATCAGAAAGAATTATCTGCTCGGCTGGGACAAATCAAGCAGGTCGAAGTCACTTGCCGTGAGATTGTGAAGAAATACTCGTAATTATTTGTGATCGAGGGGGGGTAGCTGTGGGCGCTAAACGATCTCAAGTGAAACGCTGGTTACTTGTAGTTTTAGTTGTGTTTATGGCGGTGGCGCTAGTGGGTGCAGGCTGGTTGCTGGCAAGCTACACCCAATCGCCAGCGCAGCGCGCAGCTGCCGCTGCACCTCCAACTTCAGCTCCTGTAACTGTGGAAGTTGAGCAAGGAGACCTGACAGATCAAATCACTGCCACAGGTGTTATTACCGGGGCGCAGGATTCAGCCGTTAACTTGCCTGCTACTAGCGCCGATTCGGTTGTTACCGCTGTAAACGTAAAAGCCGGTCAGCAACTTGAAAACACGCAGGTGGTGGCTTGGATTAACGATCGCCCTCTGATTGCCTATCAGGGTAGTTTTCCCGCCTATCGCGACCTGTATGAAGGTGATTCTGGCGCGGATGTGTCACAGCTGCAACGCGCACTAGTTGCATCGGGCTATCAGCTAGCGATAACTGGAACCCTAGACGCTGACACAATCACTGCACTAAAACATCTATACGGGCAAACCAAAGACGAATTAGCTACTACCGATACTCATCAAAACGAGTCAGACAATTCGAGTGCTAATCAAGGCGGCAGAAACTCAAACGAGGCAGGTGCATCCGAAAAACCGCAGCAAGCTAAAAAGAAGGTAGTTATAGCAAAAACTGAGATGCTGTTTATTGCGCAGCTTCCAGCCGTTGTTACCTCACTACCTAAAGTAGGCGATAGTTTAAATGGAGACAAACCCTCCCAGCTAGGCCTATCTACAGGCGAATTCTCTGTAACCGCTGAAGTGCCGGCTGGTGTGGGCGCGGTATTGAAAACTGGCAGCGTTGCTAGCGCTCTCTATGGCTCTCAACAGTTAAACTTAACTCTCAAAACTGCTGCGCCTAAGAAAGACGAAAAAAGCCAAGCTGAAGCAACCACTTATACACTAACCTTTAGCATTAAAAAGGGAAAACTTCCAAGCGATGCGCGCGGTAAATCAATAGTGTTAACCGTAGATCGACAAGCACCAATCAAAAACGCTTTACTGATCCCTCAACGCGCAATGGCGCTAGATGCTAATGGTAACGCAAATGTGCTCAAACGCCAGGCATCCGGTTTTGTTATGGTTAAAGTAGAGCAGCTTGGGTGCGTATCTGGGCAATGCGCCATTAAATCTGACCAGCTTAAAGTTGGTGACAGTGTGCGAGTGGACCGCAAATGACAGTACTAGAATTATCGCAGGTTTCTAAAACCTATAATCCTGGTGCTCCTGGTGAGGTCAAAGCACTAAAAACCGCCTCACTACTGATTGAGCAGGGTGATTTTGTGTCTATAACCGGCCCTTCTGGGGCTGGTAAATCAACCTTGCTGAATGTTCTGGCGTTACTTGACCCTCCCACTAAAGGCAAATACTTTATTGATGATCTAGACGCAACCAAGTTAAGTGATTCCCAGCTAGCAGCATTGCGGGCTCACACATTCTCTTTTGTGTTTCAAGCATTTCACTTAATTGATGAGCGAACTGTAACTGAAAACGTGGCTTTAGGGTTGATGTACAGCGGAGATGCGGCTGGCTCTGGTGAGGAAACCGCGCAAATCACGGATGCACAGCGTATTGAACAAGCCCTAAACTTTGTGGGGCTCACACATAAGCAACACGCCAAAGCAGTGCAGCTTTCTGGTGGTGAAAGACAAAGAGTAGCAATTGCTAGGGCTATCGTGGCCGCTAACCCGGTGCTAGTTGCTGATGAACCTACCGGTAACCTCGACTCAGCCAATTCGCGTTCAGTGATGCGTGTACTAGATAAACTCAACCAAAGCGGCACTACCGTCATAGTTGTCACTCATGATCCAAAAGTTGCAGCCCACGCTAAAACCCGCATCGAAGTGCACGACGGCGTCGTCACCGTTCCCGAGAGTGAAAGTTCAAAGCCTCTAAAACCAGCTAAAACCACCCATGCGACGCAAGCTAAAAACCCTAAAACCAGCAGCAAAAAAACTAGCCTAAGAGCCATACTCGCCGATGCAGGGCGCACAATTACCGCTAAACCAGCTGCCAGTGGCGCGCTAATTGCCGGCGTATTACTGGCGGTAGCGTTAGCGTTAGCCACGGTAGGTATTTCTGAAGCTGCCCGCGCCCAGGTGTCGCAGCTATTTGATGCGGCCCGCAACCAGCGTGTAGCCGTCTCGGTGCCAGAACCTAAACAATTAACTAAAGATGGAAGCGTTAAACAAGCCAGCACCACTACGCTAATGCGCCTGAAACGCATTCCTGGAGTGGAACGTGCACAAATCTACTCAAACCATGGTAATCAAAACATTTCACTAACTAGTGATACTAAAGGTCAAAACTTTGATGTATTAGGAGCAACCGATCCTAGTGTGCCCGGGCTGGAAATCGAAGGTAAAGAATCCGCTAAAACCAGTGGCATAAAACTTGGCCCAGGCCAGGTGCTAGTAGGTCGCGGTATCGCAAATAACCTAGAGTTAGGCCCAGTTGATGCCAGCCCCGTAGTGTGGATCGCCAATAAAGCCTACGTAGTGGTGGGAGTTATAAGCGACTCGGGTTTAGACGCCAGCATCATGAACGCCGTGGTGATGCGTGAAACAGACGCCGTTGCTGTGGGGGCAACCAATGCCGTCACCGCCGAAATACGTACGCGCCCCGGCGCCGCCCAGCTGGTGGCGCAGCAAGCACCTATCGCCCTAGATCCTTACACCGGCGAAAACGCCCACGTGGATGCGCCTGAAGACCCTAAAACCATGCGTCAAAGCGTGGAATCCAATGTGCGCACAATGCTGGTGACATTAACCGCCGTCTCATTATTAGCTGCCGTGCTAATGCTCACTAACTCCACGGCGACGGCGGTATCGCGGCGCTCTGGAGAATTCGGTTTGCGCCGGGCAATGGGGGCCAGGCGCTGGCAAATTGCCGCATTAGTCACCGCTGAATCGGCGATAGTTGGCTTAATCGGCGGAGTCATTGGCACATTTACAGCGGTGGTAGTCATTATCTCCACAGTGCTAGTGCGCCACTGGCAGCCAGTGCTTGACCTGCGGCTTTTGCCTGTAGGAATCATTGGTGGCATGGTAGTTGGCTTAGTGGGTTGTTTACTGGCAGTGCGCCGCGCCGCAGGCGTTTCACCTGCAGATGCTTTACGCCAATAACTAGCGGCGCCAAAACATCCAAAACCAGGTTTCCCCTCAAGCTGTCAGCCTCCTTGAGGCTGACAAGCCAGGCTAATTTCGGGTAACCAAACGTTGCAATGACGCCAAAAAAATGAAACATTGAACCAATGACTTCCGCACCCCAAAGCCCTGAAACTGCCGCTGCGCCGTCGCGAACCCAAATTAAACACTGGCGCCGCCACCTAGCTGAAGAACGCGCAGAAGGGAAAGTCTACCGGGACCTAGCCATGCGCCGCGAAGGCGAAGAACGCGAAATCCTCCTAGGCCTAGCGGAAGCCGAAGCCCGCCACGAACGCTACTGGTATGAGCTGCTAGGCCCCCACGCCCACCCAGCCCCCAGGCAAACCCTACGCGGCGCCATCATGCCCCTACTGGCGCGACTATTTGGCTCAGTGTTCGTGCTGGCCCTAGCTCAACGCTCCGAACAACGCAACGACTATGAGATCGACGTCGACGCCTCCAGCGCCATGGCCGCAGACGAACGCATCCACTCCGAAGTTGTGCGTTCCCTGGCTGCCCGCCACCGCCAACGCCTCTCGGGCACGCTACGCCCAGCTATTTTCGGCGTTAACGACGGCCTAGTATCCAACCTATCCCTAGTGCTAGGCGTGGGCGCCACCGGTATCAGCACCCACGCGATCCTACTAACCGGCCTAACCGGCCTGTTAGCAGGGGCTTTAAGCATGGCGGCAGGCGAGTTCATCTCGGTGCGCTCCCAAATCGAGCTACTAGAAGCCTCCACCCCAGACCCCGGCACGGGGGAGGTTGTGCCCGCACTAGACGTCAACGCCAACGAACTCGCCCTGATCTATCGCGCCCGAGGCGAAGACGAACACGAAGCCGTCGCACACGCCAAACTAGTACTCAGCGCCGCAAACATTGACCCACGCAGCGCCCGCCAAATCTCCCACATTGGCGACGAAGCCCCCAACTATGAGGAAATCGGTACCGCCAAGCGGGCGGCGATGTCCTCATTCGTGCTGTTCTCAGTCGGCGCCATCATTCCCTGCCTGCCTTACCTGGTTGGGCTCAGCGGAATGGTTGCTGTAGCCGCCTCAGCCCTGCTGGTAGGGGCCGCGCTGTGCCTGACCGGTGGCGCCGTCGGCGTACTATCGGGCAAAGCCCCCCTACCCAGCGCCATGCGACAGCTAGCTATCGGCTATGGAGCCGCCGCAGTAACTTACCTGCTGGGCCTGGCTTTCGGCACCTCTGTCAGTTAAACGGTAGCCTGAAGACGATGCACGAACTACTTGAACCCAACGCCCTACCTGCCGTTTTCCGGTTCATCGACCTATCCGGGGTGATCCTAAATGGGATCCTAGGAGGGCTCATTGCCCGCCAAAAAAACTTCGACATAGTAGGTTTCGTGGTGCTGGCGCTAATGACGGCCACCGCCGGCGGTATCCTCCGCGACCTCATGATCCAAAACGGCCCGCCCTTCGCCCTGACCGACCCTTACTACATTTGGATGGCGTGTCTGGGCGCCGCCATCGCCTGGTTCTTCAAATTTGAAGGCAAGTGGTCCCACCGCTTCCTGGTGGTTGCCGACGCCATTGTGCTGGGCATCTGGTCCGCCACTGGCGCCGCCAAAGCCCTAGAAAATCATCTAGGTTTTATCCCCGCCCTGCTTTTAGGCTGCATGACGGCGGTAGGCGGCTCCATGATCCGCGATATTAGTGTGGGGCGCACCCCGGCAGTATTTGGCGGTAACCGGCTTTATGCGCTGCCGGCGCTTGCGGCGGCTTTTACGCAGGCTTCATTGGTGCGGTTTGTTGATTTAAATCCGGTGTTGGCGATGCTGTTTTCAATGTGTGTGGGGGCGGGTTTCTGCCTGCTGGCTTATTGGCGTGTGTGGCAATTGCCGGTGGTGGGTAAGCAGCGTTCCCTTACTGAGCGTATCGGGGTGTTGCGGCGTCGCTAAAACCCGCCAGAACCTGCGTTAAAACCCGCCTAAAACAGCCCGCTTTTTAAAATCGTTATTAACCCCTTCAAACTGCCCCTGAAGTGGGATAATAGGGTGCATGGAAGCGCGAGGTGAGCAGGCACATCTGCCGGTTTTCGGGGTTGGTCCGGCCTATGTGGTGGCGCTATTTACGACGACGGCGCTGGCCAGTGTGGCTGCTTTTTTCTGGCTGGGATGGGCGGCTGTTAACCTAAATTGGCTGCGGCTCATATTTGTTGTAGCTGGCGTTATTGTGGCGGCACTGGCCGTGGTGATGTGGTTGGTGAGCGTGTTTGGGGCGCGAGTAACTGAAAATATAGAAAATAACCAGCTCATCACGGGTGGTATTTATGCTTGGGTGCGGCACCCAATATATGCTGCTTTTTTGTTTCTTAATGCCGGTATTTTGCTGGTGCAAGCTAATTACGTATTGTTGATTTTACCGGCTGTGTATTGGTTGGCTTTGACGGTGTTAATGAAACGCACTGAGGAGCGCTGGCTTAGGCGCCAGTTTGGCCAGCAGTACGTTGACTACGAAAGCTGCGTAAACCGAATCATGCCCTGGCCGCCGCGCTAACTGTCTCCTCGTGTTAACCGGCCAACCCAAGCGGTGCCCAGGTGTTCGAGCTGTTAGACAGCCCCGGACCTGACTACAGGCATAGATGAACCAGTGGCTGCCTGTAGCACTGCCGCTGATTCGCGGGGGGTGGCTATAGGCGTATGAAGTTGTGCTTGCGTGCCCTGGCTACAGCCAGCCGGCGGATCGGGCCAGGATGGCTGCCTCCGCGCGGGTGCGCGCGTCCATCTTCAGCATCGCCGAGGACACATGGTTGCGTACCGTCCCCTGGCTCAGCCCCAGCGAATGGGCGATGTCGGCGATCGTGCCGCCGCCCTCGACCTCGCGCAAAACGTCGGCCTCGCGGTCGGTCAGGGGCGAAGAACCCGCCGACAGGGCCTCGAGCGCCAGGCTCTGATCAATCGCGCGGCCCCCCGCGGCCACCGTGCGCACTCCGTCCGCCAAGGCCTCGACCGGCGCGTCCTTCACCATGAAACCCGTGGCCCCCGCGTCGAGCGCGCGCTGGAGGTAGCCGGGGCGCCCGAACGTCGTCACGATCAGCACACGCACGCCGGGAAAACGCGCGCGGATCGCCCGCGTCGCTGTAATGCCATCCATGCGGGGCATCTCGATGTCGATGACGGCCACGTCAGCGGGAGCCTGTTCCTGCGAAGGCGTGGTGGCCGACTCGGCCAGGCGCGCCAGTTCCTTGAGGGCGTGGGCCCCGTCGGAAGCCTGTGCGACGACCTCAATGTCGCTCTCCAGGTCCAGCAGCCCCGCCAGGGCGCCGCGAATCATCGTCTGGTCGTCGGCCACGAGTACCCGTATCGACACGTCACCCTCCTGTCTGCCTGCGCTTGGGGTACCAGGCTAACTCAGGTCGCAGAATTATCACTCATGTGTGCCCGCCCTTCAGGGCGAGGCGAGTTCCCCCTCCCGGGACCGCGCAAGACCCGGGGAAAGGGAACACGGCCTCGTCGAGGGGGCGTGCAGCGGAACAATCAGGACGAGTGGGCGTCGGGTGTGGCCTCGAAGGCCAACGCGAGCGTCCATGTGGAACCCGACGCACCCCAGGTGAGCGCGCCCTCGTCGCCGACCAGCTTGGACAGGCCCACCAGGCCCGACCCGGCCCCCGCCGTCGAGGCCGCGTAGGAGGCGGAATATCCGTCGTTTGAGACGACCACGCCGGTGGGAGACAGGCAGATGCGCACCCTCGAGGGGCGTGCGTGCAGGAGCGCGTTCGTGACCCCCTCGCGGATCACGTGGGCGGCCGCAGCTGAACGAGGCCCCGATGGCGGCTCGCCCTCGTTCGTGATGTCAGCGTCGATGCGTGCGACCTCCAGAAGTGAGCGGGCCTCGTCGAGCTCCTCACCCGGGGACAGGGCCCGCGTGGCCGCCACGATGCGGCGGACATCAGCCAAGGCCTCGTTCGACTGAGCGGTGATGGCGCGGATCTGCTCGCGCGCCTCCTCTGCGCGCCCCGCGTCCAGCAGACGCCCCGCCAGCTCCGAGACCATCGTGATCCCCGTCAGCGAGTGCCCGAGGATGTCGTGCAGGTCCGTGCTCAGGCGCGCCCGCTCGGCGGCCTTCGCCCGCGCGATCGCGTCCTGGCGGCGCAGGCGCTCACGGGCCGAGCGCTCCATGCCCCAGCGCGCAAAACCTACCCAACCGCCGGGCATCACCAAGTACCAGATCATCCGCATCGGCTCCCCCTGCGCGTAGAAGGCCACGCCCGCGATTGCCACGATCGGCACGACGCCCGCGATGAGGAAGCGGCTCGGCGCCTGGAAGACCCACGCGACCAGCAGATACGAGACCATCATGAACGCAAACGGGGTGCCGATGGAGGTTGCGTATGCGAGATAGATGACCGTCGCCGCCGCCAGCGCCGCGTGGGAGAGGATGAACGGCCTCGTGAAGGAGTTACGCGCAGGCAGGGGATTGGTCAGCCACGTCGCCGAGTTAACGACCGCGAGAAGGGCACACAGCCCAATGAGGCCCGCGCGCTGGACCGGATCCGTCAGTTCCAGGGCGTAGGCGAGGGGGAACCCCATGAACAGCATCCACGGGGCCGCCCACGCCAGGGAGATCAAGCGCTCCTTCATGACACCAGCCTAGCGAGCCGTGTCGTGGGACGCGCCCCACCAGGCGATGCCCGCCGTGATAACTACCCACCCGACGATGTTGAGCCACGCCGCCGTCGGCATCGGGACGGTACCGGCGACCGCGTAGATCGCCTGGACGGCGCCGTACAGGGGCGTGAAGGGCGCGATCTGCGCGACGAAGGGCGGCATCTGGTCCAGCGGGATGAACATGCCGGACACGAATGCGCCCATCAGCATGACGAACGCGGACGCGCTGTAGGCGTTCTCGCCCTTGATCGTGTAGCCGCAGGCCAGGCCGATGAGCGCGCCCAGAGCCGAGAGGGCGATGACGACCGCTGCGCTGGCCACCCATGCTCCCGGCGTCATCTGTGCACCGGTCGCCAGGCCGAAGCTAAAGGTGATGAGGGTGATGAACGCGCTCAGCGCCACGAGGGCGGTCAGCCGCACAACCAGGATCACCCACGGCTGGATGGGGGTCAGCCCGTACATGCGCGAGATGCCGGTCGTGCGCTCGACGGACAGCGTCGCGCCGAGCGA
>ERZ1674245.396-NODE-396-length-14595-cov-5.955915_pt1 | contig 14595 bp, 8 predicted proteins | sample MGYA00581205_ERZ1674245 | MGnify/ENA primary metagenome ERZ1674245 (study PRJEB41354, sample SAMEA4873314) | human saliva metagenome | biome: human-associated habitat [ENVO:00009003]; feature: mouth environment [ENVO:08000002]; material: saliva material... | reverse complement strand
TCGTGGAGGTCTTTGATGGTGAATCGGCTGGCCGAATGCGCGCGCATGTTGAGCGATTCGATGCCGAAATAGATGGAGTCGGCTCCGGCCTTGAGTGCCGCGGCGAGCGATTCGCGCGAACCCACGGGAGCCATCACTTCATATTGCATAGTTGTAGGGTCTGTTTGTATTCTTGTTGCCGGCAGGCGTTTTCGGTTCGTCGAATGCGCGCCGCCGCGTTTTGTTATCGTGCGAATTTACTGAATTCTATCGACATACGCGCGCGAAGGAACTGATTTTCTCGGAGCGCCTTTTTCGTGTTTGTGCTATGCCGCTCCGATGAAATCGGACTTTTTGTGCCAAATCCTGATTTTGTCTTCGTTTTTGTCCGATTTTATCGAAAGGAAGGCCGTGGTTCACTTTTTCTGCCCGATCCGCCGTAGCCGAATGCAGTGGAACACAAAAACAGGGTGGGGAAGTGAAAAAACGGGGAACCATCGATCCAAAGTCCCGTTGTTTTTGAGGCATCGTGCGGGTGAAGGTTTCGCTTGCCGGTGATCGAATCGAACGGAGTGAAGACTTTCCCTTTGTGCCCTTTACGCGCGCGTACGCGTCAGTTGTTTTTCGTTTTTTGCCTTCACTTCTTCACCTGCCGGCTGTAAGTTGCAGATGCTCATTGCGTTAGGGGTGAAGGCTTTTGCCGTTTTGTGTTCACGGAGTGGAGGCGATTTTCGCGAAACATTCTCCGCTTTCGGGTGAAGGTTCGAATGCAAAAGTCTTCACCCCTAATCGACTGACGGATAATGAAATGGACGAGGTGGGTGAAGGAGTGAAGGCAAAAAACGAAAAGCGGCGGACACGCGCGCAGTACGCGCGCGTGAGCGCTTCACCTCCACGTGAGTCTGAAAATTGCGGATCGAAAAAGGAAGGGAAAGGCTCGACCGTCGGGCAATAATTTTGTATCTTTGCGAGTCGAGGTATTCACTTTGCATCACACCCAAATAAACGACGATGAGCGACAGCACAAAAGATCCCCGGGACGAGAACGATGTCCTTCCTGATTCCCCCACATCCACTTCGGCCGATGACTTCGACGCCGAGGCCGCGCCCGATGCCCACAGCGATTTCGATCCGAAGGGCGTCGAGGACGACAAGGTGAACGTGCATCCCCTCACCGGGATGTACCAGAATTGGTTTTTGGACTATGCCTCCTATGTGATTTTGGAGCGCGCCGTTCCTCACCTTTACGACGGTTTGAAACCCGTGCAGCGCCGCATACTCCACACGATGAAGCGAATGGACGACGGCCGCTACAACAAGGTGGCGAACATTGCAGGCGAAACGATGAAGTTTCACCCGCACGGCGACGCGTCGATCGTGGATGCACTCACCCAAATGGGACGTCAGAACTTGCTCATCGACTGCCAGGGTTCGTGGGGTAATATCCTCACGGGCGACGAGGCGGCCGCTCCGCGTTACATCGAAGGCCGATTGACGAAATTTGCCCTCGATGTGCTGTTCAATCCCAAAACGACGGAGTGGAAACTTTCCTACGACGGCCGCAACAAGGAGCCGGTGGCCCTGCCGGTGAAGTTTCCGCTGCTCTTGGCGCAGGGAGCCGAAGGCATCGCCGTGGGCCTGAGTGCGAAGATCCTGCCCCATAACTTCGGCGAGTTGTGTGATGCGGCCATCGCCTGCCTGCGTGGGGAAGAGTTCAACCTCTATCCTGATTTCCAAACGGGCGGACTCATCGACGTTTCGCGCTACAACGACGGTTTGCGCGGTGGCAGTGTGAAAGTGCGCGCACGCGTGGAGAAACGCGACAGCAAAACCATTGCAATCACCGAATTGCCTTACGGCAAAACGGTGGATTCGCTGTGCGAAAGCATCAAGAAGGCGGCCGACAAGGGGCGCATCAAGATACGTCAGATCCAAGATTTCACGGCCGAGCAGGTGGAAATTCTCATCCATTTGTCGCCGGGCGTGTCGAGCGACAAAACGCTCGATGCCCTCTACGCGTTCACGGATTGTGAGGTGAGCATTTCGCCCAACTGCTGCATCATCGACACCGACACGCCGCGTTTTGTGACAGTGAGCGAAGTGCTGCGCACGAATGTGCGCAACACGACCGATCTGCTGCGTCGCGAGTTGGAAATCCGCCGCGGCGAACTGCTCGAGAGCATGATGTTCGCTTCGCTGGAACGCATCTTCATCGACGAGCGCATCTACAAAGACAAGGCCTATGAGAATGCGCCCGACATCGATGCGGCACTGTCGCACATCGACGGACGTCTCGAGCCGTTCAAAAAGGATTTCGTGCGCGAAGTGACGCGCGACGACTTGTTGCGCCTGCTCGAGATCAAGATGGCCCGCATCTTGAAGTTCAACAAGGCCAAGGCCGACGAACTCATTGCGCGCATCAAGGCCGAGCTTGAACAGATCGACTACAACCTGGCGCACATGACCGAGGTGACGATCGAGTGGTTTGAAATGATCAAGGCCCGTTATGCCGACGAGCATCCGCGTCGCACCGAGATTCGCTCTTTCGACACGATCGAGGCGACCAAAGTGGTGGAGGCGAACGAGAAACTCTATGTGAACCGCGCCGACGGTTTCATGGGCACCTCGCTCAAGAAGGACGAGTTTGTGGAGAACTGCTCGAATATTGACGATGTGATTATTTTCTATCGCGACGGAACGTACAAGGTGACGCGTGTGGCGGAGAAGGTGTACATCGGCGAGACGGAACGTTCGAAGGCCGAGAAGAAAAAGGCGGAGATTGTGCACATTGCCGTGTTCAAGAAGAACGACCAGCGCACCATCTACAATGTGGTGTACCGCGACGGTAAAGACGGTGCTTACTACATCAAGCGCTTCAACGTGACGAGCATCACGCACGACCGCGAATATGACCTCACCCGCGGGGAGAAGGGGTCGAAGATACAGTATTTCACGGCGAACCCGAACGGCGAGGCCGAAGTGATCAAGGTGACGCTGAAGCCGAACCCGAAGTTGCGCCGCATCTTCTTCGACAAGAATTTCTCGGAACTGGCAGTGAAGGGCCGTGCCTCGAAGGGCAATTTGCTCACCCGTTTGGAGGTGCACCGCATCACCCTCAAATCGCACGGCGGTTCCACGCTGGGCGGTCGCAAAGTGTGGTTCGACCCCGATGTGCAGCGCCTGAACTTTGACGAACGCGGCAACTACCTCGGAGAGTTCCACACGGAGGATCTCGTGCTGGTGGTGCTGGACAACGGCGATTTCTACACCACGAATTTCGATCCCAACAACCACTACGAATCTACCGGCATTCTGCGGGTGGAGAAGTTTTCGGAAGACAAGGTGTGGACGGCCGTGCTCTTCGATGCGGACAATGATCACAATTTGTACATCAAGCGTTTCACCTTCGAACGGGCCAGTCAGGCGCGCCACTTGAATTTCATGGGCGAGAACCCGGGCTGTCGTTTTGTGGCGCTTTCGAGTCAGGCGTTCCCGCGCTTTGAGGTGACCTACGGCGCGCCGGATGATTTCCGCGATCCGCTGATCATCGATGCCGAAGAGTTTATCGGCGTGAAGAGCTACAAGGCAAAGGGCAAACGCGTGACGACGCTCAATGTGGCGAAGGTGACGGAACTGGAGCCGACGCGCTTTCCCGATCCTGAACCACAGGATGAGGTCGAAGAGGCGGAAGAAAGCGGCGAGGGAGCGGAACCCACGGTGGAAACCCCGGCCGCTGCTTCTGAGGAACCGCAGCAAAATGTGGCTCCCCCTTCGCAAACCGAAGATGACCTGATGGATGACCTGACGGGACAGCTGAAACTCTTTTGACACGGTCGTTTTTTCTTGGAGCACACCTGTGTTTAGACATGCTGTTTGCAATGAATACCGTACTCACTCCAAAAACTTAGTACAATGAACTTACAAGAGATTCTCGAACACCGCCGTGCGGTGCGTTATTATGATGCGTCGAAACCCATCGACGCCGACCGTGTGGAGGCCTGCGTGCGTTTGGCCACCTTAGCACCTACGAGTTTGAACATGCAATTGTGGGAAGCCTACCATGTGACCGATCGCGCCACAATCGACCGCCTTGTGCCGGCCTGCATGGGGCAGTCGGCGGTGAAGACCGCGCAGCAGTTGGTGGTGTTCGTCGTGCGCCCCGACCTTTGGAAGGCGCATGCCGAAAGTGTGTTGGCCGCCAACGAGGAGAATATCCGCAAGACTTTCCCGGAAGCGAAGTGGGAAAAGTATGTCGGTCTGCAACAAGCGTCTTATCGAAAGATCGTTCCTTACCTCTATTCGCGCTGCTGCGGCGTGTGGGGTCTTTGCCGTAAATTGGTTTCGTGTGTGGTGGGTTGTTTTCGCCCGATGCCGCGTGAAGTCACCGAAAGCGCGATGTTAGCCGTTCTGCACAAGAGTTGTGCGCTGGCTGTACAGACATTCATGTTGGCCATGAGCGAAGCGGGTTATGACACCTGTCCGCTCGAAGGTTTCGATTCGGCTCGCGTGAAGCAGGTGCTTGGTTTGCCTCGTGCGGCGCGGGTGAATATGATCGTGTCGTGCGGCATTCGCGATGAGGCACGTCTGCTTGGTGAGCGCGTGCGTTTGCCCTTCGAAGAACAATACCATCGACTTTGAGTTGCGACGCTTCTCGAGTCAGCCGGCTCAATGAAAAAGAATACTCCCCTCTGTTGTGCAGACAGCAGAGGGGAGTATTGCGTCGAGGCGAAATACGGTCAGAGGAAGTTTTCGCCGAGCTTCATTTGTACCTCGCCGGCGATGAGTCGGGTGCGCGAGGCGTCTTCGTTGGGGGTGATGAGCAGCATGTTGTCTTGGAGGGTGACGAGATAGCCGTCGAGTCCGCGAATGACCGCGCCGTAGCCTTTGGGTAGGCTGACGAGGGTTTGGCGCGTGCCTTGGAAGAGCACTTCGTTGCTACCGATGGTGGTGTTGCCGTCGACGTTGGCGGGGAGGGTTTCTTTCATGACCGGCCACGATCCCACGTCTTTCCAACCGAAGGTGCAGGCTTGCACGACGGTGGGGTGTCCGTTGTTGAGCACGACGTGGTCGAGGCTGCAATGCTCGGCCGCGGGATAACACTGCGACAAGAGTGAGCTTTCGCTTTCGTTCTGCGGGAGGGGCGCATCGGCTGCGGGGAGTCCGGGGATGAGTTGCCCGACGAGGGGAAGCATGGTGCGTGCGTTCCAAAGGAAGAGACCGGTGTTCCACAGGAATTCGCCACTCGCCACAAACTGACGGGCGAAATCGAGCGGCGGCTTTTCGGTGAAGGTTTTGAGGGAAAAACGTTGGTCGCCGAGTTCTTCGCCCTTTTGAATGTAGCCGTAGGCCGTGTTGGGTGCGTGAGCCGCCACGCTCATGGCGAGGAAGGTGTTGTGGGAGCTGACAAATTCGAGTCCGGCGGTGATTTCGCGGGCGAAGAGGTTTTCGCCGGTGATGAATTGGTCGGCGGGGGTGGCGACGATACAGGCTTCGGGGTCGAAGCGGGCGATGTGCCAAGTGGCCCAGGCAGCGGCCGGTGCGGTGGAGAGCTGGGTGGGCTCGGCCAGGATGTTTTGCGGTGGCAACTGCGGAAGTTGTTCGCGAACGGTGTCAACGTAGGGGGTGAAGGTGGAGACAAAGATGTGTTCGACGGGAAGGAAGGCCGCGAAACGCTCGAAGGTGAGTTGTAGAAGTGTTTTCCCGATGCCGAAGAAATCGATGAATTGCTTCGGCTTCCGTTCGCGGCTCACGGGCCAGAGGCGTTTCCCGACGCCGCCCGCAAGCAGAATGCAGTAGTTGTGGTTTGTCATGGCAAGAGACATTATTTTGTAAGGGCGAATATACAATTTCGCTTTCGAATGAGCGAGTGTTTTGCTTGAAATCAATGCTGAGAGGGCACTTTTCGAAAAGGAGTGCGAGTTTTTGAGCCTGTAATTTGTTCATGCCACGAAAATATATTACCTTTGCAAAAGAATCACGGTGAAACAGTGTACGACTGTCTCGGTCGATCGCTGTGGCTCCGAAGATTTGCTCCGATGGCGGAATCGGTAGACGCGTCGGTCTCAAACACCGATAGGGAAACCTGTGCCGGTTCGACCCCGGCTCGGAGTACAAAGCAAGCGCTCCACAATCTTTTGATTGTGGAGCGCTTCTTTTGTTGTGTCGGTGTCGAACTCAATTCGTATCGTTCGTTTCATTCTCTCTTCTTGTCGTGAGTGTTTCGTTCTCTCGTTACGAATCCCGCAAAAGGAAGGCGCCCACCTCACCAATCGGTGCGTGGGCGCTTTCCCTTTGTGGGTGTAGTACCTTGCCGCGTGTCGCAGCAAATGCCGGGTGGCTTACAAGATTTTGACGCCAGGAAGATGGCGAGCGAAGATGTTGTGGGCGTTCTCTTTGCGCTCTTTCGACAGTGGTTCTACGCCTTCGAGAGGGTAGGACAAGCCCATACTTTCGTATTTGAAGGCGCCCATGGTGTGGTAGGGGAGCACTTCGACGCGTTCGATAACGGTGTAAGGTTTGAGGTATTCGGCCACGGCGTTGAGGCGTTCATCGTCGTCGGTGATACCGGGAACGACCACGTGGCGCAACCACACGGGTTTGCCGATCTCTTGCAGATAGTCGAGAAAGCGGGCGTTGTGGTCGCGAGTGACGCCAATATAGTCTTTGTGAATGGAGTCGTCGACCGTTTTCACGTCATAGAGAATGAGGTCGGCTGCAGCTGCGGCACGGCGTGCGGCTTCCGTCCACACAGAACCGGCGGTGTCGAGCGCCGTGTGAATGCCTTCGGCACGGCAGAGGTTGAAGAAGGCTTCGACAAACTCGGCTTGCAGCAAAGGTTCGCCGCCGGTGCAGGTGACGCCGCCCGATTTGATGAAGTTCTTGTACTTGCGCACTTCGCGCATCAGTTCTTCGGGCGTGAGTTCGTATTTTGTCTTTGCTCCAATCTCCCATGTGTCGGGATTGTGGCAGAATTTGCAGCGCATGGGGCAGCCTTGCAGGAAGGTGACGAAGCGGATGCCAGGGCCGTCTACCGTTCCCATCGATTCGAGGGAATGGATGCGTCCGATGATCGGAGAATCGGTGGATGTCATAGAGAATTGTAGTGTTATGTCGAGGTGGAGTAGTGCGGTTGCCGATTGTTTTGTGCTTCCGGCACGCCGTACTTTCGGTGTTTTGTGCCGTGTGCTTTGCTTGTAGTAAGTGTGAGCAGGATGGTTGTCGGCAACCCGTAGGGAAGGGGATGAGAAAGTCAAGACACTCAGGAGCAGCTGTGACTGTTTTCCTGAGTGTCTTGAAGTGCTTATGCGATGATTTCAGCGCCGGTTTAGCGGCAGCTGCTGATGGTACGAGAGATCACGTCGAGTTGTTGTTCGCGCGTGAGCTTGATGAAGTTCACAGCGTAACCCGAAACGCGGATGGTGAGCTGCGGGTACTTCTCGGGGTGTTCCATTGCATCGTAGAGGAGATCGCGGTCGAAGACGTTCACGTTGAGGTGCTGGCCACCGTCGGGTGTGAAGTAGCCGTCCATGAGACCCACGAGGTTGTTGATCTTCGTGGCGTCGTCCTTACCGAGTGTAGCGGGAGAGATCGCCCAAGTGTAAGAGATACCGTCGTGCGAGTGCTGGAAGGGGAGTTTCGCCACCGAAGCGAGCGAAGCAACTGCGCCCTTGGTGTCGCGGCCGTTCATGGGGTTGGCACCGGGAGCGAAGGGAACGCCGGCAGGACGTCCGCAAGGCGTAGCACCCGTGTTCTTACCGTACACCACGTTCGACGTGATGGTGAGGAGCGACTGCGTGGGTTGAGAATCGCGGTAACCTTCGTGCTGACGCATGTAGTTCATGAACGTCTTGGTGATGTCCACTGCGATTTGGTCGGTAGCGTCGTCGTTGTTACCGAAGGGCACGTAGCTGCCTTCTTGTTCGAAGCCGACAGCGAGACCGCGTTCGTCGCGAACCACGCGTACCTTACCGAACTTGATAGCGGCCAACGAGTCAGCAACGATCGAGATACCGGCGATACCGCTGGCACGAGTGCGGAGAATGTCGCCGTCGTGGAGCGCCATTTCGAGAGCCTCGTAGCTGTACTTGTCGTGCATGTAGTGGATGATGCGGAGCGCGTTGCAGTATACACGTGCCAACCATTGCATCATCTGGTCGAACTTCTGCATCACCTCTTCGTAGTCGAGATATTCGCCCGTGATGGGGGGGAAGAGGGGAGAGATCTGCTTGCCGTTCATTTCGTCCACACCACCGTTGATGGCATAGAGCAAGCACTTTGCCAAGTTGGCACGAGCGCCGAAGAACTGCATTTGCTTACCGATGCGCATGGGCGATACGCAGCAAGCGATACCGTAGTCGTCGCCGTAGTCGGGACGCATCAGGTCGTCGTTCTCATACTGGATGGCCGAAGTAGCGATCGACATCTTCGCGCAGTAGCGCTTCCAGTTTTCGGGAAGGCGCGTCGACCAAAGCACCGTGAGGTTGGGTTCGGGAGCGGGTCCGAGGTTCGTGAGCGTGTGGAGGATACGGAAGCTGGTCTTCGTCACCATCGTGCGGCCGTCCATACCCATACCGCCAATCGATTCGGTCACCCAAACGGGGTCGCCGGAGAAGAGGGCGTTGTATTCGGGGGTGCGGAGGAAGCGCACAATACGGAGCTTCATCACGAATTGGTCGATGAGTTCCTGCGCTTCTACTTCCGTGAGCTTACCGGCGCGGAGATCGCGTTCGATGTAGATGTCGAGGAAGGTCGAAACACGGCCGATCGACATCGCAGCACCGTCTTGGTCCTTGATGGCCGCGAGGTAAGCGAGATAGACGTATTGCACTGCTTCGCGAGCGTTCTCAGCGGGACGAGAAAGGTCGAAGCCGTAAGCCTCACCGAGTTTGATGAGATCCTTCAGCGCGTTGATCTGTTCGGTCGTCTCTTCGCGGAGCTGAATCGTCTTGTCGTTCATCTCCTGAATCTCGAGACGCGCCAAGAACTTCTGCTTGTCCTCGATGAGGTTGTTCACACCATAGAGGGCAACACGGCGATAGTCACCGATGATACGGCCGCGGCCGTAAGCGTCGGGCAGACCGGTGATGACGTGGCTGTTGCGGCAACGGCGGATTTCCGAAGTATAAGCCGAGAACACACCTTCGTTGTGCGTCTTGCGATACTTGGTGAAGATTTCCTTCGTCCAGTTGTCGAGCTCATAACCATAGGCGTTGAGCGCATTTTCCACCATACGCACACCGCCCTTGGGGAAGATACCGCGTTTGAGGGGAGCGTCCGTTTGCAGACCGACAACGACTTCCTTGTCCTTGTCGATATAACCTGCACCGTAAGTGGTCACACTCTGCGGGAGGCGTGTTTCGACGTCGTAGAGTCCTTTCTCACGTTCCACTTTGAACATTTCGCTCAACTTGTCCCAGAGAGCGAGGGTGTTTTCGGTAGGAGGAGCCAAGAAGCTGTCGTCGCCTTCGTAAGGGGTGTAGTTGTATTGGATGAAGTCACGTACGTTAACTTCGTCCTTCCAGATGTTTCCGTCGAAGCTGCCGGCGATGTCGGTCAGTTGCATAGTTCGGTATGTTTGAGGATGAATAGTTGGAACCACGGACAGAGTCCGGCATAGGATAGAATGGTTTCTTTTATCTTATGCGATACAAATGTACGACTTTCGACACTATACGCCAAATATAAAAGCATAAAATTGTAGATGTGTCGTGCTGTTTGCCGTAAAATGCCTACTTTGCTGCGCAAAATGGTGGTATGTGTGCAGTGTTTTTTCTGATTCTCGGCCATAATCTGCTTGTTTCGCCAACTCGGGCTACACAAAAAGCCCCCTTCTCCAAATTCTCCTCCGCCGGGTTTGTCCATCTCGTGGCGAAAACCTACTTTTGTGTTATGAATCGCTTCTACTCTTGTCTTGTCTTCGTTTGCAGCCTCCTCCTTATCGGTTGCACGGGCAACCGCCGTCAGCCCCCCGAAGTGCCGCGTCCCGCACCTTCCGTTTATTATTGGCGCACCGTCCTGGAATTTTCCGCCCGGGAACGCGATTTTCTGCGCCGCCACCACATCGGCAAAGTCTATCTGCGCTATTTCGACGTCGCCCCCGATCAAATCACCGACGAGCCCGTGCCCGTTGCCACCTTGCAGTGGCGCGATTCCGTTCCCGGCGGCATCGAAATCGTCCCCGTGGTCTTCATTGTTAACTCCTGTCTCGACGCCGCTCCGGCCTCGCTCGACACCCTGGCCGACCGCATCGCGTATCGCGTCGAGCAAATGAGCACCACCAACGATTGCGACAGTCGGGTGCGCGAAGTGCAGATCGACTGTGACTGGACTGCCCAAACAGCCTCGGCCTATTTCGCCTTCCTGCGCCGATTGCGTAGCACCTTGACCGCGCACGGCCTCGGACTCTCCGCCACCATCCGCCTCCACCAGCTTAGCCAAGCCGCGCCCCCGGTGGATTACGGCGTTTTAATGCTCTACAACACCGGCGATCCGCGCGATGTGAGCAACCCCAATCCCATCCTTCGTCTGCGCGACGTCAAGCCCTTCGTCAGTGGCATCGCCGCCTATCCCCTCCCGCTCTCCGCCGCCTATCCCGACTACCATTGGCAGCGCCTCGTCGGCGGTGGTCGCTACAAAGGGCTGCTCTATGCCGAACGGCTCGACGACTCCACCGTCTATCGCCGCGTGCGCCCCGATGCCTACGTCGTCATCTCCTCGCGCTACGTCAGTCCCGTCGTGGGCGGAAGCCGCGAATCAGATGTGCTGCTTGTGCCCGGCGACTCTGTCTTCGTCCACGATAGCAACTTCGACGAGATCCGCGCCGTCCGTGCTGAACTTTCGCGCCGCCGTCCCGACTTGCACCGACAAGTCATCCTTTATCCCCTCGACTCCAAAAACATAGAACGTCATTCCTCCTCCCGTTATGAAGAAATTTATCGTCCTTAGTCTGCTTTTGTTCCTCACCTTCGCAGCGGGTCGGGCTTGTTGCTACGTGCCCACCACCAACTACTATATTTATAAGATTGTTCCCGACGATCGCCAGCGTCCTTCGCTCTACGATGCCGTAGCCCGCAACTGGGCCAACTACTGTGGAGGCATCTCGATGGAGGATGCCAACGGCGCATTGGAAGAACTCACGCGCTTGTCGCCGTCCGACTTCGGGAAATCGGAAAACACCCTTCTCGAAGCCGCCCGCAGTCGCAAGGACTACGATGCCTTGGCCTATCTGCGTTCGCTCGTCGACTACCTCCACGCCTCGTCCAAGTTGTCTCCCGCCGGTTGGGACTATCCCACCAAAAACGAAGTGGCAGCCGCCCGCCAAACCCTCGAACGCCTGAGCCGTCCGCAAACCAAAGTCGGCCGGTGGGGCGGCGAATACCACCTCCTTCGCGCTCGTTGCGCCTTCGCGCTCGGTCGCTATGCCGACGTCGTTCGTCTTTGGGACACTCGCCCCAAGGATGAAGAAGCCGCGTGGATGCCCATCTTCCGCAACCTCTACGCCGGCGCCCTCGTGCGCTCGGGACGCAGCCCCGAAGCCATTCGCATCTACGCCGACCAAAACGACAGCGAAAGCCTGCGCTTTCTCGTCTACAAGCTGCGCAACCTCCGCGGCATCCGCCAAGAATATGCTTCCGACGCCAACTCCCCCCTGCTCCCCTATCTCGTCGAAGACTTCGTGTCGAATGTACAGGAAACCTACGACAACACCGCCGACACCGCCTATCTTTCCGTCATCGACCGTGCCCGCGTGTTGCAACGCGAGCAGCAAGACTTCATCGCCTTCGCCCAAAAGGTCGTCGCCGAAAAGCGCTCAAAGTCACTCGCCATGTGGCAGTCCGCCATTGCGATGATGTATTATTACAGTGGACAATTTGCGCAGGCCGACCAGGCAGCCGAAGCCGCCCTCCCGCTTTCCGGCACCCCCATGATGCGCACCAATGCCCGCGACGTCCGCGTCTTCACCTCTTTGGCGCACCGTGGCGTCACCGACGCCACGCTCAATGCCATTGTGCCCGATCTGCGTCGTTGGGAAGAAGACACCGAGAACGGCCACGGCCGTAACCTCCACACTCGTTTGGTGCGCCAAGACCTCATTCCCGCCCTCGAGAAAGCTCGCCGCCCCTTCGACGCCCTCCTGGCGCAGCGTGCCGAATTTTACGACAGCACGCTCATCAATATGGACAGCGGCCGCGGTTATGATCCCAACCTAATCTACGGCTCGTCCTACTTCGACGCCATCGATCGCCTCAGTGCCGACTCCCTCAAAGCCTATTACACCTACCTCCACAGCCCCGCCCGCGAAGCATGGCAGAAATTGTGGAAACCCACATCGTTCGCCGGCAAAGAGTTCTACTACGACCTTATGGGCACGCGCTTGATCCGCGAATGTCGATTTGCCGAAGCCATTCCCTACTTGGAAAAAACGAGCCTCACCTTCCTCGCGTCGCAAAACATAGCCATCTATGCCGCCATGCGCGATTATAAAGTCGAACGTTGGTACCGCCGGCAGCCCGTCCACGATTACGATCCCGAGATGGAGTATAATATCGAGGAAAACAGCAAGTTGAAATTCTGCCAAGACGTGCTCCGCTTGCAAAGTCAACTCAAAGCCGCCGACGATGCCGCCTTGCGTCAGCGCATCGCCTACCGTCTCGCTTCCTACCTCGCCCAAGCCTCGGCTGCCGGTGACTGCTGGTTCCTCTCGCGCTACGGTATTTCGGCCCTGTCCTCCGATGTCTATGAAGACGACCTCGGCACCGACCGCTTCCGAGGCGACGCCTTGCAGCAACTCGCTCTTCGCTATCTCGATCTCGCCGCGGCGGCCACCGATCGCAACCTGCGCGAGCGCGCCCTCGTCGGACTCGCGTGGTTGCCCGACGATCCGGCTCACATCGACCGCTACGACAACACTTCGCACCGCCGCATCTACCGCAAGCAGTCGCGCCAGTTCAAAGCCTACATGAAGTTGGCCGCATGGCGCGCCACGGGTCACGCCTCGGCCTACGTCAATCATTGCGACATTCTCACCCGTTTTGCCCGCGACAACTATCGCCAAGCCGTCCGCCCGCCCCGTCAGGAAAACGACCTCTTCAGCTGGTTGCCGCTCTACGATTTGCCCATTCGTTCGTTCTGATGCCGCGTTGCGTTTTCCACTTATGAGAGAAACTCCCCTCCGCAATCGGATGTTGCGGAGGGGAGTGTTGGGTTGTAGGAGGGAGGCCTTATTTCATTATTTGTCAGTCTTCGAGGATAGTACCAGAGTTCGGTCTAAGCAATAAATATTTTTAGAACCTCACCACTCCAAATGGCGGATGAACCTAATTTGTTGATACCTGAAGCCATTTTGTCATATTATCCAATAAGGTGGTAAATGCTTGTCCTAAATCAAGTGTCGAATCTTTTCGATGGACACTAACATAGAGTGGTAAGTAGCCTTCTTGATCTTCAAATGAGTGATTAGCGTCGTCAATCGCAATGGAGAAGAAGTTGAAATGCTGATTTTCTAGGAGTGCACACTCTATTCCTTTTTGGTGTTCGAGATAATTGATTAAGTTGTCGTTTTTTGCATAAGCAATAAAGATGGGACAGCGAATACTTTGCAGATATTCTTTGGGGTTATAGCGAATGAAAGCAAGTAGGCGTGCGTCGTTTTTGAATGGTTCTGTTTGACTTTTTACAAACTCTTGCTGTGTTTGAACCCCATAGGATGAATTGAAAAAACTTGGATTCCGCTGATAAATCTCAGCTATTTCCTTTTCCAAATCTTTTATTGCCTGCTTATCTCTTGGTTCAGAAGCTATAATGTGAGCCTTTCGGTAAATCGAGTACCTTAGGAGATTATTTTCTGAATATGAGTGCCACTTTAAAAAAGGAGTAAGACGCGACATATTTTGTTCGTAATACACATGCTCTCCTTTCACCCCCATAGTAGCAAGGAGTAGAAGTTGTTTTACCTCCGTGTTTCTTGATGCCTCAATAATGGCGATAGATCCTCCTTCACTATGCCCAATAACGCCCACTGGATGTGATGCGAAACGCTCATCGGACTTCAGAAAGGCTAAAGCATCATGGAGGTCGTCAGCTGCATCATGCATGGTATAACGACCTTCTTGAGGCTGATTTCCTTGAAGGGTGTCGGAGTAACTGCGGTTGTCATATCTGAACGTTGTGTACCCCTTACGGTTTAAAGAGTCAGACAAAGCCTTAAAGAGACCCCAATAGTCCCGATTGGAAGCTTGTGGTGGCGTTACTAAGACCAAAATAGGTGATTGCTGTGGGGCTTCAGCTACTTGTGAAACAACTCCCTGAAGTTTCATTTTCCCTTTGAGTATAGGGAAAGATACTTCTATTTGTCTAGTTGTTTGTGCCTGAATGGGCAAAAGACTGCCTAATAATAGGCAGAAAGCGGCAAAATAATACTTCATTTCTTGATAATGGATGTTTTTTAGATCGAACTCGGGTTGTTGCTAATTGTTTCTATTGCAAATGTAGTTGTTTCCCTTTGAATAGCAATTACATGTTCCTGGGTATTTTTTATTATACGACTTCTGAATCAAAGTTGCGGACTTCCTTTCAAATCCTCCCCGCTTTTGTTCGTTTCTTCCCGCTCCCTCGTGC
>ERZ1674245.389-NODE-389-length-14740-cov-11.700102_pt1 | contig 14740 bp, 9 predicted proteins | sample MGYA00581205_ERZ1674245 | MGnify/ENA primary metagenome ERZ1674245 (study PRJEB41354, sample SAMEA4873314) | human saliva metagenome | biome: human-associated habitat [ENVO:00009003]; feature: mouth environment [ENVO:08000002]; material: saliva material... | reverse complement strand
TAGACGTTCCCGCTCTAACGAGGTTAGTCCGTCTACGCCCTGTCGGGCTAGACGTTCCCGCTCTAACGAGGTTAGTCCGTCTACGCCCTGTCGGGCTAGACGTCCAAACAAAAAAATAACAACCCGCTCGAAAGAGTGGGTTGTTTTATATGAAAATTGAAAATACTAAAAAGGTTTCAATACGTACTACTAAATATTGTTGCGAAATTGTGTATAGAAAGGGGTGATGTATTTTCAATTCATCATCGATAAGTTATGGTGCCTCTTCAGTGATTCGAACACTGTTCTTCGGATTACAAAGCCGACGTTTTACCAAGTAAACTAAAGAGGCGATTTGGTCGCGGTACCCAGATTCGAACTGGGACTATGCAGTTTATGAGGCTGTTGAACTACCATTATTCTATACCGCAATGATTATGGTGGATTGTTAGGGAATCGAACCCTAGACCTTGGGATTAAAAGTCCCCTGCTCTACCTACTGAGCTAACAATCCAAGTTTGGTAGGAAATGAGGGATTTGAACCCTCACGCCCGAGGGCAGTTGATTTTAAGTCAACCGTGTCTGCCGTTCCACCAATTTCCCGTTGATAATAATATGGTAGGCGCTGCAAGATTCGAACTTGCACGATAGTCACGCCACGCGTCAGTCACTATCGCCCCTCGATGTGCAGGGCTGTGTATACCAGTTCCACCAAGCGCCTATAAGGTTGCGTTTAGGAGTCGAACCGCTAACAAATCATATTGCTTATAATACTTCAAGCATGTCCAGCTTACCAAGTTTAACGACATTGACAAGTCGATAATTTACTAATTTGGCTGGGGTAAAAGGAATCGAACCTCTATTCTAGGCACCAAAAACCCATGTCTTACCGTTAGACGATACCCCAATTTGGTCGGAGTAGCTGGATTCGAACCAGCGACCTACCGCTCCCAAAGCGGTCGCGCTACCAACTGCGCTATACTCCGATATGGTGGAGACAAAAGGAGTCGAACCTTTGACACGAGGATTTTCAGCCCTCTGCTCTACCGATTGAGCTATGTCTCCAAATATGGCACGCGATGAATGATTCGAACATCCATTGACGGTTTTGGAGACCGCGAGTGACCTGCATCGCTTTCGCGCTGCGGGTCAGTTCACACGTAGTGCTCACAGACCATTAACCTAATCGCGTGTTTCTGGTGGAGAGTCAGAGATTTGAACTCTGGATATACTAGTATAGCCTATACTTGATTAGCAGTCAAGCTCTTTCGACCACTCAGACAACTCTCCAGGTTGTTGTTATGGCGGAGAGTAGAGGATTTGAACCTCTGGAACGCTCACGCGCTCTCCTGTTTTCAAAACAGGCGCAATTAGCCACTCTGCCAACTCTCCGTGTTTACAGTCCATAACCGATAGAAATGGTTACATTTTGTACCCGTTTCCATGGTATTTGGTCTGTTGTCATGTTTGAGCTTTACAAGTCACACTCATTTCATGGTATTGTGGCATGTTTTTAATAATTGCTGTTTGTGACTTTAGCTCACAATTCAAGGCTCTGTTTACCATGATTTCAAGTCATCTTAAAATATAGTTGCTGTTAGAGCCTTTAGTTATCTATAGTTGTGAAGGTACAACTACACAATCGTAGCGAGGGTCATTAAGAGTTTGTACCATAATCTCATATGCTGAGAGGTCAATACCCTTAATGAGATTCTTGAAGGTCGAAGCAGACTGACCAGACACAAGAATTGCGTTAGGGTCATTCTTAGACGCTAGGAAGGTATCCTTGCGTGAATCAACGTTCCAGTAGACGAGCTTAGGCATCTCGTAACCAGCATCAGCGAAGCGCTTGCGCATTTCCTCGGTGAAGGTGAGAGAGCCGCCGCTCCAGTGGTCAATCTCCAGGTCGGAGATAATGACAAGAGCCTTTGGCAGGTCTGCCTGTGGACATTTGGTGCGTACAGCGGTGCTTAAAATTGCATCAAATGCAGCTTCAAGGTTCGTGCTGTAGCCAGCGTGGTCGGTCACAGAGCAATACTTTTCAAAGAGGTCATCACCTGCTACATTGACAATTCGAGGAATGTCGGTGAAGGTCATGAACTTATTAGCGAATGCTCCATGGTTGCGCTCGGCAAAGTAAATTGCCAGACCAACGGAAGTCGCCATTGGTCGTCCCATCATAGAGCCAGAAACATCAGCCATGATGAGGAAGTTGTTATCTCCCTCGACATAGTTTGGAAGTGCCTTCCACTGTGCTTCGGCTACATCATGATTACCATACATCGTCTCAATAACGTTGTATGGATAAAGTGTAGCTGCGTTAATCTTAACATCACCAGACTTAACAGCGTCCATGTAGCGAGTGAAACCATCGTGGTCGTGACGTGCAAATGCGCTACCGTAGTTAGACATTGCGTTAGAAGGAACTGCCTTATAGTCAATGTCAGTCCACTTGTTAGCAGACATCTTGACTTCGGTTACGTCAATGTACTTACGCAGTGCAGAGAGCGTCTTGCGATACTCTCGTGGCGTGGTATTTAGCGCCTTAACGAAGCGGTGTGCAAGTGCCTTGGTGTGCTCACTTGAAGCATTGATGGATGGCATCCACTTTGCAAGAAGCGAAACTTGCTGATAGGACTTCATGCACTTATAGTCAAGCACAAGCTGCTTTTTGATGAACTCAATCATGTCTGTTTCAACAGACGTGTCAAAGAACACGAACAGGTCGTCGTAACGACCAAACTTAACGATGTTCTTGAAGTTCGCGACTACAACTTCTGGATAGAGAAGTGCAAGCTCGCGAAGCATGAGCCTGCCAACAGCTCGCTCGCCAAGACCGCCACGAACGTCACGTCCGTAGAAAGCCATCTTAGTGGCAAGGTCTGCGTTCTCACGAAATGCGGCGTCAAATTTGTCGATAACGTCAGTTGGTCGAGAGCGCAGTGCACCAAGTACCGCAAATAGGTTAAGGAGCTTGTCTCCTGTAGTGGAGAGTGCTCGACCACCATTCTCGGTAAGAGTGGTGCTTGTTTCAATCTCTAAGTCGTCCATAAAGCTCATAGTGTTAATCCTTTCTAGGCGCAAACGTGTTTGATTAAAAGTCAAATGTTATGTAAGTAATTGCTGTGCGCGCCTACTATGTTTTTAAGTTTAATCTAGCTGAATGTGGAAATCAAGAGAAAATCCTAATCTTCACATATTCACCATATTAGTACAAATGTATCTAAGTTAAATACATCTGTAATAATATGGCGTGGACTGGAAGAATTGAACTTCCATGAATCGGTTAACGCGTGTCACAAATAGAGTGTAATTTATCTAAGGTCAACTCGTTATCGACTGCAAAATTAACATTTTTCATAACGTTATTTTTAGGGTGTGTATATCGCACCGTGACGGCGCTGCTTATACCAGTATTTTTAAATATGAAAATTTTACCAGTACAGTAGTCATAACACATAAATAAATCGACTTCTTCTTTTGGATATTTGTGTTTATACCCCTTTTTCCTATGAGCCGTTGAAGATGTTAGCTCAAAAACTGTTGTTTCACCATTAAAGGTTCTCGATGTTTTGACTTGCACCTTATATGGTCGATTGCCCACCAATATCAAATAATCTGCTGGTTCATTGTCTCCGAATTGAATATATACGGGTATTTGTAGTTCAACTAACTTGGCTAAAACTTTGGCTTCGCCAACGTTGCCTATCACTTTCGTGTTTATGTTGTTGACCATACAAAACCTTTCAATTTTTTTTCTTGTGTACTACCCGTGTTCTACCATTGAACTAAGCTCCCGAAAGATGAGTAATGCGCTCGTACGCGGCTACCGAGGTTTCGTCTCTTGAACATCCGTTCCCGCTACTTCCGTCGATATGGTCTTTGCCGTACCGCCTACGAGCCGTTGGCTTTGGTGGAGGGATTCGAACCCTCATGGGGAGCTACCCTGTATACCCGCGAACAGCGAGTCCTTTGCGTTACCATACACGCCACCATTGCACATTACTCATTCGGCTCATATGCTTGTGTTGGCTAGGCACTTCGCATTTCACGTTGCCACCGTCACAAGTTTTACGACATTGCTAAGTCGACTAGTTTTCATTCTGGTGCGTGCTGACGTTTATTATGTCAATAGAAAATTAAAAAAAAAGTAAATATTTTTCTAAAGATAGTATTTACGTTATAGTCATGTGTTCACTCGGCGATAGAATATCGCGTTTCTACTCATGGTCTAAAAGGCAATTCGCAATGCAGATAGATACAAGTTGTGTGAATATGAGCAACGTTATTCCGTGTACTGTTGATACGGACATTGTATACGCAAATGCATAGAGAATTGCTAGGTTTATTACGAGAAAGTTAAAGAGAGTAATTTCAATCGCAAGTTTTTTCCATTTATTCATAGTCTCTGTCACCAAAGTATTCGTCTAATAGATTTTTCCATTGGTCGTTTTCACTAATATCAGGGTCTTTGAAAGCTAAGAAATGTTCAGCTAGGACAGTATAGTCATCATCATCGATGTCCTCATTGTCATAGCCATATTTGTAACATTGGACAGCAGCCTCTTCGCGCGCGTCCTCAATCTCAGTTTTTTCTTTGATTTGACGGATGAGGTCCTTTGGTGCAATATCCATGTTTTCTGAGAACATGTCCATGAAATCAGCATAACTGATACCTAAATTTTTAGTGAGATAGTCGTTCCATTCATCTATAGATTTATACATTGGTTTCTCCTTTTGTTATGTGTTAAGTTCTAGTTTAACAGCGTTAAGGAGTTCTTGTTCTGATAAGTCCTTACGCTGAAGGGCGGACAAGATTCTAGCATCAATGGTGTTCTTTGTCAAGAGGTGGTGAATGACGGTTGGTTCAGTTTGTCCTTGTCGGTACACGCGAGCATTGGTTTGAAGGTATCCTTCGAGAGACCATGGGACTGTGTACCAAATTAAGGTTGAACCACCATCTTGAAGATTAAGTCCGTGGCCTGCTGACTGAGGCTGTAGCAACATGACAGGAATTTCTTTTCTATTCCACGCATGGACCATGTCGGGTTCACCATTGAAAGCATAAACTTTGTGTTTATGTTTTGTTAAGTAATCAAGAATCATTTCCTTGTCTGATTTGAAGTGATACGCAACTAAGGTTGGTGTATCAATGTTAGAGAGCATATCTTCAAGCATTTCAAGCTTTGATTCGTGAATTACTTTATAGTTGTGATTGTCGTCTGTGTAGAGTGCACCAGACGCCATTTGTGAAAGCTTGGCAGAAAGGACTGCTGCATTGGCAGCAATGATGTCTTGTCCGTCAAGCGTTAAGACAAGTTCTTTTTTCATCTCGTCATAGAGCTTTTGCTCATCTGGCTCCATGGTAACGTTGACGTTATTCATGGTAAGAGGCGGAAGATTTAAGCTCGTATTTTCAACTGAGATAACGCAGTCTTTGATACGCTTATAGATTTCTTCTTTAGCACCTGGAAGTGCTTGCCAACCAATAGGAGTATAGCCATTGATATACGCTGTTGGTTTGAAGAAGGCGTTTCTATATTGCGTGATAGATGAACCAAGACGTTGTCCTTTATCAATAAGATAAATTTGTGCCCACAGGTCCATAAGACCATTAGGTGATGGCGTGCCTGTGAGTTCCACAAGTTTAGAAATGAATGGTCGTACTTTCTTTAACGCTTTGAATCGTTTAGACGATGGCGTTTTGAAGGATTGACATTCGTCTATAACAACAAAAGGAAAAATCCACGGCTTGATGTTTTCTACTAAATCGGCTACAAGCTCATTGTTGATGAAGTAAATGTAGAAGTCATTGTTCTTTGTGGCTTCGACAGCTTCAGCATAAGCTTTAAGACGGTCTTTCTTTAAATATTGTCTTCCTTTTTCATTCACAATGAATGATTTAGTTTTAAATGGGAATCCCCATTTTTCAATCTCATCAAGCCATGTTGAGCGAGCAATAGTTTTAGGCGCTATTACAAGTACATTGCATGAAGGATTCATTTCATACAGTGTCTGAAGGGTGATAGCGGTCTTGCCGCAGCCCATTCCTAAAAATAGGCCTGCAGCAGGTCTTGATTTAACAAACTCCTTTGCTTGTTCTTGATATGGATGCAGTGTAATTTTAGGCATAAATGTGACCTAGCAATCGAACGTTTTAGAATAATGGACTGCATCGGACATATCAGAAGTCATCTGCTTGAGTAGTGCACTGTACGAGCCGATGTGTGAGTCGGTCTGATGTACAGAGTAAAATCCTGATAGCTTATTAGCATAAGAGTTGGCATGAGCAACGAGTTTGCTGAGCTTGTCAGAAAGTGTTGCAATCTTAGTATTGACCTTTGACTCACGCTCACGAGAATCTACGCTGAAAGTCAGGTCATCGAGTTTCTCGATGTTGTTCGTAATCTCAGCAAAGAGTGCGTCAGTGGATTTTGGAAGTTTTGTTGCAGGATATTTCTGAGATAGAGCACGTCCATCCAGATAGAGAAGAGATGACAGTTTTGCAGCTGATGTGCGTACTGTTGCAATGTCACTTCGAATAGCAATTGCCTTCTCATTTGAAATCTTTTTATCCATGATAACATCCTTTCCATGGTTAGTTGTTATATACTATGTTATAGTATTTGTTTTGATTTGTCAAGAGTAAATTTCTAAAAGTTTGAAAATTATTGGAGAATGAAGTCAATAACATCGTTGACCAATTCTTTGGTGTCGGCTACAAAGACTGTTGCTCCGTGCTCACGCATTCTTTTATGGATAGCAAACTGAAGCTTGCGCGGTTTCTCTCCTGGTCGTTTTAGTTCAAGAAAAATAGTTTTGCCATTACCAATTAGTATGCGGTCTGGAACTCCTCTAGTTGATGGAGCAGTAAATTTGTAGCAAAGGATATCATGTTTTTTGGCTTGTGCATAAAGGTATGTTTCAACATCATTTTCTATTTGGTTCATAACGGTGTCTTTCTTTAAAATAATATAGGGTGGGTGTTTGTCCCACCCTATATATGTTTAATAGACGTTTGCTACTTCGTTTTTCCAGTTTTTATCGAAGGCGTCTTTGAGAAGCTTTAGATAATTGTCATAGTCAAGGTTTCTAATGACAGAGTTGAGTTCATGTTCGTCCATGTCATTGATTGAATGGTTTTCAATAAGACATGGCCACGTTTCTTCAATGCCTTTGACTTTGACTGTTTGTGCTTCGCGACCTCTTGGCATATTTTGCACACCATTGGCTTGCAAGATATACAGTGCCTGAGGTTCATTTTGAACAGCTGCTTCATTATTACGATTACGTTTTTGAGCTGTGTTCGTTGTGATAGCTTTTGCTGTTGCCATGTGAACATTTACAGCTCCTGGTGTTTCATCTTTGACCAAGAATACTCTGTTGTAATGCTGAACTTGATGGATTCTTTCTGGGTCATCGATGTTGGAGGTGTAGATGTAGCGATAGGTACCATCAGATGAAGCAACGATGTTTTGGAACATACGGAGCATATGAGGCTTCTTAAAGTGGTTCTTAGCACTTAAAAGAATACTCATTCCGACTTTCTCATTAAGAGAGTCTGTGATAGAAAGGTTGTCTTCTTGTTTAGCAATCTTAATGAGGTATTCGGATAGTGCCCAGTCAATAATAGCTGGATGGTCAAGTGATTTGGTTGGGTCTGTGTCGGCACGACAAGCAAGTGATGAACCTGATGCCGATAGAATCTTGGAGAAATCTTCTTTGAGTTCCATACGGTTGTTGGAATCTTTAGAAATAAGATACATTGGTTCAGGTTCGATGGCGACGCCAATTTCTTCTGCTTCTTGTTTGAGAATCTTGTTATTAAGTTCTTTTTCAAGGACAGAGTAGAGACCATCAGTATTCGTTGAGGTAATCTTAGCTCCATAGTATGTTTGAGCTTGAGCAATACGCCATGTGAAGAGCTGTCCAATGATACGCATAGAAATAATTGTGTTATTCATGCGAATGTTGGACTCAAAGTTAGTGTCTCCTGCACCAGATGCAGAGTTTAAGAATAGTTTATCTCCTGCTCGCATAATGGCATAGAACGCACGTTCTTCTTTGGTGTATTTGCTCTCATCATTCATCATTTCGCCATACAATTCTTTATCATTATAGAAGTCTTCATAGCGGTCATAACCAAGGTTTTCGTTCCAGAATGCATTGAGCATACGCAGAAGTCCTGGGTAGTAGCTTGTGAAGTCTTCGTGAGTTGCTTTGTCAAGAGACGTGTAGACATACTTTGGATTGATTTTTGTTGAGTCTGTGTCGCCTGTTTTGAAAAGCAGAGGTTTAGATTTTGAAAAATCTTTATAGAAAAGCTCAGCTCGCTCTGATGGGTTGACTGACTCCATTGCCTTGATGGTTGCTTTGCTTGTGAGGAAGTCTTTGTATGGACGTTCTGTTCCATCGGGCATAACAATCTTTTTTGCACGTCTAAGTTCTAGTGGGTCTGGGTACACGCTTTTGACATAATCCATATCAAGCATGGTTTGGTTCCATGCGTCCATGTCCATGTCAAATAGTGTTTTGTTGTACTCAGCTCCATGGATGCCACCTGTGGAGAATGTTGCAAAGCAGGTAGAAGGAGAGCCATCACGCTTATAATAGATGATATTGCTATCACACTTAGCGATTTCGTTCAGTGTGTGTGGAATAAGCTCTTCAGGTAATACACCTTCATCGTTAGCATAGTCTTTGAAATAATTACTAGATGCGTTGAAGTTTTTGCCTTCAATAGATTTATAGTAATCATAGATGACCATGAACTTTGCGCGCAGCGATGGTTGTGGGAACAATTTGAAGAAGAAGTTTTTAGTTTCATCAAGAACATTGATTTGTTTGGCGTTGATGCCTTTTGCTTGCAGTTCTTCGACTTTGCGCAGTGATGGATACATGAACGATACTTTTTCAATATCGTGGAGATATCCATATGGGCAAAGTGCTCTTGTTACAAACTGTGCAGACGATGAATCAATGCGCATCCTTTGTCTATCGACAGTCTGAGGCGAAATATCTGGCTCATAAGTGTCTTGCTTTTTGGTATAGATAAGCTCTGGATACTTTTTCAGTAACTCTTTCTTAAGAGTGAATTGACCAGTATATAGCTTATGATGGAAAAGTTGTGCAAGGTTGACGACATCTGATGTGTTGTACGCAATTAAGTCATATAGCTCATCAGGAGAATAGAGTTTTGATGTGTTAGGTTTTAGTTTTTCAGATTCAAGAATTTGAAAGCCTAGCATACCAAGAAGTCGTTTGAGTCCAACTTTGGTCTGCTTTTCATTAAGTCTAGCTACATCAATATGTCTGCCTGAGAGAAGCATATTGCGTCTAATAAGCCATCTGTTGTCTTGATAGTTTTCCTTTGTCCAAAGCTGCGCATTATTGAATTTATTTCTGCCTTTTGGGTCAACTGTGAGGCGACTTGGCATGTTCTTTTTAAAGTCGGGTAAGAATAAGTCGTCGTTGAAGATGCGCATATCATTTGCGGTGATTGGTTTTAGCGTAATGATAGGGTTTCCCTGAGCATCTTTACTGCGTTGAATGGTGGAATCAAAGAATTGTGCCAACATTGTAGTATCATAGTTATATGAGTTATAACCCATGAGATACGGATGAATGTCGTCATCATAATTTGTGTCAGTGTCACACACAAGACGCATTTGAGCAGGGTAATCAGACGCAAATGCTGGGTTGTTGATAACTTCTGAGTTCCATACACCGAAAGTTGTAGCCATATAGGACACAGCAGTTGGTGTTGATAGGTCAAAGAACTTGATGGAACCGTTAAAGTTTCTATTTGCATCGTAAATTACCTTTGAGCATTTTTGCTCAAAGTCTGGCTCTGATGTAAGTTGTGGTGTATCGGACAGATAAAAGACGTCTAGGATGTTTTCTTTTTCTTTGAAATTACAAAGTGTGAAAACATTTTGCAGGGACTCAATATCATAAAAATTGTAGTTCATAGCATTGGTCCTTATCTATTACTGGGCAATGGTGTTGATAATGTCAACAACGTCTTGTGCTGATGTCTGCTTGTCAAGCGTGAGACCGTTATATGAATCAAGGGTGTTCTCACTGTTGAAGTATTTAAGACCTTGTCCATTAAGAGCGTTCCATTCATTCAAGTTCTTTGAATAGTCATCAATAAGAATATCAATATTAGAGAGACGCTCGCGACCAAGCATGTTTGCGACAAATTCAGCCTTAGACTTTCCTACGGGAATAGTGATGAAATGGCTTTTAGTAAACGTTGGAATATGTTTGTCGAGCCAAGCGAGTTTGTCGTTTCTCTGAGCAATAAAGATTGATGAACGTTTATGACAAGAAGACAGGATATATACATCAAAGTTATATTGATTTAGACACTCATTAAATAGTTCCAGTGCTCTTTGGTCTGCTGGAACGTTGAGGTAATAATGCTTTGTCGGGTCAATAAACTCAGGCGTTCCTTCTAGGCTATCAGTATTATATACTGTCTTGTCATAGACGTTGAGAACGCCATCCATGTCGAAAAAGATATGGATTTTGTCCTCATATGTTTCGGAAGTGTATTTACACATTGTTGTTACTTTCTTCGTCGGTGATGATTACGTTTTCTGCTGGTAATGATTTAGTATGTTTTTGGATACCACGAAAACGTTTGTCAGAGAGATTAGGGTTAGCAATTTGATTAGGGTCGTTGCCGTGATATGATGAGTTGAACCACTTTTGGACACCATACTCAAAGATAAGAGGCTCAGGACAATCCATGCGATTTTTCGCACGAATCTGAGGGTCTTGTGGGTCAATGAAAAAGATATCAGATTGCTCTGTGAGTTTTTTGATTTCTCTCATGAACGGTAGCTTTGAAATGATAGTACCTGATGGCTGGTTTGTTCTAAACCAACAGGTGTACAAGTCATAGATATAAGTGTATGGAAGAAGGGTCCATTGTGACTTTTCTTCTAGTTCTTTATAGAACTGTCTGATTGGGTCGTTGAACTCTTTGTACTCATTTAAGACGTCAAGACATGCTTGAGGAATGGTGAGTTCGTAGTAGTCAGTATCATGGAGCACATGATAGAGAACATATTGTAGGACATCGTCTCGATAGAGATAGGTGTCTTTAATATATCTACGCTCAATTCCTTCAAAGCGTTTATCCATAGGGATAAAGAGTTGGCGTCTATAGAATGAGTCAGAACGGTCTTTTACCTTTGGAAACTCGTTCATACATTGTACCATAAAACCGTAGAATTGATAAGCAATAGGTGCTTTGAACTTACGATTAATGGAGAAGACATCATTGGTGATAATGGCTTTAAGGTTAGCTGCACGGTCAATATAGGTACCAACATCATTCTCATCGACGATAATTGCAGAAGCGCGAGTGAGTGGTTCAAGCATAAAGTCTTTTGAGAAGTCAGAAAGCGGAATTGACGCATAAGCTCCTGCTCCGCAGATGTTACGCATTAAGGTACAAAGGGTGCCCTTACCGTTATTACCGTTTTCAGAATAAAGCCATGCTGATTTGTTCCAAGGGACGTTTGGTCTAATAATAGCTCCGATGATTTGCCAGAGGAGTTCTACAATTTCAGGGTCATCAGAGAGAGAGTGCATCCATGATTCAACATCCCATTTTTCACCATCTGGCATGGTGATGATAGGGTTTGGTGCATTATCGACATAATCAACATGAGATTTAGTGATAAAGACATATTCTTTATCGAATGGCATAAGCTGTTTAGTTGCATAGTTAAAGATACCATTGTTTACGGCAACGAGGTCTTTATCAAAACAACGTACCCTCCATGGAGCACGGTCTCTGAGTGCTGTCATGATTTCTGAGAATTGAGAGATGGTCATAGTATAGTTATACGCGCGAGCTAAGCGCCTTAGACTATCTTCATCAGAAGTATAAGTGCCTTCGTTATAACCATCTACGTTATAAATAGAGATTACATCATAGTCGGGGTCTCTATTTTCTTTAGAAGTAGAAATACGACATACGTTGTCAAGTGCAATCATTAAGTCGGCAATTTGTAGCGGAGATAGGACGCGAAGAGATGGAATCCTGTCGGAGCCGAACTTACGATTAGGGTAACGTTCTTTAAAAGGAGTGTATTCATCTGCATCTTCTGCTTCAGGTCCAAGGTTATACTCATTAATAGCTTTATTTGATAAGTCTAAAAGTTCGACCTCAATGTCTTCTTTGCTTGGCAAATTAGCTTTGTCAAGAGAATAAATATATTCTTTTGTTACCTTGCTTAGCAGGGCATTGTATGAATCGTTACGAGCCACTTCTACTCCTTTCTTGATTACTTTATAGTATATATGGTTGCTGATGGTTAGTCAAGAGTTGTGTTTATAGATTTTATCTATTGGGTGTTCTTGATATATAGATAGTTTACACGAAACCAAGACTGAGTTCATGTCTTGGTTGTCTTGTGAATCTCTCGCTGTCCGCTTGCGGACAGTCAGTTTGCATGAATAGTCTTATTAGGGTTTACAGATTGATAGGCGGGTGTTGTTATAGGTTGCGTACTTTCTTGCTTAATTTTGTGACAAATTCAGCTTCAATGTACGCTCCAAAGTAGGTGGGTTTTAGGGTGTTACGATTGCATGTTATGTGTGGAATGGAGGGTCACAATATATAAAAAGTTTTGTCACATTTTGGTTTTGCAAAATGTGACAAGATTTGTGACACGGGTTGCAAAAATTGAAATATTGTAAGGCTATAGGGGATAATTCGAGAATTGGCAAAAATGAGTTTTGTCACATTTTGAAAATGCGTTTTGTGACAAAATTTTTGCCAACTGGGGAAACACAAACGTTCAAAACGTTCAAAACAATCAAACATTCATAAAAACCGTTCAAATCATTCAAGAATTTTTTTGACCTCGAGTCAAAAACGAAAATCTCAACTGGGGTTTTGTAGCAAAAAAATATAAAAGTTTTAATTAAAATCTGCGTCACAGTGAATGTTAGCCTTTTCTAACATGTTCATTCTGAACGATTTATATGAAATCGCGTTCATAAAAAGAGGCTAAAATTAAAAAATTCCCGACTTTTCAAAAGCAAAGTGTGACAAAAGTGTGACAAAAAAATACGCTTTCAAGTGCAGCTTTAAAATCTTGTCACATTTTGCAAAACCAAAATGTGACAAAAAAAATACGCTCCGACGTGGTGTTTTGTTGTTTTGTCACATTTGTCACACTATTTTTAAGGTTAATTAGAGAAGTATTTAATAGTACCTATGACACACTGTATGCTTTATTTACAAAATAGAACATATGTTCGGTAGTAAAAAGGGTATTAGAGAGGGTTATACCAAAAAGGTGTGACAAATGTGACAAGCTATGTTTTTCGCTAAAAGTTAAATTTTCAATTAGTTAAAATTTTTATATATTCGTCACGGTGTTATGTTACGTGAAATTCAAAACGGTAAAAATATTTCCATGAGCCGCTGTGTACGCGTATGCCGATTTCGATATTTTGGATTTCCTTTTGACATTTCGAGAAAAAAACTCATAGCTTAGTTTGCTATGAGTTGTTCTATTTTGTAGTGTGCCTAATGAGCACAGATGCTTCTGTGAGGCTCTGAGAGCCAATTTAAGGCATGGTTTTGATGTTTGAGGTATAATTAGTTATAATGAATATGTCGATGTTTTAAAATCGATTTATGTGCGAAAACAAAGCCCCAACCTGATTCGGATGGGGCTTACTGTCCTCACCCGATGGCGAGGCAGTCTTCACATGTGGTTATATCTATTAGTTTAATAGATTCGAGTAGACGTTCTTCTGTGACGTCTCTCGATAGACTTGGGTCTATCTCTTTCTCACTTTTGCTACACTATATTCTGTAAAGATTTTTTGAAAAAGTTTGTATTTTCTCTTTTCTTCTCGCTACGCTAACGCTTCGCGGTGATTTCGCACTCGCTTTTGCTTGTGTTCAATCACTTTTCCCCAATATTTGTTGTAAATATTTAAAAAAGTTTTTATTTTTACTTGACAACTGTTTGTTTTTCATGATATACTGTTTCTATGAATAAACGAAAGGTGGTTATATGAACCGACTGATTGAAAAGTATTTAGATGCTCGAGGTTATACGTTAAAGAAGTTAGCTGATTTGAATAACCCTGAGCATGCAGAGTTGCTCGATATCGATACTATGGCTCGTGAACTTCATGTTATTCGTGAGTCGGGAGAGCATCTTGTTATTTTGCCAGACTTTGATATGGACGGTATTATGTCTGGTACTCTTGGATATGCAGGTTTATCTGAGTTAGGTTTTAATGTTGACTTGTACCGTCCTAATCCTAGTGATGGTTATGGTTTTGATGAGAATACTATTCGTGATATCTTAGTAAAGTATCCAGATGTTGATGCTATTATTTCTTGTGATACAGGTATTACTTGTTATGCAGGTGCAGAGTTTGCAACCGATAAGCATATTAAGGTACTGATTACTGACCACCACAAGCAGGAGTTGGATGATACGAAGTCATTGGACGCTTTAGTTGTTGTCAATCCTAATAGACTTGATGATACTTATAAGAACAAAGGTATTTGTGGTGCTCATGTTTTCTATCAGGTGCTGCAATACTATGCTGATACATATGGAACATTGTCTCAGCGTGAGAATATTAGGCGTCTGCGCGTTTTTGCAGGTATTGGTACAATCTCTGATGTTATGCCTTTGGTATATGAGAATCGTGACTTAGTTCGTGATTCTTGTGCTATTTTGCGACTTCTGTGGCCTGTTGTGCTACA
>ERZ1674245.386-NODE-386-length-14838-cov-9.182507_pt1 | contig 14838 bp, 7 predicted proteins | sample MGYA00581205_ERZ1674245 | MGnify/ENA primary metagenome ERZ1674245 (study PRJEB41354, sample SAMEA4873314) | human saliva metagenome | biome: human-associated habitat [ENVO:00009003]; feature: mouth environment [ENVO:08000002]; material: saliva material... | reverse complement strand
TCCCTATAAAAAATTCATGGGGTTTTATAGGGAACGGACGAAATGTCAGTATTTGTAAACCATAGGGTTGCAGTGTGAGACAAATGTTTGGGGTCTGAGACCAGGGTAGGCGGCGGCGCAGTAATGGCTGGGCGGTGGTTGGGCGGCGGCGGCTCGCTGGCGCGAGAGGCGCGGGCTGAGCGTCCCCAGTGCGGGCGGCGGCGCGGGAAGAGGCAGAATGCGGACGGCACGCCCGGCGTAGGGCCGGGAGAGGTGCGGGCTGAGCGTCCCCAGTGCGGGCGGCGGCGCCAATGCAAGCGGGCCGCCGGCGCGGCGTCGTCGTTAGTGCGGCGGCGTCGTTAATGTGGCGCCACCCTCAAATACGGGCGGCACCCTCAACGCAGCGGCCTCCCTATTAGCATTCCTAATAATGAACCCGCGTTCGCGCCCGAGGCGATGCTGCATAGACTGAAGTCATGCTTGAGCTCCGCGAAATCTCGAAATCCTATGTCACCAGCGCATTGACGCAGGTGGCGCTGGATGACGTGAGCGTAACTTTCCGTGACAACGAGTTTGTGGCGATCCTGGGCGCCTCGGGCTCGGGCAAAACCACCATGCTGAACGTGATCGGCGGGCTGGACCACTTCGATTCAGGCGATCTGGTGATCGACGGCGTCTCCACCGCCCACTACAAAGACCGCGACTGGGACGCCTACCGCAATGCGCGCGTGGGTTTCGTGTTTCAAAGCTACAACCTGATCCCGCACCAAAGCGTGGTGGCCAATGTGGAGCTGGCACTTACGCTTTCGGGGGTTTCACGCGGGCAGCGACGACGCCGCGCCCTGGCTGCCCTGGAAACTGTGGGTTTGGCGGAGCACTCGCACAAGCGGCCCTCCCAGCTGTCGGGTGGGCAGATGCAGCGCGTGGCCATTGCGCGTGCGCTGATCAATGATCCCGAAATTGTGCTTGCCGACGAGCCCACCGGCGCATTGGACTCCACCACGTCGGTGCAGGTGATGGACCTGCTGCAGGAGGTGGCCCGCCAGCGCCTGGTAATTATGGTCACTCACAACCCTGAGTTGGCTCACCAATATGCCACGCGCATCGTGGAACTGGCTGATGGGCGCATTATTTCTGACTCGGATCCGGTTGTGGGGGAGCTGGAGGGCGCGGGCGACGGCGGCGGTGATGCAGAGGGTGACGGTGCTGGCGACGGCGTGGCCGGGGGTGCTGAGAGTGGCGACGGCGCGGGCGACGGTGGGGCTAAAGGCGCAGGTCGCGGCGCATCTAGGGCTGCGCGTGAAGTTGCGGCCCTGAACGATGACACTGCGCAGCTGCCCATCATAAGCGCTGGTGAGCAGGCTTATGGCAGCGGTGCTGAGGGTGACGATGCGACTGAGGGTGCCGTCGACGGCGTTGGCGTGGCCGAGGGAGATGCTGAGGACGCTGGCGGCTTGGTCGAGGGGGCTGCGGGCGACGACGGGGCTGAGGGCACGGGCGGCGTCGTCGGGCATAAAGAAGGCCAGCACAGGGCGAGCAGGCGCAGAACAGACAGGGCCGCAAAACGGCGGGGGCGCAACAAAAACCGCGCGGATGCCAGCCGTCCCGGGCACAAGCCGCGACGCGTGTCTATGGGGCCGCTGACCGCGCTGGGGCTCAGTTTTACCAACTTGATGACCAAAAAGGGGCGCACCGCCATGACCTCATTTGCGGGGTCGATTGGCATTATTGGTATTGCGCTGGTGCTGGCGCTGGCGAGCGGGGCAAATAATTACATTATTACCACCCAGGAACGCGCTATGGCCTCTTATCCACTCACTGTTGAGCGGGTGGGAATGGATTTAACCGGCGTATTATCTTCCTCGGCAGCGGGTGAAGCGGCACCAAATGACGGTAAAATTCATACCGCCTCGCAGTTATCTAATGTGACTGCGTCAATGAAAACCAATGATTTAACCTCGCTGCAAAGCTATTTAAAGGGTAATGGTGGCAACATAAATAAGTATGTGCGCACCATTGAATATAATTATGGAATTAATCCGCGCATCTATCTGCCAAAAAGCTCTAAAGGGCCGGTGCAGGTAAATCCGGATGTGACCTTCGCTGAAGGCTCCACTAATTTTGGGGCTTTCCAATCCATGACTTCCACAAATATTTTCAAACAGTTAGCTAATGATCGTTCGCTGTATGTAAATAGCTATGATGTGGTTAGTGGGCGGTGGCCGACGGCGGCAAATGAGCTGGTGGTGGCGCTAGATTCTAATGGGCGCTTGCCTGAGCGACTTGAGTACACGCTAGGGTTACGCGACTATGGACAGTTGCAAAACGCTATGGCTAAACTGCGTCAAAACGAGGGTGTAAAACTCAAAAATACGGCTGCCATATGGGCACCTAAGCAAATTTTGGGCGCTAAGTTTAAGTTAGTTAATGTGCCTGATCTTTACAAATATGATGCGAAATATAAGGTTTGGAGTGCTCGGGATAATGATCCTGCTGCGCTCAAGCAAATTGTAGCTGCTGGAACTGATCTAAAGATTGTGGGCATAGTTAAACCCACTTCCAGCGGCGGTGGATTTGGGCAATCTAGCGTGCTTTCTCCGGGTATTTATTACACCGGGGCGCTAACGCAACAGGTAATTGCTAAGGCGGCGGCGTCGCCAATTGTTAAGCAGCAGTTAGCTGACCCCAAACGCAACGTATTTACCGGCAAGACTTTCGAAGAAGAAGCTAAAGAACACGCTAATCCGCAAATTGATTTGTCTTCACTGATCACTATTGATCAAGATAAATTGATGGCAGCATTTAAATTTGATCCGTCCTCTATTAATACTGGACTGAATAATTTAGATTTCTCTGGGATCGATTTAAGTGGGGCTGTGGGTAATGTGCAGCTGGATTTAAGTAGCTTGGATCTAAGTCAGATGCCTGCAATTGATTTAAATGGGCTGGACGCATCCAAGTTGGATTACTCGACGTTGCAGAAACAGTTTCCGCAACTGGCCAACATTGACCTAGCCAAAGTGGTGCAGGCTGCGCTAGCTAACGGGGCTATCAAGCCTGGTGGCAGTCAGGCGCTAAGTAACATCCTCACCCAGGTGGTGGGCGGTTTTATACCCTGGTATGCGCAGCATGGGGGCGACGACGGCGACGGCTCGGGAACGCCAGGGCAAGCTGACCCTGCCAAGGTTGCTGCGGCGGTGACAAAGTATCTGCAAACTGAGCAGGTGCAAAAGCTTTTGGCACCAATCTTTAATGGCGACACCATAATTGACCGGGCCAAGCTTACCGCTAACCTTACCCAGGCTCTGGGTAACGATCCGGCGGTGCAACAAATTGCTGAAAATGTTTCAGCTGACCTGGCTAGTCAGATTTCCAGTAAAGTGGCCAGTGCGCTTAGTTCTACGGTTACTACCGCGCTAAGTAAGGCTGTTGGGCAGTTGCTGCAAAGCTCACTCAATCAGCTGATGACTACCTTGCAAACCCAGCTAACTGCCCAGGTGCAAAACGCCATGGGGCAGATTATGGGTAATCTTTCCAGCGCCATGCAAGTGGATGCAAACAAACTTAAAGACGCATTTAAGTTCAATATGAAGCCGGAAGAAATTGCGGCATTACTGACGCAGTTGCTTAACCCTAATGCCACCACGGCTCGCGCCAATTTACTTACCTTAGGGTATGCACGCGCTGATCAGCCGGAACGTATTGATATTTATCCGAAATCTTTCGCCGATAAAGACCATGTTAAATCTATACTTGCCAACTACAATGCGAAGGCTAAAGCTGCCAAGCAAACCAGCAAAGTGATTGTCTATTCAGACCTGGTGGGGATGCTGATGAGTTCAATCACCAATATCATTAATATTGTGACTGCACTGCTGGTGGCATTTGTGTCTATTTCGCTGGTGGTGTCGTCAATTATGATTGGCATTATCACATTTATTTCCGTGTTGGAGCGGCGTAAAGAGATTGGAATTTTGCGTTCAATTGGTGCGTCTAAAGCCGATATTCGGCGCGTATTTAATGCGGAAACCCTGATTGTGGGGGCCCTGGCAGGTTTGCTAGGCGTAGGTGTGAGCGTATTGGTGACTATTCCAGCCAATATTTACGTGGCCGACCGCTTTGGGGTGCAAGACATTGCCATGCTGCCGGTTGGTGCTGGAGTGATTTTGGTGGTCATTTCTATGGCCCTGACCTTCTTGGCTGGTTTACTTCCGGCCTCCAAGGCGGCGCGTGAAGACCCAGTAGAGGCCCTGCGCGGAGAATAAGCACACACAAATACAGGCAAAATCATCCCTTCCCTATAAAAATTTCATGGGGTTTTATAGGGAACGGATGAAATGTCAGTATCTGTGTGCGAGAGTATAAGTTGTTAACCAAGGGGTGGGTTGTGAGCCGAGGCTCTACGGTGTGGATCAGGATTTGCAGCGCGAGCCAAAGACTTGCGGCGTGAGTCAGTAACCTAGATGTGCACTTCGGGCCTGACCTGCCCAAGCAATCTGAACTGCCCAAACGATCTGGCTCAGTAGGCTCTTGCGGCCAGCCTTACTTCCGGCCAGCCTTAGCTTTGATCGCACCGCTTTGCGGTCGGTCTCTTTGCAGCCAGCTTAGCCAGCCCAGTCAGGTCCACTTCCTGGACACTGTAAATGCCTGCGCCACCTGCCACTTTGAGTGTGAAACTCCCCAATTTTTCTCAATGTCTAGGCAATTTTAAGGTGAATTGGATATTTTTGAACCAGTCAAATTCTCAGATCAAGGTGGTCTAAAGTGCTTAAAAACAGCGGATTAGGCAAGCGAATTTTGCGCCGCACCAACACTTTCCTGCTAACTGCGGCTGTGGCTGCGGCGACTCTCGGGGGTGGCGCGGTTGCAGCTCCAGCGGCGACGACGTCGTCCGTGGCGGCCCCGGTAGTAGCGGCGTCGTCGGCAACGCAGCTAACCCAAGCTGGCGTCGTCGGCAAGATGGGCGCTCCGGGCACCGGCGTCATCGACTCCAGTAACGGCTGGGTGGACAAGACCTGCACGGTTAGAGGCGGAGACTGGGTTTATCGGGGTGGCGACTCCTGGTGGTACCGCAATTCGGACGGCTCCTACCCAAGCAAATGCGTAGCCACAATTAAAGGCGTTAAATATCTATTTGATGCAAATGGTTGGGCTGCCAGTGGCTGGGGTGCTTCAAAGAAAACAGATAAATTAGGTAACAAATACTGGTATCATTTCACCACTAATGGTTTAAGTAAAGGCTGGCATATTGAGGGCTCGGCACGCTTTTACCTAGACGGTGGCGACGGGCATATGTATGTCAACTGGAATACCATTGGCGGGAAATCTTATTACTTCACTCCTGGTGGCGTAATGGTTACCGGTTGGTATAAGGCCTATCCGGGTTGGTATCACTTTGGGGACGACGGCGTATTAACCACTGGTTGGTTTAAGTCCGGTAATGCTTGGTATTACCTAGACCCAGGTAAAGGCTCCACTAATTTGAGTGGCGCATATAAGGGTCTAATGCTTACCGGTTATCAAACTATTGATGGTAAGCGTTACTATTTCGACGCTTCAGGTAAATGGGATCCCAGTAAATAATTAATATTTACTGCTATTTGCCACCTCCGGGCCTGCAGGTAGTCTCCGGTCTGCGTGCGTTGGGCTAGTCTGTTGCAGCCCCGGCCTGTGTGCGTCAGGCTGGCCTGCAGGCGTCGTCGCTAGCCTGCATGCGCCGTCGCAAATACTGACATTTCATCCCTTCCCTATAAAACCCCATGGAATTTTTATAGGGAAGGGATGATTTTGCCTGTATTTGTATGTGCTTGCCTGATTTTGCCTGCCGGCCAGCTTGCCTGCCAGCCTGCAATCAGACAGCAGCGAGCTCTTCGCGCAGGCGCTGCTTTACAGCCAGCGGCGCCCAGGAAATCTCGATCGCGTTAGCCACCAGGGCGCGCAGGAAGTCCTCATCAACCCCATCGTGGTCGGCCACGTGCTGGAAGTTATCGCCGATGTAGCCGCCAAAGTAGGCCGGGTCGTCAGAGTTGATAGTCACCAAAACGCCGTCGGCAACTAGCTGCTTAACCAACTCAACCTTGTCAGACTCAGAAATCCACAGGTTCGAAATCGGGCAGCTGGTCAGCCCAATACGGTGCTCCACCAGGTACTTAACTAGCGACGGGTTCTCCACCACGTTGGTGCCGTGGTCCACGCGCTGCACCTGAATGTCCTCAATGACCTGACGGATGTGCTCGATGGAGTCTTTAATGTCGACGTCGCAGTGCATGGTCAGCTGGTAACCCTCGCGGCGGGCGCGGGCAAAGACTGCGGCAAACTTGGCCGGCTCGTGGTCGGTCTCGTCAGAGTCCAGGCCCACGCCCACGATCCACTGCTTGTAAGGCAGCGACTCCAGCAGCGTAGCCATGGCGTATTCGGGCTGGAAGTCGCGCAGGAAACACATGATGAACTGGCTAAATACGCCCAGGGTTTGCTCGGCTTCAAGCTGGGCGCGGCGCAGACCAGAAATCACGGTGTGGAAGCTGACCCCACGGCAGGTGTGTGCCTGGGGGTCGAAGAAAATTTCTGCGTAACGCAGGCCCTGGCTGGCGGCTTTGCGGTAGTAGGCCATGGCCAGGTCGTAGAAGTCTTCGCTGGTGAGCAGCACGTTCATGCCGTCGTAGTAGGCGTCCAGGAAGGACGTCAGGTCGTCGAAAGTGTAGGAGTCCTTAACTTCCTGCTCGCTACTAAAAGGCAGCTTGATGCCGTTGCGCTGGGCTAGCTTGAATTTCAGCTCCGGCTCTAGCGTGCCCTCAATGTGTACGTGCAGCTCAACCTTGGGTAGAGCCTGAACTAGTGCCTCGTGGGCCATCACGTCTCCTTAGAAAACTGGGAATTTAGTAAATTCTAGTTGTCTTGCGGTGCCCGCGTGGCCCAAATTACGCGCTCAGTGTGTCCGACGATGCCACCCCGTCCTCGCAGTCGGTACGTCTGGCGGCGGCTCGTCTCATAGGACGTCGGCCCGCCAACGTCCCGACGCCGGTCCGTCTGGCTCGTCCCGTCGTCGCCCCCCTCCCAGGGGAACGTCCCGCTCAGACCCCCAGGAATTCCTTGATTGCCGGCAGCTCACGCTGAGCCTGGGCGTAACCCACTTGGTAGGCCTCTTCGAGCACTTCATAGCGCATTTCGAGCTTGGAAATTTCGGTGACTTCCGGGCAGTAGACATAGGCGCGCCCCTCAGCTTCCAGCCTGAAAGCGGTTTTGCGGGCGGCGTTGTAGCGGGCGCTGCGGGCGGTGACGGCGTCGGCAATAGAAGGCAGACGTGGGAAGGCGGCGCGCATACTTGCGTGGGTGCCCAGGCGCGTAGCCGGCTTGACGAAGTCGCGTGGGCGAGTGAGCACAATCAGGAATTTGCGGTAGCCGTCGCGCATGGGGGCATCCAGCGGAATGCCGCCGTTGGGTCCAAGAGCGCCGTCGACGTAAGTGTCGCCGTCAATCTCTACCGGCGGCATCAGCACCGGCAGGGTGGATGAGGCGCGCGCAAGTAAGCCCACGTCAGAGACGCTATGCATGTCTTCTTTGGTGAACCACACGGCCTGGCCGCGCGTGGCGTTAAAAGAGCCGATCCGCACTTGCGCCGGGTTGGCCATGAAAGTGTCGTAGTCGAAGGGGAAATCGCCGTCAGCCTCGGCAATGTCGTGGTAGAGATAGTCCACATTGAAAATGCCGCGCCCAGCTAGCCAATGCTTGTAACCACCAAATTCGGGGCTGAGGGCCACGTCTACGAAGGAGTCATGGGCGCGGGCGGCGTCGCGCGAAACATAGTTAACAGTGTGCGAGCTACCTGCGGAAATGCCGGAAACATGCGGAAAATCTAGGCCCGCCTCGATCAGGGTGGCCACCAGTCCGGCGGTGTACACCCCGCGCATACCGCCGCCTTCAAAAACTAGCGCTGTGTCAGGAAGATGTGTCAATGCGGTACTCACCGCGCCAGCCTACGCTAGGGCGCTATGGCCAGGTAAGGATAGACACACGTGAGCCGCCCCGCTACCGGTGTGATCCAGTTAGCAGGGCGGCTTGCGTTGGGTTTGTTTTTAGGGCCGACGACGGCGCCCGGCTGACCCAGTCAGTCCAGGCCAGCGCGGCAGGCCAATCTGACGGGCCGGTCCAGTCAGCTCAGCCCAGCCCAGTCAGCCCAGCCAAGCCTTAGATCTGGGCTAGGGCCTGATCAAGGTCGGCGATCAGATCGTTGACGTCCTCCAGGCCTACGGCCAGACGCAGCAGGGTTCCGGGCACGCCCCCAACCCCGCCGGTGCGGGTCGAGTGGGTCATGATTGCCGGGTGCTCGATTAGCGACTCGGGCGCGCCCAGTGACGCAGCCAGCGCAAATACGCGGGTCAGGCCGGTTAGGCGAATGGCGTCGTCCTCATTGGCCAGCTCGAAAGAAAGTACCCCACCGCTACCTAGCGGGTTTTGGCGCTGAGCCAACTCGTGCGCCGGGTGGCTGGGCAGGCCCGGGTAGTAGACGGCAGTTACCTTGGGGTGGGCCTGCAAGAACTCGGCCACCGCCTGAGTATTGGTGCAGTGGCGCTCCACGCGCACTGCCAGGGTTTTTAGGCCACGGTGAGCTAGGAAAGCGTCACGCGGGGACTCAATAGCCCCCAAAGTCATCTGCAGGCGGGTTAGCTCCTCGGCGGCGTCGCGAGAATCAAAGAACGGGGTGACGTGCTCAGGCAGCTGCAGGCCGTCGCGCAGCACCACCGCGCCACCAACCACATCCGAGTGCCCACCAATGTACTTAGTGGTGGAGTGCACCACCACGTCCGCGCCCAGCTCCAGCGGGCGCTGCAGCAGCGGGGTGGCGAAGGTGTTATCAACCACCAAAAGTGCCCCCACCTCGTGACATAGCTCGGCGACGGCGGCAATGTCGGTAACCGTTAGGAAGGGGTTAGAGGGAGTCTCCACCCACACCAGCTGAGGGCGCTGGGCGCGAATTTCGCGTGCGGCCACATCCAGATCGGTGAGGTCCACAGCCGCTGAAGTGAAGCCCTCGGCGGGCTTAATGACACTGAAAAGCTTGTGAGTGCCGCCGTAAACGTCGGTTGAGTGAATGATGTGGTCGCCGGGGCGGGTTAGCAGGCGCACTACGGTGTCCTCGGCGCTCATGCCGGAGGGGAAGGCGAACCCGTGGGTGGCGCCTTCCAGGGCAGCTAGGGCGCCGGCGAAAGCGTTGGTGGTGGGGTTGCCACAACGACCATACTCAAAGCCCTGCTTGAGATCGCCGGGAGCATTTTGCACGTGAGTGCTGGTCACATGCATGGGCGGAACCACATCACCGGTAACCGGATCTGGCTCAAAACCCAAGTGAATCGCGCGAGTGGAGAAAGCGGCTGCGTTGTTTTCCATGTATTGAGTTTAATTCCAGGCTTCTCCCTTGTTAATAACTACGCCACACGCATAAGGGTGTAGGTCACATTAAGGGTGCTTACTTTCACCGCTGACCCCTATGGGTGGTGCATGTGGTTGGTGATTATGGATGGTTAGACTTGAAGTCTTGTTAGCTGCGAGTTTTCCCCAGATACATGCGCAGCTGATGCATGGTCCAACTGAAAGGTGACGTGGCTTTGCGGGTAGCTTTCAAAATTTTTAGGCGAGATATTGGGCGCATTTTGCGAGTGCCTTTCGCCGTGATCGTGGTGGTGGGTGTGTGTTTCCTGCCTGCGATGTACGCCTGGTTCAATATCGCCGGTTTCTGGGACCCCTACGCCAACACCTCCCACCTGCGCGTCGCCGTCGTTAATGAAGATAAGGGCGCCACCACTGGCGCTACCGGCAAGATCGACGCCGGCGCTCAAGTAGCCGCCCAAATTAAAGATAATCACGACTTGGGCTGGTACTTCACCACGCGGCAGGGGGCTATCGACGACGTAAAAACCGGTAGGTCATATGCGGCCATCATCATCCCCGCGAACTTCTCCACCAGCCTGGTCAGCTTTATGGACCTGCAGCATTACACTCAGCCCAAGCTGGAGTATTACGTCAACCAAAAACTCAATGCGGTGGCCCCGCAAATCACTAACGCTGGCGCCAGCACGTTGGATCGGAAAATTAATTCTGCCTTTGTTTCGCAAGTATCCAAGGCGGTAACCACCAAGCTAGGAGACTTTTCTAAGCAGGTGCGCGCTCAAACCGCCACAGCTAACGCCAACACAGACAAATCCCTGGCCCAAGGTGCTCAAAAACTAGCTGCCGCCTCGGCTTCAGTGCAAAGTCAAAGCCAACAAATTGACCAGGCGCGAGCCAAAATTGCCAGCGCCCAAAACTCGCTGACCGCGCTGCAAACCCAGGTCACAAACCTCAGCCAGATTGCCACAAACACCGGCACGCTACTGTCCACCACGGCCACAACCATCACCGATTTTTCCTCCAAAGCCCCAGGCATACTCGATAAATCAGCTAGCCTCACGGTTCAGGCCACCGGCAAACTGTCGGTAAATGTAGCCAACCTTAACGGGGCGGTGCAATCCGCGCAGGGGCGAGTTGACGGCGTCGTGAGTGAGCTAGAGTCAATAAACCAAACCCAAGGCCAAATCCTGACCCAACTGCAAAACGCTGGGCTAGGGAATGTGCCCGGGGGATCAGATGCGCTGGCGATTTTGACGCAGCAAAACACCAACGCCGCTACCAGCCTAAGCAATCTGCGCACAGTGGGCAGCTCAATTTCGGCCACCTCCACTTCGCTTAGCGACGCCGCCAGTGCGCTAAACACTGCGGCTAACACCTCCACCACCGCCTTTAGTTCCGCGCGGGAAAGTGTTTTTTCCTCCTCACTGCCGCAGGTTAGTAGCTCGCTGTACAACATGGACCGCCTCTCGGGCACGCTGGCGGTCACTATCAGTAACCAAAACCAGCAGATCACGCAGCTAAAATCCATGCTCACCCAGCTGGACAAAAACCTGGCGGCCACGCAAAGCGCCCTGAATCAAAGCGCCACCACTTTGACACAGCTGCAAAGCGATCTGGAATCCACCCGCGCTGACCTGGGGGCAATCAGTGGCACCTCAGCCTTGCGTCAGCTCACCGACAAGCTGGACGTGAGCGCGGACAAGGTTGCTAACTTCATGCTTTCACCCACGCTGCTAAGCACTCACAAGGTTTACCCGGTGGCTAACTACGGCTCGGCCATGGCCCCGGTGTTCACCAACCTGACCTTATGGGTGGGCGCATTCATGCTGGTGGTCCTGATCAAGCTGAACGTAGACAGCGAGGGAATCGGGGCCATCACGCACACGCAGGCGTATATGGGTCGCTGGCTGTTAATGGCCGCAATTAGTGCAGTACAAGCCATTGTGGTCACCACCGGCGACCTGATCCTAGGTGTACAGCACGAAAGTGTGGTGCTGTTCTACCTGGCAACAATCCTTATTGGTTGGGCTTATCTATCTATTATCTATGCTCTCAGTGCATCCTTCCAGCATATTGGTAAGGGTATTTGTGTTGTTATGGTAATTTTACAGATTCCTGGCTCTTCCGGTCTATACCCAATTGAAATGGTGCCTAGTTTCTTTGGCTGGGTTTACCCGGTGCTGCCCTTTAAATATGGGGTGGCAGCTGTGCGAGAGGTTATTGGTGGCTTCTATGCTCACCATTTCCTGTCTGACCTGGGAGTTTTGGCGCTGATGGCGGCCGGGTCTTTTGCCGTGGGGATTGGGCTACGGCCCTTCTTGGTTAACATCAACCGCCTGACCGCTGCGGCCATTGCTGAGGGTGGCCTGTTTAACGCTGAAGATACCCGCGACTCACGGCGTTGGCGCACCACCCAGATTCTGCATGCCCTGGCCGACCGTGAAGATTACCGCTGGGAAACCGACTATCAGCGCCGCCGTTTTGAGCGCCTGTATCCGCGTATGCGCGTGGCGGCGATTGTGCTGGGCGTAGTGGTGCCAGCGGTTACCGCCCTGACCAGTAGTTTTAGCACTACCAACCAGAGGATCACTTATGTGGCGGTGTGGATGGTGTGGTTGGTTGCCATGATTGGCTTCCTGGTTTATATGGAGTACCGCCGCGACCGCCTGGAGCGTCAGGCGGCTTTGCTGGAAATGGGTGACGGCGAAATCAAGGCCATGCTGCATGGACATATGGGGCGACGGCGCCAGGGCAGGGTCCGCTCGCGGCTTGCGTTAGCTGAAATTAGTGCCGACGCCGCCGGTGTGGAAAGCGCCGGCGCCGCTGCGGCAGCGGGGCGCAGCCAAGCCGGCTCAGCAAAGGCTGGCGAAAGCGGTCGGCAGGTGCCTGACGATGTGCTAGGGCGCAGCCAGGCTGAAACCGCACAAATTCCGGTTGTAGACGAAGGAGACGGGCGATGAAGCACGCAGACGAAAAGCGCAGTGTGGCGTCGGCCCGGCGCTCTGGAGCTAAGGCGCCTGACAGTGTCAAGCATGACGGTGGGGATCGGGCTCGCGCCGCCATCCCAACCCGCACGGCCACCCAAACCGGGGCTGACGTCCCAACCCGCACGGCCACCCAAACCCGGACCAGCCGAAAAGCCCAGGCCAAGCCACTTGCGGGGGCCTGGCAGCTATATCGCGACGATCTACGCCGCGCCCGCATCAACGTGATCAGCATGGTGATTATCCTCGGGCTAGTGGTAATTCCGGCGGTGTTTGCCTGGTTTAACGTGGCTGCCTCCTGGAACCCTTTCGGCAATACACGCAACCTGACGGTCGCCGTCGCCAATGCGGATACCGGCTACAAAAGCGACCTGGTTCCCATGAAAGTTAATGCGGGCGAGCAGGTGGTTTCCGCGCTGCGTGCCAACAAGCAGCTCAACTGGGAGGTGACCACGCCCGCGCAGGCGCTGGAGGGCACTAAATCGGGTAAATATTATGCGGCCATCGTGATTCCCGAGGGCTTTAGCAAAAATATGCTCAGTTTCTTCTCCTCCAGCGCCCAAAGCACGCAGTTGAACTACTACATCAACGAAAAACGCAACGGTATTGCCCCCAAGATCGCCGGGGCCGGGGCGCAGGCGGTTTCCACTCAGGTGAACACGGTGTTCACCAAAACTGTGGGGGAGGTGGTGCTGAACCTAACCCAGACAGTGTCCACTCAGCTATCCACCCCCGAGGCTACCAACGCTTTAAATACTGTGGTGGGGCGCGTGGAGACATTGTCTACCCGCTTTGATAGTGCTGCTAACCTGCTCACTTCCTATGGTGGCTTGGTCGACGGCGCCAATGGGCTGGTGACCAGCTCCGTCAGTCTGGTGGGGCAGGGATCCAAAGACGCTCAGCAGCTACGCACCCAGCTAGGGCAGGTGGCAACCGAAACCGGGAACATCAAGAGTGCCGTCGCCAATGCAAACCAAGCCTTGCAGGGGGCTTTCAACGCCTCCACCACGGCCCTAAATTCAGTCAATGCCGCCGCAGACCAGGTGGGCACCTCCTCCGGGCAGTCCGTCTCCGCCGTCGTGACCAGCCTAAACCAGCAGGCCAGTGGGTTGCAGGCGCAGGCCACCAACTACCAGAAGGTGCGTGACAACCTGGCCACGCTGATCGCTCAGCTGCCCGACCCTACCCGCGCACAAGGGGTGCTGACCAGCCTCGATGGGATTATCAGCAGGCTTAACGGCGCGGCTACGTCGCTGCAGTCGGCGGCCACGCAGATTTCCAATAAATCCGGTGACTCGCAGGCTTCCATTAACGAGGCGAAAAACCTGATTGACCAGGCCAAAACCGAGCTAAGCGGGCTCAAAACCACGGTTGACACCAACATCGCGCCCCAAGCTAACCAGCTGGCTGCAGATTTGGCGCAGGTCTCCGACGGTTTGGGGCAGGTGCGCGAGTCGGTTTCCACCTCACTGGGAGGCAGTGGGGCGGGCTCGCTACAGGCAAAGCTGACGCAAATGAAAACTAACCTCGACGGCGCCGCTAAAGATCTCAGTGCTGCCGGGGCTCAGATGAAGACACTGTCTGAAAAGCTGCGTGGGGCGATTGATAGTGGCGACTTGGCGCAGGTGCAAAAAATTATTGGCGACGACCCTCAGCGCCTGGCACAAGCCCTGACCACGCCGGCCGTGGTGGAGCGACACCCGGTTTATGCGGTGGAAAATTTCGGTTCATCTATGGCGCCGCTTTACGCAACCGTGGCGATGTGGATGGGCACCATGCTAATTGGTGTGGTGGTGCGCGCACAGCCGGTTTCTAATGTGTCTAAATTGCGGCCTTCGCAGGTATTTTTTGGGCGTTGGGGTATTTTTGCCACAATTGGTTTGGCGCAAGCGACTTTAGTGGCTGGCGGTTTATTGCTGTTTTTGGATGTGCAAGCGGTGCATCCGTGGCTATTTATGATGACCGCGTGGCTTACGGCAATAGTGTTTTCGCTGATTAATTATTCGTTTGTGGCCGCGTTTGGGAATGTTGGCAAAGCGATTAGTATTCTGTTTTTAGTGATGCAGGTTTCCGGTGCGGGTGGGTCTTTCCCGCTGGCTATTTTGCCAGGATTCCTATCTGAACTAAGCCCGTATTTACCTGCAAAGCCGGTAATTGATGCGCTGCGCTGCGGAGTGGCTGGGTATAGCGGCAATGAATATCTGGGGCACATTGGCCATTTGCTGCTATTTATAATTCCGGCATTAATAATTGGTTTGGTGTTGCGGCCGATTCTGGCTCGGCGCAACCAGGCTAACAGTGAGGCTGTGGAGTCCACCAAGGTCCTGGGCTGAGGTGCATGCAGGCATGTCTGCAAGCACAGGCAATTGCAGGTAAAATATGTCTGCAGGCAGAGATGTCTGCAGGCAGAAAATGCATGCAAACAAATACAGGCAGTACAAATACAGGCAAAATCATCCCTTCCCTATAAAAAATTCATGGGGTTTTATAG
>ERZ1674245.380-NODE-380-length-14905-cov-25.459933_pt1 | contig 14905 bp, 9 predicted proteins | sample MGYA00581205_ERZ1674245 | MGnify/ENA primary metagenome ERZ1674245 (study PRJEB41354, sample SAMEA4873314) | human saliva metagenome | biome: human-associated habitat [ENVO:00009003]; feature: mouth environment [ENVO:08000002]; material: saliva material... | reverse complement strand
TGTGTTCCAGTAGGTGATGTAGGCGTTGAGGTCGGCTTTGAAGCTCTCGAAGGTTTGCCAGTCTTGGCCGCGGAAGAATTCGTCCTTGAGGTGCCCGAAGACCTGTTCGGTGGCGCCGTTGTCGATGCAGTTGCCTTTGCGTGACATGCTCTGGATGAAGCCGTTGTCGGCGAGCGCACTGATGTAGGCCTTGTGCTGGTACTGCCATCCCATGTCCGAGTGCAAGATCGGCTCAGCTCCTGCGGGTTTGGCATCTATGAGCATCTGGAGCATCTCTTTTTGTTGGGCGAGGTTGGGGCACATGGAAATGGAGTGGGCCACGATCTCTTTGCTGGCAAAGTCGTAGACCGGAGCGAGGTAGGCCTTACCGAAGGAGAGCTTGAACTCGGTGACGTCGGTACCCATTTTCTGCCAGGGGCCGGTCGCCTTGAAGTCGCGGCCGATGATGTTGTCGAAGCTTTGTCCCACGGATCCCTTGTAGGAGTTGTACCTGTGGTAGGCCCTCTCGCGGCGTATGCCGCAGCGCAACCCCATCTCGCGCATTATCTTCAAGACCGTCTTGTCAGCGATGCGTTCCCCTTCCTCAGCGCGCAGGCACATGGCTACCTGTCTGTGACCGCACCCGTTGGGGGTACGCGAAAAGATCTGGGCGACCTTGGGACGTAGCTGCGCTCTGGTTGGCTGCTGGGGGTGAGCCAGCGCGTAGTAGTAGCTCGACCTGGCAAGGCCGGCCGCCTCGAGGAGATCACGCACCCTGTGTCCATGCCCTGAAAGCTCGGCGATCACTAGGGCTTTGTCCCGGTTTGGGAGCGCCTCTGCGCCTTCAGGGCAATCGATTTTTTTAGATACGCCACCTGCGCCTCAAGCTTACGCACGCGCTCCTCAAGCTCCTCCTCACGCGTTGGCGGCACCACCCGCACCGACCCCTTCGGCCTACCCTTAGGCTTGGGCTTGAGCGCCTGCGCGCCGCCCTCGCGGTACAACCTGCACCACCGCTTCAACGGAGTCGCACTCGCAATACCAAAACGCACCATCGCCTCAGGCTTACTCATCCCACCGTCAACCACAGCCCTCGCCGCACCGACCTTGGTCTCATAGTCGTATCTGGTCTGCTTTACTCCCATGGCAAGAAGCCCATCCCTCCCGATCACTCGGTACATCTTGTGCCACTCTCTCACAGTCTCAGCAGACACACCAAGCCTCCTGGCAGCCAAACGATAGCCAAATCCCCTCTCAAACATCTCCACCGCCTGCTCACGAAGCAAACGATCATGCCTCACACATACATCCACAGGCACGAAAAGCCTCCCATTCCCAGGACTTCAATTTCAATGTCCAAGAAACGGGAGGCAGTTCATTCATGGTGACGAGGCCGGGGCCGATCTTTCCTTAAAGGTGCTTGTATTTTCTTCGTTTGCGCTGACTAACTAGTAGCAGAAGGGTAGAGCTGTCTAATAGAAACTCGGTGTTGTCTTTAATGCCATGGCAATGGAGTGTCAAAACTCCAAAATTCTGTTAGTGCCACTATTATTGGCGTAGTCGTTTGCTTAGAAATGGGGAAAATGTCGAGTCTGATTCGGACTGGCGTTTGTAAAATATGGTCCGATTCGGGACTGTTAAGTCTGTAATCTGTGGAGAGAAGAAGGAGGTATAGTTGACGTTGAAGGCGAATGTAAACATACGACACGCCGATAGTTTCATGACTTGACTTTAAATTTGGATCGTACTCTGGACGAGTCGGACGAGCATCCGTTCGACTCGTTCTCCTCAGAAAGGAACATCATGACTCCCGACTATGATCCATGCATCACCATTGCGATGTGGGTATTGCTTCTGCTATCGCTTGGTATGTTCTGCATTTACGTGCCAACGATGCGGTGTACTTCGATTGTCCCTGCGCAGTCCGAGGTTGAAGACAAGACTGATCCTGAGTTTGATTGGGATGAATGTCGTGACACGAATGTCTCGTTGCGAGAGTGGGTGAGACCCTACATAACCCTGCAAAATGTACTAATCGTATTCCATCCGTTGTGTGTTTGGTTCTTGGCTGCGTGTGTTGCCAGATCGATGCAAGTTGGATATTGGTTTCCGCTCGTGCTCGCCGCAGGCGCGACGGTATGCTGCGCAGTCTCGTTTTCTAAAAACAAACGGTACGCTTGTTACTATATGGCTGGTATAGCTGCGCTTGAACTCCTGTTTATCCCATATATCTGGTTCGGTCAACAGGCGCTTTCAACGAAAATTGTCATTGCATGTGTCGTAGCTCTTGTTATTGGTGTTTGCGGGGCAATCCGACACGCAACGAAACGTTAGTTTAGATCACTGCACGACAGGTTGATGTGCAAGTTAACAAGACGAAGAACGCCCCGACCTCGTCATTGAACGAGGCCGGGGCCGGTTCGTCGGATCGAGATCCCCTGGCAGGTCGCCGGGCTACTCCTGGTTCTTCTGGGTCTTCGCGGCCTCGCCCGATGCGTACAGGGCGTCGACCTCGTCGGCGTAGTCTGCTAGGACGCGTCGGCGCTTGAGCTTGAGGGAGGGCGTCATGTAGCCGTTTTCCACGGTGAAGGCCGCGTTGACGATGCGGTAGCGGCGGATCGATTCGGCTCGCGACACCGCTTTGTTGGCGCGGGCAATCGCCTTCTCGAGCGACTCGCGCACCTCGGGCAGGTTCGCCGCCTGTGCCGCGTCCACGACGGGCAGACCGTGAGTGGCCAGCCACTCAGGCAGCATCTCCGTGTCCAGGGCAATGAGCGCGCCGATGTAGGGGCGATTGTCCCCGACGACGATGATGTTCGCGATGAGCGGGTGCGTCGAAAGGGACTCTTCGAGGATCTCGGGGGAGACATTCTTGCCGCCCGCGGTGACGATGAGTTCCTTCTTGCGTCCCGTGATGCGCAGGTGGCCACGGTCGTCGATGGAGGCGAGATCACCGGTCTTGAACCAGCCGTCGACGAAGGCCTCAGCCGTGGCCTCGGGCAGGTTATGGTATCCCTTCGACACGGAGATGCCGCGCACGAGGAGCTCGCCGTCAGGGGCGATCATCATCTGGTTGCCCGGCCAGGGGAAGCCTACCGAATCCGGAGGGAAGTCCTGCGGTGTCTCCACGGAGATCGGACCGGTCGTCTCGGACAGGCCGTAGCCCTGCAGGAGGGTGATGCCCAGGCCACGATAGAAGTTCGCCAGGTCGAGAGCCAGGGGAGCGCCACCCGAGATGATTGTGTGCAGGTTCGGGCCGAGGATCGCCCGTACCTTCGACAGAACAAGGGCATCCGCGATGCGGCCGCGCAGCTTGAGGGCAGCAGAAGGACCGGGGGAGGGCATCGCCGAAGCATCCGGGATGGGCGACGTGTCCGGACCGGGTCCGGCGACCGCTGACTCGGGCAGAGGAGAATCCACGTAGGCGGTGGCCTTGGACAGGGCACGTGCCTGCTTGGCGGCCCACGCGAACATACGGCCCTTCATGCCGCCGCCCGCCTTAGCAGCGGCCGCGTTGTAGACCTTCTCCATGACGCGCGGAACAACAAGGAGCATTGTCGGCCTGAACGTCGCGATGTCGTCGACCAGGTTGCGGGTGTCCGGAGAGAACGCGGTGATGCCCTGGCCTGCGAGCAGGCAGTACATGACGAATCGCGCGAGCACGTGGGCGACCGGCAGGAAGAGCAGGGAGCGCGACTTCGGGTCGTTGATGAGGACAGGCAGGAAGTCGTAAGCCTGCAGCATCGGTGAAATAAAGTTCCCGTGCGTGAGGACGACACCCTTGGGCATGCCGGTCGTGCCCGACGTGTAGATGATCGTCGCCTCGTCGCTGAGCGTCACGGCGTTGGTACGCGCGCGCACCTGTTCGACGCTCACGCCCCGCGCGGCACTCGTCAGGACACGCTCGGCACCCCGATCAAGGGAGAAGACATAGCGGACGCCCTCCGTGCGCACGGACTCCACCAGCTCGGCCTGCTGCGTGGTCGCCGTGATGACGATGCGCACGTCTGCGTCGGCCAGGATGTGCGCGATCTGCTGGGCCGAGTCCGTCTCGTAGATCGGCACGGTGATCGCACCGCAGGACAAGGTAGCCACGTCAATGAGGGCCCACTCGTAGGAGGTGGGAGCCAAAATCGCGAGGTGGTCGCCCGGCTCGAGGCCGATGCCGATGAGGCCACGCGCGATGGAATCCACTTCCGCCAGGAAGCTCTCCATCGTCACCTTGCGCCAGGCACCCACGTTCGAGCGACGCTCGATCGCAAACTGGCCGGGGTGGCGCTCCACGCGCTGGTGCAGCATCTTCGGGAGGTTCATATCCTCGGTGGCTTCTCGCGTCGCAATCGACTCCCATGAGCCATCGGCGAGCCTACGTACCGTCATTGCGGTCCTTTCGTGGGGTGAATGTATGCCGCTTGTGTGGGGGATCAGTTCTTTGTGAAGCGAGCGAAGAAGCCACGCTTCTTCGCAGGCTGCGCGGAGACTGGGCCGCCGTAGAGGGCGTCGACCTCGTAGGCGTAGTCGGCCAGCACCTTGCGGCGGCGCAGCTTCATCGACGGTGTGACGTAGCCGTTTTCAACGGTGAAGGTAGCGTCGATGATGCGGAACTTGCGGATCGATTCGGCGCGGGAGACGGCCTTGTTGGCGCGCTCAACGGCCTTCTCTAGGGACTCGCGGACCGCCGGCAGCTCAGCGGCCTCGGTGGGCGAGCACTGCGGCAGGCCGTGCTTGGCCAGCCAGTCGGGCAGCATGTCGGCGTCGAGGGTGAAGAGGGCGCCGACGTAGGGGCGCTGGTCGCCCACCACGATGACGTTGGCGATGAGGGGATGAGTGGCCAGAGAATCCTCGAGGACCTCGGGGGAGACGTTCTTGCCGCCCGCCGTCACGATGAGTTCCTTCTTGCGGCCCGTGATGGTCAGCTGGCCCTTGCGGTCGATCGAACCCAGGTCACCCGTGTGGAACCACTTGCCGTCGGGCATAACCTCGGCGGTCTGCTCGGGCAGGTGGTAGTAGCCGGGCATGACGGACTGGCCACGCACCAGGATTTCGCCGTCCTTGGCGATCTTGATGAAGTTACCGGGCAGGGGCAGGCCAACGCCGCCGACGGGGTTCTTGCCGATGTGCTGGACGGCGATCGGGCCGGTCGTCTCACTCAGGCCGTAGCCCTGGATCAGCGTGATGCCCATGCCCGCGTAGAAGTGGGCGAGATCGGTGGCCAGAGGGGCGCCGCCGGAGACGATGTAGCGCAGGTTAGGGCCGAGGATCGAGCGGATCTTCTTCAAGACGAGCGCGTCGGCGATGCCGTGGCGGATTTTCTTGAAGGGACCTGGGCCAAACGTCTTCTCCGAAGCGAGAGAATAGGCGCGGGCCTGCTTGGCGCTCCACGCGAACATGCGCCCCTTGATGCCGCCACCCGCCTTGGAGGAGGCCGCGTTGTAGACCTTCTCCAGGACGCGCGGCACGACGAGGAGCACGGAGGGCTTGAAAGCCTTGATATCTGGCAGCAGGTTCTTGATGTTGGGGGAGAAACCGAGCACGCCTTGACCGGAGAGGATGACGTGCATGACAAGGCGCGCGAGCACGTGCGCGACGGGCAGGAAGAGCAGGAGCCGGGTCTCGGGAGAGTCGATGACATCGCCGAGCACCTGGCGCGCACCTTCACTGGTCGCAATGAAGTTCGCGTGGGTGAGAGCCACGCCCTTGGGGTTCCCGGTCGTGCCGGACGTGTAGATAATGGTCGCGATGTCGGAGGAGGACACGGCGGCACGGCGCTTCTCGACGTCCTTGATGGTCACGTCGGTTGCGGCGCGCGCGATCTTACGAATGGCTCCCTGGTCGAAGGAGTCGACGGCGAGGGTGAACGAGGGGCGGACCGAGCGCACGAGCTCGGCTTGCTGGGTGGTGGCCGTGAAGACGCGGGTCACGTGGGCGTCGGTGAGGATGTGCTCGATCTGGGACGCGGAGTCGGACTCATAGATCGGCACGGTGATCGCGCCGATCGACAGGAGGGCGAGATCGAGGAGGAGCCATTCGTACGAGGTCGGGGCCAGGATTGCGACCGCGTGACCTGACTTGACGCCGAGGCCAATGAGGCCGCAGGCGGTGTATTCGACCTGGCGCTGGAGCTCGCCTGCAGTGAGGGAACGCGTGGCACCGACGGAGGAGCGCTGCTCAACAACGACCTGATTCGGGAACTTGATGGCCCGATTGGCCAGCATGTCGGGGATGATGTCGTGTTCTCCGACCTTGTAGGCCGGTTTAATCGTGTAGGAGCCGTCGCGCATGCGCTTCATCGTGTCCTCCGGATGTCGGTTCAAAGACTGAACAATAGGTCTAGAGGTGAGTCTATCGGGTAACGAGCGGCCCCTGCGCCAAAAATGGGGCAGGGGCCGCTCAAGTGACGATTAGATCACAGGTCGTAGTACATCTGGTACTCGTAGGGGTGCACGTAGGCGCGCATCGGGGCGACCTCGTTGTTCTCCTTGTAGTCCAGCCAGGTGTCGATGAGATCCTGGGTGAAGACGTCGCCCTCGGTGAGGAACTCGTGGTCCTCGCGCAGTGCGTCGAGAGCGGCCTCGAGAGAGCTCGGAAGCTTCGCGATGTCCTGGTACTCGGCCGGGGGCAGCTCGTACAGGTCCTTGTCGATGGGAGCTGCCGGCTCGATGCGACGCTTGATGCCGTCGATGCCAGCCATGAGGCACGCGGAGAACGCCAGGTAGGGGTTTGCGCTCGGGTCCGGCACGCGGTACTCCACGCGCTTGGCCTTGGGTGACGTGCCCGTGACGGGGATGCGGATGCACGCGGAGCGGTTGCGCGCCGAGTACACGAGGTTGATCGGAGCCTCAAAACCGGGAACCAGGCGGCGGAAAGAGTTCACCGACGGATTCGTGAAGGCGAGGAGCGCGGGAGCGTGCTCCAGTAGGCCGCCGATGAACCAGCGGGCAGTGTCGGACAGGGATCCGTAGCCGCGCTCGTCGTAGAAGAGGGGCTCGCCGTTCTTCCACAGGGACATGTGGGTGTGCATACCCGAGCCGTTGTCGCCGAACAGGGGCTTGGGCATGAAGGTCGCGGAATGGCCAAACTCGAGGGCCGCGTTCTTAATGACGTACTTGAACTTCATCATGTCGTCGGCCGCGGTCTGCAGCGTCGCGAAGCGGTAGTTGATCTCCTGCTGACCGCCTGAGCCGACCTCGTGGTGGGCGCGCTCGATCGTCAGGCCGACCTCTTCGAGGAGGCGGCTCATCTCGTCGCGCACATCCGCGTACTTGTCGGCGGGGGAGACAGGGAAGTAACCGCCCTTGACGGCCACCTTATAGCCCATGTTGCCGCCCTCTTCGACGCGACCGGTGTTCCAGTACGCCTCGGGGGAGTCGACGGAGAAGAACGTGTTGTGCGGGGTGACCTGGTAGCGCACGTCGTCGAAGAGGTAGAACTCGGCCTCGGCACCGATGAAGCACTCGTCCGCGATGCCGGTCGAGCGCAGGTAGGCCTCGGCCTTGGCGGCCACCTGGCGCGGGTCGCGCGAGAAAGGCTCGTCGGTGAAGGGGTCGACGATCGAGAAGTTGACGACCAGGGTCTTGCGATCGCGGAACGGATCGACGAAGGCGGAGGAGATGTCCGGGATGAGCTTCATGTCGGACTCGTGGATGGCGGTGAATCCGCGCACCGAGGAGCCGTCGAACATGAGTCCGTCCGACAAAGCGGCGTCCAAGAATTCGCTCACGGGGATCGTGAAGTGCTGCTGAACCCCGGGGACGTCGCAGAAGCGCACGTCGACGAGTTCAATGTTCTGCTCGGAGATAAAGTCTGCGACCTCTTGGGTGGAGGTGAACATGAACGTCCTTCTTTGTGGGAGAGATGTACTCAACGGTCAAGAATCGGTCAATTCGTAACCAAGCTCAGTATATGCCTACGGGTGGCGCGCGCGTGCATAAGTTTCATCATTCAAAGGTTTCATGACATAGAGCACGCCCAACGTGGGTGCCGGGCACTCTCAGCCCCGGCCTCGTACCCTGGGATCGTGGCAGATCCTTCGACGTACAGGCCCCGCACGGGGGACATTCCGACCTCGCCGGGCGTCTACCGATTCTCAGATCCGCAGGGCCGCGTCATCTACGTCGGCAAGGCCAAAAACCTGCGCAATCGCCTCACCAACTACTTCCAGGACCTGGCGAATCTGCACCCGCGCACCCAGCAAATGGTGACGACCGCGAGCGCCGTTCAGTGGACCGTCGTGCGTTCCGAGGTGGAGGCCCTGACGCTGGAGTTCACGTGGATCAAGGAATTCAATCCGCGCTTCAACGTCATGTTTAAGGACGACAAGTCCTACCCGTACCTGGCGGTGTCGATGGGGGAGCGTTTCCCCCGCGTGCAGGTGACCCGCGAGCGTAAGCGGGCGGGCTCGCGGTATTTCGGTCCGTACACGCAAGTGTGGGCGATTCGCGAGACGATCGATCAGCTCCTGCGCGTCTTCCCGATGCGCTCGTGTTCGGCGGGTGTGTTTCAGCGCGCGAAGGCGCAGGGACGGCCCTGCCTGCTCGGCTATATCGACAAGTGCGCGGCCCCGTGCGTGGGTCGCGTGTCGATGGAGGAACATCGCGCGCTTGCCGAGGGACTGTGTCAGTTCATGGAGGGGCGCACCGGGCCCGTGATTCGCGACCTGGAGGCGCAGATGCGCCAGGCCTCGGCGGAGCTGAATTTCGAGCGTGCGGCGAAGCTGCGTGACGACGTCCTGGCGTTGCGCACGGTGCTGGAGCGTAACGCTGTGGTGCTCGATGACGGGGCGGACGCGGATGCATTCGCGCTCGTCAGCGACGACCTCGACGCTGCCGTTCATGTTTTTCATGTGCGCGGCGGGCGCATTCGAGGAACGCGCGGCTGGGTCATCGAGCGCGTCGACGGCGCAGACGACGCTGCCCTCATGTCGCGCCTCCTCGAGCAGGTGTATTCGTCTGCGTCACCGGACGAGGCCGGGGCTGGGAAAGGCATGAAGGTGGCGGCCGTGAGCGTGGACGACGTTGCGCACACTCCCACCTCGGCGATTCCACGCGAAGTGCTGGTCTCTGTCGCGCCCGAGGATCAGGAGACGATTGCGAGCTGGCTGGGGCAGACGCGCGGTGCGTCCGTGTCTGTGCACGTGCCCAAGCGCGGTCCGAAGGCTCAACTCATGGAGACAGTCACGGAGAACGCCCGGCAAGCCCTCGCCCTGCATCGCACGAAGCGTGCGGGTGACATTACGGCGCGCTCGAAGGCGCTGGAGCAGCTCGCGGAGAACCTTGACCTGCCCAGCGCGCCCCTGCGCATCGAATGCTACGACGTCTCGCACACGGGCGGAGAAAACCAGGTCGCCTCGATGGTCGTCTTCGAGGATGGTATGCCACGTAAGGACGCCTATCGCACCTACAACATCCGCGGCGAGGACGGCAACGGAACCCCCGACGATACGAGCGCGATGAACGAGGTCCTCACCCGCCGCTTCTCTCGCCTCCTCGCTGAGGAAGCCGGTGTTGATGGGGAAGATGAGGGTGGCGTCGCCTACGCCTCTGGCCTGATCGATGCGACGACGGGACGCCCCAAACGCTTCTCCTACCGACCTGACTTGGTCGTTGTGGACGGCGGCCTGCCTCAGGTTAACGCCGCGCGAGCCGCCCTGGACGCGGTGGGCGCGGACGTGCCCGTCGTCGGCCTGGCCAAGCGCCTGGAAGAGGTATGGATCCCAGGCGATGAGTTCCCGCTCATTCTGCCGCGCACCTCGGAGGCTCTCTACCTCCTGCAGTACCTGCGCGACGAGTCACACCGCTTCGCGATCACGAAGCATCGCAAGCGCCGCTCCAAGGCCCAGCGTCGCTCGGTCCTCGATTCCATCCCAGGGCTTGGACCCGCGCGCCAAGCCGCGCTGCTCAAGCATTTCGGTTCTGTCAAGCGGATCCGGGAGGCTTCCGTCGAGCAGATTACCGAGGTCAAGGGCGTGGGACCTGCCCTCGCGGCCACGATCCGCGATAGGCTAGTCGCATCGTCGAGGGAGGACACACCATGACACTGATGCTTCCCGTGCCGCTGCCGGCGCGCGTGCTGCTGCTGGGTTCTGGCGAACTCGGCAAGGAGGTGACGATCGCCCTGCAACGCTACGGGTGCACCGTCATTGCGTGCGACTCCTACGGCAATGCCCCCGCGATGCAGGTCGCGGACCAGTCACGCGTCTTCGACATGAGTGATCCGGCTGCCCTGAGCGCCGTTCTAGACGAGAGTGACGTCGACCTCATTGTTCCCGAGGTAGAGGCCATTGCCACTGACTGCTTGAGCGCCTCGGAGGAACGCGGTGTGCGCGTCGTCCCCAACGCCTTTGCCGTCCAGGCCACGATGGACCGCCAACGCATCCGCACCCTCGCCGCGTCCCTGCCCGGCGTGCGCACCTCGGCTTTCCGCTTCGCGCACAGCGCAGCTGAGCTGGCCGCCGCACTCGACGAGATCGGCTACCCAGCTTTCGTCAAGCCAACGATGTCCTCCTCCGGGCATGGCCAGTCCCGCGTCACCGGCCCCGAGCAGGCCACATCCGCATGGACTCACGCCGAGCAGGACGCGCGTGCGACCACGGGTGTCGTCATCGTCGAGGAAGGCATCGACTTCGACTACGAGATCACCCTGCTGACCGTGCGCTCCTGGGACGCTGCCTCGGGCACGGTCACGACGAGCTTCTGTGCGCCTATCGGGCACCGCCAGGAAGGTGGCGACTACGTCGAATCCTGGCAGCCCATGGCTATGAGCGGGTCCGCCCTGGAACGCGCCCGCACGATGGCCAAGGCCGTCACCGATGCGCTCGCGCAGGCCGGCAACGGCCCCTGCCTGGGACTCTTCGGCGTCGAATTCTTCGTGCGTGGCGACGACGTGTGGTTCTCCGAACTCTCTCCGCGTCCCCACGACACGGGCATGGTCACCATGGCGACGCAGGCACAGTCCGAATTTGAATTGCACGCGCGCGCGATCCTCGGCCTGCCCACCTCCACCGCACTGGCCTCTCCGGGTGCTTCCGCTGTCATCAAGTCCACCCGCGCGATTGACACCCCTGCCTACCGCGGCGTCGCCACAGCCTTGGCGACCGCCGACATCGTTCGTATCTTCGGCAAGCCGATCAGCCGTTCTGGCCGCCGCGTTGGCGTCGTCGCAGCCACCGCCACGACGCCCAAGGAATCGCGTGTCATCGCCCGCCGCGCAGCGGCGGCCATCACCATTGACGACGCACAGAACCCCAGCTAATCAGACATCCCCACGCACTCACCGCACTCCCAAGGAGGACATCATGACCGACCACGCACCAGGCAGCGCGCCCCGACTGACCGACGCCACGGCCTCGTCCACGAGGGAGGAGAACCCGCGCACCTTCCCCGAGGGCATCCCCGTGCGCGACGCCGCCCGTACGCGCTTCGAACCCCGCGCATCCAACGAAGTCCTCATCATCACCGGCTACTCGGGCGCCGGACGAACCGGTGCCGCCCGTGCCCTGGAAGACCTCGACTGGTACGTCGTCGACAACCTGCCCCCGACGATGCTTCCCGCGCTGGTCGGCATGATGTCGAACGACCCCGCAGCCGGCGTGCACCGCCTGGCCGTCGGTGTCGACGTGCGCTCGCGTACCTTCTTCCGCACCCTGGACGCCACTCTCGAACAGCTCAAGGGCGCGGGCATCGCCTACCGCGTCATCTTCCTCGAGGCCAGTCCCGAAACCCTCGTGCGCCGCTACGAATCCAATCGACGCCCCCATCCCCTCCAGGGTGCCGGCACCCTCATGGATGGCATCAAGGCCGAAATGCGCCTCCTCGCGCCCCTGCGCCGCGCAGCCGACGAGGTCATCGACACCTCCGACATGAGCGTCCACGATCTCACGCGACGCATCCGCGACATCGTGGCGGGGGAGCAACGCCCCCTCCAAGTCACCGTCGAATCCTTCGGATTCAAGCACGGCCTGCCCCTCGACGCCGATCACGTCGTCGACGTGCGCTTCCTGAAGAACCCCTACTGGGTTGATGAACTGCGTCATCTCACCGGAAAAGACCAGGCCGTAGCCGACTACGTCCTCTCCCAGCCCGGCGCACGCGATTTCGCTCTGGGCTATGCGGATCTTTTGGCCCCCATGCTCGCTGGCTATCTGGCAGAATTGAAGCCATTCGTCACGATTGCCATCGGATGCACGGGCGGAAAGCACCGCTCCGTTGCCTGCTCCGAGGCCATCGCCAAGCGCCTGCGCGAGCACGGACATTCGGTGCGCGTCATGCACCGCGACATTGGGAGAGAGTAATGCCCTATCTTGATGCAGCTGGCTGGGTTCAACGAGGAGAATCCGGCCAGTCCATCGTCGCCCTCGGTGGCGGACACGGCCTGTCCGCCACCCTGAGGGCCCTCCGACATATCACCCGCGCCCTGACGGCTGTCGTTACCGTCGCCGACGACGGCGGCAGTTCCGGTCGCCTCCGCCAGGAAATGACGATCCTGCCCCCGGGCGACCTGCGCATGGCCCTGGCCTCCCTCTGTGAAGAATCCGAATGGGGACTCACCTGGCGCGACGTCATGCAGCTGCGCCTGGACACGACCGGTCCCCTCAATGGACACGCGCTCGGTAATCTGATCATCTCTGGACTCTGGCAGCTCCTCGACGACCCGGTTGAAGGACTCGACTGGGTGGGGCGTCTGCTCGGCGCGCAAGGTCGTGTCCTGCCCATGGCGACCACCCCCATCGACATTGAAGCCGACATGAATGACGACGGACGCTGCTACGTCGTTTCCGGCCAGTGCAAGGTTGCCATCGCGCCGGGTACCGTTGAGCATGTGCGTATCACCCCCGAGGCTCCCGAGGTTCCCGCCGCCGTCATCGACGCCATCTCCGAGGCCGACTGGGTCGTCTTGGGTCCCGGCTCCTGGTACACCTCCGTCATCCCGCATCTGCTTGTCCCCGAGATTAACCGAGCTCTGGCCACGACCGACGCGCACCGCGCGCTCGTGCTCAATCTCGCCCGCCAGCGCGGCGAAACCGACACCATGTCCACAGCAGACCACGTGCGTGTTCTGCGCGAATACGCGCCCGCCCTCAAACTCGACGTCATCGTCGCCGACCCCACCGCCTGTGATGACATTGACGACCTGATCGTTGCCGCCGAGGAGTTGGGTGCCCGCGTGCTTCTGCGCCAGGTACGCACCGGTGACGGTGCCCCGCACCACGACCCCCTGCGCCTCGCCGCAGCGCTGCGTGATGCGTTCGACGGCTTCCTCGGTGAGGTCGGCCAAGCCGAAACGTGGTTACCTTAGAAGCTGTTGCCCGCTGACAAACGACATCACATCGCTGGGAGAATCAGTGTCCCTGACATCAGACATGAAGGACGAGCTCGCGCGCGCCATCATCACAACCCCTTCCGAGGTAGCCGCCGAAGTGAGCGCGACGCTGCGTTTCGCCGGGGGACTCCACCTCGTGGGTGGGCGTATCCTCGTCGAGGCTGAGCTCGACTCACCCGTGGCCGCCCGTCGCCTTCGGGGCTACCTGCAGGCCCTCTATAACGCTGAGTCCTCCGTCGTCGTTGTTTCCGGTTCCTCCCTGCGCCGGGGCAAGCGCTACGTCGTGCGCGTCGTCCACAAGGCAGACGAGCTTGCACGCATGACCGGCCTGGTCGACTCCATGCGCCGACCCGTGCGCGGGCTTCCCCCCGTCCTCGTCGCGTCGGGCACAGCCGAAGCCTCAGCCATCTGGCGTGGTGCATTCCTTGCTCGCGGCTCCCTCATGGAACCCGGACGCTCCTCTTCCCTCGAAATCACGTGCCCGGGTCCAGAGGTTGCCCTTGCGATGGTCGGCTGCGCGCGCAAGCTCGGGGCAGCTGCTCGCTCGAAGGAAGTACGCGGTACCGATCGCGTGTCCGTCCGCGATTCGGACGCAATTGGCACCCTGATTTCCGCAATGGGGGCACCTCAGACATTTGAGGCCTGGCAGGAGCGCCGCGAACGTCGCGAGGCTCGAGGCAGTGCCAATCGATTGGCCAACTTCGACGACGCGAACCTGCGCCGCTCCGCCCGAGCTGCCGTCGCCGCCGGTGCTCGCGTCGAGCGCGCCTTCGAGATTCTTGGGGATGATGTGCCCGCTCACCTGCTCGAGGCGGGAACCCTACGCCTCCAGTACAAGCAGGCCTCCCTCGAGGAGCTTGGCAAGCACACGAATCCGCCGCTTACCAAGGATGCTGTCGCGGGGCGAATCCGCCGCCTCCTGGCCCTCGCCGACAAGGTCGCACACGAACGAGGTATTCCCGATACAGAATCCGCGCTCACCCTCGACATGCTCGAAGAAGACTAAAGATTTCGCCTCTGTTACGTTCGTCCCAGTTCAAACGAGAATTACCCCACGTGCGAATTTCTAAATTGGGGTGTGACAGAGTCCGCTTTCGGGTGTAAATTAGGAAGTGCTGGAACCGCAGAAACCTGCGGGCCGGGCTGGCAACCCGCACGCCCGGTTGCATCGAAAACCGTGCCCTGTGAGGGGCACGAGCAGGAGGAACCATAGTGACCACCCGCGTTGGCATCAACGGCTTCGGCCGCATCGGCCGTAACTTCTTCCGCGCCGCCCTCGAGCAGGGCGCGGACATCGAGATCGTCGCCGTGAACGACCTGACCGACAACAAGACCCTCGCTCACCTGCTGAAGTACGACTCGATCACGGGCCGCTTCCAGGGTGAGGTCTCCTACGACGACGAGGGTATCGTCGTTGACGGCAAGCACATCAAGGTGCTCGCTCAGCGTAACCCCGCCGACCTGCCTTGGGGCGAGCTCGGTGTTGAGGTTGTCGTTGAGTCCACCGGCTTCTTCACCGACGGTGAGAAGGCCAAGGCTCACATCGAGGCTGGTGCCAAGAAGGTCGTCATCTCCGCTCCCGCGAAGAACGTCGACGGCACCTTCGTCA
>ERZ1674245.363-NODE-363-length-15385-cov-11.879909_pt1 | contig 15385 bp, 12 predicted proteins | sample MGYA00581205_ERZ1674245 | MGnify/ENA primary metagenome ERZ1674245 (study PRJEB41354, sample SAMEA4873314) | human saliva metagenome | biome: human-associated habitat [ENVO:00009003]; feature: mouth environment [ENVO:08000002]; material: saliva material... | reverse complement strand
CGTTGTCGGCCTGCGGGGAGGCGTAGATCGGCGAGAGCCACAGGACGTCCACGCCGAGCCCCTTCACGTAGTCCAGCTTCTGTCGGATGCCTTCGAGGTCCCCGAACCCGTCGCCGTTGGAATCCTTGAAGGAGCGCGGATAGATCTGGTAGACGACCGCGCCCTTCCACCACTCGTCGGGGCTGAGGCCGTTGCCCGCGGGGTTCAGCGCATCGTCTCGGAAAAACATGGAACACCTGCCATACGTTGAGGTCGAGCCGATCAGTCACAGACTATCGTACCGCCCCACTCTCGCGCAGGCCGTGCAGCCACCAGCCGGGCAATTGCAACGACACGCCGACACAAGCGCCCTATGGTGTCCCCATAAATCTCGCACGTAATTCCCTCCCTTGAATCTTCAACATCTGCCACAAACGTTGCAATTCCAACAACGCAATTTCAATGCTTGAAAGGTTGACATGGAAATTACGTGCGACATTGCTGGGGAACCACGCCAGCAGGTCCAGCACGGTGCAGCATACGCCACCCGGTACGATCCCGCGCCGACATCTGCCGCCACGGCGTCCTGCGCGTTGAACACCACCTCGACAATCCGCCGTGGAGGGGTATGGGTTTTTCGGACCGTTTGTTTTGAGAGGGTTGTTCTGAGTAGTCCCGGCTGCTTGTGGCCGGGCAGAATGGATGACCATGAGGAAGTTCTCGAAGCACACGCCTGAGCAGATTGTCGTGAAGCTGGAGAAGGCCGAGGCGTTGCGAGGTGAGGGCATGAGTACGGCCCAGGCCTGCCGCGTGCTGGGTATCAGCGAGGCGACGTTGTGCCGGTGGCGCCAGCGTTATGGGTCGATGAATCGTAGTGAGGCCAAGGAACTGCGTGAGTTGCGCGAGCAAAACGCGCGCTTGAAACAGTTGCTAGGCCAAGCAGAGTTGGAGAAGGCAGCGTTGCGTGAGCTCGCGGAGGGAAACTTCTAGGCCTGGCGCGCCGAGGGGCTGCTTGCGCCCGCGCAAAGCCCACAAGCCCCGCACTGCGCCGCGCCTGCAGCGCCTGGTTCCAGCGCTACAATGAAGAACACCCCCACAGCGCGCTAGGCTGGCTCTCACCCAACCAATACGCACGCCAATGGGCACAACACCACTAATAACAACAAACAACCCTCAAAACACCCGGTCCACAAAACCAGACCAGGCCAAGAGACAGACCCAGCCAAATTGCCACACCAAGTCCAACAGCTAACTTGACACTCTTTCAGAATTCGAAATTTCACGCAGGCTTTGCGTCGTGTCAGCGCTGCCTGGCATACATTATCTCAAACTTTGGCAATTCAACAGACAACTTGACAGCTGGCCATGTTTCTGGCGATCAAAAGTGGTAGCGTCAGAGACGACAGTCACACTCGAGTGATGGGAGGCACCGATGCCAGCATCCGTCTACGTCAGCTTTGACGCCCCCGAGGGGGTGCCAGCGACACCAAGAAGGCTCCACGCAGCCCTGTCAGCGATTCTTGACCTCCCGCCAGGCATCAGCCCGGCGCGTGCCGCCCAGTTCCCAACACTCGCACACCGACCGGTTCACGGGTCGGGTGGGGTGAAGCCGTATTCGCTCGGGGAGCTATGCCACTCAGAGTCCACGTTCGGCGTGGAGGTGCGCTTCCTGGACGACCGGCTAGTGGACACGCTGGATGCATGGCTGTCGTGGGGTGGGGTGATGCGCCTCGGCGCTGGCACCGAGGATGACGCGATACTGATCGCCCGTGAGGGGCAGGTTATCGCGCAGGAGTCGTGGGAGGAGTTAGCGCAGCGCGATAAGGACACCGCGTGGGAGGTGCGCCTGGTGACACCGACAACATTCTCATCGAAGGGGAATCACGTGCCGAGTCTCTCCCCAGCGACGATTGCGACGAGCTTGCAGCAGCGCTGGTGGGCATGGAACAGGAGGCTCGCTCCCCCACGCATCGACCGGGACGCGATGGCGAGCGTGCTGGCGACCCAGGATTTCACGCGCGCGTCCATGGTGTCGCTGGCGATGCCGCGCAACGCGGGACAGGGCCGCTTGAGCTCGCGTCGGATCCCGGCCCACGAGGGCTACCTGCGCATCAGCGGCGTCGAGGGCGCCGAAGCGACCCGCATCTTCTCGCGCCTCATGGCGCTGTCCGCATACACGAACGTCGGCTCACACACGAGCTTCGGCATGGGCGTCATAGACGCTGTGGCCGCATAAGTCCCACACAAGAAAGACGAACACAATGAATGCAATTTCCATAGGCGAGCAGGTAGTCGCCGGGCTCATCGTTCTATTTGCATCAATAGGAATTAACTGGGCACTAAATCGAAAGTGGACTAAAAGGAACATCATCAATCTGATAAGAGAGGACGAAAATGTCCAGAATTACCTTCGCAACCTCTCAGCAGGTCTGAGAGATAAGAAAATACTCGTCCTTCAGGAACCTGATGACAACAACCTTATTAATACACTCAAAGAGATACCACTTTTTCAAAGTCTGCAAATTACCGCGGGAAATCACCACAACATTGAGCGAATCTCATCACACGATCTAACTATCATATCTACCCGGGTCTTACAAGCGGCTTCAAATCGCAACAGAACATTCACAGAAATCATGGCAAAAAAGACTTCTGATAAGGCCTTAATTTTCTTTGCTCCCCATGGCGAGGAATCATTGGATCTAGAGAAAAATGAGTTCGAAGACATCAATGCACGAAGCCTCACTACTGTCACACGCGCATCGGGACGTCTAGCAAACGACGTTCTATCCCTCCTAACGTTCCTCGCTTAGCTTTACGGCAGTTCTCCCAGGTGATAGTAATGTCCAACGTTCTCGTCATGCTGCAGACGAACAGCAATCAGCCTTTCATCTTCTCGTCTCCTCGCCTGCGTGAGCAGATCGGCGCGTCCTTCGAGATCACTCTGCTGTCCCGCTGGGTGAAGGAGGAAGCTGAAAAGCTCCTCAAGCAAAAGCCTCTTCCAACCTCTTTCTGGGTCTCCGACTCATCCGGCAAAGTGATCGTCCGATTCACTGACGATGAAGGCGGCCCAAAGGACTTGGCGAAGCAACTGATCCGAGAGGTCACGCTCCGTGCGCTGACTGACGCCCCGGGCCTTGACGTCACGGGTGTCTTCATCGAGGCGACATCCAACACGGTAGATGCGGACGACCTGCAAGAGCTTGATCGTGTCTTTTTGGAGTACTCTCTGAACCGCCGTCCGGCAGCGGCACGCTTCCCGCAGTTCCCGTTCCTGGAACGCGGCTCAGAGTCCGCTCTTCCCGCATCTGCATCGCTAGGCGCTCTGGAGTTCTCTCAGGAGTCCCTGCAGGCGTATAACTTCGACGAGTCCTCCCCATTATCCCTCCCATCGCGCGTGAAGCGCGCGTTCGCATCGACGTCGCGAAAGCAGCAAGTCGACGACATGAAGGAGCGGCTCGCGAAGCAAGGAAAGGAGCTCAAACAAGAACCCCAGCTCTATCCAACCAAGCTTGCGGCTGCGTTCCAAGACGGCGAGGAGTTCGAGAATGCCAAGAACATGTTGTCGTCGGTCGGAGTCGTCCATATTGACGGTAACGGCGTTGGCGCGATCATGCGTGATCTAGGTTGCGCCCATCATGCGGTCCAGAAATTTGGAGTCAGCACGACATCTGATGAGGAAACCACTGAGGAAAGCAAAGGTCTGCAGTCGTTCATCATGGAGGTGAACCGCAGACTCGACGATGTCGTGAAGGACGCCATCGCACTTTCGTGGTACTACGTTCAGGAACTGACTCCAGATACAGTCGTTCCCATCGTGCCCGTTCTCGTGGGCGGCGACGATGTCACGGTCTACACAGACGGGCGCTACACGATCCCCTTCGCGGAAGCCTACATCCACCATTACGAGAGACTCACGAAGGACAACGATCTTTTGTCAGTTCTTGCCATTGTTGCTGGAGGGAAAAAGGCCGACGCATCAGAGCGGGACCACTTCGAAATCGACGACTACATCATTCAAAACCCCGGCCCGCTCACGGCCTCGGCGGGCGTGGCCATCGTGGGCCGCAACTTCCCCTTCCATATCGCCTACGACTTGGCGGAGGGCCTGGTCAAGCGCGGGAAGAAACTCGGCAAGAAGAAGGGGGAAGTCCCCTGTTCGACGATCGACTTCCACGTCCTGCGCGACGCGACGGTCCTCGACCCGGACGACACGCTGGACGAGTACAAGGGCCGCTCGCAGCGCCCCTTCCTGGTCGGATGCTACGCGCCGGATCGGATCGGGGACGCACCCACGACTTCATCCATGGAAACACCCACCGCAGAGTCGCAGCCGTTGTCCTCCTGGGCGCGCATCCTTCAGGCGGTCGCAGCCTTCGACGGCAAGAAACCGGACGACCCCACGCAGACCACCGGCGACCCGTTCCCGCGTGCCCGCGCGAACCGCATCGTCAAGCTCCTCGCCGACTATGTCAAGGTTCCCAAGGACGATAAGGCGCGATCCGAGTGCCTCGGCTACGTCCTGAAGGGCAACGAAGAAGCGTTCGCGACGCAGGAGCAGATCGACAACGACAAGCAAAAGCCGGACGACGAGAAGACAACGAAGCGCTGCAAGCACCCCATCTGCAGGATCCGCCTCGAGTGGACGGATGCGCAGGAGAACGCGCGGGGCACGAAGACGCTCGTGAAGGCGTTGGGCCCGCTGCCCTCGAAGACGCGCCTCGACGATCCCGACGAGCACACTGAGGACTGCATCGAGCAGGTGCGGTGGCTCCTGGACCTGATCGATCTGTCCGGGAACTTGCCCGACGGCTACCTCGCTTCACGGATTAGCGACGACGCCGACTGCGTCTGCTCCCAGGAAGCAGCAGACGATCCCACCGAAGGAGATGCAAAGTGACCACCGTTTCACATATCACTTCTCCTACCGCGAGCGGCCACGTGACCATCGTGTTCACGTCCGACTGGGGCGTATCCACGGGCGTCGGCCAGGCGGGTCGCACGCACTCAACAATCGAGCGTTGCGGTGACGACCCGGTCGTGCGCGGCACGGTCATCGCCGGTGTTCTGCGCGAGCAGGCCATGGTCGCGGCAGAAGCCTTCGATCGAGCGATGGGTTCTTCCGGCAAGCACTGGAAGGAATTCGCCCTGTGGCTCTTCGGCCAGGACCCCGACGGCAAGCGAGGCTCAACCCCCCACCCGCGTCACGTTCTCTTCACGGACGCCACCCCGGCCTCGTCGATTGACGTCCACGACACGGTATCCCTCTCTATCGACCCGACCACGGGGACGGCGCGCGACCAGTTCCTGCGTTTCACGGAGCGCGCAGCGGCTGGCGTCCTCACGGGCACGTTCACGCTCATCGACGAGGCCGGAGCTGAGACCTCCGATCAGGAGACGATCAAGGCAGCGCACTTCCTCCTGGCGGTCGCGGGCCTCATGGTCCGAGGCATCGGCTCGGACCGCAGCGGAGGCGACGGCGAGTGCACGGTCCTCGTGACCAGCCACGAGGTTGAGGCGCGAGCCGGGCAGTCCACGTCCAAGATCGTCGCCTTCGCTTCGTCATGCGCGCAGGAGCTGAGGACGAGCCTCAAGAAGCTGGCACAGTCTCTCGAGCCAGAAGTTGTCAGCGCGCTCCCAGCCCCGCAGCGCAGCACACAACACCAGGTCGGGACCATCGACGGTTCCGCAGCTCAGCACCGCGGCGGACACCACCTGATCCTCGACCTCACGCTCAACTCGCCCATCGTGTCCTACGAGGTCCCCTTCTCGAATGAAATCCGCTCCTTGGATTTCCTGCGCGGGACGGTCCTGCTCCCCTGGCTGCACCGGCTGGTGTCCTCGAAGAAGCAAGCAGAGAACGAAGCCGTCATTACCAACGCCGTGACCGGCGGCCACCTGGTCGTCTCCGATGCCTTGCCCGTCATCAGTGAAACAGAGGGACTCCCCGTTCCCCTCACACTCAAGACAGACAAGACGTCGCCCTCGGACTCGCCCATCACCCTGTACGGCGACTCCCCCAAGAATAAGGGGAAGATCCCCGTTCGCGGCGGGTACGTGTTCTTCGGCCCCAAGGGAAGCGACGACAAAGAGCCCGGCACGAAGACTCAGGGCTGGTACGGTAAGCCTCCCCTACGCAGGCGACAGACGACCGCCATCAACCATGAGACGGGCGCGGCCAGCAAGGGCCAACTGGTTCTCGTCTACGCACTGCCCGAAGGCCTGAAAATGCGCGCGCACGTCTGGGTGTCGGATGAGCTCTGGAACGCCGCCTCTGTCTCCAATCTTCTCAACGAGCCACGCGAGGCCCGGCTCGGGTCACGCAAGCTGACGGGCACCTTCGGGTCTGCGACGTGCACGCTCCGCGAAGAGACAGCCACCGAGCGGGAGGCACGCAGCCGCTTCGGTAACGCTGGAAGCGCGCAGCCTGTGGGCATTGCCTCCGCCTCCGCTGACGGGACGACACCCAGCGAGTCCGCCCCGGCCTCGTCCGACGATCAGAGAGTCTCGCTGTGGTTCACCTCCGATGTGATCGCGCGTTCCGCTAGACTCGGGGCCGGAGGGACCGTCGACGACCTCATTCGGGTGTTCAACCGCGAGGGCGTTGATCTCAAGTCGATAGAGGCCGCTTCAGTCCGGCATCGGCGCGTCGACTCGTGGTCGCCTGCGGACAACGGGCCGCGCGCAAGTCGGGTAGCGATCCAGGCGGGTTCCGTCGTTCAGGTGACAGTGAACGACGAGGTCCGCACCGCCCTCGTCAAGCTCGCCCCCTTTGGAGTGGGCGAGCTGACGGCGCAGGGCTACGGGCGCTTCGTCGTCGCTCATCCCCTTCTCAGCATCGAATCCATTGAGGTCACGAAAGCAAAGCTCAAGCACTTTGTGTGCAAGAAGGCGCCCGAAGGAGGCGAAGAGAAGTGACATTCACACGCTATGAGCTCACCATTTCCGTCACCCTGACGTCGGAGCTCCACATCGGCGGTGTGGACGAGGTCCTCGAACGCGACGGAGAGGGAACCGTCATCCGCTTCTGCCACAACGGCCTTAAAGAGCCGACGATCCCGGGAAGATCCATCAAGGGCGCGGTTCGCGCGGCGTGCGACATCGCCCGCCAAACGATGGAAGACGCCGGGCATCCCGCGACTCAGGACGGAGGAGTATTCTCGAAGGCCAGCTGGGTGTCCCTGTGGGGCGATGACACGGACTACACCGGCAAGTCACTCCTCGATCGCCGCCTGCGCAGTGACGACTCCCTGCCGATCAGGCAGAGCGCGCTCACCTTCCACGCGGTATCCTTCCCGGAATATAAGGACAGCGACTCCGGAGAATCCCCCTTACCGAGGCGTCACGGCGTCGGCATCGACCGGACGACAGGGGCTGCCTCGGACGGAGCGCTGTACGAGCACGAGTTCCTTCCCCGCGGCACAAAGTTCGACATTCGCATCACCGCCGAGGGGCGCGACGACGAAACGATGGGACGCGACCAGTCGGAGGGGATTCCGGGGCCTGCGTCATCCGAGTCCGTCAAAAAGCTCCTCGAGTTCATCGTTGACGTCCTGACTCAGCACAAGGTGAGCCTCGGTGGACGCACCGGCTCGGGGCAGGGATCCTTCACGGTCGGCAAACCAGATCTACGCACCCTTGCCGCGACCACTGGCAAAGAGACTGGAACGTCACTCACTGAAGCGCTTAACTCCCTCATCGGCGCAGAGGCCACGGGATCTCATACCGATCTCGAGCTGGGAGGCTGGACTCTTGAGGAGCCCGCGCGCATCACCATCGACTGGTGGTCTCCCACCGGTATTTTCGTGGCCGAAGACGAAAAGCTGACGAAGCGGCGCAAGGAAGAGGCTCAGAAAAAGAACCCCGAAGCCAACGGAGTAACAGAGCCCCTCCGCGATCCATCTGTCCCCTGGAATGAGGCCCAACTCCTCATACCCGGAACCTCGATTCGTGGTGCGCTGCGCTCACGGGCCTCGCGCATCGCACGAACGGTCCTCGCAGCGGAGGCGGAAAACAAATTGACTCCGTTTACGTCACATGATCTCCACGAACAGATCGCCGCGGAGCCGAACCTGGTCCGGTACATGTTCGGCAGCACGGAGTACCGGAGCGCAGTCACCGTCCATGACTGTCTCTCCACTGAGCGTGGGAAACGCATCGAGGTCACGCACAACGCGATTGATCGGTGGACGGGCGGCGTCATCGACGGCGGTCTCTTCACCGAGGCCGTCTACCTGGGCACTCACTGGGAGCCGATCACGATAGACATTGATCTGCGCCAGCTCCTGAACAACATCGAAGCCGAGAAGGGGCCGGAAGACGATGGCAAGACCGTCGGCGCCGACGAAACAGGGATTGGTTCGGAAGATAGCGAGCAGTCGAAGCCTACTCACGCGGACTACGCTCACGCCGCCTACGTGTTGCTCGGGCTAGTGCTCGCCGAGTTGTCGGCGGGCACGCTCCCCTTGGGTAGCCGATCGACACGAGGCCTGGGCCAGGTCATCGTTTCCTCGATCATGGTCTGTGGCTACGCCCGGGACGACGTCGTGATTCCGGCGAAGACGCTTTCCGGTGGCGAGGCATTGAAGCATCCGGGAACCGCAGCGAGCAGGACGACGCAGGACCGATACGACGCGCAGCGCGAGCTTGCAGGGGATGTCCTGCAACATTTGCGGGAGGACATTGAGGGTGCAAAGAACTGGTCGGAGTACCTAGAGAACAGCCCCGGAGCCGCACGCACACAATCTGAAGGGACGGGAGCCGCCGATGACTGACAAGAATCAGAAAGCGATACTGGTACACTCGCAGATCCTCTCGGAGTCCGGTGACACGCCATGCCTGGACGTCTTCCTCTGCTATGTGCACACTCATTTGGGTGAGGACGTTCAGGGCCTGGCGTTCGCGACCAACGGGACGTGGAGCGTGTTGGGGTTCGATAAGGGGTCCTCTGCCGAGAAGCCGAAGCTCTCTGTCACGCCGATCGGTGGGCGAGAATTCGATCCGACGAAGCTATTCGAGCTGCGCCTGTGGGTACCGGTGAAACTGCCTGACGAACCCGTAGAGGGCGACGTTCTGGCTCACGAGTACCGTTGGGTGAACGGCGTGGGTGCCGTTGAGCTAACGCTCACCTCCGGCAGACCGAAGACATCGTCTGAGGTCACGGAATCAGTATCTGTCAGCGGGTGGTTCCACAAGGTGAGCTATCTGCAGCACAAGTCTGCTGCGACTAGCAAAGAAGAGTCTGCCCCCGATACCAGCACTGGTCAGACAAAACAGAGCAAACAAGACACCGCCACTAACGACATGTCGGCACTTGAGTTCATCCAAGAAGAAGATAAGTACGGAAACACGGTCGTAGTCGACCAGCTATTCACGGGAAGGTGGAAGTAACATGAGCGCTGAACGCAAACAAAAAGAGTACGAAATACACACATTCCATTCGAGCGTAAATAGAATACCTCGTCTGCCCAACGAAGCGCGAACTTGCGATCCGACAAACAGCGATGAGATCTATCAACAGGGCGTTATGACAAGCCTCGATAGGCTTCACCCCGAAAGGCTCAGTGGCTACTTTGATCTCGAATTAACCGCGTACTCTCCGTTAATCCTCGGGGAACAGACGAAAGAAGAGGGGATTCATTACATTCAAGTTCAGAAAGTCGACGGAAAACCCTATATCGCTCCAACAATGATCAAAGGGCTTCTGAGCACATCCTACGAAAGAATTACATCGTCACACTTTCGGGTGTTCGACACAAAAACACACAACACACGACTGACTTACCGAACACAACCAAATCAAGCAATATCACTGGTCCCTGTACGATGCACACATGCACCGCATATCGACGATGCCGACGGAGAGTACACGTTCGAACGCCTTGACGGCGGCGGACACAACGACAACAAGCCCGCATTCATACCAATCCAAAATTCTCCAGCTTTGTCTGACACTAAGAAAATAGGCCGAGAAAAAATAAAAATCGGCAGATTTGAATACAATCAAGACAATGGCAAACAAATCACAGAACGATTCAAAAACCACGAGAGAGTTAAATTCGACGCCTATCAAATCAAAAAACGATGGATTGTAAGCAAAATCTCAAAATTGGATAACAGCTTCACCTTATCTCTCGGCACATACAAAAAGATGAATCCCGACGGCCAACAATCGAAGGAGCCACACACATTCTTCGGATACCTATATTTGACCACACCGCGCGAAATGCTACAAGAAAACAAAACAAATTTCGGGAAAAAGTGGGGAAGGAAGAAATGGTCTGAAAAAATTTTCATCGAGCCAGAGCAGGATTTGAGCGGGACATGCAACAATTCGACAAACAGAGTAGTGTGCTCCACATCAGCAGCAGAGGCTTACATAGCAACACTCCGGTCATACCGCGCCATACAAGACGAAACCGATGCTCGGAACAAACGCAATGGCGAGGAGCTGACGAAACACAATGTCTACTCGAGCAGGGAAGTTGATAGCGACAGGCTTACAGAAGGAACCCTCGCATATGCCTCAATGGATACAAGCGACACCATTTTGGAATTGATCCCAATTAGCGTTGGACGACATGCCTACTCACACGCACCGAACACCCTGGCAGAGGCAGATGGTGTCAATCCAGCTAGGACACTTACGGAGGCCTCAGCTGCCGACAGACTCTTCGGTTTCGTCGGTAACGACAACGAGAGCGGCACCTCGCTACGCGGGCGTGTTCAGATCGGCCACGTCTCAACATCGGATTGTTCCACCGCAGTACCGCCCGATGGACAAGCCTACGTAACACTTCCTCCACTACTTAGCCCCAAGCCCAGCAGCGGTCGTCGCTTTCTGGTTCCCAAGGAGAACTTCCCTGATTCACCTAGTAAAAACACACGCCGAGACCAACTCTACGATCCGGACTATTCTTCGCTGGGCGAAGCAACATACCCAACACATCGCTCCTGCATCGGACAGCCCCTTGATAAGATCATCGAAAAGTTCAGCACTAGTGGCGGCGACCTGAAGACAAACGAATCCCTTCAACTTCATGTACGATCATGGATCAAACAAGGAAACGTTCTCGCATGCAGGGTTCACTTTGAGAATCTATCCTCAAAGGAACTTGCTTTCCTAGTGTGGCCTCTCATCCCTGAGAATCTTTCACCAGACGGAAGAGACGTAGGATTTCACAAGGTCGGCATTGGAAAGCCCCTCGGCCTAGGGCTCGTCGAGGCAAGAATTGTTAAAAACCGCTTGTATCTTGAGAAGACACAAGACATCACATCGGGTTACGAGACGCTCACTGGCATTCTCGGGACTCACTACGAAAAGGTAGATGTTTCAACACTGCTCCAAAACAGCAAGATAGGAGATTTGTCGAAGCTTCCTTGGGTTCGCGCCTTCCAAAGAGCAGCTTACGGATTTGAAGACACTGACGTACCTGTCAGATACGTCAGTCTTGAAGAGAACAAAGCAAATACTGCAACTAATAAGGATGGGAGTCCGAAGTATTTTGACAAACAGAAATGGCTCGCGGGACGCTCCCCTCAGTCCCTTTGGATTGAAGATTCCGCGACAGTCCCAGAAGTCTTCTTAAGTGAAGTGAAGACAGAACGTAGCCACGAGAGCACCCAGAAAACAGGTGAAGAAGTCCATTCATCCGACAAATCCAGGGAGAATCAAGGAATACATAGAAAGAATGACCGTCGCACGGACAAAGACACTCAGCACAATGCATCTACTTCCATTGATATCCAGCGCGACAAGTCTGGTCCTCGCAGGCGCCGAAAGCGCCGACCACGCGACTAGGCCCTCACCACACTCCCCGGCACAACCCCACATCATCTAGCGCTATGGCCGCGCTGAGTATGTCGGCGTGGTCGGCGCAGGATGAGCAGATGGGGTAGATGTGGACGACGTCTTCGGAGTCGGAGATGAGGGCGGCAAGCCGAGAACGCACGCGCGCCAGCGTGGCGCTATCAAGGCGGAGTTGGAACACGGATTCTTGGATGCGGTAGCCCCAGGATTCCAGTGTTTTGGCGACGCGGAGGCGCCGTTTGTTATCGGCGATGATGTAGGCGACGATGTAGATCATCGCCAGGCGACCCCGCTCCACGGGTAGTCGGGTTCGACGATGGCGCGCGCCAGCATCTGCGCGGAGTGGGCGATGTGTCTGCGCCACGACCCCGAGTATCCGGGGAGGGCGCCGGTGACGGATCGCTGGCAGGCGGCCTCGTACGCGTCGACGAGGATTTTCTTGCCGTCGGCTCCCAGCCACACTCCCCCGGCTTCGGCCTCGACGACGCCGTGTTCGGGCCGGAGTTTGCGCGTGCGCAGGAGCGCCATGACGGTTTGGTCGACCAGGAGTGGGCGGAACTGTTCCATGAGGTCCAGCGCCAGGCTGGGCCGCTTGTCGGTGGGTGCGTGCGCTATGCCGAGGGACGGTTCGAGCCCGGCGGTGTGGAGCGCGCCGACGCATTCGGACAGAAGGATGGCGTACCCGTAGGACAGGGCGGCGTTGGGCAGGTCGCGGGGTGGGCGTCAGCTGCGCCCGTTGAAAGTGACGCCGGCGGGCACACACCCGGCGAGCGCGTCGAAGTAGGCGTTGGAGCACGCGCCTTCGATGCCCATGGCTTCGTCGAGGGTACACGCGCCCGCAAGGGAGCGCCGCCAAGCGTGCATGTGCGCGGTCATGTCGGCGACGTGCACGGCCTGGTCGCGTCGGGCGATGCGGGTGAGGACGTGGATTTGGCCGCGGATTTTCGCGCCGATGAGGCTGGCGGCCAGGCGGACGCGCCGCTCACGGTCGCCGGTGAGGGCGACTTGCGCGAGGAGTCGACTGGCGTGCGTTCCCCTGTTCGCGCCGATGAGGGTGCCTTGGTAGGAGCCTCGCCGCGACAGGCACACGACGTCGACGCCACTGCGCATCGCCCACGAGCGCGCGCCGGCGGACAGGTCGACGTTTCCGGACAGGACGATGCGCGTGACGCTGTTTTTCGGCACGGAGGCGGCGGGCAGCGAGCCGGGCGCGTCGACGAGGACGCGGCCCGCTTTGACATGGACGCGTGCACCATCGCGGCCGACGTAGAGGATGCGATCGGCTTTGCCGGTGGGTTCCTCACTGGACCGGGTGGCCCACAGGTCGATTCCGATGCTCGCGAGGGCTTTCTCCTCGTCAATGTACTGGGTTGTCACGTCGGTGAGGCGCGCGCCCGCGCCAATGGCAGCGGCCGCGACGGTGTCGATGGCGTCGGCCAGGCGCTGTTCGTTTGGCGCCGCGAGCATGAGGGCGGTTCCGACGCGCGAGTAGCGCAGGCCTCGCCCAGTGGCGTACCTGTCAAGATCGAGCAGAGCGGCGTCGGCGAGCACGCTCGCGATCGGATTGGGGTCCGAGGCTCGGGCGAGTTCGTCGATAATGGGCGCGTCGGTGTCGGGCACGTCCAGCGCCGAAAGGCCCGCACAGGTCATGAGGCCCGGGTCGGCGACGCGGATGGTGGCTCGCGCGAGGTGGTGGTTGCCGTGGTCGTAGTCGTCGACGACTCCCCTGCTGAATGCGTCGTGTCCTGCGCGCGTGTCGTCGTAGGTGCCGTGGGGGCGTTCCGCGGCGAGGCGGCGTTAGAGGGTTTCGCGCACCGATTCGGCCAGGAGCGCCCGGGTGATGGGATCGGCCGTCGTGAGAGTGTTCGTGTCAAGTGCGGCGATGCGTGGCGGCGCCCAGTCGTGGGTGGCGAGGACGCGGAGTTGTTCGCTCTGGTGGGGTCGGGGTGTGCTGTGAGGAGTCGGCGTCTGGCGCGAGTGAGGGCTTCGGGGCTGGTTGCTTCTCTCAGGGACGAGGCCGTGGCGGGTGTCGTCATCGTCTGTCCTTCCACTCAACAACCTTGCGGTTACTCTCCAAGTGTGAAGCGTTATGGAGGAGCGACACGCCGACGATGGCGCCGATTTCCGGGGCAGTGTCGGCCCCGCAGGCGTTCTGCGGCGATGCGAGCAGTCGCAACGAAAAGTCTGGTAATATGACCTCGTGCTTGTTGGCCGGAGGGGTGCTTTTTCGGCCACTGGCGATCCGGTACGACGTTTTCCCTGGCCATAGGGGGTGCGACACGCCGGGCAGTCAGAAAGCACCGAGCGCCAAAAGGTGCATTAAGACCTAATCTTATTACATCTGCTTGTCAAAGTACGCTTTCGGACAAGTCAGAAAGCACCGAGCGCCAAAAGGTGCATTAAGACACAAGGATTTAACTCAACTTGTCAACGAAAGCTAATATGTCAGAAAGCACCGAGCGCCAAAAGGTGCATTAAGACACAAAGATTTACCTCGTCAACAAAAGCTAATATGTCAGAAAGCACCGAGCGCCAAAAGGTGCATTAAGCGGCTCTTCAGAGTTGGGTGTGGGTGGAGGCATCTAGACCTCCTGCGATGAGGAGCATTCGGAGTTGGTAGCTGGTGGGGTTGCGGCAGCCTCTGGCGGTGCGTCTGCCCAGCTCGATAATGTCCGTTGATAGCTTCCGTGGAGCTGTTGCTGGCTCCGCCGGTATCGAAGTAGGCCAAGAATGCGTCCTTCCACTTGCGTAGGGTCCGGCCCAGGCGAGCGATTTCGGGGATGGGACAAGCTGGTAGGCGCTCGATGAAGTGTGCGGCCAGGCGTTGGCCTTGGGCGGGTGCGGCTTGATGGAAGACCTCGCACACTTGCCCGGTGAAGGTAGGCGACTTCGACACTGATATGCGCCTCATCTGCCACGAAGGCCTCACAGAGGCGTTCCTTTTGACGTGGAGTGAGCCTGTGGCGCGAGGCGCGCAAAAGAAGCCGGATTTGATAGAGGGGATCACCCTTGCGCCCGCAGTGACCGGTCGTGTCTTGCTGGACGCGGCGACGCACCTCACCTGGAGCGTCGCCAGCGAACTTGACGATATGGAAGACATCGAGGACGCTGGTGGCGTCTTGGAGTTGATCGTCGATGGCGTTCTTGCTGTCCCTGGAAGGGATCCACCGTCGCGATCTGGATACCGGAGCGAAACTGTTCGCCGCGCTCTTCTAGCCAGTTCTCATGCACGGTGCCAGACCTGCCTGGGACCAGGTCCACTCAAGCGGGCCGTGGGATGATCCTCCCCTCGAGTGGTCCACGATGCCAGTGAGCTCACGGGGACCCCGTCGGTGTCGGTCCTGGTGATGCCACACGCCTCTCATCAACCCCCAGCACCCGAACCCCCGCAAAAACGGGCAGGGTCATCAGATGCGGCTCGCAGACACGGCTTGATATGGGACCACACAGTATTCCACGTAGTTACCAGTTATCGAGCCAATCCTGCAATGGTGGCTCCTTCGAAGCGCAACTGTCGGATCACCCAGCGGATCGCCCGCACAATGAGCACCACAGAGTCTCACACTGAGGGGTTATCAACCGATATCTCTCGCCGCC
>ERZ1674245.359-NODE-359-length-15461-cov-15.241529_pt1 | contig 15461 bp, 15 predicted proteins | sample MGYA00581205_ERZ1674245 | MGnify/ENA primary metagenome ERZ1674245 (study PRJEB41354, sample SAMEA4873314) | human saliva metagenome | biome: human-associated habitat [ENVO:00009003]; feature: mouth environment [ENVO:08000002]; material: saliva material... | reverse complement strand
TTCGCACTCGACCTATCGCCTACCCTACTCTCCGGAAAACGAGTAACTTTACCCCTAAGAGAAGACATCATCTCCCAGTATAAACTCACACAAATACAGGATTTTTGACATGCGTAACTACCTATATCTCTTCCTATTACTTCTGCTTGGCACGAGCTCCATTGCAGCCCAAGAGCCCGTCACCACCATCAATGGACACACCTTCCACATGGGCGATAGCCTCACCATCGGCCTGCCGTATGAGCCGGGCGAAGGATACCAAACTATGGGTTGGAGTAAGGGGGATATGAAGATCCCTGCCTTCGCAAAAGGCAAGCTCCAGAAGCATATCATCCCCATGAAGAAGGATATGTTCGGGGATATCATCGTCGAACCAGATACCCTGTACTTCTTGAGTTTCCCACAGTTCCCAAAGGATAGCCTTATCGTTTATCTCCGTGAGGCTGTGCAGAAGGGGGAGGTCTTGACCGCTCCGACAGAGCACACACCCCTCTATCCAGAGGCTGTGGAGCTTCGTCCTCAGGACTATGTCCCTGCGCTTATCAAGGCAGGCTACACGACCTACACGGATGCTGCCATCAAGGCCTACGTTCAATCCTTGGGTGATACCGAGCTACTGAATTCGATCAAGGGTAGTGCCTTTGAGTATCAGAGACGGCGTGCCGCCCTTGTTGAGAAGCTGAAGGAAGCTGTGGAGATGTTTGATCTGAATCGCGTCTACTATCTACAGCGTAAGTTTTCTACCAACGTATATGACTTCACCCGCTCTGGGTATCCAGCCTACCTTTCAAATGGATTCATATTAAACCATGTGGGTATACCCGCCGAAGAATCAATCACCCTCTACCCTACCACAAAGAAGAGTGTCTACTTCGTTAGTGTCCCTGCAGATAGAGCTGAGACCTTCGAGAAGCGAGTAGGATCATTAGGGAGTTATATACACATCGCCTATGGGAAGACGTATATAAAATTTCTCCCTGCGCAGAACTATGTAGAAGATGGCAGCCGCTTATACAATGTACAAGTAGATTACCTCGGTCTAGACCTCTACGAATATCCCCACTGCGCCTACTATCACCTCGGCTCCGGTAAGGCGGAGTAAGTGGACGTTATCCCGTAAAAGCACATAGCCCCGAGACACTCAGATAGAGTGTCTCGGGGCTATGTGCTTTAGGTTATAGAGCAATACTTACTTCTTCATCAGACGGCCCTTCTCACCGAAGAGCGCAAAGTCCAGATAAGGATTGAGGCGGATGCAGTAGATGACGGCAAGCGATGGCAAGAGGGTCATCAGCGTGCCACCCACCAGGATGAACAGCTCCGTAGAAAGACGCAGTGTAGAGCTAATATTCGCCAAGAAGTCATTCATCCCTGGGAAGGCGGGGATGAAGAAATAATGCACAAAATAGATGGGGAGTGACCACTGTCCCAGCGTCACAAGCCAGCGCCCGATACGCCCGTCTCGCTCTGTCACTTCGTGCATCACATAGACCATCAGGACAAAGAACGATACCGCCATCAGTCGGTGCATATGCAGTAAGCCGCCGTACTCCAGATAAGACTTCCACTCAGCGTGTTTGCTCAGGTAGACCACACTACAGACAAAGAGGAGGAAGGCCACGGCAATGACGGACTTTGAGCGCAACTTCTCCAGCAGATCCAGTCGCCCCACAAGCCATCCACAGACCAAGAAAGGATAGAAGCACGCTGCCAAATCCTTGAGCATAAGCCAAGTTCTCACAGCTGGCACCGATGATGGGATGGTCAGAGTAGAGAGTGCATAGTACACCCCAAGCATACAGAGCACATGGAGCACAACCTCCAGCACACGGTTCTCGGCCTGTTTGAAGCATCGTAGTACAAAGCCGAGGAACGTATTCTGACACATGAAGATCAGCATCAGATTGAAGAGTGTGAAGGTAAACCAATAGTGATTACCCAAGAGCCCCGCATAGTTCACCGATCCCATCGTCCACAGGGCATAGAACGTGTACCAAAGGAAAGCTGGTAAGATCAGACGTATGAACTTATCGCTAAGAAATTTCGTGAGCGAAGAGAGACTATCGACTCTACGCTGCGCGAAGTACCCAGCCGTCATAATGAAGAGCGGCATATGTACCACGTAGATAAATGTATGCAGGAAGGTCTGCGTCGAGATCGTCCCTGGATCGGAGAAGGACCCTACATGCCCCAGGATCACCAGCAGTATGGCAAAGCCCTTGAGCGCATCAAGCGATAGTAATCGTTTCTTACCCATATATCCAATTAATGTGAAGTAGTTGTGGTACACAAAGGTACAATAAAGAGAGGTATATGCTCCAGCCGATGCCTCTGGTGAGCAGGGACTTATTCCACTGCATACATTTCGGCTAAGTAGAAACTGAACCGCAGAGAAAAAGGAACTAGTATGAGTCGATTTTCTCGCCTTGCAGAGGAGCCGACTTACCCGCTTTATATAAGTACGCTGGCGCTCGGTGTTACTTTCTTTGTACCTTTGCGTAAAATGGTAAAATAGAGATAGTGCATGAAGCTGTATTTTATTGGTATCGGTGGCATAGGTATGAGCGCTCTCGTGCGCTACTTCCTCAGCAAGGGAGATAGCGTAGCAGGGTATGACTTGACACCTTCGCCCCTCACACACGCCTTGAGCGAAGAGGGTGCTACCATCCACTACGAAGACGATCCCGAGCTAATCCCCGAGCCCTTCCGCACGAAGGATACCCTCGTCGTCTTCACTCCAGCCGTTCCCCACGACCACCGCGAGCTGGCTTTCTTCCGCGCACAGGGCAACCGTGTGATGAAGCGTGCTGAGCTCCTCGGCGAACTGACTCGCCGTGAGCGCGGACTCTGCGTCGCTGGTACCCACGGCAAGACGACGACCTCTACCCTACTGGCGCACCTCCTGCGCTCGAGCCACGTCGACTGCCACGCCTTCCTCGGCGGTATCTCGAATAATTACCAGACCAACTGCCTCATCTCCGACCACAGCGACTACGCCGTGATCGAGGCCGATGAGTTCGACCGCTCCTTCCACCATCTCTCACCATACATCGCGGTGATCACCTCCGCGGATCCCGATCACCTTGACATCTACCACACGCCCGAGGCCTATCGGGAGAGCTTCGAGCACTTCACCTCGCTCGTCAGCGCAGAGGGTGCTCTGGTGATGAAGAAGGGCATCCCCGTGACGCCCCGCCTCAAGGAAGGTACGCGTCTTTTCACCTATACCGCTGGAGCTGACGAAGCGGACTTCCGTGCCGATGGCATCGAGATCCGTGATGGGCACCTCTTCTTCGACTGGCACTATCCCGCTATCGAAGGGAACCCCGCAGGTACGCTCCACGTCGAGCTCGGTGTACCCCTCCTCATCAATGTGGAGAATGCCGTAGCAGCTATGGCCGTAGCTTACCTCTGTGAAGCTACCCTCAAGGAGCTGGCCGCAGGTGTAGCCTCCTTCCGTGGGGTCTATCGCCGCTTCGACCGCCTCATCGATGATCCCCGCTGCGTGCTTATCGACGACTACGCCCACCACCCCAATGAGCTTGATCCCAGCATCCGCTCGGTACGTGAGCTCTACCCCGACCGCAAGATCCTCGGCATCTTCCAGCCGCACCTCTATAGCCGTACGCAGGACTTCTATCGGGAGTTCGCCGCGAGCCTTGACCAGCTCGACGAAGTCATTCTCCTCGATATCTACCCCGCTCGTGAGCTCCCCATCCCAGGCGTCACTTCGCAGATGATCGCCGACGTGATGAAGCATAAGGATGTGCTTGTCCTACCCAAGGAAGGCCTGCTCCCCGAGCTCAAGAAGCGTCAGGAGCTCCCCGAAGTCATCCTGATGGTCGGCGCTGGAGATATTGACCGCCTGGTGCCCCAGGTAGCAGATGAGATCCGCCGCAGGCTATGAAGAATAGAGCCTTCGTACGCAACCTATTCCTGCTCCTCCTGTCAGTCGCACTGATAGGGGGTATCGCGTACCTACTCATCCGCTCCCCACGCGTCACCTCCACCGACCGCTGCGAAGCTGTCACCGTCGAGGTTAAGACCGAGGCGGGTGGCGAACCGCTCTTCCTCACCGGCGACCGCATCACCGATGAGCTCGCCCGCCGTGGTATCCAGCTACGTGGGAAGCGCCTTGACTCCATCGACCTCAGAAAGATCGAGCGCACGCTACTCAGTATGCCTATCTACAAGCGTGCTGAGGCCTTCATCGCCCCCTCATCCTCCTCCGTGCAGATCCGCCTGACGGAGAAGCATCCCCTCTACATCGTGCAGGAAGCCTCGGGTAAGAGCTACTATGTCACGCAGGGTAAGGGCACCATCACGGTGAACCCCACCTTCGCAGCTTACCTCCCCATCGTCAGCGGTGCTGTAGACCTCAAGATGGCTACGGGTCCCGTCTACGACCTCATGGCCGCCCTGCGCGAAGACCCTTACTTCACCGACTACTTCGGGCAGGTCTACGTCGACGAGACTGATGGTATCGTCCTCATCCCACGCATCGGCACGACACGCGTCATCATGGGCCGTGAGTCGAACTGGAGTGAGAAGCTCCGTAAGTGGCGCATCTTCGCTGAGAGCGTACTCCCCAAGCGCGGGATGAATGCCTTCAGCTACGTCAACCTCGACTACGGCACGCAGATCATCGCCTGCAGCCGCTATGCCCCCGAGGGCGAGACCTTTGACGAAGAAGGCGAAGTCGTCGCTGCTCCAGCACCAGTGTCTGCACCCGATCCCGCCCCCAAGCCTGCGCCAGCAGTCTCTGCGGCTCCCGCTCCGAAGAAGCCTGCCGCCACGGAGAAGCCCCGCGAGAAGGCTAAGGAAGCCCCTAAGGACAAGCCCAAGGATAAGCCTGCAAGCAAGCCGGGCGACAAGGCGAAGACCGATAAGAAAGAGCCGAAGAAGGACCCCAAGAAGGATCCTAAGAAGCCCGCTCCTCAGCAAGCCCCCACCCCCAAGAAACCCAATAAGCCCGCCACAGTAGAGAAGGGCAAACCTAACAAGCCACAGAAGAAATGAACGATCGTAGGGATAGCATATACGCCGTCATCAACATAGGCAGCACCTCCCTCTCTGGGATGCTCGCCACGAAGTCCCCACAGGGACGCGTCGTGCCCATCGCCGCCCACCGTGTACCCACGGCAGGCTGCGTGCGCCAAGGCTCTATACACAACATCGAGGAGGCTGCCAAGCGTATCTCTTCGCTACTCGATAAGCTCAGCACCGCCCTACCCGAGGAGGCTCAGATCTCCGGCGTGTATGTAGGGCTGGAGTGCCGCTCTATGCGCTCCGAGCGCTATGACTCCTTCATCGACCTCGGTGAAGAAGGTAGCGTCGTCACCCCCGAGCACCTACTCACCCTCAAGGACCAGGTCAGTGATGCCAGCTATCCCGGCATGACGATCCTCTCCATCACCGAGCCCCGCTACCGCTGCGATGGCAAGCGTGAGTCCAACCCCAGAGGTGTGCGTTGCCGCCGTCTAGAGGCCCAGTACCTGCTCATCGTAGCCCGTCAGAACATCATCATCAACGTCCGCGAGACCATCGAAGATCGCTTGGGTCTACGCCTCTTGGGCATCCTCCCCACGCCTATCGCTGAGGCTGCTGCCACGATGACGATCGAGGAGATGGCCCTCGGCTGTGCCTACGTCAACATCGGCGGTGGTACCACCTCCATCGCGATCTATCAAGAGCGCTTCCCCGTCGCACTCTACGTCCTGCCTCTGGGTGGGAACAATGTGACGCGCGACCTCACACAGCTCTCTGTACCCCTCCTCGAGGCTGACGCTGAGAAGCTGAAGATCGAGCGAGGCTCGATGAACCTCTCCGTATCTCGCACCCAAGAGATCGAGGCTAAGTCGGCTGATGGTAACACCACCAAGCGCTTCAGCCAGCTCGAGGTCAACCGCTACATCAGCGCACGTATCCTCGAGATCCTGAGCAACGTGGTGAGCATCATCCACGAAGCAGGCTGCAGTGAGAGCATCCCCAAGGGCTTCGTCTTCGCTGGTGGCGTGACGAAGACCGACCATTTCTTCGAGACACTGCGCAAGCTCTCTCCCGAGTACCGCGAAGTCTCCCTGCGCCGAGACATCTATGAAGACGTCTCTCAGAAAGACCTCCTCTCAGAGTATATCACCGAGATCGCTCTCGCAGCTCAGGCCAGCGAGCCTGGCGTAAGCTACGAGCTCCGCCCCCTTGAGTCCCTCCTGCAGGAGCAGCCCGAGGTGCGTAGCAGCGAGCCTACTGAGCTCGCAGAAGAGCCTAAGGAGAGCGAGGAAGAGTCCTACACCTACACGACCATCGGCGAAGCTCAGCGCGTCCCTCTCGACGATGATGAAGATGATTACTTCGACTACAGCGAAGAGGAGGAGGACGAAGATGAGGAGGACACCAAGCGCGAGACGAAGCGCGAGCGTAAGGAGAAGAAGTCGTGGAGCCTCAATTCCTTCATAAACAGCATCAACGGGCTCTTCGGCGCGAATGATGGTGGTGATGATTTTTAGCCCATACCTTTAGATAAGATAGATACAATGGAACGAGGTAACATTGAATTCGAATACTCTGAGAGTGAGATCAAGCAGCTCATCAAGGTCGTGGGCGTAGGAGGTGGTGGCGGTAATGCTGTCACGAAGATGTACACCAGCGGCTCTGTCCCTGGCGTGTCCTTCCTCCTATGTAATACCGATAAGCAGGCACTTGACCATAGCCCCGTAGAGGATAAGATCATGATCGGCCCTACGGTCACTAAGGGTCTCGGTGCTGGAGCTAAGCCTGAGCGCGCCAAAGATGCAGCCGAAGAGAGCAAGGATCAGATACGTGTCGCTCTCACCGAGGGAGAGACGCGTATGGTCTTCATCACGGCTGGTATGGGTGGTGGTACAGGTACGGGTGCAGCCCCCGTCATCGGCAAGATCGCCATGGAGGCGGGTCTGCTGACCATCGGTATCGTCACGATCCCCTTCCTCTTTGAGGGGACAGCGAAGATCCTCCAAGCCCTCGAAGGGGTCAAGCAGATGCGCGAGAGTGTAGACGCTCTCCTCGTCATCAATAACCAGCGCCTCATCGAGGTGTACAAGAACTTCACCGTATCCGAAGCCTTTGCCAAGGCCGACGATACGCTGAGTAATGCCGCTCGTGGTATCTCCGAGCTGGTGAATATCGCAGGGGAAGTGAACCTCGACTTTGCCGACGTCGATACCGTCCTGCGTGGTGGTGGTGTGGCCGTCATCAATACCGGCTATGCTGAAGGCGAAGATCGTATGACTCTAGCTATCCAAGAGGCGCTGAACTCCCCCCTCTTGAATAACAACAACATCAGCAAGGCCCGCCAGCTCCTCATCAACGTCTACTATGACGATAAAGCTCCGCTGACAGTCGACGAATTTAGTCAGATCCACGAGTTCACCAGCGAGTTCTCCGACGAGGTGAATACCATCCATGGTATCTCTCGCAAGGAAGGGCTTGGCACCAAGCTCGGTGTGACTATCCTTGCCTCGGGCTTTGGCTTCGACGAAGATATCTTCATCCCCAAGACCGTAAAGAAGCGCGATCCGCTCACTAAGATCAACGAAGATAAGGAGCGCGACGAGCAGCACCGTCTCATCGAGCGTATCTACGGGGAGCATGCTACCAAGCGCACGAAGGCCGAGCCTGTCGCCCTGAGCATCAATGAGCTTGATGACGAAGAGCTCATCATCATCCTCGAGGAGACACCTTCCTTCCGCCGCGATCACCGCATCTTCGAGAGCAAGCGCGTCGATAAGAGCAGCAATAGAGCGATCCGTATCAACAACTATGGTACGGCCAGCCAGAGCGCTCGTGAGCGTAGCACGCTGTCGGCCTTCGACCTGCATACGCCCCGCCCCGAGCCTTCGCAGTACACGACGAGCTCGACGACCTTCACCACCTCTACGCCATCACGTCCAGAGCCCGTAGAGGAGGCCACTCAGCCCGAAGAAGAGAAGACCGAGGAGACGCCTGAGAACGTCATCCGCTTCTCTGGATTCTAAACTCTATCCTATACTCCCCCACTCTACTGATGATTATAGCTGTTGACTTCGACGGCACGATCGTGCGTCACCGTTATCCCAAGATCGGCGAAGAGATCCCCTTCGCCACCCAGACCCTCGCGATGCTGATCCGTGATGGGCATCGTCTCATCCTCTGGACCGTCCGTGAGGGCGCTCTGCTGGACGAAGCCGTCGAGTGGTGCCGCCAGCGTGGCGTAGAGTTCTACGCCATCAATAGAGACTTCCCCGAGGAAGACGCTACGGGGTCGGGCTTCTCGCGCAAGCTCAAGGCCGATCTCTTCCTCGATGACCGCAGCTTCGGTGGGCTGCCCGACTGGGGTACGATCTACCACCGCATCCAGGCTGGTAAGGCTCTCGATGGCGAGTGGCACCGACTGGGTCTCTACGAAGAGGAGGAGGAGAAGCGTGGCTTCTTCTCACGTCTCTTCTCGCGTGACTAAGCCGCACAGCACCTACATCCTACACATTAGCCATAGATCTATCATGTGTCTACGCCCTCTCTTCACCCTTGCCGCTGCGCTCTTGCTCCTCACAGCGTGCAGTGGGGACTCCTCAGGCACTAAGACGAGCCAAGAGGACGCACCTCCCGTACAGACTACGGATACGACACTCGTCGGGAAGCGCCTACACCTGCGCTTCCCCGACAACTTCTCTACCGTCGAGTACCTATCGCACAAGCACCTCTTCTGGAGGAGTAAGGACTCCGTCCACGGTAGCAAGGAAGGCGAAGACAACTACAGCGCCATACGTATCGGTGCGAGTGTCTTCTTCATCAACTGGGTCGAGGCCGATGGCACGACCGTGAGCCAGGTCCTCGACCTCAGTGAGCGCACCTGTCAGGCATTCATCACCTCGAATGTCTACTCGCACAACCAGAGCTCGCGTAGTACCTCCGTCCTCTCTGGCACCATCGAGAAGATCGAGGATGCCAATCACTTACTCTTAAACTAACTCCCCACGGGGCCTTTGCTATCCAAGGCCTATGTCCAGCCCCTATCGCATCGACGAGCGAAGCATCACAGAGCACCTTCTGGAGCTTGCTCAGCGGGGCAATCAGCCCCTTACCCAGCGGCTACATCCCGATATAGCAGGCGTACTCGGTGTACGTCTGCCCGATCTACGTGCGCTCGCTCAGCGCATCGTGCGCAGTGGGAGCTGGCCCGCTTACCTCGAGGAAGCTGAGCGCGGAGAGCGCCCCAGAGAGGAGGACTTCATGGAGGCACGTACCCTGCAGGGCTTCGTCCTCGGTATGCTCCCCGTGAGTGACTTCTCCGACTACCTCACCCACCTCTCGCGCTGGGTGCGGGTCATCCACTCGTGGTCGGTCTGTGATTCCTTCTCCCTCCCACAATCGAAGAAGCTCCTCAGAGAGCACGGAGGAGAGCTCTGGGCGTTCTTCCTCCCCTACCTTCAGCACAGCGGGGAGTACGAGGTGCGCTTCGGCATCGTCGCCCTCATGCAGTACTTCATTGACGCTGAGCATATAGACGAGCTACTCCGCCACTACCTCGCCGTGAGCCACGAGGGCTACTACGTGCGTATGGCGCTGGCGTGGGCTGTCGCCGAGTGCTACACCTTCTACCCCACCGAGACCCACCTCTACCTCGCTGAGAAGCGCTTCGAGCCGTGGGTGCACAACAAGGCCATCCAAAAGATCTGCGAGTCGCGCCGCATCAATCCCGACACCAAGACCCTACTCAAGGCCCTGCGCGTAAAGGCCTCGAGATAGCTCCCTTCAGCGAAGGCGTGGAGATTCCTACGATTCTCTATCTTTGGAGTAGCAATACTCACTACCTAACTCCGACAAACCTATGAATAGTAAGCTCCTTATAGGGGGACTTGCTCTCTTCCTTCTTCTCCCCAACTTGGGCTGTGAGAAGAGCGCAAAGCAAGCCCTACCTACCTCCCAAAGAGAAGCAAAGAGAGGGCATCTATCCAGCTTGGAGAACTTCTCCGAAAGCGAGCTCAGCGCTTTCACCGCCACGTATGACCCCACCGACGCTAAGAGCAAAGAGAAGGCCATCAGCACGCTGGATAAAGCTGTGAAGCTATTCGTCTCCCCTAAGATCAATACGAAGCTGAGCGAATCTGCCCAATGCGTCATCGATTCGGACGACACCACTGGGCGTGTATGGGTCAGCTCCCTCTCTATCTATCGCCCACGTGAGATCCCCTTCTACGAGCAATTTATGCTCATCTGCAATGCCCACCCATCCCCGAACGGACAGGAAGGTATGTGGGACCTCTTCACCAGAGAAGGCGAGATCAGCATCCTGTACTAATAGCACATTCCCCCACCTTGTGCGGGACGCTTTCGGCTAATCCGAGGGCGTCCCGCACGGCTTTTTATACATCCCTTCACTACGGCGATGACGTGGCGAGCTATACAACCTTTTTCCCTTCCTAATAGGAGAACTAACGCCCTACCCGTAGTGCTATAAGTCCCCTTCTATACAGCATATCCTCTATCCAGGTACGTAGATTTATAGACTCTGCACGTAGATCCTATCATCCACCTACGTAGTCCTAAGATCCACGTACCGAGATAAAGCTTTAGCCGTAGTCCTAAGAGACTTTTCCACCACGCGTGCGGGAGTTTTCCTGCAGTGCTCGCAGAGACACCTTGTAGAAACTGAAAGGATATATCTATATTTGGTATCGAAACGTACTCACAAACCTAAAACACATTCAGGTATAAAGACTCTTATGAAAGCATCTAAGCTTCTTTGGGCGGTCGTCATGGCCCTCACCTTCGTACTCACGTCTTGTGATCCATTCTCTCAGAATGAGCCAACTCTCGAAGATCGAGGTTACAAATACTTTGATAGTACTGCCCAGCGCAAATCCTTCCGTGTCGTAACTGCCTCGGGAAAATCGTATAACCATAAAGTAGATTGGCACATCATCGGTATACTGGATCAAAATTCAGGTACCTACTTGACAAAGAAGGTGGATACCCTATCAAATGGTGATCTCAAGATATCTTACGATTGGATATCCTTTACCGTCAGAGAGAAGAAGTCTGTGATCGATGTCGAAGTCCAAAAGAATGAAACGGGACAGGATAGGTCAGTTTTCTTCGAAACAAAGAACGACTATAAGCGTACTACCTCCCCGAGTATGAAGGTCATTCAGCAAGCAAAATAAGCCTCCTATCTGAGTTTACTCAGAGTATCTCCCAATTCTGTGCGGGACGCTTTCGGCTAAGCCGAGGGCGTCCCGCACAATCGCTTAATGAGAGGAGCATTTGGGAGCTATCTTGCAGTGCTCGCAGAGACACCTTGTAGAAACTGAAAGGATATATCTATATTTGGTATCGAAACGTACTCACAAACCTAAAACACATTCAGGTATAAAGACTCTTATGAAAGCATCTAAGCTTCTTTGGGCTGTAGTCGTGGCCCTCACCTTCGTACTCACGTCTTGCGATTGGGTAGGTGATGAGCCCACTATCGAAGGCAAGCTGGATAAGTTCTTCGATAGTCAAGCCCAGCGAAAGTCCTTCCGTATATTGACGGGCTCGGGAAAGCCATACAATCACAAAGTAGATTGGCATATCATTGGCATCACAGACCCCTACTCAGATACCTACTTGACGAAAAAGGTGGACACCCTATCGAATGGTGATCTCAAGATATCTTACGACTGGGTATCCTTTACCGTGAGGGAGAATAAGTCCGTGATCGATGTCGAAGTCCAGAAGAATGAGACGGGCAAAGTGCGGGCGGTTTACCTCAACACAAACACTTCAGGTAGGCATATAACTCTTCCTGATATGAGGGTGACGCAGCGAGCAAAGTAATCTCCATCCTATCATACTCAAGATATTCCCCTACTCCGTGCGGGACGCTTTCGGCTAAGCCGAGGGCGTCCCGCACTGGCGTTTATCTGGAGCGTACGGTAGGGCTACTTAGGTACTCAGAAGAAGGCTACTTAGGTAGCTGGAGGACCTCCAGCTTATTGATGAGGTGCTGACTTCTATACGGACGAGAATCACCCGCCCGAAGTGCGGTCAGCTAGCGGGTCTTTCGGAGCCGATCCGTAGCGCACGTAAGTAGAGGAGAATGTGTAACTTTGTGGGCTGTGCGCGCCTCACGTCGGTGCGTCGCAGCTATCACATCGATACAATCCAAATAGATAATAGAATAAGCAACTGCTCTCATGGCACAGCAAGAAGACCTCTTTAAGAAGGTGATCGCCCACTGTAAGGAATACGGCTTCGTCTTCCCCTCCTCCGAAATCTACGACGGCCTCGGTGCTGTCTACGACTACGGACAGCTCGGTAGCGAACTGAAGAACAACATCAAGCGCTACTGGTGGGAGGCGATGACCCTCTTGGCTCCTAACGTCGTAGGGATCGACTCAGCGATCTTCATGCACCCTAAGATCTGGAAGGCCTCTGGCCACGTCGACGCCTTCAATGACCCCCTCATCGACAACAAGGACTCGAAGAAGCGCTACCGCGCTGACGTCCTCATCGAGGATCAGCTGGCGAAGATCGAGGAGAAGATCAATAAGGAGGTAGCCAAGGCTGCGAAGAAGTTCGGCGAGAGCTTCGACGAAGTACAGTTCCGCTCTACCAACGGCCGTGTACTCGAGTATCAGGCTAAGTGGGAAGAGCTGCACAACCGCTTCGCTGCTGCTATGAACGATACCAACCTCGAGGAGCTGCGTCAGATCATCCTCGACTACGAGATCGTCTGCCCGATCAGCGGCACGCGCAACTGGACGGAGGTACGTCAGTTCAACCTTATGTTCGCCACCGAGATGGGCTCCACGGCCGACGGTGCGATGAAGGTCTATCTGCGCCCCGAGACGGCTCAGGGGATCTTCGTGAACTTCCTCAATGTGCAGAAGACGGGCCGTATGAAGGTACCCTTCGGTATCGCACAGATCGGTAAGGCCTTCCGCAATGAGATCGTTGCCCGTCAGTTCATCTTCCGTATGCGCGAGTTCGAGCAGATGGAGATGCAGTTCTTCGTCCGCCCCGGTGAGGAGCTCAAGTGGTTCGACTTCTGGAAGGACCTGCGTCTTCGCTGGCACAAGGCCCTCGGCCTCGGCGACAAGAAGTACCGCTACCACGACCACGAGAAGCTGGCGCACTACGCCAACGCTGCTACCGACATCGAGTTTGAGATGCCCTTCGGCTTCAAGGAAGTAGAGGGTATCCACAGCCGTACGGACTTCGACCTGAAGCGTCACGAGGAGTTCAGTGGCAAGAAGATGCAGTACTTCGATCCCGAGCTGGGTGAGAGCTATGTGCCCTACGTCATCGAGACCTCTATCGGTGTCGACCGTATGTTCCTCAGCCTCGTCTGCGGCTCCTACGAAGAGGAAGCCCTCGAGGGTGGTGACAAGCGCACGGTACTGCGCCTACCCGCAGCTCTCGCTCCTGTCAAGCTCGCTATCCTGCCTCTGGTGCGTAAGGACGGCCTCGATGCCAAGGCACAGGAGATCTACGACGAGCTGAAGTTCGACTTCAACTGCCAGCTCGATGAGAAGGACTCTATCGGTAAGCGCTACCGCCGTCAGGACGCTATCGGTACACCCTACTGCGTCACCATCGACCACCAGACGATGGAGGATGGTACCGTCACCCTGCGTCACCGCGACACGATGCAGCAGGAGCGCGTCGCTATCAGCGAGCTCTCCCGCGTACTCTACGAGGCTACTTCGCTGAAGAGCCTGCTGCGCAAGATCTAACCCCCACCCAAGAGAGGTGCCCACCACTTCATCTAAGAGACAATGATGATAAGCAAGATCACCACAGGCCTCGCCCTGCTTACGCTCCTCAGCCTCACGAGCTGCAATAGCACTATCGACGTCGCCAAGGAGCGCCGTGCCACGAATGAGCGGGCCTTCCGCGCCTTCGCCGACAGCACGGACTTCCAGCGCGTCACCGTACCCGGTATCACGGGTAGTGGCTTCATCTATATGAAGGTCACCAAGGCAGGCGATGCGTCTGTCGGGGTGGACTATACCGATGCCGTCACGCTCTTCCGTGACGCCTACTCGACGAGCGACTGGATCAAGGATAACCTCAAGGCCATGCGTGTGCGCCAGACCCTTGACCTCAACTCCGTCCAGCAGGAGACCGTCGCCAGCCTCCCCGTAGGCCTGCAGATCGCTGTGCAGAACCTCCATCAGGGAGCCGAAGCCTCTATCGTAGTACCCTGGTACCTCAATACCAACAATATGCTGGAGCGTACCGAGAGCTATACCTCGCTATATTACCGCGTCCGCATCGGGAGCGTCATCAAGCCCTCCACGAAGTAAGGACCCTATACCCTATAGATGCATATACTCCTCAGCAATGACGACGGCTTCCGCGCCGCAGGTATCCAAGAGCTCGCTCAGGCGATGCTCGCCTTCGGTCAGGTGACTATCGTCGCTCCAGACGGGCCCCGCTCGGGCTTCTCTGGCGCTATCACGACGACCCAACCCCTCCGCCTCAAGCACCGCACCACCGAAGGCAACCTCGCTGTATATAGCTGCGAGGGTACGCCCGTGGACTGCGTCAAGCTCGCACTGAACACCCTCTTCGTAGACCAGCGCCCCGACCTCATCATCTCGGGCATCAACCACGGGAGCAACGAGGGCATCTGCGTGAGCTACTCCGGCACGCTCGGTGCTGCCCGCGAAGGCTGTATCTACGGCATCCCATCGCTGGCCGTGTCGCTCGATGACACCGCTTGGCACCCCGACTTCTCCGACAGCATCGACTACACCGTGCGTGTAGTGAAGATGATGCTTGAGAAACCCCTACCCTGGCAGACGATGCTCTCGCTGAACGTCCCCAAGACGAAGCCCAAGGGTCTGAAGGTATGCCCTATGACTGTAGGTCGCTTCGTCGAGGAGTTCGTCCACTCAGAGGATGGCAAGGGTAAGCGTATCCACTGGCTCACGGGTCGCCAAGATCCCGCCGAGGATACCAAGGAAGCCGACTGGCACTACCTCAAGGACGGCTGGGCGACGCTCACGCCTCTCCAGCTCGACTGCACGAACTATCAGTGGCTCGAGGAACTCGAAGCCCTGGCCGAACGATCAGCATAGCACTATGCGCTACTTCTTAGTCGCAGGCGAAGCCTCTGGCGACCTCCACGCCTCGGCGCTCATACGGGCGCTGCGGGCTGAGGATCCAGAGGCTTCGTTTGCTTTTATGGGTGGAGACAAGATGGAGGCCGCAGCAGGCGTCGCCCCCATCGTCCACTACCGTGAGGTCGCCTTCATGGGCATCGTCAGCGTCGTCAAGAACCTCGGGAAGCTCACCCGCATCGGCCGGCAGATACAGGCTGCCATGCGTGACTTCGCCCCCGATGTGGTCATCCCTGTGGACTACGCAGACTTCAACTTCCGCTTCATCCTCCCCTACGCCAAGAAGGAGCTACGCTGCCCCGTCATCTACTACATCCTCCCCAAGCTCTGGGC
>ERZ1674245.358-NODE-358-length-15476-cov-17.527787_pt1 | contig 15476 bp, 7 predicted proteins | sample MGYA00581205_ERZ1674245 | MGnify/ENA primary metagenome ERZ1674245 (study PRJEB41354, sample SAMEA4873314) | human saliva metagenome | biome: human-associated habitat [ENVO:00009003]; feature: mouth environment [ENVO:08000002]; material: saliva material... | reverse complement strand
CAGCTTCGCGCGGTTCCTCAACTTCCCGCGCGAATCATGGAGGGGTGGAAGCGACTTGTTCGCTTCCACCCCTTATGTGCTGACATGCACGCACCAAGCACGGTTTGTGAATGCCTCCCCCGCCACCTCCTAGTGATCCGACGCAAGGAATACTCATGGACCTGTCGACGCTGACTGCCCTCACCTGGATCGATCTCATCGTGGCCGCTGCACTCACGGGGCTCGCAAAGACCGCCGTTCCGGGACTGGCCTCGATCGCGGCCACCCTCTTCGCCCTGGTCCTGCCCGCGAAAGAATCGACGGGCGTCATGCTCGCTCTGCTCCTCATTGGTGATGCGATCGCCCTGTGGGCATATCGGCGTGACGCGAATACGGCGGTCTTGCGGCGCCTCATGCCCTCCGTCTTGGCCGGAATGGGACTCGGGCACTCTTGCTGGCGGTCAGCACGCAGGCGCAGGTGCACCGTGATTCGGCGTGATCCTCCTGTTCCTCATCGGAGTACTGGCCCCGTGGCGCTGGCGTGTGCATGGGCGGCGCCGCCTAGCGGCCCACATCGTCCTGCGCATCTTCGAGCCCCTCGTCATCGGGACAACCATCGTGGCGACGATGCCGCTGATGGTGTAAGCGTGGGAATCCGTTCGTTCCCTATGACGACACCCTCTAGTAGATTGAACCCCAATGCGTACCATTCGTCGACATCTAAGAGAGTCATGCCATGTCTGCCCGAATCAGTAATGACCTTCGGATCGCCTGCACCATCGGACTTGCCGCCTCGCTCGCTGGCGCGTGTTCGTCGATCAACGAGGAACGCGACCTCCCTGCGTGCGATGGCACGACCTACGTTCTCGAATCAGCGATCACGTATCAGCTCATTGAAGGGTTCAGCCCCCTGCGGCTCACGTGCATCGAGGCCAATGCAGCCGACGATGCACCTCACGCCACACTCGCCGTGAGCTGGCCTGATGGAGTCAAGGTTCGGAGGGCTTGTATCAGACCCTCACGGTCGGGAAGAGCACGACCCTTGACAACGTCGACACCTTCACTCTCATCGACGTCTTCCCGCCCTCCGGGAACACGCGCCGGTCGACACCGGTGGCTCGCTTCCAGCACGACCCCCGGCTCATCGACACTGCGCGCACCTACGCCGTCGACAACGGCCTCACCTTCCCCAGCGAGGAGCAAGACAGCAGTCCTGAGGGCTCTCGTCTACGCTCAGACAGTCGTAGCGACGACTCCCCATCAGACAAGGCAGCCTTATCCCCTACCCGAAGCTCCACCAAAACGAACAGTGTCAAGCTGCTGACAACTGCTCGCAGTGCTGATAGCTTAGGATCTGTCAACTACAGGTTTGCGCCGAAGCAGACCCCAACGAACGGAAGTTAGATGGGCAAGAAAAAAGCGGAACAGGTTTTGTCGATTAAGAGCCTCCACAATGTTGGAAACTGGGACTACACAGCAACTTCACACAATACTCCAAAGCGATTTCAAAGAACGAATCTGATCTACGGGCCAAACGGGTCCGGCAAAACATCATTAGCCAACATGTTTTACGGCCTAGCACATGATTGGCCAACAGAAACGGAACGCACATTCGGAAACGTCTCTCTTGAAGTGGGGTACGAAGATCAATATTCGAGGGAGACAAAAAATCGAGACGATCCCGTATTCTCGCAGGTGCATGTCTTCACCCGAGACATGATCAAGAAAGCTCACACGCTCACAGTCGACGACGCAACAATGTCCGCAATACTCACGCTCGGCACGGAACGCGTGGACCGCGAACGCCGAATCACCGAACTAGAGAAAGCACTTAGCGATGAAACCGAACAACTAACCGACGTTAAGAACCGGAGAAAACGGTCTGAATCGATGGTCGCACATGCGGTATCCGAGTTTCAAAGCGACATATTCAATGCTTTATCAGCATACAAAGGCTGGGCCACTAAGGGGAGATATAATCAAACGCGCGCAAAACAGGACCTGCAAGAATATATCGACCGCAAAGCTGCCGAGATTGATAAGATGCTACAAGAGCATCCACCTACGAATGAAAAGGTAATTCATATTCTCGAAGGCCTCGATGAGACTGCACTCTCAGAGCATATTAAGACTCTCAGAGAAGGAGAACAACGGCAACTGACGCCGCCAGTCTTCATCAAGGACGATCTGACAAACAGCATCAGCACAGTCAACGAGCTCCTCGACAAGGTCCCAAACGTCACCACACTAGACACGCTCGACAGCAATCCAAGTGCCTCAAACTGGGTTCAACAGGGTATTCCACTGCACGAAGGCTCGGAACAGTGCATATTTTGCGGTACTCGCTTATCCGCAAGCAGAATGGCCGACATTCGCGCTCACTTTTCACACGAAGTTGAAGAGCTGCAGCGTTACCTACGACATTATAGGCACATCTTCGAGCAGGAGGAAGAGAAAGGAAATATACTAGCCAACAGCATCAACATGTTAGCTGCCGAATTCCCCGACGCTCTTGACCTAAAGACCTTCTCACAGAACTACATCAATGAACTCGCAACATACATAACATGGATCAATGACGCAAGACAGCTCATTGACAATAAGCTGGATAACGTCATGATTGCCAGTTCGGAGCATCTCCAAACGCCCAACTTTCCCGATCCAATGAACTTGAGAAGCTGGATCACTGACTACAACAACGCATCAAGTCGACAACAGGAGCGTAAAGATATCGCTGAAAGCGCGATTCGCTCCTACTACTGCGCCCGTCATAGTCTGACTTATCAACGCGCCTCCACAGATATAAATTCACTGAACGCTCAGGCGATTTTGCACGAGAACACAATCGGTCGAATTCAAGAAGAACTGAGTGAGCTGAGAAACTTTACTGGGGATCCGCTCCCTTCTGCTCAGTCTCTCAATAGAAGAGTCTCCGACTTGCTCGGCCGCAACGAACTTCACTTCGAGGTCGACAGCGACCATTATCGAGTGACACGAAACGGGAAGCCAGCAGTCCGACTAAGCGAAGGCGAACAAACGGCGATCACTTTTGTTCATTTTGTCGAAATGATAGATGTTTACACAAAGAACGGCGGACACCCGATCGTTGTGATTGACGATCCTGTATCAAGCCTCGACGAACGCATTCAGTACGGCGTCGCATCAATGCTACGCGAGCTGATGACAAAGTACAATCCGCGCCAGAAGAGCCTGATAACCTCAGACGTATCACAGCTATTTGTCTTGACACATAATTTTGATTTTTTCAGATACCTATACTGCTTACTCGTCGAAAAGGATAAGCCTGTAGGACCCGCTTCCGCATACGAAATTGTCTCCCGATACATCTCAGGTATTCGACGCCCACAACTTGAGAATTGGTGGGTCGACGACGGGAATAAGATGCAGGTCTTTTCCTCCTACCATTACGCTTTCGGTTTACTCGGCAGAGAGCTTAGATCAGCCAATGGTGGCACCACTCTGTCTACCATGGATTCACAGTTGCTATACCCAAATCTCGCGCGCCGACTCCTCGAGCAATTTCTAGCCTTTGAATTCCCTCATCTTGCTACAGTATTCAAAGATGGAATGATCGCTGCCGCCAAACGCGTTCGTGCAAATGGAGTAGCAGCAGGGCTTGATCCATCCGAGATTAGCCAAGTGATCACCATTTGCAAAGATATCGTATTGCCAGCAACAAACATGGGATCACACAATAGACTTCCCACTACTGTTGGTACACAGTCCGGCCAATCGCTCGATCTTCTGATCCGCCAGGTATTCTATTTCATGCACCTTGTTGACAATTCCCACTTTGAAGGAATGTGCAAAGCTCTTGGATTCAAAGACAAGTACGCATTGCTCCCCGCAAGCGCGCGCCCTCAGAATCCCTAAGGAGTGCCGTGCGTGAACAGCACCGTTGAGGTTGTGGCGACGATTCGTTCCTGAACTCGTATGCGAAGACACATTGAAGGTTGTCGGCGCGAGCCTCAGGCCCGCGCCGACACCCTCATCTCACGCCCTGGGGGCGCTCACAACGATCGGTAGAGCGTCACCACGAGCATCGCTCGGAGGCTGCTCCCCCGCCTGCAGGGTCAGACTCTGCCCGTCCCACAAGCACGCCGCGCCCGGCGTGAGAATCGTGGAACGCGAGTAGTCGAATCCGCTCGGCAGACCCGACACCTGCGTGACGGATGCATCCGCCACCAGGGCGACGTGGTCGTCGTGCGCGAGAAGGCGTACCCAGGCCTCGTCCTCGGACGAGTGGGCGCTGACGCGCTCAAAGTCCTGCGCCGACAGCGCACGCACGCCGCGCAACTCCTCGCCGTACAGGTCGTTCCACGCGCCCAGGCCCTCGAGACATTCGCGTTGCTCGCGAGGAATCGTTCCGTCGGCGCGCGGGCCCACGTTGAGAAGGAGGCGCCCGCCGCGCGAGACCACGTCCACCAGGTGACGGACAGCAGCCGCACCGCTGAGGTACTGGTGCTCGCTCTCGGCACGGTTGTAGCCGAAGGATAGGCCGACGCCTCGGCAGTTCTCCCACGGCTTGCCGCTCGTCTCCGAGTCTCCCATGTGCTGATACTCGCTGGTCAGGTAATCCGCGTGGACGCCGCCGTAGCGGTCGTTCGTGACGCCCTCGGGGCGCGCCGCGTAGAAGTACTCGAAGAGCGTCCCCAAGCCGTAGGGACCGAAGTTCTTCCCCTCGTCCGGCCAATCGATGTCGTTCCAGATGACGTCGGGCTGGTAGCGGTCAATGAGGTCGCGCACGTGCACGAAGCAGTAGCGCGCGTAGTCGGCGTCCTTCGGGCGGCACAGGTCCTTGCAATCGTCCTCGGAGAGGATGGGACGCGCGGGCCGATAGTGCCAGTCCAGGCCACCCGAGTAGTACAGGCCCACTCGCAGCCCCTCGTCGCGCGCGGCGTTCGCAAAGCCCGCCACGAGGTCGGTGCACGGACCGCGGCGGACGGCATTGCGTGTGCCCGTCTCGGGGGCATCCCACAGGGTCACGCCGTCGTGGTGCTTCGTCGTCAGCACCGCGTACCCGGCACCGGCACGATGAAAGAGTCGCATCCACTCGGCCGGATCCCACGCGTCAGGATCCCACGCATCCAGGAACGCGTCGTACGAGGCCGAGCCGTACAGGTCCTTGTGCCTCAGCGCGGCCGGGGAGCCTGGGATACGAATCGTGTTGAAATACCACTCCGCGTAGGAATTGTGAGTAAACCAGGCCTCCCAGTTCTCCTCGACGCCCAGCTCGCCGTGGTCCTCAGCCCACGCGGGGACCGAGTAGGGGCCCCAGTGAACGAAGATCCCCAGCGGGGCGTCCTCGAACCACTGCGGGGTCGGGCGAGCCAGCGAGCTCCAGCGTTGCTCGTCACTCATCGTTTCGTTGCGTTCGGTCACGTTTATCACCGTCCTCCGAAGGCGCCCAGGGTGACGCCCTTTTCCAGCTGCTTCTGCAGGAACACGACCAGCAGGATCGACGGGATCGTCGTCATCGTCACCGCAGCCATCAGCGGGCCCCAGTCGGTGCCGCGCTCGCCCGAGAACATCTGCAGGCCCAGCGGGATCGTCGCCAGCGACGAATCATTGACCACAATGAGGGGCCACAGGAAGGAGGACCAGTAGTCGATGAAGGCGAAGACGCCCACGACCGTGATCGGCGCCTTGAGCAGGGGCAACAGGACCTTCGTGAGAATCTGCCAGTCACTGCACCCGTCGATGCGTGCTGCCTCCTCAAACTCGAGGGGCAGGGACAGGAGGAACTGACGGATCAGGAACGCGCCGAACGCACCGAAGGCGAAGGGCACAATGAGCGCGAAGTAGGAGTTCACCAGGCCCATGCGCTGCATGCCGATGTACAGGGGGATCACGAGGACTTCCTGGGGCAGGACGAGCGTGCCCAGGAACAGCATGAACAGGTGATCACGACCCTTGAAGCGCAGGCGCGCGAACGCGTAGGCCGACAGGACCGATACGACAACCACGAGGGCGGCGCCGGACAGCGACACGATGAACGAGTTCAGGACGACCCGCCCGAAGGGAATCGAGCGCAGAGCTGAGGGGTAGTTATCCCACGCGACCTCGCTGCCCACCGGACTAAACGTGAAGACCTCGTTGGTCGGCTTGAGGGAGGTAGCGACCATCCACGCGAAGGGGAAGAGGAACGCGACCGCGATCAGGCCCAGGAGGACGACCGAAATCGCCGTTGATACGCGCTTCTTATGCATCGTAATTCACCCACTTCTTCTGGCCGACGAACTGCACGGCCGTCACCGTCATGACGATCACGAAGAGCACCCACGCCATCGCGGATGCGTAGCCGAGCTTGTCGAAAGAGAAACCGTTGCGGTACAGGGACAGCACGATCGTGTTAGTTGCTTCGCCCGGACCGCCCATCGTCAGGAAGTAGGGCTGCGCGAAGACCTTGAAGGCGCCGATGACCGTCATGACCGTACAGAAGAAGACGGTCGGAGAAATCATCGGGAAGACAACCTTGAAGAAGCGCTGAATGCCGTTGCAGCCATCGATCGTGGCCGCCTCAAGCACCGAGGTATTCAGGCCGTTGAGACCTGCCGTGAGGACCACGATGTTATAGCCCAGCCCCTGCCACAGACTCATCATCAGCAGCGACCCCATCGCCAGAGCCGGCTGGTTCAGGAAGGGGATGTGCTCGATCCCGAAGACGGCCAGAGCCGAGTTGACCACGCCATTGTCGGAGAGCATGAGGCGCCAGATCAGCGCATTACCGACCATCGGGGTGACGACCGGGATGAAGAAAATGACGCGCAGGACTCGGCTGAGCCATTCGGGTACGCGCTGGAGCCAGTAGCTCAGGCCAATCGAGATCACCAGGTTCAGCACCGTGTAGCAGGCGGCGAACACGACGGTGTTGCGCATGACCGTCCAGAACGCAGGATCCTCACCGCTCAGCATGCGGCGGTAGTTCTCCACTCCGACGAAGCGGCCACCGCCGAAAAGGGACCAGTCGAAGAAGGAGATCACGAGGGACGCGATCAGCGGCAGGACGATAAAGAGGATGAAGCCCGCCATTCCGGGCGACAGATAGACGAGGGCGCGCAGGCCGTCGCCCCGCCGACCCTCAGCGCGCGGGGACTTTTTGCCGCGCTTGGAGGACTTTGCCTCCCCCGCGTCCGCCGCGCTCGAAGGCGCCTTGCGGCCGGGTTTCACAGTGTCAACGCTCATGCGCTATGCACACCTTTCCGTCGAATGTCAGTGGGTTCCACAGTCGCGCTCACGCCGCCGTTAGCGTTAACGTGAAGGAGCCCATGAAACGAGGCCGGGGAACCGAGCGGACCCCGGCCTCGTTCAGGGGGAGCTGGGATCAGCCAGCGGAGTTCTGCAGATCGGTGAGGATATCCAGCGCGGTCTTCGTGCCGCGGAAGCCCTCAGGCGAGTACTGCTGGAAGGACGTGTTGATCTGGTTCCACGTCGACGTCGTCACGAGCGGGGTGCCGTTCTCGAGGAGAATGCGCACGGCCTCGGCGCTATCCTCGGGCTTGTTCGCAGCCCACTTGTCCATCGCGGACTCGACGGAGGGGACGGTACCCTGCTTGTCAGCAACCGTACCGATGACCTCGGGGGTCACGAGCTCCTTCAGAACGTTGAAGGCCGCCTGCTTGTCCGGGCAGGACTTCGAGATGCCGAAGCCGGAACCCTGGATGACCGCGCGGGGCTGGCCGGTGGGGGTCGGCAGAACCGCGACGCCAAGCTTATCGCCCAGCTCCTTTTCGAAGGAGCCGTACATCCACGGGCCGTCCACGATCATCGCGGCGGTGCCGGAGGTGAAGGCGGTCTGCGCGGGGCCGTCGTTGTCCGCAGCGTTCGGAGCAACCGCGACCTGCTCCTTGTGGACCAGGTCGAAAGCGAACTGGACGCCCTCGACGAACTTGGGATCCGTCAGCGTGTTCTTGCCATCCTTGGAGACCTGTCCACCAAAAGAAATGCCGAAGTCACCGGGCGCGTTGCCCAGGAGGAGCGGCTTGACCGCCATGCCATACTTGCCGTCCCCCGTCAGAGCCTTGGCATCCTTGAGGAACTGGTCGGTCGTGTACGAGGTCGAGGGTGCCTGCAGGCCGGCCTTCTCGAACATTTCACGGTTGTAGTACAGGACGTCGGGCTCGGCGTCGTAGGGCAGGGCCAGGACCTTACCGTCGACCGTCATGCCCTGCATCATCGCAGCGTTGTAGTCGGAGGCCTTAATGCCAGCGGCTTCCATGTAGGAGTCGAGAGGCTCGAGGAGGCCGGACAGCTCCTGCGCACGGGCTGCCTGCGTGGTCAGGATGCAGGGCGCGTCCGAGGCAACCATGCGGGTCTTGACCTTGGTCCAGTAATCGTTGAAGGCCGGGCCGTCGAAGGTCAGGGTGAAGTTGGGATCCTTTTCCTTGGCCGCATCGACGAAGGACTGCCACTGGGCGCGGTCGTTGTCCGTAGAGACCCAGGTGTACATCTGGTGGACCTGATCGGAACCGGAACCACCGCTGGACGAGGTGCTTCCCGATCCGCACGCGCCTGCGAGCAGGGCGAAGGCCGAGGCGGTCGCACCGAGTGCGAGGAACTTGGAGATAGTGGGGCGCACGATGCGCTCCTTCCTTGTCAGGGCACCGGGAGTTCCAGTGGTCGCGTCGCCTCTCTGTAACGCGGTTTGGGGAACCTACCCTCACGTGCCGTCTCTCGTCATTGAAATTGACAGGACAACTATACCATTCCCCAACCTGCGCACACAACCCTGATTTTAACTTCGATCACATTCATCCATTAACTCTCACTATCCTATGAAACTTCGTAGGAACGCAGGCAACAGGGTTTTCAATCGTTTCCATCAAACTCTTGCCGATCTGTCACTCATTCAGCTGGATTAAAGAGGGATTTTAGTCTGCGAGCACACCTCGCAGCGCCTCATCCAGGGAAATCTCCGCGCCACCAATCATGGCCTCCAGGCTCTCGAGCGTGTAGTGCGACGGGCCTGCCAGGAAGGCGACCATCGCACCGACCTCCGCCGGATCCACTCCCATGCGAGCCGCCCACGCGCGCCGGTACAGGCGCAGCTGAGTCACGAAATAGGCGACCTTGTCGGGCTTGGTCGAATCGGTCACCGGGCGGCCGCTCTTCCAGTCGACGACCAGGTAGCGCGGCCCATCGCCGCGTACGCGCTCGAACACGGCGTCGATACGGCCCTGGACGGACACGCCGCCCACCTCGACCGAGAAGGCTTCCTCAATCGCGACGGCCCGGTAGTCCGACAGCACTCCCGCCACAAAGGCACGGAAATTCTCGCGCAGCCGCTCTAGGCGCTCGCGTTCACCATCCGTCAGCAGGGCCTCCTCCGCCCCATCGTCGCCGCTAGCCAGCGCCGTGTCATCGCCCGCGACCACGTCGGCACCCGCAGTGATCTCCGAGGCCGGGTCCGCGGAGGCCAGGTGAAGCTCGCGCTCCACCCACGCGTGAAACACCGTGCCCAGCGCAGAGAACGAGCTGGGACGCGCCGGCATCGGGCGGCGCATATCGCGCGCAAACTCCTGCGCATCTTGCAGAAGCGCCGACACGGACGTCGCGGGAACGCGCTCGGCCCACAGGTCCACGACCGGCGTCTCCAGCCCCAGGTGATACTCCTCGATGAGGGCGACCGTATCGCGCACCGCGGGGTCATCTCCCAGCTGCGCCAAGGCCTCGTACACGTCCTGATCCTGCGCCAGATCGTGGATCTGCGCCTCGACGGCCCGCGCTGCCGCCGCAACCCGCTGACGCGAGGGGCCAGCGTCCTCCGGGAACGTCACGGCAGCCGAGGCAGTCGAACTCTCCACGATGTCCTCCTCGCCGGGCTGCGGAGCGATCAGGCACACCCCGGCCCCAGACACCGATTCCACCCCCAGGCTGCGCCAGTCTCCCCTGGCCCACACACCGCGGTCTCCCACGCGAACGAGAGAATCATCCACCAGATCCGGCGCCTCACCGAACAGCTGTGCGCGCGCCTCCATCAGGTAGCGCGAGGGCTGCCTGGTGGCCGACCCCGTCCGATACATCCACGACCCGACGAGCAGCTGGACGCTCCGAGCACGCGTCATCGCCACGTACGCCAGGCGGCGCTCCTCGCGCTCCGCGTGCACGCCCAGGGCGCGCCCGTAGTGCCCCTTGACCCACTTCGAGTAGGCGGCAGAGGGCTTGGACTCGCCCTCCACGTCCAACAGGAAGGGCGGCAGATCCGCGCGGTCCCCACGCAGCGGGTGCGGCAACGCGCTCGCGTCCGTCAGCCACGCAGTATTGATCGGCGGCTCGTCCAGCCACGAGACCGTCGTGCGCTTATCGTGCGACGGGAAGATGCCGTCGCTCAACCCAAAGACGACGACGCAATCCCACTCGAGTCCCTTGGACGCGTGGACCGTCATGATCTGCACAGCACGCGGGTCAGGCTCCCCCAGGGGCGCCTCGAGCCCGTCCTCGCGCTCGTCAGCCATGCGCAGGTACGCCAGGAACGAGCCGAGGGAAGCCCCCGGCGTGTCCTTCTCGTAGGCCGCGGTCACAGCGATGAACTCATCGAGCGCGGCGCGCCCGCCCATCGACAGCGGATCCGCAATGACGTCATCCAAGGTGCCCATGATGAGAATCGCCCGCTCAACCTGCTCGGTGACCGAACGACCCACGCCCTCGCGGACCTGCCGCAGGCGCTCGCCCAGGAGCCGCACGCGGCGCACGGCCTCCTCGCTGATCGCGGGCCGTCCCTCGGCCGCCCACCCCGGCTCCGGCGGAGAATCCACCGCATCCAGCAGGACCGCCTGGTGCGGGTTCGTCCCCTCCGCACGCGCAAGGACACGCGACCAATCGCCCAGCGCCATCAGGTCGGTGGCACCCAGGTCGATACCCGCCAGCAGGCGCGCCAGCCACGGGGACGCCTCGACGTCGTAGGCGAGCTCCAGCGCGGCGCGCACGTCCTGCACGGCGGGCTGATCGAGCAGGCCGCCGAGTCCCACGATTTCCGTCGGGATTCCCGCGTCGCGCAGGGCCGCGTCCACATACGCAAAATCCTTGCGTCGCCTGCACAGCACTGCAACCGTGCGCCGCCTGCCGCCCTCGCTCGCCTGCGCGCGCACGCTGCGGACGAAGTCGACGACTGTTCCCAGCGCGGCCTCGTAGTCGGGGGCGTACGCAACGTCGACGCGACCGGGTCCGGCCCCGTCTCGCGTGACCAGGACGGGCGACTGCGCCTTGAGGTGTTCTTTCCCCTCCTGGTACGCGGCGACCTCGCGCAGGGGCGCGGCCACGCGATTCGCTGCGTCCAAGATCGCCTGGTCGTTACGCCAGGCCGTGGACAGGGTGAGCGTCTGGCTCTCCTGTGCCTCCCCCGTCTGGAATCGATCCAGGAAGGACTCCAGGGACGAGGCCGAGGCCCCCCTCCACCCGTAAATCGCCTGATTCGGGTCGCCCACCGCTGTCACCGCGTGATCGCCGAACAGCATGGACAGCAGGTCCATCTGAATGACGGACGTGTCCTGGAACTCATCGAGGAGGACCGCGCGGAACTCCTCGCGCAGAGACTCGCGAACCGCCGGCGCCTCGCGCACGATGCGCGTAGCCAGGACGAGCTGGTCGGAAAAGTCCAGGACGCCCATGTCCCGTTTGCGCTGCTGGTAGGCCTCGATGGGGTCGAGGAAGGCGATGCGTCGGCGGTTCGCGCGCAGCAGACGCCGCGCGTCGTCGTTGGTCTCGCCCACCTGTTCAAGCTCGCGCCCAAAATCGAGGAGGGCCTTGCGGGCGCTCTCCACCGTGTATCCGTGCTCGGCGATCTCTCCGGCCAGGTGCAAGATCTGGCCGACTGCTCCCAGCGGCGTGAGATCCTCGTCCAGGTCGGTGGGCCAGGCCTCGACGATCTGAAGCATCAGGTCGAGGGCCCCGGCCTCGGAGAGCATCGAGAAATCCGGGTCGAGGCCGATGCGCATCCCGTGCTCGGACACGATGCGTTCGGCGAAGGAGTTGTAGGTGAGGGAGACCGGGTCCTCGTCGAGGCGCTCGCGCAGCCGGGGCATCTCGCGCGAGAGCAGCCGGATGCGTTCGCGCAGGCGCTCCCCCAGCTCGCCCGCAGCCTTGCGCGTGAACGTGAGGCCGAGGATCGACGACGGACTCAAGTCGGGGTGATTGGCCAGGAGCCACAGCACGCGCATCGACATGGTCTCGGTCTTACCCGATCCGGCGCCCGCCACGACGAGGAGCGGGCGGCGCGGGGCCTCGATGACGCGCACCTGCTCGGGCGTCGGCGTCTTCGTCGCGTCGACGATCGCCTGAATCTGTAGAGCGCTCAGGGGCATTGCGCTGTCCTTTCCCACGTCACTCCACCACCTTGCGGCCGCGCTCGCGCGCCGGGCACAGCCGGTCGAAGGAACAGTACCTGCAGGCCTCCTGCGAGGGCCTCGCCTCGAAGTATGGGCCACGGGCACTGAGGGCCACCTCGCGCACCCACTCGCGCCACCGTTCCAGATCCTCACCCTCCAGGGCGGGCTGATCGAAAATCTGCGGCTTGGAACCACCCAGCAGGGCGATGCGCGCCCCGGCGACCTTCTCGCCCGAGGCGAGGAGGGCCATCTGGTAGGCGGCCAGCTGCGGGTTCTCCCGAACGTTGGCCTTCGTGTAGCCGCTCTTGCCGGTCTTCAGGTCGGTCACGCGAACGCCCTCGTCCACCCGTTCGAGTCGGTCCATCCGCCCTCGGATCGTCACGCCCTCGACCTCGGCAGACACCGTCTGTTCGACCGTGACCTCACCGGGGACGCCGACGACATAGGACGCCAGGTTGTTCACGATGTCGCGCGCGTGGCGGTCGGCGACGCGCCCCGCCCACGTGTCCAGGTTGTAGCCCAGCTCCTCGATGCGCGCCTCCAGCGCCTCAGTCAGCTCCTCGGGGGTGCCGTGCGGATGCTCCTCGGCCACCGCGTGGACAAGGGTACCCAGGCTGGCGGCGGCGTTCGACGGGGCGTCGGCTCCGATCGTGGTGAGGAACCAGCGCAGCGGGCACGCCAGCGCGCGTTCGAATTGTGAGGGTGACAGGACAATCTCTCCGCGGTAGTCCTGCGCGCTCGTGGGGGTGCCGCCCGCGCCCAGCCACCGATGCGGCTGCGCGGACGCGATCCCCTCGCGAGCCATGAGCGCCAGCAGGGTGGCGGCCAGCTGCGCGTCAGCCGACTCATCGGGGTTGGCGGCACGCGCCCGCAGGTCCGCGATATGCCCGGACAGGGACAGAGGCGCCTCCACCGTATCCACCGGCACGATGTCGTTCTCGCGGGGCGTGCCCGCCAGGCGCGCCACCAGGTCGAAAAACACCGAGGGGGCCGCGTCCTCCGAGCGCACCGCGCCGGCGTGCACGATACTGCGTGAGCGCGTCACAGCCGCGACGAAGAGGCGATACTCGTCGTCCAGAACCGCGCGCCGGGCGGCCCTGGTCGAATCGATGAGTTCCTCGCGCCCATCCTCACCCACGGCGACGCGACCCGCGCCCGCGTCCGCGAGCAGGTCGGCGCGCAGGATCCGGTCGCGCAGGCGCAGGTTCGGCCAGGCCCCGTCCTGCAGGCCCGCGAGGACGACGACCTGCCAGTGGCGACCCATCGCCTGCGCGGGGGTAAGAACCTCGACGCCACCGGGGCGCACGCCCACGCGCGAAATCGTGTCGATCGGGACCGAGCCGGACAGCAGCTCAGACGCGAAGCGGACGGCGGAGCCCGCGGGGTTGCGTTGCTCCCACACGTCGGCAACGCGTAGGAGAGCCACGACAGCGTCCAGCTGATCGTCGTACCAGCCCGACGACTCATCCGACGCGATGGCCCGCGAGCGCCACTCGCCAGCCACCCCGGACGCCTCCCAGAGGGACCACAGGCGTTCCTGGGGGCGAGCGCTGCCGCTGCACCCCAGCTCCCACAGGCGTACCGCGGTCTCGAGGGGGCGCGCGAGCATGGCGGCGGCTCGGGCGCGCCTACCGCCCGCCTGCTCGGCATGCTCCAGGGCAGGACGCCACGTCTGCGGGTCGCTGACGAGGTCGGCAGCCGTCAGCGGGATCGGCGCGGCCTCGTCACCCGCTTCCTCGGCGGCCTGGGCGCGCGCGGCGTTCAGACGGCGCAGCAGACGGTGCACGGCGAGGGCGTCGGCGCGCACGAGGGGCGAGGGCAGCAGGCGCTCGGCGAGCTCGCGGCGCGCGGCCGCCTCCGTGTCACTTAGTCCCGTCGGCATCGTCACCAGGTCCAGCAGCAGGCGCGTCGTCGGCTGGGTCGCGAAGTCGAAGGCTCGGCTTGCTCCCGCGACGGGCACGCCGCCGCGCGCCAGGTAACGGCTGGTTTCGGCGACCATCGAGGAGCTGCGCACGATGACGACCTGATCCGAAAAATCGATGCCGTCGTGCAGGTGGTGGGCCCGCAGGGCACGCGCGATGAGCGCACCCATCTGCGAGGGCGTGGCACCCAGGTGCGTCACCAGGAGCCCCTGCGGCGCATCCTCCGAGACACCGGCCTCGCGTCGGGCGGGCGAGCCGGACTGCGCGATGCGCGCGCAGGCCTGGCGCGCCAACTCGCGCACGGCGCGGGACATGTCGTAGACCTGACCCAACTCCAAGATCTCGACGCCGAGGGCGGATGCAAGCCTGCGGTCCAGGTGCGGCTCACCGCCGCGATACCCGGCCACGGCCACGTCGGAATCAGAAAAAGCGACGATCCGTGCACCCGCGTCGCGGCACGCTTCCAGAAGCCTCAGCGTCGACGGCGTGCAATCCTGCAGGTCATCAACGATCACCACGTCGGGCACCGGGCAGGGCGCCTGCACCCCGCGAGAGGGCGCATCCTCCTCCCACGCATCGATCAGCTCAGCCGCGAGCGACTGGATCCGCGACAGGTCCACACGCAGGGTCTGCGGGTACTCCGGGGAGTGCTCGGGCCCCTCCTCCAGCGCGGCGATGATCGCGCCCGCCCCCTGCCACTCCGGCCGACCAAACCTGGCCCCGGCCTCGGACAGGGCGGACGCGTCCATCCCGGCCTCGCCCGCACGGGCCACCAGGTTGCGCAGCTCCGCGCGGAACGCCGACATCGCGCGCATCTGCGGGCCGATATCCTCTGGCCACGGCGCCTCCACCGACTCCAGGGCCTCGGCGAGCATCTGATCCTGGGCCGCGCCCGTCACCAGCTCCACGCCCTCCAACGGCACGTCACGTTGGGTGCGCCACGTGGCCACCACCTGATAGGCGAAGGAGGCGGGCGTGCGCACCGGGCGCACCACGTCCGGGCCGAGCCCCTGGGCGCGCGGCGTCAGCACATCGGCACGCGTGCGATCGGGAGCGAGAATCAGGGCACTGCGACCCCGGGAGGCCGCCTCCTCAAACACGGCCAGAGCGCACGTCGAACGCCCCGACGACGGTGCGCCACGCACAATCACGTCGCCCGAGCGCGCCGCCTCCACAACCGCGCGCTGGCGGACGTTCAGCTCCGGCAGACGCCACCAATCGGCGCCACGGC
>ERZ1674245.356-NODE-356-length-15667-cov-16.182808_pt1 | contig 15667 bp, 11 predicted proteins | sample MGYA00581205_ERZ1674245 | MGnify/ENA primary metagenome ERZ1674245 (study PRJEB41354, sample SAMEA4873314) | human saliva metagenome | biome: human-associated habitat [ENVO:00009003]; feature: mouth environment [ENVO:08000002]; material: saliva material... | reverse complement strand
AGCTGGAGATGATGCGTGACACCAACGACAACGTCGTGGTCGTCTGCTCCATCGAAAACTTCGACCCCGTGGGCGTGCACACCGGTGACTCCATCACCGTGGCACCCGCGTTGACCCTGACCGACCGTGAGTTCCAGAAGCTGCGCGACATCGCGATCAACGTGATTCGTGAGGTTGGCGTGGACACCGGTGGTTGTAACATCCAGTTCGCGATTGACCCGAAGACCGGCCGCATCATCGTCATTGAGATGAACCCGCGCGTGTCTCGTTCCTCGGCGCTCGCGTCGAAGGCTACCGGCTTCCCGATTGCAAAGATTGCGACCAAGTTGTCCCTGGGTTACACCCTGGATGAGATTCCGAACGATATCACCCAGAAGACCCCGGCATCCTTCGAGCCGACCCTCGACTACGTGGTCGTGAAGGTTCCGCGTTTCGCGTTTGAGAAGTTCCCGGCTGCTGACCCGACCCTGACCACCACCATGAAGAGTGTTGGCGAGGCTATGGCTCTGGGTCGTAACTTCACTGAGGCTCTGCAGAAGGCTATGCGTTCGCTGGAGCAGAAGGGTGCGTCCTTCTCGTTTAAGCCGCTGTCCCTGTCTGAGGCTGAGATGGCTGAGCTGATTGAGAAGACTAAGGTTCCGACCACTCAGCGTATTTACCAGGTTCAGCAGGCTCTGCTGGCTGGCGCTACCGTGGAGCAGCTGCACGAGGCTACCAAGATTGACCCGTGGTTCCTGGATCAGCTGGTGCTGCTGAATGAGGTTGCCGGCGTGGTTCACGCTAAGCGTGACAACCTTGACCCGGAGACCTTGAAGCTGGCTAAGCGTCACGGTTTCTCGGACGCTCAGATTGCTGAGATTATCGGCTCTTCTGAGGATGTTGTGCGCGGTGTTCGCCACGCTCTGGGTATCCGCCCGGTCTTCAAGACTGTTGACACCTGTGCTGCCGAGTTTGAGGCGTTCACTCCGTACCACTACTCCTCCTACGACCTGGAGGATGAGGTTGCGCACCACGAGAAGCCCTCGATCATGATTCTGGGTTCGGGCCCGAACCGTATCGGTCAGGGTATCGAGTTCGACTACTCCTGTGTGCACGCTTCGCTGGTGCTGCGTTCGCTCGGTTACGAGACCGTCATGGTCAACTGCAACCCTGAGACGGTTTCGACTGACTACGATATTTCGACTCGCCTGTACTTTGAGCCGCTCACCCTTGAGGATGTGCTTGAGATTGTTGAGTCGGAGCGTCGTACCGGCGGCCTGATGGGCGTGTTCGTTCAGCTGGGCGGTCAGACTCCGCTGAAGCTGGCTCGTGCCCTGAAGGATGCGGGCGTGCCGATTCTGGGCACCACCCCCGAGGCTATTGACCTGGCTGAGGACCGCGGCGAGTTCTCCCGCGTGCTGGAGGAGGGCGGCCTGATTTCGCCCAAGAACGGTACCGCGTTCACTTTCGAGGGTGCTAAGCGCATCGCTGACGAGATTGGTTACCCGGTTCTGGTTCGTCCTTCGTACGTGCTGGGCGGCCGTGGCATGGAGATCGTCTACGATGAGGCGAACCTGGCTCGCTACCTGGAGAACGCTACCGAGGTTTCGCCTTCGCAGCCTGCTCTGATTGATAAGTTCCTTGAGGACGCTATCGAGATTGACGTTGACGCCCTGTTCGACGGCGATGAGCTGTACTTGGGCGGCGTCATGGAGCACATTGAGGAAGCCGGTATTCACTCGGGTGACTCCTCCTGTACTCTGCCTCCGATTACTCTCGGCCCGGACATCATCGCGAAGGTGAAGGACGCTACCGAGAAGATTGCTCGCGGCACCGGTGTGCGCGGCCTGATTAACATTCAGTTCGCGTACGTGTCTGAGAACCTGTACGTGATTGAGGCGAACCCGCGTGCGTCCCGTACCGTTCCGTTCGTGTCGAAGGCTACCGGCGTGCAGATGGCTAAGGCTGCTGTGCTGATTGGTCTGGGCAAGAGCATTGCTGAGCTGAAGGCTGAGGGTTACCTGCCGTCGAACATGGATGGCGCATCTCTGCCGGAGGAGACCGCGATTGCTGTGAAGGCTGCGGTTCTGCCGTTCGCTCGTTTCCGCACCCCCGAGGGTGTTGTGGTGGATTCGCTGCTGAGCCCGGAGATGCGTTCGACCGGTGAAGTCATGGGTCTGGATAAGCACTATGACACCGCGTTCGCTAAGGCTCAGGCTGGCGCCGGTTCGCCGCTGCCGACCTCCGGTAAGGTGTTCATTTCGGTGGCTAACCACGATAAGCGTAACGTCATTATTTACGCGAAGATGCTGGAGTCGCTGGGCTTTGAGATTGTTTCGACCGGTGGTACCGCTGAGGTTCTGCGTCGTAACGGCTTGAACTCGGTGATTGTGGCTTCGAAGTTCGCTGAGGCGAATGGCGACCACTCGATTGTGGACATGGTCCGCAACGGTGACATTGACCTGATTCTGAACACCCCTGCCGGTGGTGCTGCTCGTAGCGATGGTTACGAGATTCGTGCTGCTGCTGTTTCGGTGGGCTGCCCGGTCATGACCACCATTTCTGAGTTCGCTGCGGCTGTTCAGGCGATTAATGCTCTGCGTGAGCACAGCTGGGACATCATGAGCCTGCAGGAGCACGGCGTTCAGCTGGCTGCCGCTGTGGATGCTCGTTCTGAGGGTGGCGAGGCGTAATGTCCGCTACTTTTGGTGATCGTCTGGCGAAGGCGATGGCGGAGCGCGGCCCGCTGTGTGTGGGTATTGACCCGCATCCGAACCTGCTGGAGCAGTGGGGTCTTGAGGATTCCGCTGCCGGCCTGGCTGCTTTTACTGAGGCGGTCTATGAGGGTTGCGCCCCGTTTGCGGCGGCGTTGAAGCCTCAGGTGGCGCTGTTTGAGCGTCACGGTTCGGCTGGTCTTGCTGTGCTGGAGGCGCTGTTTGCCCGCGCTGCCGCTGATGGTGTGCTGATTGTTGCTGACGCTAAGCGCGGCGATATTGGTTCGACCATGAAGGCGTACGCGGATGCGTGGCTCGGCTCGTCTTCGCCGCTGGGTACCGATTCGGTGACTTTGAGCCCGTACCTGGGTTTTGAGTCGCTGCGTCCGGCGCTGGATTTGGCTGATGAGAATGACCGCGGCACGTTCGTGTTGGCGTTGACCTCGAACCCTGAGGGTAAGAGCGTTCAGCACGTGGGCGCGTCGGAGTCTGGCCATTCCGGTGAGTCTGAGGGCGCTGTGGCTAAGCGTATTATCGCTGCGGCTACCGCTGAGAATGCTTCCCGCCAGTGGGAGCAGATGGGCCCGTGCGGCCTGGTGGTTGGTGCGACTGTTGGTCAGGCGCTGGTCGATTTGGGTATTGACCTGAGCGTGTTCAACGGCCCGATTCTGTCGCCGGGTTATGGCGCGCAGGGCGCTTCGGCGGCTGATCTGTACCGCGTGTTTGCGGGTGTTGAGTCGCAGGTGCTGGTGAATTCTAGCCGTGGCGTGCTTGCTGCTGGTCCCTCGGTTGAGGGTTTGGCGCAGGCTGCGCAGGCGGCTCGTGATGACCTGTTGGCGGCTCGCGGCGCGTAGTTCGCGTGTTGCGTGAGGGGCGTGTGCTCCGGGTGGATTCTGTTGAGGGTCTGCTCGGGGTGCGCACCCCTTTTGCGTGCCTGGTTTTTCTATTGGTAGTTTGTGCCGGTAGCGCGGCAGTTTTGGGTGTTTTATCGCATTTTTTGGGTACATCCGCATGCATAATTTTGCCGCCGCACACTCGCGCCGATGCGAGTTTTCTCACCTCTGTAGTGGGGGAGTGTGTTTCCGTCAAGACTCACGCCCGCGGTTCCGCTTTTGATAGGGCGAATACTCCGCTATGCTATAGAGGTACTCCCTGATATTTACGTGCTGACGTGCGTAGACGCATTGTTGGTGCGAGGGTGAGTGCCGCGGGTGGAACGAGGGTTCTCGTGCTATCCGTGTTACATTAGTTGATAAGTAAAATTCTATAACTCGCAGAAATGGGGGACCCAACCATGCCGCTGACTCCGCTAACTGAGGATGCGCGCGCCTCCGCCCGCGAGAAGGCAGTACTTGCCCGAGCACACCGCCAGGAAATTAAGCGTGCACTGAGTGAACGTGAGCTTTCCGTACGTCAGGTTCTCGATATGGTCGATTCCGACCCTGCACTGGCTAAAATGCCGGTGGGGCAGATGCTGCGCGCACTTCCGGGCATTGGTGCCGTTCGAGCTGAACGCATCATTGAAGAACTTCATATTGCACCGACTCGCCGCCTTGGCGGCCTTGGTGTACACCAGCGTCGCAAGATGGTGGAGTACTTCAACCGTAATTCGCGGTATTTGAACCGTGCACGTCGCAGGACTAATACTCTGCCTCCTGAATCTTCTCAGTCCTAATACCTCGCGCCTTCAGTCGATGAAGGCGCAGTAAGGAAGCTATGTCTCAGCCGACTCTCACCGTACTGGCTGGCCCCACTGCTGTTGGCAAGGGTACGGTGTGCCAGTACATTCGTGAGAACTACCCGAACGTGTGGTTCTCTGTTTCCGCTACCACTCGTGATCCTCGCCCCGGTGAGGTTGACGGTACTCACTACTATTTCGTTTCGATGGAAGAGTTTGACCAGATGATCGCTGACGGTCAGATGCTTGAGTACGCTGTGGTGCACGGTAAGAATAAGTACGGTACTCCGCGCGCTAAGGTCCAGGAGGCCCTGGATGCTGGCCGCCCGGTGATTCTTGAGATTGACTTGCAGGGTGCTCGCCAGATTCGCGAGACCATGCCTGATGCTCGCCTGATTTTCTTGGCTCCTCCGAGCTGGGATGAGCTGGTGTCGCGTCTGGTGGGTCGAGGTACCGAGAGTGAGCAGGAGCAGGCTCGTCGCCTTGAAACCGCGAAGGTTGAGTTGGCTGCTGAGAAGGAATTTGACGTCACGGTCGTCAACGACTCTGTTGAGCGTGCAGCGAAGGAGATTGCTGAGCTGATTGGCGCCGCCTAATCTGCATGCTTTGCGTTTGCGGTGGGGCTAGAGTTTCTTCCGACCTGTAGTTCTGCCGTGAGGCGTTGTGAAAGGTGGGGGTTTCGAAGAGTTTTCTTCGGGCCCCCACCTTTTTGTATGGGCTGACATTTTTTGTCCGGGCTGGTACGTGCGTTTTAGCCGTTGAGAGGGTAGAATAGTTCTTTAGTTTTGACCGTGCCCTCAGTGCGCCCGGTTTGCGCCATAGCGCGAACGGTGTACGGGGGCGTTCGGTACGTACATTCCATCAAGCTATTTGGAGTTTTTAGTGGCAAACGAAATCAAGGAACACGAGGACTACAACTTCGTTGACGGTGTCGCTCCCGAGGGCATCGTGAGCCCCAGCGCTGACGCGCTGATTGAGAAGGCGGAGTCCAAGTACGGCCTGGTGATTTTCGGTGCCCGCCGTGCACGCCAGATTAACGCGTACTACGCTAACCTGCAGGACAATACTGCTGCGCACGTTGGCCCGCTGGTTGACGCTGAGTCGAACGAGAAGTCCCTGTCGGTGGCAATGCGTGAAATCATTGCTGACCGTGTTGTGGCGGAGCACCGCCCGGACGCTAAGTTCGATGAGGACGGCTACCCGGTTCCCGAGGATCTGTCCGCTGTGATTGATTTCAGCGCGGCTGAGTTCTCTGGCGCTATCGAGGAGGAGTACATCCCCGCAGGTAGCGAAGAGGTTATTGCTATCGAAGAGGTTATCCTCGACGAGTCCGCTGAGTAATCTGCTTCTACAAGGATTCTTTGACGTACCATGCGCATTATCGTTGGTATTGGAGGGGGCATTGCTGCGTATAAGGCGGCGATGCTCCTTCGTCTTTTTGCGAAGAATGGCGACGAAGTTATCGCCATGCCCACCCCGAACGCGACGAAGTTCGTGGGTGTTCCCACTCTGGAGGCGCTGAGCGGCAACCCCGTCTCAACGGATGTGTTTGACCGTGTGCCTGAGGTGAACCACGTGCGCCAGGCTGAACAGGCTGACGCTGTGGTGATTGCCCCGGCGACTGCTGATTTGCTGGCTCGTTTGGCGGCTGGTCGTACGGATGATCTGTTGTCCTCTACGGTGTTGACGACGCACGCCCCGGTGATTTTGGCGCCGGCGATGCACACCCAGATGTGGGAGCATCCGGCGACTCAGGCGAATGTGCAGACTCTGCGTTCGTGGGGTTATCACGTGATTGAGCCTGCGATTGGGCGTTTGACGGGCCCGGATTCTGGTCCGGGTCGCATGCCTGAGCCGGAGGATATTTTCGCGGTCGCGCTGGATGTAATTGAGCGCTTCCCGAAGGGTCAGGTGCACCCGGTGTACACGCCCGGTTACGCGCCGACTGAGCCCCTGTACACGGGTACGGAGCAGGAGCGTATGGCGGCGGCGCGTGCGGCGACTCTGACTTCGGCGCTGCTGGGTCAGGCTGAACCTGGTCAGGCTGATTCGGGTCGGGCAACTGGCGCATCCGAATCGCTGCGTGGCCCTCTGACAGGCCGCCTCGTGGTCATTACCGCTGGCGGCACCCGTGAGGCGCTGGATCCGGTACGCTTCCTCGGCAACCGTTCGACCGGCAAGCAGGGCGTGGCGCTCGCGGAGGCGGCACGCGACCTGGGCGCGACCGTGCACCTGATTGGCGCGAACCTTGAGGTTCCCGCGCCGGAGGGTGTACAAGTAACCCGCGTGGTGAGCGCCCTGGAGCTGCGTGAGGCGACCCTGGAGGCGAGCGCGGCGGCGGATGTGCTGATTATGTCCGCGGCGGTGGCTGATTTTAGGCCCGCCGAATTTGCCGAGTTCAAGATTAAGAAGAGCACCGATTCTGAGGATGCGCCGGTGATTCAGCTGGTGCGCAACCCGGATATTCTGCGTGAGGTCGTGGTGCGCCGCCAGCAGGCTCGTGAGGCGGGGGAGAGCACCCTCGGTCCGAAGCTCATTGTTGGTTTTGCGGCGGAGACCGGTTCGGCGGAGAAGACTCCGTTGGAGCTGGGTCGTGAGAAGCTGCAGCGTAAGGGTACGGACTTCTTGGCAGTCAATACGGTGGGCGTGAATCGTGGTTTCGGCACGGACGATAACACGATTACGCTGCTGTCGACTCTGAATGATGAGGCGCCGGTGTTCTCCGGTTCGAAGAAGGAGCTGTCGGTGCGTCTGTTGGAGCATGTGGCGGCTTTCCTGCCTGAGCTTTCTGCCTAAGAATCCTCATGCGTCCGCGTAGCTACTCAGCTGGTGCGCGCTTGCTTACGTATCTTCAAAGCCCGTGCGGTACTTCCTGTGGGAGGTGTCGTGCGGGCTTTGCTGTATCCTCCGGATCTGCTATACCTTCCGGCTCAGCTGTACCCTTACGGCTCTGCCGCCCGCCTCTTTCTGTAGCGCCCTCGGAGAGCATTATGCGCAAGCACTTGTGATGCGGGTTTCTTTCTTCTGGGGTTCCTTCTGAGGTTCGCCGGGGGAGCGTCTCATATTTCTGTCATACTGGTGAAATTTCTGACCGTACCCCCGAACCGTCAGATAAAGGTCTAGTATCATGGCATAGAGAGTATTTCGCGTTGAAGGGGAAGAAGCACCATGCCCGAGAATCAGAGCAAGCCCGCCACGGTACAGTCCGCCCAGAGTGAGGAGCGTCCTCAGATTCTGGTGATTACCGGTATTTCCGGTGCCGGCCGTAGCACTGTCGCAAATGTACTGGAAGATGAGGGCTGGTACGTTATCGATAACATCCCGCCGCAGATGCTCGGTTCCCTGGCTGAGCTGGTGACCCGCGACGGTGCACGAGTTCCGAAGGTGGCGCTCGGCATTGACGTTCGCGCCCGCGCACTGTTCTCCGATCTTCCCGCTGCGATTGAGACTCTGCGCAAGTCCGATATTGACTTCTCCATGCTCTTCCTTGACGCCAAGGACGAAACCATTATTGCCCGCTACGAGGCTCAGCGCCGCCCGCACCCGTTGCAGGGTGAGGGCCGCGTCCTCGACGGTATCCGCGCTGAACGCACTCTCTTTGAAGGTCTGCGCCTCGCTTCTGACCGCACCATTGACACCACCGGCATGAACGTTCACGAGCTGGCTCGTACCGTGCGTGAAATGTTCGCTGAGGGTGCGGATAAGAAGCTGAACCTGACCGTGATGAGCTTCGGCTTCAAGTACGGTGCGCCTTCGGACGCTAACTACATGGCTGATATGCGTTTCATCCCGAACCCGCACTGGGTCCCGGAGCTGCGCCCCCTGACCGGTCAGGACGCCCCGGTGCGCGACTACGTGCTGGAGCACGCCGGTACTGAGGAGTTCATCAGCAACTACCTTGCGGCTCTTCGCCCCGTACTTGAGGGCTACCGCCGTGAGGGCAAGTACTACGCCACCATCGCAATTGGCTGCACCGGTGGTAAGCATCGTTCCGTGGCTGTGACGGAAGAACTGGCTCGTCGTCTCTCTGCTTTCGGTGAGCTGAACGTGAATGTTCAGCACCGTGACAAGGGCCGCGAGTAAGTTCCACCCGGCGCGTCCCAACCACCGCGTCGTGTTTCATTAGCCGCCGTCCGGCCCCGCACCCGTGGGCCGGCATACCATTCCTTCCGGGTATGTGAGGTATTACTATGTCCACCCATTCGACCAGTTATGACACTCAGGGTATTCCGCGCCTGCCGGCTCTGCCGACTCAGGCTTTGCGCCTGTTGAAGACCACGCACCGTTCGCCGAAGGTCACGGCGATGGGCGGCGGCCACGGGCTGTACGGTTCCCTGTCTGCGCTTCGCCACGTCACGCCTGATTTGACGGCTGTTGTGACGGTTGCTGACGATGGCGGCTCGTCGGGTCGTTTGCGTGAGGAGATGGGTATTCTCCCTCCGGGAGATTTGCGTATGGCGCTTTCTGCGCTCTGTGATGACACCGATTGGGGTCGCACGTGGCGTGATGTGATGCAGCATCGTTTTAGCGCGCCCGAGGGGTACGAGGGTGAGTTCCCGCTGGATTACCATGCTCTCGGTAACCTGCTGATTGCGACTCTCTGGCAGCTGCTGGATGACCCGGTTGCCGGTCTGGACTGGGCGGGTGCCCTGCTGAATGCGCGCGGTCGCGTGCTACCGATGGCGCTGGACCCGATGGTTATTTATGGCACCGTGCTGCGTGAGCATAACGGTGGCGGTATTGAGCGTGTGAAGGTGGTCGGTCAGGTGAACCTCTCGAAGGAGGAGCGGGTTCACGATATTGGTCTGACCCCTGAGAATGCTCGCCCCTGCCCGGAGGCGCTCTCCGCTATTGAGGAATCTGACTGGATTGTTTTGGGTCCGGGTTCGTGGCGTACGTCGGTTCTGCCGCATCTGCTGCTGGACGCTCAGCGTGAGGCAATTATCCGTACGGAGGCGCGCCGCTGCGTGGTCATGAACCTCTCCGACGATAAGGAGACGGTCGGCTTCACCCCGGCAACGCACTTGGATTTGTTGCGCCAGTACGCCCCGAAGCTTCACCTTGACGCGGTGATTGCTGACGCTGACATGCAGGCTGATCACCGTTCCGAGCTGGAGCGTGAGGCTTCTGCGATGGGTGCGAAGGTTGTGTGGGCGCATCTGCGTTCGAGCTCCCAGCCGAATGTGCACGACCCGCTGAAGCTTGCGGCTGCGTATAACGAAGCGTTTGAGCTGAGCTCCTAGAATCACCGTTGCGGCTGCTATTTTGGTGTGCCCTTTTTACCGAATTTATAGACTTTAAACACTACGCCTAGAAGGACCTGTTCATGGCATTAACCACGCTCGTCAAGGACGAACTCGCCAACTACGAGGCAACGAAAGTCTCTGCTCGTAAGGCAGAAATCTCTACGATTCTGCGTTTTACCGGAGGCCTGCACATTGTCTCGGGGCGAATCGTGGTGGAGTCTGAGGTCGACCACGAGGCAACCGCCCACCGCATGCGCCGCACCATCGCGGAGATTTACGGCCACGACTCTGAGCTGACCAGCGTCAGCGGTGGTGGTCTGCGTCGAGGCGGCCGCTACATTGTGCGTGTGGATCACGGCGGTGAGGCGCTGGCTCGCCAGACCGGTCTGCTGGATTTGCGTGGCCGCCCGGTGCGTGGCCTGCCGCCGGCCGTGGTGAACGGCTCCCTGCAGGACGCCGAGGCGGTCATGCGCGGTGCGTTCTTGGCGCACGGTTCGCTGACTGAGCCGGGTCGTTCCTCCTCCTTGGAGATTACCTGCCCCGGTCCGGAGGCGGCGCTCGCGCTGGTGGGTGCGGCTCGTCGCCTGGACATTATTGCGAAGGCACGCGAGGTGCGCGGCACCGACCGTGTGGTGGTGCGTGACGGCGAGACCATTTCGCAGCTGCTGGAGCGTATGGGCGCGACCGGCACTCTGACCACGTGGCGTGAGGCGCGCACCCGCAAGGAGGTTCGTGCGACCGCGAACCGTCTGGCGAATTTTGATGATGCGAACCTGCGCCGTAGCGCTCAGGCGGCTGTTGCGGCGAGCGCCCGCGTGGAGCGTGCCCTGCAGATTTTGGGTCATGAGGCGCCGGATCATCTGCGCTATGCCGGTGAGTTGCGTGTGCTGCATAAGCATGCGTCGTTGGATGAGCTGGGTCGTCTGGCTGATCCGCCGATGACGAAGGACGCGATTGCGGGCCGTATTCGTCGCCTGCTGGTCATGGCTGATAAGCGTGCTTCGGAGCTGGGGGTTCCGGGTACTGAGCTGCCGCGCGAGGACTAAGCGAAGGCTAGATTCTGCTCTTAAATAGCGCGGGTAGCTCGTGTGGCTGGGGTGTTTGTGACGGTTTTATGACAAACCAAACCCCTCCGTTTTTGAATAAAAACCGCATATTTTTCAAAAATGAGCCTGTGGATGGCCCCTTTCGCGTTGTGCGAGGGGAGTTATCCACAGGTTCTTTGCGTGCGCTCGTGCGTTCGCGCGCGTGAGCCTAGGGTAGGGGTATGACGAGCATGACCCCCAAACCCGACCAGAACGCTGTACAGAGCCCTGCGCAGGACAGCGCAGCCCAGCCTGGCAACACAACCCAGCAGGGCGGCGCGCAGCGTAGCGCCCGCTCCCTGATGAACAGCCTCTACCGCAGCCCCCGCGCCCGCAAGAACGGTGCGCCGGATGCCGAGGACACCGTGCCGCTGGCTATTGCCGCTGAGGTAACGCCCGCGGAGGTGCCTGCCGAAGAAACACCTGCCGAGCCCGCGGCATCTGCGAGCGAGCCGAATGGTTGGGCTGACTGGGATCAGCAGCCCGATTGGAATGAGGTGGACGATTGGGCGGAGTGGGAGCAGGCTGATCAGCCCGGCACCACCCGCAGTGCCCGTTGGGGCGTGTCGCCGCGCGTGCTGCTTCTGGTGGCGGTGTTGGCGTTGGTTGCCGTGGTGTGGGGTGTGACCCAGTTTTCGGCGGCGCCGCGTGCCGAGCAGGTCGCCTCCCCGAGCGCTTCCGCCGAGTCGGTGCAGGCGGTGGGCGCCCAGCAGAGCCCCGGTGCTCAGCCCGGCACCCAGTCCGCTGCTCAATCTACTGTCCAGCCGGGCGCTCATCCGAGTGAATCTGCGCAGGGTGGCGCCTCCGGTGAGGCTACCGTGCGGGTACACGTGGCGGGTGCCGTGAACAACCCCGGCGTGTACACGCTGCCCGCGCAGGGTCGTGCCGTGGATGCGATTGCCGCCGCCTCCGGTGCCGCCGCGGATGCTGACCTGGACCGCGTGAATCTTGCCGGTGCGCTCAGTGATGGGGTGCAGATTTATGTGCCGCATCGTGGTGAGACGGCTGCACCGGCGCAGATTCAGCCCAACGGTGGCACGGCGAATGCGGGTCAGGCTAACGCGGCGAATGGTGCATCGCAAAACGGCGCTTCGCAGGGTGGCACCCAGCCTCAGCCTGCGCGCACGCTAACTCCAGCAGGCAGCGCGCAGAAGGGTTCAACCCCGGTGAACATTAACACCGCCACCGCTGAGGAGCTGCAGACCCTGCCGCGTATTGGTCCGGCGATGGCTCAGCGCATTATTGCCTGGCGTGAGGCGCACGGCGGTTTCCGTAGCGTGGATGAGTTGGATGCGGTGCCCGGCATTGGTCCGTCGATGCTGGAGAACCTGCGCCCGCTGGTGACGGTCTAATGCACCGGCAGAACCACCAGCAGAACCGCAGGCCGAATCGCTTGCAGAAGCGCCAGCAAGCAGGGGATCGGGAGCTCTTTCCCGGTTCCTTGCGCCTCACCCGGCGCCTCACCCGTTCCGCGGCTACGGCGTATGACCGCGCCCGCTACCGCTGGAGCATCGGTGCTGAGCGGTGGCGCACCCGCCGCGACGAGCAGGAGCTGCGCGCCCAGGGAAGCCTCATTCACCTGGACCTTCGCCTGAGTTTTACGGTGCTGGTGCTGTGGGCGTTTACCGCGGCGGCGCTGACGGTGGGCACGTGGCGGGTGGCGCATCCGCTGGAGTGCGTGCTCATTGCCTTGCTGGGGTGCCTGGCGATTCTGCTGTTCTTTCCGCCGCGTGCGGTGATGCCCTACAGCCTGCTCTTTCGCACGACCGGTCAGCTGGTTTTTCTGGCGTGTATTGTCACGGTTCAGGCGGTGCTTTTGTGCGCTACGGGGGTGGATGCATCCCGCGCCACCCTGCAGCAGGCGCAGGGTGCTTCGCTTCGTTTGAATGGCACGGTGGAGCAGGTTCGCCGCGTGGATCCGCGCACTACTCTGGTGGTTATTAAGCTGGAGGAAATTCAGGGGCGGAGCGTGCGTGCGTTGGTGAATGAGCGGGTGCGCGTGTATCGGCGTGACGGTTCGGCAAAGAGCGCCGCGCGCAGTCTGGAGGCAAGTTCGGAGGCGAGCGCGGAAGTAAGCTCGGCGGCTAAGCAGCGGGGGAGCGGCACCGCGCGCTCGCAGGTGATTTATCCGGGCATGAAGGTGACCGCCCTCGGCACAGTGGAGTTTAACGGTTCCACGGCGAAGCTGAGCGGCGCAACTATTTTTCCTGCGCCTGCCGACGGCGCCGGGTCGAACGCTACCGCCCAGACGGCGGCGGAGCCGTACCTGTCCACGCTCAAGGAGCAGCTGCGTACCCGCGCCCTGGAGACCCTCGGCACGGAGTCGGCGGCACTGGTTTTGGGTACCGCCTACGGGGATGATTCGCTGATGAGTTCCACCGCGCGGGAGGAGTATAAGCTCAGCGGGCTCAGCCATATTACAGCGGTGTCCGGGGCGAATATTGCCATTGTGTTTTTGGGTGCGTACCGGCTGGTGCTGGCGGTTCGCCCGTACCACCTCGCCAGCGCATACCTGCTGCTTCGTTCCTGGATGCAGCGGTTGCGGGGGAGAGACACGGCTCGTTCTCGCCGCCCCGCGTACCCCCGCCGCCCCGCCCAGCCTCAACAACCTACCCCGCCAAATGCCCACGCCCTGCCGCCGCTCGTGCACCGGCTGAGCACCCTCGCCATTCCGCACCGCGTCATGGTGCTGTGCGGGGTTGCGGCGGTACTCGCCTACGCCATGCTGCTGGACTCTGAGGGTTCCGTGATTCGTTCCCTCGCCATGGGTCTGCTCGGTGCTTACGCGATGCTGCGCGGTTCGGGTCGCCAGTCTTTGGCGGCGCTGCAAACCACGGTGCTGATGTGTCTGCTTGCCGCCCCGCACCTCGCCGTGGATATGGGGTTCGCTCTGTCGGTGACGGCAACCTCCGCGTTGATTCTGCTGGGTCCTCCGCTGATTCGCCTGCTCATGCGCGTCATGCCGGTGTTCTGCGCGGAAATGCTTGCCGCGCCGATTGTGGCGTCCCTGTGGTGTACTCCGCTGATTTTGGCGATGAGCGGTAAGGTGCCGCTCTACTCGGTTCCGGCGAATCTGGTTGCCGCTCCTTTGGCGCCGTTGAGTATGCTCGCCGGGCTGGCGGCGCTCGGATTAATGCTCCTGGGTCTGCCTGCTCTGGCGGATGTGTGCCTTCGTGCCGGTGGTCTTGCCGCGCAGGGCATCGAGTGGGCGGCACACACTGCCGCGCATGCGCCGGGTAACCCGTGGGAGCCCGGTTCGAGTGCCCCGGCGGTGGTGTGTAGCGCCCTCTGTGTGCTGGCGTTGAGCGTAGCCTTGTGGTGGGTGGATGCACGCCGCTACCGTGCGGTCACGCACCGGCAGTATTTGCGGGTGGTACCGCACACTGCGCCCTCCCATCAGCCCGCCCGTTCCTAACCGACTAACCGCGGGCATCTAACCGCAAACATCTACCTCTGACCGACTAACCGTGACCGACTACCGCTAACCACCGCTAGGAGGCATCTGAGAAGAAAACGCTATGATGGATACTCGAGACTCCACCCGCGCAGCACCCCTGTGCGCAGCGGGGTCGAGTTCAGCCCGTACCCTGCAGATAAAGGCGAGTGATAAGCGTGTCCGAGCGTAAGCGTTCAACCCAGCGTGGTGGTTCCCGAGACTACGCCCGCCGAGGCGGCCCCGCCCTCGACACCGCGTGGCGTACCGTCACCCCGGCACCCGCCGTCATGCTCTACGGCCCGGAGGAGTACTTCGCGTCCCGCGCTGCGGCACGTCTGCGTGAGCTGTTCCGCGAGGCGCACCCCGAGGTGGACCGCGTGCAGATTAATGCCGCCACCTACACGGCGGGGGAGCTGATCCTGCACGCTTCGCCCTCCCTGTTCGGTTCGGCAAAAATTATTGAGGTTGAGAACGTCGCCTCCATGAGTGACGAGTTTTTGACCGATACGCTCGCCTACCTGAACGCCCCCGAGCCGGACATCATGCTCATTCTGAACCACTCGGGCGGTAACCGCGGCAAGAAGCTCATCGACCTGGTGCGCTCCCAGTTTGTGCTCATCAACTGCAAGGCGCTCAAGACCGACCGCGAGAAGAGCGAGTTTTTGGCGGGGGAGTTCGCCGCCGCTCAGCGCCCGATTACCGGTGGCGCCCTGGCGCTACTGACGGCTGCCGCATCCGACACTGCGGAGCTTGCCGCCGCATGCCAGCAGCTGCTCTCAGACGTGCCCGGTGACATCACCGAAGAGGCGGTGAACCGCTACTACGGCGGCCGCACCGAGGTCACCGCATTCCGCGTGAGTGACGCCGCGATTTCCGGCAACGCCCCGGAGGCACTGCGCCTGCTCCGCCACTCCCTTGCCACCGGCACGGAGCCGATTCCGATGCTGGGTGCGCTCGCCATGCGTATCCGCAATATTGCGCGCGTGCACCACGTGCGTATGAGCGCTAACGAGCTGGCGCGTGAGGTGGGCATGGCGCCGTGGCAGGTTGAGCAGGCTCAGCGCGATGGCCGCCGTTTTACCGGCGCGCAGTTGGCGCATATTGTGCAGCTTCTGGCTGATGCGGACGCCCAGCTGAAGGGCGAGTCGCAGGACGCGGTGTATGCGGTGGAGCAGGCGGTTTTGGCGATTGCTCTACCTCCGCGCCTGTAGTGCATAATAGAGCCCATGCTCGAAATTCTGAAGAAAATTTTCTTTGCTCTGCTGCCCTTCCTGCAGAAGGCGGCAGAGGATGCCCTCAACGACGCTACCGCGTCTAAGGGCGGCTCCGAGTCCTCCCAGAAGAGTGAGTCCCACAAGGGCGAATCTCGTCAGCGTGAATCTCGTCAGGGTGAGGCTCGTACCTCCGGCTCTTCGGCGCCTAAGCCGAGCGCCCCGAAGCCTTCCGCTTCGACTCGTTCGGCAAGCACCGCCTCCGCATCCGACGGTTCGGACTACCCGGGCGATTACCGCGACATGATCAACTTTGAG
>ERZ1674245.355-NODE-355-length-15686-cov-23.046574_pt1 | contig 15686 bp, 13 predicted proteins | sample MGYA00581205_ERZ1674245 | MGnify/ENA primary metagenome ERZ1674245 (study PRJEB41354, sample SAMEA4873314) | human saliva metagenome | biome: human-associated habitat [ENVO:00009003]; feature: mouth environment [ENVO:08000002]; material: saliva material... | reverse complement strand
GCTCCGGTGGGGCTGCCGCGTGTTTGCTTGTGGTGACGCTGGTGTTGCGGGCGCCGTCGGGTCCGGCCGCCCGCGAGATCGCCGCACGCGAGCCTGCGGCTCGGAGTGGTCGATCTCGAAGCCCGCCCGTGCCCTCCGGACCCTCCGGCACCCTCCACACCGGCGGCGTCGTTGCACCCTTGCCTGCGCGCGCGGATAGGTTGTTACTTCACGGATAGGTTATGAGCATCCGGATAGCTTATTAACCTATCCACATCGTCATAACCTATCCGCGTGGCGGTAACCTATCCGCGTGGCGGTAACCTATCCGCATCCGCATCCGCATCCGCATCCGCCGCGGTGCATAACAAAACCGCCCGGCGCGCGGCCAGGCGGAAAACGGAGCGGGCGACGGGAATCGAACCCGCCTCTGAAGCTTGGGAAGCTTCCATTCTACCGATGAACTACGCCCGCAATTCATCGTCCCGAAGGAATCGACCTGTCGATCATAGCGTCACGATGGACGGGCACGCAACCGGCGTCTCGAACACAGTGCTGCGCTCGCGACGCTGTGGGTTGCGCGATGGCGGTTGTCGCGCTGCTCTCGGCAACAAGGCCGCATCCGCTCATGCGCGCACGCCGGTCCAGCGCGGCGACGGCAGCGCTCACCGCTCCTGCCGCAGCTCACGCCTCGCGGTCCGCTCCGAGACGCTTCCGGTTCTGTTGCGTGTGTCGACCGCGGATACACTGAGGATCGCTTGACTGATTGGAGGACCCATGCCTCGTCCCGTGGTGGCCGCAGCCATCGTCGATTCCCTGGAGCACCCGACCGTGCTGCTCGCGTGCTCGCGCGCGTACCCGCAGGAGCTACGCGGCCAGTTCGAGCTGCCCGGCGGCAAGATCGAAGAAGGTGAGGACGCGGCGGCGGCGCTCGAGCGTGAGATTGCGGAGGAACTCGGCGCGCACCTGCGGGTGGGGGAGCGCGTCTGCCCGGACGGCGGCCTGTGGTGGCCGGTTCTGGGTGGGCGGGTCATGGGCGTGTGGCTCGCGGAGGTTGCGCCCAGTTCGCCGACTCCGCGCGCTGGTACCTCGCACCTGGAGGCGTGCTGGGTGCCGATCTCCGAGTTGGGGGACCTGCCCTGGATCGTCGCGGACCTTCCTATTGTCGAGGCCGTGGCTGCGCGCTGCAGCCGGTGACACGTCGCGCGTCGGCGGGGAGTGGGTGGCCGACGTGAGTGCGCGTGAGCTGTGTTGGGTGCGCTGAGAGGGCGAGTGATAAAGCGTGCGTTGCTTCCGCGGCGCGGGAATGGTGCCCGCCACCATTTGACGACACATGGGGACCGGATGTCAGAATAAGCGCATGCCGAAGATTATTGGCGAGTCCCTCGCCTCCCACCGCGAGCTGACGCGCACCCGCCTGTTCGATGCGCTCGGGTCTCTCATGGCCGAGCAAGCTTTCGAATCCATCACGATGAGTCAGATTGCTGAGCGCGCCGGCGTGGGTCGCACGGCGGTGTACAACCACTTCGCGGACAAGGAAGTGCTGCTGCTCGCCTACATGCGCCAGGTCACCGAGGAGTTCACGCGGGTGCTCACCGCGCGCCTCGAGGCCGAGCCTGACCCGCTCATGCGCCTGCGCCTCTATATTCGCGCGCATCTGCAGATGATCAGCCGCTACCACGTGAAGGCTGGCATGGGCCTGCGTCGGCAGATGTCGGGTCGGGGTGCCTCGCACCTGCACGATCACGCGGGTATGGTGGGCGAGGTCCTCATTGAGATCCTCGACGAGGCCATGGAGCGTCACCTGATTGCGCAGCAGAATACGTTGGGCGCGGTTCATCTCATTCATGCGACGCTGGCGGGTCAGCGCCTCCCGGCGGATGCGGCGCACCGTGAGTCGGCGCTGGCGCTGGTGGAGACCTTTATTTTGCGAGGCCTGGGTGCCTCCGAGGAGAACGTGCGTCACGTCACCGCTTCGCCTCTCCCCTCCGGGGAATAGTGGGCGCGCTGCGTCCGTTGATTCAGACAGAACACAGGGGTCGTCCGGCCCCAACTGACCTGCCGACCAGAGTGTCGGCGACACAAGGAGAAACATGGCTACCGTTACTCTGACGCAGGAGAACTTCGAGCAGACTGTGTCCGCCGGCGGCATCGTCCTGGTTGATTTCTGGGCGACCTGGTGCGGCCCGTGCCGCCAGTTTGGCCCCGTTTTCGAGGAGGCCTCCGAGAAGCATCCGGACGTCGTGTTCGGCAAGATCGACACGGATGATCAGCAGCAGCTCGCGATGGCCGCTCAGATCACGTCGATCCCGACGCTGATGGCTTTCCGCGATGGCATCGCGGTGTTCCGCCAGTCGGGTGCGCTTCCGCTGTCCGCCCTGGAGGACCTGATCTCCCAGATCCAGAACCTGGACATGGATGACGTTCGCGCGAAGATCGCCGAGGCCGACAAGGCTGAGTGACCGCGTCCCAGCAGACGTCGATGGGTCCCGAGGTGAGAACCTCGGGACCCATTTTCGTATGTCGGGATGCCGCTCGTCCGTGGCGCGTATACGCCGCCGTGGTTGTGACCGGACCCGACCCCTCGCGTACGAGAGGCCGGGGACTGCCCCTACTTCCGGTGGCGGCCCTTACCTCGGCTGAACCTTTCGATCAACTGGAGAAGTGCTACCATAGAAGCTGGAAGAGCAATCAGAGTGCTGATGATGTGTGTGATCATCGCATCTCCTTTCTTCCGGCCAGCCCCCCAGTCTTCCCTGGGGGGCATTAGCATCTGCAGGTTGTCTCCCCGCAGACATCTCTATGATGGCATGGCAGCGCTTCATTGTGGACCATTTTGTTAGGTAGATGTTCGAATGTGTAGCCACATTTGTATCTTCCTTCATGTAGATAAGGTTCGATGCCCCTTATCTCGTGGTATTAGCGGGTCAACGTGCGCGTTGAGAGGCCTACACGCATCGGTGCGTTAACGTGCGTCGTGAAGGCTTAAACTATCGGCGTGAGACGCTCGCCGGGCGGCGGGTGATGAACTCGCGGTCGGCGTGGTCGCCGACCATGAAGGAATACTCGCCGACGATCTCGAAGCCGTGGCGCGCGTAGAAGCGCTGCGCCCCATGGTTTTCGCTCCACACGCCGATCCAGAGGGTGCGCGGCCCGTCGCGTTCGAGCCACTCCAGCGCGGTGCGCAGCAGGAGGGTTCCGCGGCCGCCGCCCTGGTATCCGCGCAGAATGTAGAGGCGCTGGACCTCGCCGTCGCCAGGCGCGACGTCGGGGTGGGGCAGGTGCGCGGGGCACGCGGTCACGTAGCCGATGAGTCCGTCGGGGAACGAGGCCGGGGCTTCCTCCCCGGAATAGGGGGCGGTGGGGTGTTCGCCGGGGATATGAACGGAGGGGCCGGGGGAGGAAACGAGATCACCGGGCGTGCAGGAGACCTCGTTCGGTGACGGTGAGCCATCGACTGCGTCCTCGAAGAGGAGCCAGGTCGCGCGCTGCGGATCTTGAAGTTCGGAGCGTAGGACGGCGGGGGAGTAGGCTTGGTCGAGAAAGACAGTTAAGTCGCCCGGCGTGTAGAGGTGCCCGAAGGTCTGGGTGAAGCACTCGCGGGCAAGCACGGATAGTGCGTCGGCGTCGGCGGGTGTGGCGCGGCGGATCATGGCATCCTCTCGGTCGGTGTTCCCTCATCGTAGGCAGAGCTGGGGCGATGCGCCGGGTGGCCCCCAGCGCGCAGCGGGGAGCAACCTGAGAATGAGTATCAACCATTGCTCTGGCTATGACGTGCGCCTTACAATAAGGCGATTAACGAACATTAAAGGAGACGGACGTGGCACGTAAGACCCGCACCGCGCAGGTGCTCAATATTGTTAAGGCGCTCGCGTGGGTCATCATCGCGGTGTCCCTGGTCAAGTTCGCGTTTTTCCCCGCCGCGCAGGAGGAGCAGACGAGCGACGGAATGGACCCGGGTGGAACCTTCGGGCAGATGACGATTTCTGTGGGCCGCGCGGACATTACGAACACGGTGAGCGTGACGGGCACGATCCAGGCGGATGAGCCGGTGAATGCTCGCGCGACGCTTGACGGCGAGGTCGTGCGCGTCTATGTCAACGACGGCGACACAGTCGCCAAGGGTGATGCCCTCATCCAGATCCGCAAGGAAATTCCGGGCGAAACCCGCCAAGTTACCGATAAGGACGGTGACGTCACCATGGAGACCGGGAAGCCTACCTTCAAATACGAGACGGTCGCCGCCCCCGGCGACGGCAAGGTGTCCACGAACGTCCTGGTGGGACAGCAGTTCGCGATTGGCGACACGGTTGCCTCGGTCGCCCCCTCCACGTTCTCGGCCGTCGCCGCCCTGAGCGCCGACCAGATGTACCGCCTCCAGGAGGCACCCTCCACCGCGACCGTCACCATCAAGAACGGCCCGGCCCCCTTCGAGTGCACAGACGTCACGCTTGTCAGCCCCACGAGCAAGACGCAGGACACGAAAAACTCGGGTGCCTCCGAGAACTCGGCTGCGGCCTCGACGGACCTGAAGGCCCGCTGCGCGATTCCCTCCGATCAGACTGTGTTCGCGGGCCTGCAGGTGAGCCTCGAGATGACGACGGGATCGGCGACGGATGTGCTCGCTGTGCCGGTCTCCGCGGTCGAGGGTCGCTACCAGACCGGCACCGTCTACCTGCCGACCTCGGACCCGGCCAACCCGGAGAAGCGTTCGGTCACCCTGGGCTTGACCGACGGAAAGATGGTCGAGGTCAAGGAGGGACTCGAGGAAGGCGAGGAAATCCTCGAATTCACCCCGACTGCGACGAAGGATAACCAGGACGACCCCTACGGCTCGGGTGACACGGGCGGCGGGGCCATGGATGGGGCCGCTGACGCGTCCGACGGGACGAGCGCGCGATGAGCCTCGTGCACCTGCGGGACGTGACCCGCACGGTCACCCTGCCTGACGGCGAGGACCTGCACATCCTGCGCGGCGTCAACCTGGACGTCGCGGCGGGCGAGCACGTGTCCATCGTGGGCCGCTCGGGTACCGGCAAATCGACGATGCTCAACATCATTGGCCTGCTGGACGCTCCCACGTCAGGCACCTACGAGCTGGACGGCGTGGATACGACGCGCCTGGGCGAGGGGCGTCGCGCTCGCATGCGCGGCGAGGACTTCGGCTTCGTCTTCCAGCAATTTAACATTTTCGCCGCCCGTACGGCCGCCGAAAACGTCGAGGTGCCCCTCCTGTATGCCTCCGGCGCGCAACTGCTGTGCAGGCGCTCAATTGCCCTCGACATGCTTGAACGTGTGGGCCTGGCGGATCGCGCCGACTCGCACCCGGGGGAGATGAGCGGAGGCGAACAGCAGCGCATCGCGATCGCCCGTGCCCTCGTGCGCCGCCCGCGCGTGATCCTCGCCGACGAGCCGACGGGCGCGCTCGACCCGGACACGGGCCGAGCGGTCATGACCCTCCTGGAGGAAGTCGCCCGCGAATCCGACTCAGCGCTCATCGTCATCACGCATGACATGGCGGTCGCCGCCCGCGCCTCGCGCGCCTACGAACTCTACGACGGCGTCCTCCACGAGGTCACGGACCCTGGAACCCTGACGCAGCGCGCGGAGGCGGGGAACTCCAGTGTCGACAACGCCGGGACCGGTGGAAGCGCCGGGATCCCCGGGAACCCCTGGGACGAGGCCTCCGCCGCCTCCGCTGGTCCGCAACCCCCGCCGCCTCCCGCGCAGGTTCCGGCACCGCCGTCGGGGGGATCACCTGACGATACGGGTGTGACGGCACGTCAGACGATGAGAGCCGTCCGTAGGGCAGCGGCTCGACAAAGGGAGAGTGAGCAGTGAACGCACTGAGCCAGATCGTGGGCGCCCTCATCGAAGCGTGGGGCGAGGTGAAAGTCCAGAAAGCCCGCGTGGTCCTCTCCCTCGTGGGAGTAGTCGCTGCAGTGGCCGCCATGACGGTCGTTATCGCTCTGGGCGACCTGATCCTGCAATCCTCGCGCGAATTGGCCGAACTCTACGAGGGACGCTCGGTGACACTGCGCCTCGCGCCGGAAAAATCATCAGCAAGCCAAGGAGGACCCTCGAACGAGGCCCCCGCCCAGGAAACCGGAACCGGTGAAGGGACCCAGGCCTCGTCAACCGTCGCGCGACCCGACGAGAAGGATCCGGTGAGCGACGCGATGGCGACGCTCGCGGGCCACCACGACATCCACTACTGGTCGCGCCTGTCCAGCTCGGGCGGCGAGATCGTCGAGGTCCGCCAGGCGCGCAGCACCGGACTATTCCGCGGCTACCCGGTGGTGCAAACACAGGACATGTTCAACGACGTCACGATTCAGGCCGTCGACCCCTCCTTCGAGGTGATTTTCCGAACCCGCATGCTCGCCGGACGCTGGGTGACCGACAGCGACGCGGACCAGCGCCTGACCCCCGTCGTCATCTCCGAGGTCCTGTGGGATCAGCTGGGCCGCGCACCCATCGACCAGGTCCCCATCGTCCTGCACACCACCGACGGCACCGCGCTGCGCGTCGTCGGCGTCACGAAAGCGAAGAGCCGCTTCGATATGCCGACCCTCTACGTGCACTACGACGCGGCGCGCGCCGCCCTGCCGCAGATGGGGCAGCCCACAATGATCGCGTGGGTCAGCCCCGAGAACGCCGAGGAGGCGCGCACGGTGCTACCGCAAGCCCTCGCCTCGATCCTCGGCGACGGATGGCACGTGAGCGTCACCGGCGGCGAACACCAGGACACGGGCGAAGAACAGCTGGGGACAATCTCCCGCGTCATCATGATTATCGGCGGCATCATCATCTTCCTCGGCGCGCTCGGCCTGCTCAACGTCGCCATCGTGACCGTACGTCAGCGCGTGCGAGAAATCGGTATCCGCCGCGCCGTCGGTGCCTCCGCCGCGCGCGTCTTCTTCGCCGTTTTCATGGAGTCGGTGGTCGCAACCTTCGTCGCCGGCGTCATCGGCGTGGGGATCGCGGTCGTCGTCGTACGCTTCTTGCCACTCGAAACAATAGGAATCGCGCTCAGCGAGACACCGGCGTTCCCAGCCGGCGCAGCCATCGCGGGCGTCGCCATCTCCACGAGCATCGGCGCTCTATGCGGCATCATCCCGGCGCTCGCAGCCGTGCGTATCAAGCCGATTGACGCGATCCGCTACTGAGGGTTCAGTGACGAGGCCGTGGCTTCCTCGCCGGGGCCGCGCGTGTTCGCGGTGGGGAGTCGGCCTCGTGCCAGAATCAGCGGGGCAGCGTCACGCGCTTCGTGTCTTCGTTGTAGATGATCATGCCTTCCTTGAGGAGGGCTCGGTAGACGCGGGCGGGTTGGTAGCGGTCGCCGCCGTCGAGGCGTGCGGCGTCGAGGACGCGACGTTTCGTGAGGCCTTCGGTGCCTTCGAAGTGGGCGGAGCGTAGGGCCTTCATGATGCGTCCGCGGGCCTGGCGGTCGGTGCCCGCGTAGGGCTGGGGGGTGGGGCGCTTCTCGTCCTTCGGGAATCCGGCGTGTGCCCAGGCGCAGTGCGTGCGCATGATGCACGTGTCGCAGCCCGGGGAGAGCTGGGTGCACACGAGGGCTCCGAACTCCATGAGCGACAAGCTGACGTCGGCGGCGAGGTGTCCATCTGTCGGGAGGAGCGCGTCCGCGCGCTGCGTTTCTGCCTTCGAGGGGGTCGAATGGGGTGGAAACTCCCGGCCATCGAGAAATCTGACCAGCACTCGTCGAACGTTTGTGTCCAGGACCGGGATCCGGATTCCGTGCCTGAACGCCAGGAGGGCGCTGGCCGTGTAGGTGCCCACGCCGGGCAGGAGAGTTAGCTCTTTTATAGTGAGGGGCACCTGACCGCCGTGTTTCTCGACGATGGTGCCCGCACAATTTTTGAGACGCAGTGCGCGTGAGGGATAGCCCAGATTCGCCCAGGCCACAATGATATCCGCGGAGGAGGCCTCGGCTAGGTCGCCGGGTGTTGGCCATCGCTCCATCCACTCCAACCAGATCGGTTGAACGCGCGCGACGGGCGTCTGTTGGCTCATGATCTCGAAGACGAGTGTTCCCCAATCGGACACGTCATCGCCGCGCATGGGCAGGTCGCGTTTGTTGGATGCGAACCAGCGGGGAAGGTCATGGAGGAGTACCTGCGAGGCCTCAGCCGTTGGATTTGTGAACACCCTGTCAGTGTAGGTAAAAAGTCCCCATGAGTGCGTTCTAACATATACGAAGTGTGATGTGGAGCATGAAAATGGCGACTGTTGTGTAAATGGTACAGGTTCGCTAGTCTGATCCTGTTTTCAATTACCCCCATTTTATCGAGGGTTCCTTCACTATCAGGAGACGTCATGTCTACTCCTCAGCAGCCTTACGGTCAGCAGCCTGACTATGGGCAGCAGCCTGACTATGGCCAGCAGGCCGGTTACGGTCAGCAGGCCGGTTACGGTCAGCAGGCCGGCTATGGCCAGCAGCCTTACGGTCAGCAGCCCGGTTACGGCCAGCAGGCGGCCAATGGTCAGCAGCCTTACGGTCAGCAGCCTTACGGTCAGCAGCCTTACGGTCAGCAGGCCGGCTATGGCCAGCAGCCCTACAGTCAGCCCGGCTACGGGCAGCAGCCTTATGGCCAGCCCGGCTACGGTCAGCAGGCTGCATACGGTCAGCAGCCTTATGGCCAGCCCGGCTACGGTCAGCCCGGATTCAACGCTCCCATGCTGGGTAAGCCTCGTAAGACTGCGGGCCTTCTCAACCTTTTCCTCGGCGGTGTTGGTGCCGGCGACTTTTTCCTTGGCCACAAGCAGATCGGTTTCATCAAGGTCGCCGTGACCGTTGTCCTGAACGTGCTTTACTTGGCGACGTTCGACTGGGAGCTGCGCGAAGGGAATCCGTTCGTTTTCTTCCTGTTTTTCATCTGGTTGTGCTGCGTGCTCGCCTGCGCGATCATGACCTTCATGGGCAAGTGGATCTACGCACGGGACGCAAACGGCGTCCCGACCGTCTGACCTACTCGCGCGCCCAAATAGGCGTGTAAGCGAGCACCGTGTGGGACCCGGCTGATGTCGGGTCCCACACGTGTATCTAGTGCTCCTCACGTTTCTCTGTCCGGGTGCAGCGACGCCCCGTACGCGAGCGTCTCACTGCGTGTCCGAGCTGTTTTGTGGTGTATAGCGCGTGGTGCGGACGAGCGGCCCTCGGTCCCAAAATGCTTGTCGGAACGCGTTTGCGGGCATGCTCGGGGAACGATCGGGGGTCTCTCGGGGTCGCTGCGGATGACGAAAAGTGGTGTCAACACGCTAGGCTATGCGGGTGCGGCCCGCAGCCGTCACTTCCCACGACAATCGAAAGGCTTAGTTATGACGACGCCCAACCCCTTCAACTCGGAGGACCAGACCTCGGTGCCCGCGCCGGATGCTCCCAGCTTCCCCCAGGCCTCGACCCCCGGTTACGACCAGGCCAACGCCGCCCCGGGTGCACAGCAGCCCGTCTATGGCCAGCCTGCTTACGGCCAGCCCGCCTTTGGCCAGCCCGCTTACGGCCAGCCCGCCTTTGGTCAGGGTGCCTACGCGACCCCGCCCAAGCAGTGGATCGTCGCGCTGCTCCTGGCGTTCTTCGTCGGCTTCGTCGGTGTCCACAACTTCTACCTGGGCTACACCACCAAGGGCATCATCCAGCTGATCCTGTCCCTGACCGTCATCGGTATGTTCGTCACGGGCATCTGGGCCTTCGTTGAGTTCATCATGATCATCATGCGTTACGGTGCCTACGGCTGCGACGCGCAGGGCCGTCCCCTGGAGTGATCCGCTGAGGCTGTTGTCGCGGCGCTGAGTGTGCGACAATCGAGTCATGCTGCTCAGTGACCGCGACATCAACGCCTCTCTGGATTCCGGCCGGATTCGTCTCGATCCTCTGGACCGTGGCCTGGTTCAGCCGGCCAGTATTGACGTGCGGCTGGATCGCCTGTTTTGTCTCTTCGATAATCACCGCTACCCGGTGATCGACCCTGCGGCGGACCAGTCGGATCTGACGCGACGCATCGACGTGGGGCCGGATCAGCCCTTCGTCCTGCACCCCGGCGAGTTCGTCCTGGGTGCCACCTACGAGCTGGTCACCCTCGGCGACGACATCGCCGCGCGCCTTGAGGGCAAGTCGTCGCTAGGGCGCCTCGGCCTCCTCACCCACTCCACCGCGGGCTTCATTGACCCCGGTTTCTCCGGTCACGTGACCCTCGAGTTGTCCAACGCGGCGACGATGCCGATCCTGCTCTACCCGGGCATGAAGATCGGGCAGCTGTGCTTCTTCGACCTGTCTTCCCCGGCCGAGCATCCCTACGGCTCGCAGGGCGCTGGCTCCCACTACCAGGGTCAGCGAGGCCCCACGCCGTCCCGGACGCACCAGCGCTTCACCCGCACACGCATTGATCGGTGACATGATGGAGTCCCCCCACCCTCCCTTTCCTTCCCGGCTCGCGCGCAGGCGCGCCGAGCGTGCGGCGCGCGCTGCCGCAGCTGATGCGGCCGAACAGGACGCGCCTCTCGCACTGGAATCGGCGGTACCGCCTCCGCCTGAACCTGAGAACCTGCCGCCGACGGCACCTCCTCTGCCTGAACCCGCGGGTCCGACCCCGCGCCTACTACCCCCGCCCGCCGATCAGCAGGCCACCACGATGCGCACGGGCGTCATAACGGGCGTCGTGCTGCCCGGCATGGCCCCGCGCACCGGCCAGGTCACGAACCGGAACGATGCGCCGCCCCCGCCCTCGCCGGTCAGGCGTTCCTTCAAGGAACGCATGGCGAGTGCCCACTCCAGCCTGGCGGACTCGGTCCTTACGTCTGCGACGGGCAGCCCGATCATGCAGACGAACGTGTCCTTGATCGGCATGAGCACCACCCAGGAGCCGGCGTTCCAGATTGCCGCAGACGGTGAGATCACCAGCGCGGAGGCCGCCGTGCCGATTGCCGCCGCCATCGAGGTCAGCGAACCCGCGGGCGTCATCGACATGCAGGAAGCCCTGGGGCACCACCTGCTCCTCGTGTCGGAGGCCGTGGATCCGGCCGAGCTGGAGGCCCTCGCGATCTCCATGTGGGACGACGCCGGCTGGCTCGCGCCCGGTCGCCTGCACCTGTCGTCGGATGCCGAGCTTGAAGGCCCGTGGTCCCTGGATCAGCCGACGCGCGCGCAGCTGGGCACCCCGTCCCTGCTGACGCATGCGTGGATCTTGCGCTGCCCGGTCTCGCGCGCCGAGGAGAAACCCAGCGCGTTCATGGGGGAGTGGGCGCAGGCCTTCCCCGACGGCATGCCCGTTGGTCTGGAGTACCGCGTGCTCGAGGCGCTGGGCCGCATGGCGCGTCGCCTGGCGGGCGGTTTGCGCCTGGCCGGCAGCGGCTACGTCATGGTTCCCGACGCGGACTCGGCCGTGAACCTGACGGTGTACGCGCCGCGTTGGATCAACCCGGAGGACCTGCTGTCCGCAATGCGTGAGCGCGCCGGGTTTGAGCAGATGAAGGACGCGCGCGACATCGTCCCCGAGGCCCCGGCGCTGACCCCCGCGCAGGCCGCGCAGATCGAGAAGCTGAAGGCCGAGCTGGGTCCTGTCCGCGAGGATATTGCCTCGAAGATCGCGAAGGCCCGCGAGGAGCTGGAGGCCCAGCGTAACGAGCCGCAGGTCGTCGACGGCTACGCGCTCATGTGCCCGATTGGCAATCGCTCTGACATGATGATCGAGGTCCACGCAGTCCCCTCACCCCCGCGCGTGCTGCGCTGGGAGCCGTGGACGACAGGCGCGATCATCGAGTATCAGGTTCGCTGGCTCTCCGGCCTGGCCCCCACGCCCGGCACGAACACGATAAGCCGCACCGCGCGCCGCGAGCGTCTGCGTTCGGCGCAGGAGGTCGAGAAGGCTGCGGGCTTGATTGCGACCCTCGTGGGCGGCAACGTCATCGACGAAGACGGCTTCCTCGTCGGTTTGGCAGATGTTTCCGCCGAGGAAGACGAAGCCGAGTAGTAGGCCGCGTCCGTAGATTCGGCTTTTCAGCAGGTGAACGAAAGGGCGGCCCCGCAGGTGTGTCTGCGGGGCCGCCCTTTCGCCAGCAGCGTGCGTGCGTCGGTTACTGGCCTCGCTTCACGGACTCGAGCAGCATGACGGCGACATCCCGCACCTCCGGGAGCTTCCCGCGTGTCGGTGTCGAGGTGCCCTCGGTGCCTCGGTCGGTGGCGTCGGAGGAAACGAATCCGGCGGATGTGCCCGACGCGGAGCCGAGCATCTGGGAGCAGAAGGGGCAGGCCGTCGCGACGACGTCCGCGCCCGTGGACGCGGCCTCGACGATGCGGGCGTCGGCGATGCGGGTCCCGCGCGTCTCCTCGAACCAGGCGTGCGCGCCGCCCGCGCCGCAGCACATCGCGCGGTCGCGGTTGCGCGGCATCTCGACGAGTTCCACGTTCGGCAGGGAACCCACGAGCTCGCGCGGCGGCTCGTAGATACGGTTGTGGCGGCCCAGGAAGCACGCGTCGTGGTAGGTGACCTTCAGGGGTGTGCCGACCGAGGGAGCGTTGTCTGCCGACTGTGCCCCGGCCTCGTCCGTGGCGTCCTCGCTCGCGGAGGCAGTGGACGCAGCCGAGGCCGTGGGGGCCACCGGCGTGAGCAGGCCGTCTCGCACGAGGCGGTTGAGGAGCTGCGTATGGTGGACGACGTCGAAGTGCCCGCCCAGCTCCGGGTACTCGCCTGCGATTGTGTTGAAGCAGTGCGCGCAGGAGACAACAATCTTCTGGGGCTTGGCTTCCTTGAGCGTGTCGATCGCCTGGGCGGCCAGCATCTGGAAGAGCGCCTCGTTGCCGGCGCGGCGGGCCGGGTCGCCCGTGCAGGACTCGCCCGAGCCGAGGACCGCGAAGGACACGCCCGCCGTGTGCAGCAGCTCGGCGACGGCGGCGCTGGTCTTCTTCGCCGTGTCGTCGTAGGCGCCCGCGCAGCCCACCCAGAACAGGTAGTCAACCTCCGAGGCGTCCTCGATGTCCTCGCCGACGACGGGGATGTCGAAGTCCAGCTTCTTCGCCCAGTCCATGCGCTTGCGGGCGGGCTGGTTGTAGGGGTTCGCCTTGGATTCCATGCCGCGGAACGCGCGGCCCAGCTCGCGGGGGAACGCGCCCTCCATGAGGACCTGGTGGCGGCGCAGGTCGAGGATGTGGTCGATGTGTTCGATGTCGACGGGGCACTGCTCGACGCAGGCGCCGCAGTTCGTGCAGTCCCACAGGACCTCTTCGGAGACGACCTCGGGGACCAGGGGAGCGGTGACCGCGGAGACGCCCTCGGGGCCGGTCGCGCCCGACAGGGACAGGGCGGAGACCAGGTCGAAGGAGTGCGGCGAGGCCGGCACGCCCTTGTCGAGGAGGACCTCGCCGTCCTCGAGCTTCTGGTGGCCCTCCTCCTGCTCGACGATCTGCACGTTGGAGGCGGACTCCATGTGGTCGCGCAGGCCCATGATGAGCAGCTTGGGGGAGAGGGGCTTCTGGGTGTTCCACGCGGGGCACAGCTCCTGGCAGCGGCCGCACTCGGTGCACGAGTACAGGTCCAGGCGGGCCTTCCACGAGAAGTCGTCGATCGTGCCCACGCCGAGGACCGTGTCCTCGGGGAGGTCGTCGAAGTCGTCCTCGCTGGTGACGGGCTTGCCGTCAATGAGCATGTGGTCGGCCGGTCCCAGGGACTTCGTGCCGTCGGCGTTGCGGCGCGTGTACAGGTTGAGGATCGCGACGAAGCGGTGCCAGGCGACGCCCATGCCGGTCTGGATGCCGACGACCGTCAGCCAGGTCATGGAGGTGATGACCTTGAGGGCGCTGACCAGGACGATTGCGTTCGCCAGGGATGCGGCCGAGGAGGAGGCTACGGCCGCGAAGAGCGCGCCGAGCCAGCCGGTGAGGGGGAAGTGCAGGGCGGTCGCGTGGGCCTCGAGGCCCGGCGTGACGCTGAAGAGCGCGTATTCGAGGCCGCGCAGGGCCACGACGCACGCGCACACGATGAGGATGACCCACTCGACGAAGAGCGCCTGCCAGCGGGTCGAACCCAGGAAACGGGAGGCCAGGCCGCGCGGGGAGGAGTCGCGCGGGTGGGGGCGGCTCAGGGACGAGGGCGGGGTCCCCTCCGGGTCGGCCGCGGCGGCAGCGGCATCGGGGTCATCATTCGAGAGGGCCGCCTCGGCGGCGGTGCCGCGCCCGGCGCGCTGGCGCACGATCATCAGGAGGATGATGCCGGCCAGGCCGCCCCACGCGAAGACCTCGGTGAGCCACTCCCACGGCGCGAAGTGGCCGAGGAGGGGCAGCGTGAAGGTCTGGATGCGCAGCTGCGCGTAGCCCGTGACCAGGGTGAGGAAGAGGATCGGGAAGGACACCATGACGAGCCAGTGGGCGCACTTGATCCAGGGGCGGCCCTTGAACTCGCGGTGGGTGAGGGCCGCCGAGACGACGCCCCACGCTCGCTTGCCGACCGGACGCAGGCGCCCCGGATCCGGCGTTCCCGCCGAGACCGTGCGCCACATGTGAGTCAGGCCTCGCGCGAACGACAGGATGGCCAGAGCGCTCACCAGCAGGGCGAGTCCCCACATGATGGCGCTCAGCGTTGGATTGGCCACGTTTCCTCCTCTGTTTTTTCTGCACTCCATTGTGGCATCTCGATCCGCGAGCGACCGAATTCCCCGGCAAAGCGTGCGCAATTACGCGCCGAGTGGCCTGCGCGGAGGCACAGATGTGCTCACCACAACGTGGATATGTGCCACGAGCTGTGAAAAAGTGTGTCAAAGTGAGATCGTGCTTCCCGTCTCGCAGCCAGCCATGACACTGTCCGACCAGGAACTCTTCGGGGACGATCACCCGCACGATCACTGCGGTGTCTTCGGAGTATGGGCCCCGGGCGAGGATGTTTCCCGCCTGACCTACTTCTCCCTCTATGCCCTCCAGCATCGAGGCCAACAGAGTGCTGGCATTGCTACCTCGAATGGCAAGCAGATCCTCGTCTACAAGGACCAGGGACTCGTCTCCAAGGTGTTTTCCGAGCAGTCCCTCCAGGGCCTGCGCGGCCACATCGCGCTGGGACACGTGCGCTACGCGACGACCGGCGCGGACGTGTGGCGCAACGCCCAGCCGACGCTGGGTCCCACCCCCACGGGCACGCTCGCGCTGGCCCACAACGGCAACCTGACAAACACGGTTGAGCTGCGTGAGCTGGCTGCCGACATCGCCGACGACGGCGAGGACTTCGAGCGCGGAGCCTCTACCGACACTTCCCTCGTGACCGCGCTCCTCGGCATGGCCGACCGTATTCCCGGTCCGGCCCCCTTCATCGCGACACCCGCCGTCACGCCCGGCGACGAGGACACGGACGAGGTCACCTCGGCCTCGGCGGTGGTCGATCCTGAGCCTGCGCCCCTCGTCGGTGCCGCCCTGAAGGTCCTGCCGCGCATCAGGGGAGCGTTCTCCCTGGTCTTCATGGACGAGAATACGCTGTACGCCGCGCGTGATCCGCATGGCTACCGCCCGCTTGTGCTCGGTCGCCTGGCCTCCGGCTGGGTTGTCGCCTCCGAGACGGCTGCTCTGGACCTGTGCGGCGCGACCGTCGTGCGCGAGATCGAGCCCGGCGAGCTGATTTCCATCGATGCCTCGGGCGTGCACTCGCGCCGCTTCGCCGTGCGCCGCGCCAACACCTGCGTCTTCGAGTACGTGTACCTGGCCCGCCCCGACA
>ERZ1674245.343-NODE-343-length-15951-cov-20.368961_pt1 | contig 15951 bp, 8 predicted proteins | sample MGYA00581205_ERZ1674245 | MGnify/ENA primary metagenome ERZ1674245 (study PRJEB41354, sample SAMEA4873314) | human saliva metagenome | biome: human-associated habitat [ENVO:00009003]; feature: mouth environment [ENVO:08000002]; material: saliva material... | reverse complement strand
GGTTTCAGTATTATTTTGCCGGTCTACCGGGGTAGTCCCCGCGGTTACTTCTCTTCGGGAGCCTCGCCGAAGCCGCCGTCCAGCAGCTTCTGCAGCTCAGACTCGAAGTCCACGTCGTCCAGGCTGATTTCGTTCATGCGCGCATCGTAGGCGGTGAAGTCTTCCAGCTCGGCGGGGGTGGGCAGGGTCTCCGGGGTGTCCCAGAGGCCGTCGCGGGCCTCGATGCCGTGGGAGCTTTCGTACCAGCGCCAGAACTGCTGGGCCTCGCGCACCAGGCGCGGGCGCAGCTGCAGGCCGACCAGGTTCTCGAAGACCTGCTCGCTGGGGCCGCCGTCGATGCGGCGGCGGGCCATGATTTCGGTCAGCTGCGGAGCCTTGGGCAGGTTGCGGGTGGCGTCCTCGGTCACGACGGACACCCAACCCTCGATGAGGGCCAGCAGACCCTCGAGACGCTGAACGGCTAGCTCCTGGTCCTCGGTGCGCTGGGGGCTGAACATGCCGCCCTCGAAGGCCTCCTGAACGGCCTCGGGGTCGTTCATGTCCACCTGGGAGGCGGCGTCCTGCATACGGTTCATGTCCACGCGAATACCGCGGGCGAAGCGGGCAACGAGCTGGACCAGGTCCTCACGTAGCCAGGGGTTGGCCTTGTGCAGGCGAATCAGCGCGGCCTCGCGAACGGCCAGGTAGAGCAGAACCTCCTGCGGCGGCACCTCGATGTCGTCCGCGAGCTGCTGGTAGCCGTTGGGCAGCAGTGCGGAGTGGCCGGGGGCGAGGGGGAAGCCCACATCGGTGGAGGAGTACACCTCACCGGCGAGCTTCGCGAGGGCCTGGGCCATCTGGGCGCCAAAAATCATAGCGCCAACGTTGTTCAGGAATCCGCTGTTGAAGATGGCGGCGATTTCCTCGGGCAGCTCGTCCGCGGGGCCGGGCATGACCATGGCCTGGGTGACCTCGGCGGCCACGGGCTCGACCATCTCGCGCCAGGAGTCGAAGGACTGCTCCACCCATTCGGCCTTGGACCAGGCCTGCACGGGCAGGTTGTGACGCTCGATGGAGGTGACCGCATCCAGCCACAGGTCGGCCAGGTTGGCAGCGTCCTCGACGGCGCGCTTGAGGTTTTCGGGAACCGCCGGGTCCTCGCCCATGGAGGCGAGCATCTGGCGGGTCTGATTCTTGACGTTGGTCCAGTTCACGCCGCTGGGGCTGGATTCGTCGGATGCGCCGGCAAACATGGCCTGCACCTGCGAGAACATGCCCTGCAGCATAGCGGGGTCGAAGCTCATGCCCATGTTCTTGAGGTCCTCGGGATCGATGTTAATGTCGAAGGGGTTCTGCCCGCCCTCACCGAAGAGCGCGCCGAAGGGGTTCTGTGCGTTGGAGGAGGCGCCCTTACCGCCCTGGCCGGTTGCCCCTGCGGAGGGGTCGAAGCCCTGCTCCTGCATCTTCTTCAGGAATTCTTCGAGGGGGTCACGCTCGTTGGAGGCGTCGCCGTGGTGGTGATCAGACATCTGAAACCTTTCCTAATCCGAAGGTGGGCACAGCCGGCCCGCTCGCTGTCCAGCCTACCGATTTTTGCTGTGAATTTCCCGTGTCGGCGCCTCGGATGCGCCTTAATCAGCTGAGGGCTCACAAGCGGGTCTTCGCCCGGTTTGACCCCGACCTTAGCTCTAGCCGAGGGACCGGCCAGAAAAGGTGTGTTGATGAGGGCGTTCATCCGGTAGTCTAGAAAACATGACTAAGCCCACCTCACCGTCTGAATCCGAGAAGTCCTCATCGAAGGCTTCCGCCGAGTCCTCAGCTCATCGCCGTAAGCACGGATCGCGTAGCCGCGAGCGCCGCTTGAACCTGCGTTCCGTGAGCGCCGTGGCGACCTGCGCGTTGCTGGCCGGTGCGTTTGTCCTGCCCAGCTCGTACGTGAAGGAGGGCCCCGGACCGCTCTTTGACGTGCTCGGCACCTACCAGGATAAGGACGTCATCGAGGTTTCGGGCGCCCCCAGCTATAAGACCTACGGCAAGCTCAACATGACCACGGTGTCGGTGGCGGGCGGCCCGTACACTGAGCTGTCCGGCGCGGAGGCTTTCTACGGGTGGCTGGCTTTTGACGGCAACCGCAGCCTCGTGGTGCCCACCGACGCCCTGTACCCGCACGTGAGCCACGAGACGGCCACGGCCGAAACCGGCGCGCAGATGGCCGATTCGCAGACGCAGGCGAAGGTCGCGGCCATGCGTCACCTGAAGATGCAGGTGACCGAGAAGGTGCTGGTGAACACGACCGTTGAGAGTTCTCCCGCGGCGGGCGTGCTGGAGAGCGGCGACCGCCTCCTGAAGGTGGGGGATAAGCAGATCACCACCCTCAAAGATGTATCGCAGGCGGTAAACGCCTCGAACGGCTCGCCGATTCAGGTGACGGTTGAGCGCGACGGCCAGCAGCGCACGGTGACGCTGAACCCGGTGCGTTCGGCCGAGGGCGACCGCTGGGTCGTGGGCATCAGCCTGAAGCAGAGCTACGATTTGCCGGCGCAGGTGCAGTACAACCTGGACGGCGTGGGCGGCCCGAGCGCGGGCCTGATGCTGGCCCTCGGCACGGTGGATAAGCTGAGCGAGGGCACCCTGCTGGCAGACGAGGATGCCGGCGGCGACCCCTACCGCAGCTACGTGTCGGGTACCGGCACGATTGATGCGAACGGTAATGTTGGCGCGATTGGCGGCATCAAGTACAAGATTTTGGCAACGGGCCGCTACGGCGCGCGCTACTTCCTGGCCCCCAAGGAGAATTGCGATTCGGTCCTGAAGATGCAGGAGCAGGATCCCTCGATGCTCAACTACTATCATGCCGGCCAGGTGCGTGGCACGATGGTGGTGGTCCCGGTTTCGACGCTGGACGAGGCGGTGCAGGTCGTGGGCGCCATTAAGTCTGGCGCCCCCGATGATTCGCTGCCGCGCTGCGGATCCTAGCGTGTAGCTCTAACGGGCAACCCCTGACGAACGCGGGCGCTTCCCTCCGGGAGGCTTCGGGCCCCGGCTCACTCGAGCCGGGGCCTTCGTTATGCGCGGTGACCGCCTCGCGACCGGTGAGCGTGTGTGCGAATAGTGGGATAGCGGGCGAACGACCCCTCCTCTGACGTCATGTCGACGTTCGTTCCTCCAACCTCTGCGATACTTAAGGTAAAGAACATTTTGAAATGATGAGCGAGGAATTGTGTCTGAGTCGACCGATAAGACCCCACGCCCACAGAAGAAGGAACGAGCAAAGAAGCGTCGCAGCCCTCTATTGATGACGATTGTGGTTGTCGCGGTTCTGATTGCCGCATTTGTGGGACTATCCCAGGTGTACACGGACTGGCTGTGGTTTGACCAGCTGGGCTATAGCACCGTCTTCACCACCCAGATTCTTTTGAAGGCCGCGGTGTTCGTTGTGGCCGCCCTCGTGGTGGCCCTGCCGCTGTGGGCCTCCATGACCTACGCGGTCCGCCACGCGGATGTTCTGCCCGCCACCCGCGAGCAGAACGCGAAGGATGAGGCCGGCCCGAACCAGAGCGTCCCGACGAGCGCCTCGGATGCGACCGAGCAGATGCTCCGCGACGTGTTCGGCCAGCAGCGTGCCGAGGATAGCATGCGCCGCTACCACGAGAGCGTGGATAAGGCGCGTAAGCTTTTGCTGATTGCGGTTCCGCTGCTACTGGGCCTGTTTATTGCCTCGGCAACGATGTCGCAGTGGAGCACGGTCGCCCTTTTCTTCAACCAGCAGTCTTTCGGCAAGACCGACCCGGAATTCGGCCTGGACTACGGCTTCTTCGTGTTTGTGCTGCCCTTCCTGCGCGTGGTGGTGTCGCTGGTGACCTCCTCCGTGGCGCTCGCCGCGGTGGCCGGCCTGTTCATGCACTACTTCTACGGCGGCATTAAGGTGCAGCCGGGCGGCGTGACCACGACTCACGCTTTCCGCCGTCACGCGGCCGTGCTTGCCGTCGTGTTTGTTCTGACCCGCGCGGTGAGCTTCTGGCTGGACCGTTACTCGTCCACCCAGCAGCAGGCCGGACGCTGGGCCGGCGCCATGTACACGGACGTGAACGCATCCATTCCCGTGAGCGCCATCTTGGCGGTTTCTGCGTTGCTGGTGTCGTTCATGTTCATTGCTGCCGCGGTGAAGAATCACTGGCGTCTGCCGCTGATTAGCACCGCAATGCTGGCGGTCGTATCGCTGGTGGCCGGTGGCCTGTACCCGTGGGTTGTGCAGCGTTTCCAGGTGGTTCCGAACGAGCAGGGCGCGCAGTCGCAGTTTATTCAGCGCAATATTGATGCGACCCGCTACGCCTACGGCCTGGACAAGATTGAGACCACCCCGTACGACGCGACCATCGACACTCGCGCCGGTGCCCTGAGCTCTTCGAGCGCGACCATCGCGAACATTCGTCTGCTGGATCCGAACGTGGTTTCCTCCGCGTTCGCGCAGATGCAGCAGTTCCGCCCGTACTACCGCTTCGAGTCGCAGCTGGCGGTGGACCGTTACACCGTGGGTAACACCACGCAGGACACCGTGCTGGCGGCCCGCGAGCTGAACCCCACGCAGACCAACGGCGATTCCTGGTACAACCGCCACGTGGTGTACACCCACGGCTACGGCGTGATTGCCGCGTACGGTAACCAGGTGGATTCGGCGGGTAACCCCAAGTTCTTGCAGTCCGGCATTAAGGCGACCGGTACCCTGAGCGAGGATTACGAGCCGCGCATCTACTTCGGCATGAGCTCGCCGGAGTACTCGATTGTGGGCGGTAGGGGCGACACCCTGGAGCTGGACCGTCCGCTCTCTGCTGACGAGACGAAAGCCTCCGACGCGAAGTACACCTTCTCGGGTAACGGCGGCCCCCGCGTCGATTCGATGCTGGCCCGTCTGTCCTACGCGATTAAGTTCCAGTCTTCCGACATTCTGCTCTCGGATGCGGTGCGCGACGGCTCACAGATTCTGTACGAACGCAACCCGCTGGACCGCGTGCGCAAGGTGGCCCCGTACCTGACGGTGGATTCCAAGCCGTACCCGGCGATCGTGAATAACCGCGTGCAGTGGATCGTGGATGCCTACACGACGAGCGACCAGTTCCCCTACGCGCAGGGCAGCTCGCAGGATTCTGCCACCGCGGCGGGGGCTCAGCGCTCGAAGTCGGTGAACTACATCCGTAACTCGGTGAAGGCCACCGTGGACGCCTACGACGGCTCGGTGACCCTGTACGCCTGGGATGAGGAAGATCCGGTGCTCAAGGCTTGGCAGAGCGTCTTCCCCGGCACGGTGAAGAGCTATCACGAGATGAACGCTTCGCTCATGAGCCACGTGCGTTACCCGACCGACATGTTCAATATTCAGCGCACCATGCTGAATAAGTACCACGTGACGAACGCTCACAGCTTCTACGCGGGCGATGACGTGTGGTCGATTCCGAACGACCCGACCAACGATCGTAACCAGCCGATTTCGCCGTACTACCTGTCCCTGCAGATGCCCGGGGATTCGCGCGCGCACTTCTCGCTGACGACGACGTTCATTCCTCAGCAGAGCGATTCGAACTCTCGTAACGTGATGTACGGCTTCCTGGCCGCTAACGGCGACGCCGGTACCGGTAAGGACGGCGAGCGTAGCCCCGACTACGGCAAGCTGCGTCTGCTGGAGTTGCCGCGTTCTTCGGTGGTTCCCGGCCCGGGCCAGGCTCAGAATATCTTCAACTCTGATGCCGAGGTCTCGAACCAGCTGAACCTGCTGCGCCGCGGTTCCTCCGAGGTTATTAACGGCAATATGCTGACCCTGCCGGTGGGCGGCGGCATGCTGTACGTTCAGCCGGTGTACGTGCAGTCCAGCGGTGACGCGAAGTACCCGCGTCTGCAGCGCGTGCTGGTGAGCTTCGGCGATAAGGTTGGCTTCGCCCCGACCCTGGAGGAGGCCCTGAACCAGGTGTTCGGCGGCTCTTCGGGCGCTAAGCTGGACGGCTCGGCCACGGCTTCGCCGGCTCCTTCGGCTTCTGGTTCCTCTTCAGGTTCCTCGTCTTCGTCGGGCTCGAATGATTCCGAACTGAAGCAGGCTCTGAACGACGCTTCGAAGGCTATGAGCGATAGCGACGCCGCGATGAAGAAGGGCGACTGGGCCGCCTACGGTGAGGCCCAGAAGCGTCTGGAAGCGGCCGTGAAGAAGGCCCTGGCGGCCGAGGAAGCGCAGAACAAGGGCTCGGCAACTCCGAGCGCCTCTGCCTCCGCGGCGGCCAGCCCCTCGGCTAACGCTTCGCCGAACGCATCCGCAAGTGCTTCTGCAAGTGCTTCGGCTAGTGCCTCTCGCTAGGCCGGAGGCCTTGGCGAGCAGTTCCTCGGGCCGCTGAGCGTGCCCGGAGCCTTCATTGCGGATGAGGTGGGGCCTCTCCTCCACACGGGGGAGAAGGCCCCACCTTATGCGTCTCGTTCGTTCTCTGCAACCGTGACGTCTGCCTGTACCCGCCCATTTGGCTCGGAGCGCTCTGAGCGGCGATGCGGGACTTGCCGAGGGCATCAGAGACCCCGTAATGTGCAATTCGCCACAAATTATGTTTTTAATTTGCGAAGGTTCCCCAAGGTCTGTATAGTTATATGAGTCGCCGCGGGGTGGAGCAGTTCGGTAGCTCGCCGGGCTCATAACCCGGAGGTCGCAGGTTCAAATCCTGTCCCCGCAACGGATAACTCCCGATAGCTTAGCTATCGGGAGTTTTTTTATGCCCGTTTTTTATGCCCGGAATCGGCGGCGCTGTCGATTCTAGCTATGACCGTACGGTTCTTTACCCCGGCCCTTTGAATGTTCGGGCACTGTCCGGTTGGATGCTGGCTTATACGGCCCCGATTTGATTGAGTTCCGATATGGCTGAGCGGGGGAGAGGGCGTGTTGCACGCGATGGTTTGCACCCTGTATCGAACCCGGCTCGGCTAACCGGAGGGGTCTGCGCTGTGCGCAATGGTTTGCACCCCATGCCGTACTCGATGCGGCTGTCTCGGTATAGTCTCTTGGCGCAATTCATCTTGGCACAATTCATCTTGACGCAAACCGCCTCGGCGCAGTTACCTCGACATAGGCGTCTAGCGGGAGCTCCCCACCTGTCTCTGGGGGCTCTGTCGTCTCTAACTTGTTCCGAAATCTCGTGGTCGCAGATGGGTGTCTTGCTGGCCCTTATCCCCGTGCTCGTTGGTCGGTCCAGAATATCCCGCTCTTCTCCCTCCAGCTTCTCTTCTCCTCTTTCCAAATTCTCTGAGTTTGTCAGTCGGACCAGTAGTGATCGGATTGACGGTGGGGAAAAATTGGGGCTTCGGGGCGGCTCCTCGAAGGAGTTCGAAGGAGTCAAAATGCCTCCTTGTCGAGGCACTCGGAATCGTGCGCATGGGGGTCGGTGAGCTGCTATGAACTCCCCGAAAGGACATTTTTACCTCATGCCAGAACCGGAATATGCGATATGTTCTCTATATTCCCGGTTGAGAAATCAGTCGATTTACCCCGGAATTCTGCGGATTTTGGTGCAAAAATGGCTAAAAACCGCAAAAATTAACTCGGAAAGTGATTGTCCTCACAATAAAACTCTAAAGCCTGGAGTGAATGTTTTTGAATAGAGCTCAAAAAACGCTCAAAAACCGCGAAAAATCAAGGCAAAACCCCTCATTCAACCGTCGGTTGAACCCATGTCATTCTCAACTTAAACCTTAGAAAAAGTTTAGGCTTAGGGTTAGTATTTTGCGAGGGGGTAAAAATGCTCCAAAAAACCGTTAGAAAAGGCTTTTTGACCTGGTAGCTTTGAGTACATGGTTACCACGGTCCGCCGCGCAGGTCATCGGACTGACCCCGCACAAACCATCGCATGAGGACATCCCCGCCACGAGCACGGGATGGTGATGGACAAACCAAAGCGGTGCCAAAACCGCAGGCCGACCGCCTATAGGCTTCTCACCTATAGATCACCTATCACTCAACCACTCACGGGCGTTCACGCCCCAGAAACACCAACAACGAGGACACCCCATGGCACTTCGCCCCCGCACTGTTAAGGCAAGCTCTCTCGCGGCTATTGCCGTTCCCACCGTGCTCGGTAGCACCCTGCTGTCTCCCGCATCCGCGTTCGCTCCCGTCGTACAGGACATCCCTGGCGGCGCACCCCAGGGCTCGCTCTTTACCGCGACCGCCCAGTCTACTCTTTCGCAGGTGGCTGTGCAGGTTCGCCAGCAGGCTGAGGCTCCCGCAACCAACCAGGTCCAGCCCATCCAGCAGACCTACACCGCACAGGCAACTCAGGCAGCACAGACCGAGCAGGCTACTCCCGCAACCTTCCAGTCTGCGCAGACCACCCCCTCGGCACAGGCTACCCAGACCGCTCCCGTGGTCACCGAGCCGACTCTCTCGCAGGTTGCTAACGCCCAGACCGCTCAGGCGGCACAGTCCACCGTTGCCGGCAGCACCGTTCCCGCAACCCGCACCAACCAGACTTTCCTGTCCTACACCTCCCCGGCGGGCACCACCTCGCAGTACCACGTGTACGCGGACGGTGTGGACTTCTCCAAGCCCGTTGGCGTGGTCTTCTACTTCGATGGTGACTACTGGCGCAACGACCAGTCCAAGGTCTACGACCCCTCCGGCGAGCTGGCTCAGATGGCTGCCTCCGCTGCGGCACAGAACATGCTGTTCGTGCCCGTCATCTCCCCGGACACCAACCGTTACGATGCTGGCGTGACCTGGTGGGAGGACATGGACCGTAACGGCGAGTTCTTCCGCTCCTTCGCGTCTTCCTTCATCGCGGCTAACGGCGTGGACTCCTCCAACGTGTGGACCATGGGTTACTCCGGTGGTGCCGAGTTCATCACCTACGAGCTGAACACTAAGCCCCAGACCTGGCGCAATGGCGGTGGCTCCATCATGGTCGCCGGCGGTGGCCTGGACGAGGGCACCCCCTCCGCGGCGCTGAAGTCCCAGCCCATGTTCTGGTACGCAAACTCGAACGACGGCACCGGCGAGACCTACCCGCAGACCTGGAGCGCCCGCGGCGCCGTTGAGGGTGGCTACAACGCCTACCGCAACGCTGGCTACACCAACGCCTCCGCAACCGTTCTGAACGGCTCGGGCCACTTCGACTACAACTTCTCGCAGATCCTGAGCAACTCGCTGACCAAGGACAAGGCAACCGCCGCCCCCAAGGCTGAGCAGAAGACCGAGCAGAAGCAGCAGAGCACCCAGCGTGCCCGCACCATGAGCTCCGCAACCTACCAGAGCTACACCTCCCCGGCCGGCACCACCTCGCAGTACCACGTGTACGCGAACAACCTGGACTACTCCAAGCCCGTCGGCGTGGTCTTCTACTTCGACGGTGACTACTGGCAGCGTGACGAGTCCAAGGTCTACACCCCCGACGAGGGCATGCTCGCGGCAATGGGCAAGATCGCTAACGCCCGCAACATGGTCTTCGTACCGGTCATTTCCCCGGACACCAACGCATCCGGTGACGGCATCACCTGGTGGGAAGATATGGACGCCAACGGCGAGTTCTTCCGTTCCTTCGCGAAGTCCTTCGTGAGCGAGAACAACCTGGACGCATCCCAGGTGTGGACCATGGGTTACTCCGGTGGCGCCGAGTTCATCACCTACGAGCTGACCGACCACAACACCTCCTGGCGTAACGGTGGCGGCTCCATCATGGTTGCAGGCGGTGACTCGGACGGTTCGGTGGATGCCGACGCAACCACCAAGGCATCCCCGATGTACTGGTGGGTTGGCGCGAATGACACCTCCGGTAACACCAACCCCGTCACCTGGAGCGCACGAGGCGCCGTCGAGTCCGGCTACAACGCATACCTGGGCGCAGGCTTCTCTGACGCCCGCGTGAAGCTGATTGACGGCTTCAGCCACCACGACTACGACCTGCCGCACATCCTGGCGTCCTCCCTGGACTTCGCGGGTAAGACCCCCGCGCTGGGCTACAGCGACCTGTCCGACTCGAACCCGAACTACAACGAGATCAGCTGGAACTCTGATCACCGCATCATGCTCGGCTTCGCGGACGGCACCTTCCGCCCGAACGCGTCGGTCAACCGTGCGCAGCTGGCAACCTACCTGTACCGCGTGGCTGGTCGCCCCGCCGTGAACGCACCGGCCGTTTCGCCGTTCAGCGACGTTCCGGTAAACCACCCCGCGTACAAGGAGATTTACTGGCTGAGCCAGCAGGGTATCACCGGTAGCGACTTCCGTCCCCTGGAAGCCGTCACCGAGTCCACCATGGCCGAGTTCATGTACCGTGCCGCCGGCTCCCCGGCGCAGAATCAGGGCGGCTACGCATCGCAGGCCCTGGCCTGGACCGCCTCGAATGGCATCGGCACCGGCTCGACCTCCTCCGCAGCCATCACCCGTGACGCTATGGCAGGCTACCTGTACATCTACGCTAACTAAGGCGTACGGCTCCTAAAGCATAAAGAACCGCCCCGCTCCTTTTCAGGAGCGGGGCGGTTCTTGTATGTGACCTACAGGGAGGCGCCTATCGGCGCGCTACCGGATTAGAGGGTCTGGGTGGGGGTGTCGCCACCGATAGCGGGGGTCTGCTTTGCCTTCAGCTCGGCCAGGCGGGTGTCGAGCTCGTTCTGGCGACCCATCTCCTCCAGGGTGTTGAACTGTGCGTCCAGCGAGGAGGATGCCAGCTCCTGCTGACCGATGACGCGTGCCTCTTCGCGGCGGACCTTCTCTTCGAAACGGTAGATTTCGCTGGTCGGGTCCATCACGTCGAAGGCCTTCAGAGCGTCGTTGACCTGGCTCTGAGCGGTGGCGGTCTTCTGACGCGAGGTCAGTTCGTCGCGCTTGTACTTCAGCTCGTCGAGCTTGGTACGCATCTTGTCCAGACCGTCCTTGAGCTGGTTCACGACCTGGGTCTGGGAAGCCAGCTGGGGCTCGAGGGCCTGTGCAGCCTTCTCAGCCTGCATCTGCTTGCCCAGAGCAACCTTGGCGAGGTTGTCGAACTTGTCAGCGTTAGCGGTGTCGCCAGCGGTGCGAAGCTCATCTGCCTTGTTGGAGGCGGCCAGAGCCTTGGCGCCCCACTCCTGGGCTTCCTTGAGGTCCTCTGCGTGGTCCTTCTCCAGCAGTCGCAGGTTGCCGATGGTCTGGGCGACGGCGGCCTCTGCCTCACGGATGCTGTTGGTGTAGTCGCGAACCATCTGGTCCAGCATCTTCTGCGGGTCCTCGGCAGCGTCGAGCAGGGCGTTGATGTTTGCCTTCGCCAGCTGTGCGATTCGACCGAAGATAGTCTGCTTAGCCATGATTTCCTACTTTCTGTTCAACGGGCTGCGGGGGAGCGCCACGCTCCTCGTGAGCCGTGCCCGTACAACTTATTATGTGAGAGGTTTCTGGGCGTGGGCTGTGAAAACCATGCACGCCCGATGACCTCAATCTAAACTTTGGGTGAATTGGGTGAACTAGAAGCTACCGCCGTCGCCACCGCCGCTACCCCAGTCGCCGCCTCCGCCGCCACTGAAGCCGCCGCCGCTCCAACCGCCGTCGGAGGAGGAGCCGCCGGAGCTACTGCCCCAGCTGTGGGTTGAGCCGGAGCCCAGGGTGTTCAGGATGGCGCCCAGCAGCAGGCCCTTTGCGAGGTCGCTACCCCAGCTATTACCGCCGCCACCGCTGGAGCGTTCGGAGAACTGGCCCATCTCACGGGCGGCGCGGTTCTGCGCGTCGTTGGCCTGCTGAAGGGCCATGTTGGCCTCGTTCAGAGCCTCCAACGGGTTGGAGTTACGCATCCGGTTGGCGTTCATGAGGTGACGTTCGGCTTCGGAGATCGCGGTCAGGGTCGTGGGGCCCACGGCGCCGCGACGATTATCGATGTACCCTCGGGCACCGGTCACCGCGGCGTGCGCGGAGCGGAGGGTGCGATCGAGGGTCTGGCTTGCCGCGCGGGAACGGTCGCGGGTGGCGCGCATTTCCGTCATCGACTTGTCCAGCTCGCTCGAGAGCTGACGCAGCTGATTGGCCAGGGCCAGCGGGTCGTTCGGGCGGGCGGTGGAGCTCTGCGTCACCTGTCCGAGGACCGCTTCCATACCGGCAGCCACGGCGGCCAGGTCGGAACGGCCCTGGGACATGGCCAGGCTCTTGGCCTCGGCCACGTCGCGCTGAATACTCAGCAGGTCGGTACTCAAAGCCTCCTGAGCCGCGTTGAGCTCGTTGTTGCGGTTCGTCACCGCATTGGACAGCGCGAGAATTTGTGCCGAGGCTTCCTCGGCAGAGCGCAGGTGTGCAACGGCCTCGGCTCGGTTGGTATCCACCAGCTGCTGTGCTTTCTGAAGCTCATCGGTGCACAGAGCCAGGTTCGATTCCAGCAGAGCAGCGGTCTTCGAGATGGGCTCCAGAGCCGAGGGCAGGTAGCGTTCCTTCATCTGGGCGTATCGGGCGGAGCACTCCGCCACCGTGCTACGCACCTGCGGGAGGTGCTCGTTCAGCGCAGCGATGGCCTGGGGGGCCTGCTGCTCAAGGTCGCGCATCTGGGCCAGCTGAGCGTCCTGCTCCTGCGAGATGCGGGCCACGGCCTGGGAGTTATCGATAATCTCGCTCAACCAGGCGCGCTGCTCCGCCTCGGTGTCGGGAATACTGTCGGTCAGCAGCTGCTGGCGCTGGAAGGAACGGCGCATCAGTTCTTCGGCGCGGGCGATTTCCTTCTCGAAGCGGGCGACCTGCTGATCGCCGTACTGGGCGCGCGCAAACTCCAGCTCCTGCTTGGCGCGACTCATCGTGGTGTCGGCCTGCAACAGGGCGCTACCGGCGCGGGTGCGCAGCTCTTCCAGGGGAATCTCCGGGACCTGCGGACGCGGAACCGGGCGGGGAGCGTTATAGGTGTTCTGCTGCGGGGCGTTTTTGCGACGCTTACGGCGACGAGCCGCGTACACGCCACCACCAACGGCAGCCACCGCACCGACTCCCAGCACACCGGTCACCACGCTCGAAGAGCTACCGCCCTTCTGAGCCTCGATCCCCTCGACCGCGGCCAACGCCGCGCCAGAGTAATCGCTGTTCTGCAGCTTCGGCTTGATGTAGTTCTGGTACACCTTCGTCTGCTGATCGCTCGACAGAGTCTTCGTGCTACCGGCCAGGAAATACGCCTGGCGGCTTTCGGTAGCAATCACCAACACCACATCGGCCGAGCCCCAGTTGTTCTTCGCGGCCAGGGCCTTGGTCCACGCTTGGGAACCCGAGGGGTTCTCAAACTTATCGATGGTCACCACGTGCAGGTCCACGTTGTGCTTCTTCGACAGAGCCGAAATCTTGGAGCTCAGCGTGGAGGTATTGCCCAGGGAATTCGTGGTGTCGTAGATGCGGGTACCGGTAATCTGCATGGGGTCAGCGGCCTGCGCGGCCGAGGGGCCGGCGGCGGTAAAGAACGCCGAACCGGCCGGGGCCACGACAGGGGCGAAGGACAGACCTGCTGCCAGCGCTGTGGCACCCACTACGGTGCGTAGGCGCGGGCGCTGACTGCGAGAGTAACGCGCGGGGGCGTGGTTGGTCATGCTATTTCCTCCGTTATCGTGACGTATTTATGTGCTCGTTCGTGCAGGTAGCGGTCGTTGCGTACCCTCAACACCGGTCACACTATTAGTGTAACCGCGGCCCCGCGGTCAAGGCCCGATGATACGAAGCCTTCAGCGAATATGACCCGAATATTGGAACTCTGTTTACTGATCGTTTACTTTGACTGTTAGCGGTGAGAATCCCTTGCCCGCTTGCGATTCATAAGAAGGTAATGCGGGACGCCCCGAGCATCCGAGCCGTACACGGTACTCGTCTTCCCGTCGGAGACGCTCACCGTTGATACGGGGGCGCAGCCCCGCATCTTGGCGGTGCTCAGCCTTCTCTCACCATCACGGATGAGTTCCTGAGCCTGCTCCCACGCGTCGCGGAGCGAGGGGAAAGCACCCGCCGCAACGGGGCAGGAAGATTCGAGAGCCTCGATGAGGTCTTCCAACGCCTCAACGGTGTGAAGCACCCCAACGCTCCCGGTATCGTCTGCGCACGGGCCACAAGCGGTGCGTTCGATGAGAGAAAGAGGCAGGTACCCGTCGCACGTGACGAGCCAGGTCAGCTGCCTCTGCACGGTATGTAGACGTACCGTCTGGCGGAGTAGACGTACGTGAGCCCGCAGCAGGGGGAGGGGTATCTGCTCGGGACGATCCGGGGACGCGGAGCCGGGATTCGCGAGCAAGAGCTTCCCCTCGTAGTGCAGGAAACGGATGATATCGGGGAACCCCGTTAGCGATTGGATGCGCTTCCCGATGGTGATAAGGGAATAGGGACCGGGATGATCCCAATCCTCTACATGGTTGGGAATCATGATTGGCTGTTCCGCGGTCTTTGGGTCGTGCTGAGCCAGCAGGCGAAGGTCGGCGGTCATCTCCTCGATGATTCCCTCACCCTCAAGCGCGAGGATAAGGTTCATCGCCTCGATGGTCTCGCGCACATGAATGTCTAGCACGGCCGCGAGGAACTCGGCGTCCTGCAACTGTAGGCGTGCCGCATCGAGACTCTCCTCGAGAGTGGCTCGCATACCCGTCAGCTCAAACTCGTTCAGATTCTCGACGCGCAAAAATCGGGTGATGCCGTCCCGACCGGTACGGTAGAACGGATCGGTGAACTTCAATACGGACTGAACTAGCAGCAGGGCCTGCTCGCGCAGAGCAGGAAGAAGATTCGTAGCGTATTGAATCGTGGCATCCCAGAGCTTTCTGCTCTCATCCTTTTCACCCAGCCCACCGCCATTCGACGCCTTATACTGCTGAGCTCGGTTAGCCAGTACGGTCTGGGAGAGATTCACCGCGAGATTGTAATTTTTCCGCTCCGCGAAGGCCTCCAGCTTCTGCGCGCTCTCGCGCAGGTAACGTACCGCATGGAGGCGGTCGTTCAAATCGGCGGGCAGGGTACCCTCCAGCAGACGCCAACGGAAGGTGCGCTCGAAGCACCGCTCCGTCTCCGTCACCACCGAGGACGCCAATGCGAGGGAACGGTCTCGGGCGTACGCAAAGGAATCCGGCTTTCCTTCGAGGTTAGCGAGGGAAGCGTAGTACTTCAGGGCTTCGCTGAGCCGCATGCGGTTCTGCTCAATGGACTGCTCCAGCTCGGTCGCGAGAAGTTCCTTCGATGCGTTCGGCGTCTGTTTTAGGGAGCGCAGGGGAGAAACCTGCGCACGCTCAAGCGTCTGCAGGTTCAGCACGGCGTGCACGAGGTAGTTTTCGAGGGCTTTGACCTGTTGCTGCCACGAATGCTGGTCAAGGGGCATGATTGCTAACGGCTCCCACTAGCAGACGCTGCGAGAGTAACGCGCGGGGGCGTGGTTGGTCATGCTATTTCCTCCGTTATCGTGACGTATTTATGTGCTCGTTCGTGCAGGTAGCGGTCGTTGCGTACCCTCAACACCGGTCACACTATTAGTGTAACCGCGGCCCAGCAACCGACCCAGCTAACAGCCCGGCAGCCTGCCCCGCGGCCAAGGCCCGATGATACGAAGCCTTCAGCGAATAAGACCACAATATTGTGCGGTTGTTTGCCACCCGCTTACCGTCTTCCCAAGGTTATACAGGAAAGCCGGCATACAAGTGGGCCGGGGTCCAGCCTCCCGCCAGACCCCGGCCCACCGTCTATTCAGCTAGTTAGCGCCGACGCGCAACCTTTAGATTGCTCATCAGGTGCTCCACTACCTCAGCGGCATCAACATCGTGGATGCTCTGTGCTATGCCGTTCACTACCTTAACCCGCGAAGACGAGGCGAACATCCAGCCTAAGAACTGCACGGTATTCAGCAACCTAGAACTGCAATCTGCCTGCTTCCGCATCTGCGACCACAGGATGCGGGGGACCGGCACGTCACGACCCCTATACTCCCTGGAGTTAGCGCGAGCCTCCAGAAGCTCAGCGAGCGCCTCAATATTTTCGGTCAGCTCCTTCAAATC
>ERZ1674245.342-NODE-342-length-15965-cov-27.152357_pt1 | contig 15965 bp, 12 predicted proteins | sample MGYA00581205_ERZ1674245 | MGnify/ENA primary metagenome ERZ1674245 (study PRJEB41354, sample SAMEA4873314) | human saliva metagenome | biome: human-associated habitat [ENVO:00009003]; feature: mouth environment [ENVO:08000002]; material: saliva material... | reverse complement strand
GCTCCTCATCGCAGGAGGCCTAGATGCCTCCAACCACACTCAACTCTGAAGAGCCACTTTAATGTTCTTGTAGCGAGTGCAGATTTAGCGGGGATGCACAGAAGCGATATATCGCTGCGGGTGATTGGTGCATTGTTTCAATGCTCAGAATATTTTCGGAATTTTTAATACAGTTCTGTTACTATATGAAAGAAAATTAGTACATAAATATATCCGGCACATTATTTTCTCAATCCCGATAGAGGCTTTTGAGTTTACTCCACAGGATATATGCAACAGATGAGGAGGTGCCTCAATGGCACAGAAGGTTCGCATCATCCTTGAAGACGATCTCGACGGCGGCCCCGCAGACGAAACTATCCGTTTTGGCCTGGACGGCGCTCACTACGAAATCGATCTGTCCTCCGCAAACGCAGCTCGCCTGCGTGACGCTATCCGCCCCTTCGTAGCGAAGTCCCGCCGCGTGCAGGGCACCGCTACCCAGCGCACCCGTGCTCCCCGTGGCACCGCTGCTCCGGTTAAGCGCAACCCCGAGACCGCAGCAATCCGCGAATGGGCTAAGGCTAACGGTCACAAGGTTTCTGACCGTGGCCGCATCCACCAGGATGTTCAGGACGCATACTACGAAGCAATGAAGGCTCAGGGTTAAAGGCTCTTAGTATTCATGCTGTCGGAGGGTTTGGTGCTTTAGGGCTCTAATTCTTCGGACGCTAAAGGCGGATGGTGTTCTCACCATCCGCCTTTAGTTGTGCTCCGGTATTTCTTGATATGCGCTGCATATCTGCGGAGGGTGGAGTGTTTTTATATCACCTACCCCAATTAACTATTTACATGTAAAACATATTGATCCTTTGCCAATGCCCGCTTCTGAATTATTAGGAGGAAGATCCGAGAATCGGATGCGCAATATGGTGTCGAGTTCAGGCTCCCCATTTAGATTTCATGCATCGGCAGGAACACTAAAGGTAATGGTGCATTAATCTCTTCAAAGCGGGGGATATGCGCTGTGATATTCACGCGGTCGTTGAGTCGAGTATTCCATTGAAGAGGTTGGAATGTACTGACTGAAATTTTCGAATAATTAGGGACCCTGCATCTTCGGTGGCGCTATCGGAACTTACGATTATCTCTTGATGGGGCACCGAAATGAGGCGGGAATTATCCGGGAAATAAGTACCGTGTTGTCCGGCAAATATTTTTTGCGAATTATTGAAATTTCTCACTTAAACATATAAATTTTTAAAAATTTCTGCAATATATTCATGCATGTGCAGGAAACAGGTGGTTTGAGTGTTGGTATATGTGGATTCTTGTGCGTTCACCTTTTCTGCAAACCCTCGTATCGGCACCACGGTCCCTCAGAACCCACCCGTAGCACCTGTCGGCGGTGCATCCGACGGCAATATGCGCACACTCTGCACAGGTAACCCCGACAAAAGCAGCCAGCCCCGGCAAAAGCAGTCAGCACCGACCGGCAGCGCCCATCCGACTGTAGGGTAGGCCCACCTGCGTGAGCTAGACCCCTCAAAACTACCCCTGCACCCCGCCAGAAGCCCCGAAACCGCGCCTAAAACGCCCCGAACAGCTCATCTGTTCTCTTGATGGCGAACAGACGCCCATCAGCCCGCCCTTTCAGCCGCGCTCAACGTACTCTTGTATCAATAGGAAAATGCAAGGAGTGCGTAAATGTTTGAACGCTTTACCGATCGAGCTCGGCGCGTTGTGGTGCTTGCCCAGGAAGAGGCACGCATGCTCAACCACAACTATATCGGTACCGAACACCTGCTGCTCGGTCTGATTCACGAGGGCGAAGGCATCGGTGCACGCGCCCTGGAATCATTGGGCGTTACCCTGAACGCAGTACGTGAACAGGTTCAGGACATCGTCGGCCCCGGCCCCCAGGCCCCCAACGGACACATCCCCTTCACCCCCCGCGCGAAGAAGGTTCTCGAACTGTCCATGCGCGAGGCTATTCAGCTGAACCACGGCTACATCGGCACCGAACACATCCTGCTGGGCATGGTTCGTGCAAACGAGGGCGTGGCAAACCAGGTGCTGGTCAAGCTGGGCGCTGAGCCCGCTGCCGTGCGCCAGGCCGTTATGGACCTGATTTCTGGCTACCCTGGCAACAACTCCGGCGATAAGGAAACCGCCGGCGTGGGTGCGGGTAACTCTCGCGAAGGCACTCCCGCGGGTTCGACCATCCTGGATCAGTTTGGCCGCAACCTCACCGCAGCAGCACGTGAGGGCGAGCTGGACCCGGTTATCGGCCGCCACAAGGAGATGGAACGCGTCATGCAGGTCCTCTCCCGCCGTACCAAGAACAACCCCGTGCTGATTGGTGAGCCCGGCGTCGGTAAGACCGCCGTCGTGGAGGGCCTGGCACAGGCTATCGTGCACGGTGACGTCCCTGAGACCCTCAAGGACAAGCACCTGTACACCCTGGACCTGGGCTCCCTGGTCGCAGGTTCGCGCTACCGCGGTGACTTTGAAGAGCGCCTGAAGAAGGTTCTGAAGGAAATTCGCTCCCGCGGCGACATCATCCTGTTCATTGATGAGATTCACACCCTCGTCGGTGCAGGTGCCGCAGAGGGCGCAATTGACGCTGCTTCCATCCTCAAGCCCATGCTGGCTCGAGGCGAACTGCAGACCATCGGTGCAACCACCCTGGACGAGTACCGCAAGCACATTGAAAAGGACGCTGCCCTGGAGCGCCGCTTCCAGCCGATTCAGGTTGATGAGCCCTCTCAGGAGCTCGCCGTGCAGATTCTCAAGGGCGTGCGCGATAAGTACGAGGCACACCACCGCGTCACCATTACCGACGAGGCTATCGAGACTGCCGTAAACCTTGCGGCACGCTACATCTCTGACCGCTTCCTGCCGGATAAGGCTGTTGACCTGATTGACGAGGCGGGCGCACGCCTGCGCATCAAGCGTATGACCGCACCCCCGGAAATCAAGCTGCTCGACGAGAAGGCCGCCAAGCTGCGCCAGCAGAAGGAAGACGCCATCAACTCCCAGGATTACGAGAAGGCCGCAGGCCTGCGTGATCAGGAGCAGAAGGTCCTGGCTGAGAAGGAAGAAGCCGAGAAGGCATGGCGCGAAGGCGGCGACGCATTCGGCACCGTGACCCCCGAGGTTATTTCTGAGGTTCTGGCCGCTTCCACCGGTGTTCCGGTCTACAAGATCACCGAGGAAGAGTCCAGCCGCCTGCTGACCATGGAGCAGGAGCTCCACAAGCGCGTCATTGGTCAGGACCACGCCATTGCGGCCCTGTCCCGTGCGATTCGTCGTACCCGTGCGGGTCTGAAGGATCCGCACCGTCCCGGTGGCTCGTTCATCTTCGCAGGTCCGACCGGTGTGGGTAAGACCGAGCTTGCTAAGGCCCTGGCCGAGTTCCTCTTCGGTGACGAGGACGCCCTCATCACCCTGGATATGTCCGAGTACCAGGAGAAGCACACCGTCTCCCGTCTGTTCGGTGCGCCTCCCGGCTACGTTGGCTACGATGAGGGCGGCCAGCTGACCGAGAAGGTCCGCCGCAAGCCCTTCTCCGTGGTCCTGTTCGACGAGGTGGAGAAGGCTCACGCCGACCTGTTCAACTCGCTGCTGCAGATCCTGGAAGACGGTCGCCTGACCGACTCGCAGGGTCGCGTGGTGGACTTCAAGAACACCGTCATCATCATGACCACCAACCTGGGCTCGCGTGACGTGAACCGCCGCATCCCGGTTGGTTTCCAGGCGATGGATGACACCGCAGCCGACTACGAGCGCATGCAGGCACGCGTGATGGAGAACCTCAAGGAGCACTTCCGCCCCGAGTTCCTGAACCGTGTGGATGACATCATTGTCTTCCCGCAGCTCTCCGAGTCTGAGATTCTGCAGATCGTGGACCTGTTCGTGGGTCGCCTGGCTAAGCGTCTGGCGGAGCAGGATATGTCCATTGAGCTGACTAATGCTGCGAAGGTTCTCATGGCGGCTAAGGGTTACGACCCGTCCATGGGTGCTCGTCCGCTGCGCCGCGAGATGCAACGCAACATTGAGGACGCCCTGTCTGAAAAGATCCTCTTCGGCGACATCAAGCCCGGTGAGAAGATCACCGTGGACGTTGAGGGCGAGGGCGACTCCGCGAAGTTCGTCTTCTCTTCTCAGCCGATGAAGGAGCTGGCTCTGGACTCGGTGCAGGAGCTGAACGAGGGCGAGTCTTCCGAGGCTCCCGCTGAGACTCCCGCAGCTGAGGCACCTGCCGCTGAGGGTCAGGGCAACGACTAGGCTCTGGAATAAGCTCTAGGTAGCTAGGCTTTAGCGCACTAAACGCCTGTGGGGCGGTACCGGAATCATCCGGTGCCGCCCCACAGGCGTTTCTATGCTTTTGGGAGGCTCCAGGAGCTCCTCTGCGGCGGGTACTAGAGCGAGACGAGCACACTATCGCCCTGCGTGACTTCGCGGGCGAGAGAGTCCGCCAGCAGCCCCGCGTAGCAGCGCTGCAGCTGCTCGGTGGCGGGGGAGAGGGCGTACAGCGCCTTCAGTGGACGATGCACCGCGGCGGGTGCATCAGCCGGGAACGTAAAGTCTGGCGAAGAGGCTGCAACGGGTGAAGAGGTCGTATCGCCAGCCGAGGCTACACCCGCACCTACTCCCGCACCCAGGATGAGCTCGCGATTCACCGGCTCATGTGCCGCACGCAGCACCGCCATGACCGCACCGCGCACCTGGCGGTCCGTGCCGTGCCAACTCTGGCCCTTGGGGGTGTAGTCCGCCTCCGGCTTGCCCGCCGCAACCCAGGCGCACAGATCCTCCACCGGGCACAGTTCGCAGGTCGGGGACTTTGCCGTGCAGACCAGCGCACCGAGCTCCATGGTCGCCGCATTCCACAGGCAGGAGGTGGGGGTATCGGCGGGCATGAGCGCCTCCGCCAGGCGAGTCTCAGCCGCCGTCAACGAACGCGAGGGTAGCGCCTTACCGGATACCGCACGGGCGTGCACGCGGCGGATATTCGTATCAATGACCGTGGCGCGCAGACCGAACGCGAACACGCTAATCGCCGCCGCCGTGTAAGAACCCACGCCCGGCAGAGCCAGCAGCTCCTCGTAGTCGGCGGGAACCTTACCGCCGTGCTGCTCCACAATCGCCACAGCGGCACCGTGCAGACGCTGCGCGCGGCGCGGGTAACCCAGGCGGCCCCAGGCGCGCACCGCCTCCGAGGCGGGCTCGGCGGCAAGGTCGGCGGGGGCGGGCCAGCGGCGCATCCACTCCTCCCACACGGGCAGCACGCGCTTGACGGGGGTCTGCTGTAGCATGAACTCGCTGACCATCACACCCCAGGGGGTGCACTCGTCGCGGCGCCACGGAAGGTCGCGTGCCTGGTCGAGGAACCACCGGTTGATTCGGTGGTGGAGCGCCTCGGTATTCGTGCCTTCGGGCAGGGTAGGTTCCGGGCGTGTGCGTGCGGTGCGTTTGGGCTCTGAGGTCATCCGAAAAGCCTACGCCACAGGGCATATATTCCCAAAACCGCATGAATAGAGTTCACTGTGAATCTCAGGGTTAAACCCGGTATCCTTGAGGTATGTCTGAAAATGGTCCCGTTCTGCCTCCCGAAGTCTACCGCCGCCGTCGCATCGTGGCGGTTATTGCTCTGCTCGCTATTATTCTGCTGCTGGTTGCCGGCGTGACCTCCATGGTCGGCATGATTAACGGCAAGAAGGACGCCACTGTAGCCTCCACCGCGACGGCTTCCGGCGCGCCCTTCCAGAGCTTCAGTGCTCGCCCCTCCGAAACTGCTTCGGCAACCCCGTCCGCTAGCGCGACTGCCTCTGCAACCGCGTCGGCTACTGCTTCGGCAACCCCCTCGGTGACCGCTTCTGCGGCACCCACTGCAAGCGTGACCACCGCCGCGGCAACCCCTGCGGCTACCACCCCCGTAGCAACCCCGACCACGCCCGCGCCGACTCCGAGCGTGACCACTGCGGCTGTTGTTGCGGCGTGCACCGCGAACGACCTGAAGGTGACCGTCACCCCCGCGAAGCGTACCTTCGCAGCCGGTGAGCAGGTGTCCTTCCACGTGACCTACACGAATTCCTCGAAGACCCCCTGCGCTGTGGGTGGCGAGGGTGCAAACACCGGCGTGGACCTGAACATTACTTCCGGTGCAGCTCAGGTGTACACCCGTAGCCTGTGCGCGGCGACCGCCGTTCAGAAGTCTGAGGTAGCCGCAGGTGCTGAGGGTGCAGCCGACCTGGCGTGGGATCGTAAGATCAACGTCCTGGGTTGCTCCTCCGCTTCGACCGCTCAGAAGGGCTCTTACTGGGCGACTGCCACGGTGAATGGTGTGACTTCGGCTCAGGTGAACTTTGTGATTCAGTAGTTCACTTCTATAGTTTTCGCCCGTGAATGGGCACGCAAAAGCCCCCGTGCTGGATATTCTCCGGCACGGGGGCTTTTTTGTATAGGTCTATTGCGTGGCACTATTTGGAGGCGCGCGGCTTGGCGAAGCGGCGCTCACCCAGGTACCCGAGCAGGCTACCGAATGCGGTCCACTGTAGTGCCGCCAAAAGCAGGGTGGACAGGTCGGTCACCTCAAAGGAATTGGGGATGACCTTGAACCACAGCAGCGGCAGGTAAATCAGGAACAGAATGGGGGACGCCCACACGAAGAACGGGACGGGGCGCTTAGCCGACGGATACTTAGCTCGTGAGTACGACATTGTGACCTCCAAGGGGTGTCATGATGCTTGAGGCACCAGGGTGCGGAGGGAACTCCGCTGTCACTACATCATAATGCAAAAGGTTCTTGTGAGGCAGGAAAAGGCCGCCGTGCCAGATAGTCTCCGGCGCGGAGGCTTCTCGTATGAGCTTTTGTTAGAGGTACTTCTCCAGGCTGCTCTCCGCCATGCGGGAGAGCTGCTCGCGCACCGTGCGGGCACGAGCCTCACCCACACCGTCCACGGCGCGCAAATCCTCAAGGGACGCCGCCATCAGAGCCTGCAGGCTGCCGAAGCGCTCCACCAGACGCTCAGAAATAGCGTTCGGGATGCTCGGAATACCGGCGAGCAGACGGAAACCGCGAGGCTGCAGGGGGAACTCCAGGTCGGGGTTCTCGCCAAAGCCGACAGTGCGGGCAATCGTGCGCAGATCCACGATAGCCATATCGTCCAGGTTCTGAAGCGCCTCAACGCCGGCGGCGATCAGCTCGTCGTTCACCTCGGGCAGGTAGTCGCGCAGAATCAGGTCGCTAGCGGTCATCTCGGGGGCGCGCAGCTCCTCCAGCTGCAGGGCAATCAGGCGGCCGTGCACGCCAAGCTCCAGCACGTAGTGGCTGACCTCGCGGATAATGCGGTTCACCATCTCCATGCGCTGCAGGGTCATCGCCACATCGCCCAGGGAAACGTTCGACTCAATCTCCAGGGCAGATAGGCTGGAGAGCACCGAACGCAGACGCTTCTTATAGCTTTCAAGGGTCTGAATCGCCTGGTTTGCGCGAGCCATCAGGTACTGGCTGTCTTCAACCATGTAGCGGGTGCCGTCAACGTACACCGAAATCACGGACATCGACGCGCTCACCGAAATCACCGGGAAACCGGTCTGAATCGCCGTGCGTTCGGCGGTGCGGTGGCGGGTGCCGGACTCGTTCGTCTCAATGGAGGCGTCCGGCATGAGCTGCACGCCGGCGTGCAACAGGCGGGTGGCGTCGCGGTCGCAGATGATAGCGCCATCCATCTTCGCCAGCTCGCGCAGGCGAGTTGCCGAGAACTCGGTGTCGATGTTGAAACCGCCCGAAGACAGGGAGGATACGGTGCGGTCGGATCCGAGTACGATGAGCGCGCCCGTACGGCCACGCATGATGCGTTCCAGGCCCTCGCGGAGCTCGGTGCCGGGGGCGATTCGGGCGATAGTTTTAAGCAATAAGTCACTATAATTCATCTGCACAAAAAACATTGTACCCGCAAGGGTGGTTATTGAGCCAGGTCAGGGGCGGAACGGCGGGCTAAAGTGCCTCAAAAACGAACGGATATTCTCGATATTTATACGGGAGTGTGCAGGGCTAAACTATCTGCATTTAAGAGTAAAAATATGTTCTGCGGTACCCCATTTCGCCCTGACCAAACACCGCGCACCATATTGCCCCAGACCCTAAAATAGACCCATGACCGCGCGCACGAAAAACACCAAAACCGCCCCCGCCTACCGCTGCACCGAATGCGGCTGGACCACCGCCAAATGGGTAGGCCGCTGCGGCGAATGCCAAACCTGGGGCACTGTCGAAGAAGCCGCCGGGGGCACCCGCGCGCGCACCCGCGCCGCATCCAGCGTACAGAAACCCGCCCAGCCCATCGCCGAAGTCGACTCGCGCGTAGCCGCATACATGAGCACCGGAAACCCCGAATTTGACCGCGTGCTCGGCGGCGGACTCGTACCCGGCGCGGTCATCCTCATGGCGGGCGAACCCGGCGTGGGTAAGTCCACCCTGCTGCTGGATGTTGCCGCCACCTTCGCGCGCGGCACCGCCGGGATTGCGGGGCAGCAGGGGGCGCAGAATATCGCGCCCCAGCCGCCGCGCCCGGTCCTGTACATCACCGGCGAGGAATCCGCCGCGCAGGTCAAGCTTCGCGCCGACCGCATCGGTGCCATTGCGGACACCCTCTACCTGACCAGCGAAACCGACCTCGGCACCGCCCTGGCTCACATCGAGCAGATTGACCCGGCGCTGCTGGTCATCGACTCCGTGCAGACCCTCGCCTCCGCGGAAGTTGAGGGTAGCGCCGGCGGTGTGACCCAGGTGCGTGAGGTTGCCGCCTCCGTGATTGCCGCGGCTAAGGAACGCAATATGTGCACCCTGCTCGTGGGCCACGTGACCAAGGAAGGCACCATCGCGGGCCCGCGCCTGCTCGAGCACCTGGTGGACGTGGTCTGCCAGTTCGAGGGCGACAAGCATTCGAATATCCGCATGCTGCGCGCGATTAAGAACCGCTTCGGCCCCACCGACGAGGTGGGCTGCTTCGACATGCACGAGGACGGCATCGCGCCCGTGCTGGACCCCTCCGGCATGTTCGTCTCCAGCACCCCGCACCCGGTGGCGGGCACCTGCGTGACCGTCACGATGGAGGGCCGCCGACCCCTGCTCGCGGAGGTACAGGCGCTACTGGATCAGGCGGTGGCGCCCGCCCCTCGCCGTACCGTCTCGGGCCTGGATTCGGCGCGTATTCAGATGCTGCTGGCGGTACTGCAGCGCCGCGCCGGGCTGAACGTGGGCAAGCTCGACTGCTACGTATCCACGGTGGGCGGCGCAAAAATTGCCGAGCCCGCCGCCGACCTGGCGTGCGTCATGGCCCTTGCCTCGGCGGCGCAAAATAAGCCGCTACCGCGCAAACTCGCGGTCTTCGGCGAGGTCGGCCTGGCGGGTGAGGTGCGCGCCGTTCCGGGCATCCGCCAGCGCATTGCGGAGGTGGGCCGCCTGGGCTTCACGCACGTGCTGGTGCCCGCCTCCCCGACCGGCGTGGGGGACGTGCCCGAGGGCGTGACCGTGCGTGAGGTAACCACCCTGGGCGAGGCGCTCGCGCTGCTCTTCCCGCAGAAGTAGCCGCCCGCGCATCAACAGCATAGAGATAGCGGAGGAGGGGGCTCCCGGCTGGCGTGAATACCGGCCGGGAGCCCCCTCCGCTGTGTCTTGACGGTTGCCACTGACCCCGCTAGAACCCCGCTAGGAGGAGCGGCTCTCTTCCTCGTTCTCGTGCAACATGATGTTGATCGAGCGGGTGTTGAGCTTGTTCGTGCGGTGGGTGTTCACTGCGCTATCGGTCACGTCGTCAACCACCATGGAGTCATCCATGTCAGCGTCAACAATCGGGATTGCCGAGGTACGCGGTGCGTGCTTCGTGACCGCCTCGCCCAGGGGCACCAGAACCGCCACGGCGTCCTTGTGGGACATGCCGGTCGCCTCCAAAAAGTCGACTACAATCAGGCGGAGCATCAGCACGAGCGACTCGCCCTCAAAGGTCGCCACACCCATCGTGCGCGGCTCGAGGGTGCCGGCAAGCTTAATCATGCGTTCGCGTGCCTCCATCATGTAGTGCTCGCGTTCGCCTTCGGTCGGTGCAGACATGCCCAGGCCGAGACTCTGCGCCGCCAGCGACAGCTCGGTCAGCGCGTCACTAAGCGAGAGCTGCGCAGCAGTACGCAGCTGCACGTGGTGAATCGTGGACGCCATACGGCGGTTGAGCACGCGGTCGTTACGAATCGCCAAATCTACCGCGGCGAGAGTCTTCGCCATGCGCGCTAGCTCGCCCTTGCTCTTGCGGCTATTCCACGACAGCTCGCTCATACCCTGCGCGGTGATCAGGTCGCCGCGGCATGCATCGTAGAGCGGTTGCAGGGCACGCGCATCGAGCAGGCTCTGGTACGCCTTGTTGTAGTCGTAGTAGCGGATTGCCTCGGAGGAGAGCTGGAAAACCTTTGCGAACGCATCCATGAGGGCCTGTGCGCGAGCACGCGGGTTCTTACGCGGGTCGCGCGGCATCAGGTACATGGCGAGGAATGCAAAGGCGCCACCCACAATGCCGTCAAAACTGCGGGTGAATGCGTCATCAGGCACCGGCAGCAGCAACGTGAAACAGGCCTGGAAGCTGAGCTGAATCGTAAAAATAATGCCCTTATCAATAAATCGGGCAACAATCACGGTCAAGAAAAGCACCACTGCCGCCTGCCAGGTACCGTGACCGAGCAGAATCAGCAGAAGGTCGCCAATGAGAATGCCGAGGGTCACGCCGAAGGAGACCTCAAGGATTCGGCGGGCATGCTTAGCGCCGCTCACATAGCCCAGGGATACGAGGGCAGCGACCGGCGCGAAAATGGGCTCGTGGTGGCCCAGGACGCGCTCAGCGAAAAGCCAAGCGCCCATAGACGCTGCAACAATCTGCACAGACTGAAAGAAGTCTGCTCGGACTCGGTGAATACCCTCGCGGACGAACTGCCGGGTGTTCTGTTCAGTAGTGCGTAGAATGTCTGCGAATCGTGCCATGGGCACCATCATACCGGCGCACATGCGGTGCACAAGGGGGTAGGGGAGTGTTGGGCGCAAGTGTGAGAGAGTCCGCGCCCCCTACCCGCTCTGGAGTCGTGTTTTCCGAGGAAACCTAGCTCCAAAACCGCTGCTCTAGCCCCGTTACGCAGCCTGGCCCCCGTTCCGCAACCTAGCCGCGGAGGCGGCGCGCCACCTTCGCCAGTAGGCCCGGGCGGGCGGTGGGCGCCTCGGAAGGTGCGTCAGGTTCAACGGTTACGGGGTGCGTTTCTTGTACACCGTGCGCTCCGTGAATACTGTGCGCGCTGTACCCGCCGATTGCGCGGGCGCGCTCGAGCTGCCGGCGGTGCTCGGCATCCCAGGAGTGTGCCCGGTCAGACATTGCCCACTCGAACCCCGCGGTGAGGGAGGTTTCGGTGAAGAGCTCGCGGGCGGCGCGGACGGTCGCGCCCAGCGGCTCGGGGAGCGCCGGAACCTGTTCCACGGTGGGGAAGGGGGCGGGTGCCTCTACTTCGTCCAGCTTTTCTGCGCCAGATGCAAGAATCTGCGCCAGCAGGTAGGTGCGCTCGGCTCGCAGAACCTCCAGCAGTTCGATGCGGCGCGCATCCGATGCCACCGTCGCGTACCGCAGGGCTGCGGCAACCATCAGCTCGGGAACACCACCGGCGAGCATGCCCAACGGCAGGGTGAACTCGCCCAGCCCGTACTGGCGCAGGGCGCCGCCCACGCGCATCTGCGTGAACGCGTCGGGCACGAGGGCGAGTACGGGAATGCCCGCCGCGGCGGAGAACACCGCCGGGTGGTAGCGGCTGGTCAGAGTGAACGCCGCCGCGCGGTGTACCGTGATGCTCTGGTCGGCGTGCAGGATCGGCAGCAGGGTAGCCGGGGTGGAGGGGCTGAGCTGCTCAGCGATGCGCTGATGCACCTGAATATCGCCGCTTTCGGGGTTCTGCGGGTCGCCAAAATGGCTCAGGAACACGGGGGCGTAGCCGTGCTCGCGCCACATGCCGTCGAGCAGGTGCGCGATTTGCTGTGCCTGCTGGTCGGTGCACTCGTTGACGGTCACGCACACGTAGCGTTCGGGCAGCTCATCCAGTGCCTGACCTGCGGAAATGCCCTCCGCATAGTGCAGGGTGCGTGCCGGGGAGGCCACCGGGTAGTCGGTGGCATCGTCCACGCTCAGGCGCGCGTCAATACCCCGCTCACGGCACCAGGCGAGGGAAGAATGTTCGCGCACCGTCACCGAATGAGCGGTGCGCAGCATACGCTCCAGAACCTGCGCATCCTCAGGATTGAGCACCGGGCCCAGGGACTGGCCGGTCACGTACACGGGCACGCCCGCATGCTCGGCGGCACGCACCGCGGCGGCACGTTCGTAGAGCAGCCAGCCGTAGCGGGAGTTGAGGTTGCCGCCGCCGGAGACCACAACTGCGTCCATGGCGGCGATGGAGTCTGCGAACTCCACCATGCGCTCAACGGTCTGCTCCAGCGGATGCAGCACCTCCGGCAGCGCCTGCACCTGCGGTAGCGCCACCAGCTCGGCGGTGGAGGGGCGCTCCCGGTCGGCGTGCAGCTCCACCAGAACAGATTCGAGCGCCGCGAGGGTCAGCTCGCGTTCAGCCGGTGCCCAGGGGAAGAGGAAGAACGGCAGGTACTCGTAGGGCTCGCCGGTCTCATGAGCAGTCGCGCCGATATAGCGCGCCGAATGGCCCACATCGCGGGTCATGAGGGTGACCGCCGCGCCACCTTCGGAAAGCGCCTGAGCGCTCGCAATGGTCATGGCTTCGTCGCCCACGTGGTAGGTGTGCTGACCGATATCGCCGATGACGAGCACGTGCGGCGCTTTAGTAACGGGCAGTGCTGTAGAAGAATGATTGTTCTCTGCCACGGCTATGCGCCTTTCTTGCCGGTGGAACCAGCCTCGCTAGCACCGTCAGCGCGACGACCCAGAGAACGCTGATTGAGCGAACGCTGCGCAAAGGAACGCAGTGCACGGCCCGGGGTGCGCAGGTGCTTGAGAACCCGCAGACGCTCCTCAATAGCCTGCTGGCGGTTCTCAATAGCCTGCTGACGAGCCTCGATACGTTCCAGGCGGCTCTCAATAGAACGCAGAATATCCAGGGATTCACGGGTCAGATCGTGCCCGTCAATCACGCGGCGCTCCAGGTCAGCCGCCAAATGCGCCTGATACAGGTACGCACCCGGTCGGGCACCCGACTGCAAATCCTCGCGGATAGCGCGGGCACGCACCAGCGAATCGAAGCGGGCATGATCAGCCTGACGCTTCACGCTATTCGCCTCGGCACCCTCCGCGTCGGGGCGTAGCGACCAGTACGCCAGCGGCTCATCCACCAGCAGAATATCTGCAACAGAGGCGGCACGCATGTTGAACTCCCAGTCGCCGACCACCGGCAGGGACTCGTCGTAGAAACCAACCAGCTCGTGCAGGATACGGCGGTAGAGAATACCAATCGGCACGGCACGGTTCGTGCGGAACAGGAACTGCAAACCTACGCCGGGCAGGCCGTCGTGGAAAATACGCTCCTCGTACACCTCAAACTCGCCGTCGGCGTTCTCGCGTTCGTACCGCTCCACAATGCGGGTGGTGCACATGAGCGCGCCGCTCTCTTCGAGCGCCGCGACGGTGCGTTCCAGGAACTCGGGTGCCCACAGGTCGTCGTCATCGTGAATCGCCACGTACTCGGAGGTGGTCGCCGCCAAACCGGCGTTGGACGCCGCCTCCATGTTGCCGCCAGCGGTGGTCAGCAGCTGCACGCGACCGGAACCCAGCGGGGATGCCTCAATGACGGTGCGGGTTGCCTGCTCGTCGCCACCGTCGTTGATCACGCAGACCGTGTAGTCGGTGAAGGTCTGCTGCGCAATATTCTCCAGGGCGCGGCTCAAGAAGCGGGGGCGGTCCTTCGTGCGGACCAGAATAGCTACGGTAGGAGAAGACATAACCACAATCAGTCGAGGGTGAGTGGGCGCGTGCCAGCCCAAGAACTCAACCCATTATGAGGGTGTGCACTGTTCAGACTCAACCCGCCGCCCGGCTATCCCGCGGCAGTGAGCATGCAGGGGCATGCACCGCCGCTAAAAACTAGCTGATGGATTGTAGCGCCACCATCGCCAGCACACCGAGCACAAAGCACGCCGGAATGGTTACCAGCCACACCAGAAGAATCTGCAGAACAATCCTGGACTTCAACGCGTTAAAACGCTGGTTCACGCCCGCGCCGAGCGCCGATGCAGTCGCCAGGTGCGAGGAGGAGAACGGCACCTGCAGCAGGAAGTAGCCGAGCACCTGAACCACCGCGGTCGTGCCCTGAGCGACCGCGCCACGGAACGGGTCTAGGCGGACCATCTTGTAGGCGAAGGTGTAGCCGATGCGGCGGCCACCGGTCAGCGTACCGGCACCCAGGCTGAGGGCAATAATGAGGGTGCCCAGCAGCATCCCGCCCCAGGTGAGGGATTGAATCAGCGCCGGATCCATGATGCGTTCGCTCAGTAGCGCCCACAGCAGCAGGTACAGGTAGCCGGTCTGCAGACCGTGCAGCAGAGAGATTGCGGAGGCAGATACCGCCAGCACCTCACGGGCGCGCTGATTCACCAGGCGCGGGTTGTGCCCCACCACCAGCCGGTAGAACGGCACCACCATCAGCCAGGACAGCAGAAAAATGAGCGGCGGCAGGTAGAAAAGCGGCAGTAGGGTCGCCCCAAAAATATGCGGCAGGAAGGCGAGGGAACCGAATCCTTCAGCGCCGTCCTCGAGTTTCGTCTGGGTCCACCAGCTCACACCCGCGAGGGCGCCCACCAGCGCGTGGGTCGAGGAGGAAGGCAACCGCAGGAACCAGGTGAGCACACCCCAAATAGCGCAGACCAGCAGCGCCGCAACGATGCCGTTCAGGCCGGTGACGCCTTCCGGGGCGCTCACCCACGAGGCGGAATACTCACCGAGTAGCAGGAACGCACCGACCACGCCGAGCACGTTGAAGAGTGCGGCAAGATACAGGGCGGAGCGCTCGCCGAGGGCGCGGGTACGCACCGGAATGGCGACGGAGTTGGAAGCGTCGTGCAGACCGGTGACGTAGACCGCGGCAATGAAGGCGCAGCAGGCTAGAAGACCCAGGAGCATTAGGATTCCTGAACGATAATGCGGCCGATCTCGGCGGACACATCGCGCATAGAGTTGGAGGCGGCGGTCAGCTGCGCCAGGAAGGTGGCGTAGCGGCGGTACCGTTCGGGGGTGTAGCGTTCGGCAATGTATGCATCGTATTCTTCGGCGGTGCGTAGCGCCTGGCGGGAGATGCGCAGCATGTCCATCCAGTAGTTGTCGAGGCCGCGAATATCGGCGAGCTTGGGGATGACGGCGGCGGTCAGCACCGCCTGACGCTGAATAATGTCCAGGATTGAGGTGATGTGCGTGGCGAAGCCGTCAATGCTGTGCAGGGACAGCACGTGCGCGGCGCTGGTGAGCTTCTCAACGGCGTTGGTGAGCTTGCGTGCCAGCGTGTACAGGTCTTCACGCGGAATGGGCGGGGAGAAGGAGCTACGCACCTCGGTGAGGGTGCGGAACAGCAGGTTCGTGGAGTCCGCCTCGTGGGTGAGCATGCGTTCGAAGAGTTCGGGGTACTCTGCGACGGGGGAGCCGACCATTTCAGAGAGCAATGCCGCCGCCTCACCGACCTGCGCTGAAATTTCAGCGAGGGAGGCGAGGGATTCGTTGGCGTGGGGGAAAAGTCGGTGCAGCATAGTTCCCAGTCTAACCAGTATTGGGTGCTACGGGTGCGCACAGCCCGTGCGTATCTCACAAGCGTCCGACCTGCACACGTTGTAGTAACGACCTGTGAACGTTATAGCGCCGTCCTGTTCGCGGTTGCCCGTGAGGGTTTTAAACAAAAAACGGTGGGGGTCGATTTCTCGACCCCCACCGGAACGTTTAGGGATGTCGGGT
>ERZ1674245.340-NODE-340-length-16018-cov-18.074485_pt1 | contig 16018 bp, 11 predicted proteins | sample MGYA00581205_ERZ1674245 | MGnify/ENA primary metagenome ERZ1674245 (study PRJEB41354, sample SAMEA4873314) | human saliva metagenome | biome: human-associated habitat [ENVO:00009003]; feature: mouth environment [ENVO:08000002]; material: saliva material... | reverse complement strand
GCTTGAGCATGAGCTGGTAGCCCTTGGTCTCACCAGCGGACCAGGTGATGGTCTTAGTCTGCTCGTCGTACTTGTTCTCCTTGCGCCACTCGTTCTTGACGAGCTCGCGGGGGTCCTGCTTGCCCTGTTCACGGTACTCCTTGACGGCAGCATCGGTGGTCAGGCGCAGGTATTCTGCAGTGTAGTCGGGGCCGAGGTAAGCACCGTGACCCAGAACGGATCCGTACTGCTGCAGGCCGCGTCCCTGGAACAGTTCCTGACCGTGCAGAATCTGTTCTTGGGTTGCGATAGTTTTGCCGTCGTTGCCGACGATTTTGTCGGGGAGCGGCATGGAGAGTGCGTAGGTGCGCATTGCAAGGACTGCCATGATGGTGAAGCCCAGGAGCATCACAAACGCAACAGCCTGTACCCAGCCTTTTCCGGCATAGGCACCGACCGTGTCTGAGCGGCGGGCAATCTTTGCTGCCTGCGCACGCGAGACGGGTTTTGTAGCCATAGTGTATGTCTCCAGTGTGCGTGGATTGTGTAGGTGGAGTGGTTCCGACGCACATCCGCTGGAGGGGCGGCTCACTATGTTCAGGGTGAATCGTCCTTGAGGGAGGTGCGACAGCCCACCCTGCTCTCATTTTTGCATATTAAATGCGTATTTACGAAACTTTGCTGACGTATCGTCACAATATGACAGGCGTATTCAGGCATAAAAGCCACAGTTACAAGGCAAAAAAGTTCGAATGTTACGTTGAGGTTGAATCCTTAGCTTCCGTGCCGCTTTTCCGCCTGTAACGGGGGGACATAGGGCGGAAGCTATGCAGGCTCCCTCAATCAGGACTCTTACTCGGGTTCCTACTCGGGCTTCTACTTGAGCTTCTACCGGAAATCTTGCCGGAATTATTGGTGGGAGGCGCATCCCAGCATGTGGAAGGGGAATGCGGCACCCCTCACGTTCCTACACTCGGGTGTGGAATAATAAAACTCGGTACTACTAAACACAGTACAAATTTTTTCAGTACAGATTCTGTGCACCCACACGGTGTACCCTCAGAAGGGGCCACTCACCCCGCACCCACGGCAGCCCGCCACCACAGCCCGCAATCTATCGGCACCTCAGGAGAGTTCACGTGCTTCTCTACAAATCCACCCAGAAAGCAGTCACCGGAATCCTGCGCACCGTCTTCCGCGCCCGCGTGACCGGACTCGAAAACTTCCCCGCCACCGGCCCGGTGATTGTCGCCTCCAACCACCTGTCCTTCCTGGACTCCATCATTATTTCCGCCATGATGCCGCGCCGCGTGGCGTTCCTCGCCAAGGCTGAGTACGTGAACACCCCCGGCCCGCGCGGCAAGATGATGAAGGCGTTCTTTGAAGCCGTGGACATCATCCCCGTGAACCGCTCCGACCGTTCCGAATCGCTCAAGGCACTCGACATTGCCCTGGAGAAGCTGCAGGAGGGTAAGGTCTTCGGCATTTACCCCGAGGGCACCCGCTCCCGCGACGGCTACCTGTACCGCGGCAAGATTGGTGTGGCGTGGCTGGCGCACATGACCGGCGCACCCGTGGTTCCGGTCGGTCTGATTGGCACCGACCGCCTGCAGAAGCCCGGCTCGAACATGATTTACCCGCGCCGCTTCACGATTCGTGTGGGCAAGCCACTCTACTTTGAGAAGACCGGTGAGAAGATGACCGGCAAGCAGCGCCGCGTCACCGCCGACACGATCATGGACGAGATTGCTCAGCTGTCCGGTCAGGCGCGCAAGCATGAGTACAACGTTTCGCCCTCAGCCGCACGTGACGCAGGCTAGGGCACGCGCCGCCTATACCGCGTAGACTTAAACCGCGCATTCACGCACCGACCCCCGCGTTATGGGGGAGATGGGTGTAGGATGCGCGGTTTGTCGTATGCGCGAGCCTGGGATGACCCCGGTAGCCCAGCAGTGGCAACCCCGCACCGACCCCCGTAGAGAAGCACCGTCAAGCCCAGTAGAGCGAGGAGAAAGTACCCATGGCAGAGCCTTCCAGCTACCGCCCCGCCCCCGGCGAAATCCCCACCGACCCGGGCGTTTACCGTTTCCGCGATGCCGACGGCCGCGTCATCTACGTGGGCAAGGCGAAGAACCTGCGCAACCGCCTCAACAGCTATTTTGCGTCCCCGCAGACGCTGAGCCCGAAGACCTACGCGATGGTGCATACAGCGGCGAGCGTGGAGTGGACCGTGGTGGCGAGCGAGATGGAATCGCTGCAGCTTGAATACACCTGGATTAAGGAGTTTTCGCCGCGCTTCAACATTGCGTTCCGCGACGATAAGTCGTACCCGTACCTGGCGATTACCGTCAATGACGTGTACCCGCGCGCGATGGTCACTCGCGGCGAGCGCCGTAAGGGCGTGCGCTATTTTGGGCCGTACTCGCAGGCGTGGGCGATTCGTGAAACCCTGGATGCGCTACTGCGCGTTTTCCCGGTGCGTACCTGCACGAACGGCGTGTTCAACCGCGCGAAGAATAGTGGCCGGCCCTGCCTGCTCGGCTATATCGATAAGTGCGCGGCGCCGTGCGTGGGCAAGATTAGCGCCGAGGAGCATCGCGAGTTGGCGCGCGGGCTGACCCGGTTTATGGGTGGTGGCGCTGAGAAGCATATCGCCCAGTTGACCGCAGAAATGAAGGCCGCCGCCGCTGATATGGACTTTGAGCGCGCCGCGATTCTTCGTGACGATATTGCCGCGCTGACTAAGGCGTTTGAGCGTAACGCCGTGGTGCTCGGCGCGACCGTGGATGCCGACCTGTTCGCCTACGCTGAGGACGACCTGGAGGCGTCCGTTCAGGTGTTCTTCGTGCGCGGCGGCAGGATCCGCGGCCAGCGCGGCTGGATCGTGGAGAAGGTCAACGACAGCACCGACGCACAGCTCATCGAGCAGCTCATCGCGCAGGTGTACAGCGATATTGCGGCGAGCCTCGCCTCCCAGAAGGACGCCGAGAAGAGCCTGAACAGCTACGATATTCCGCGTTCCGTGCTCGTGCCGGTGGAGCCCGAGAATAAGGAGCAGCTGGCGTCCTGGCTGGCGGAGGTGCGCGGCGGCCCCGTGGAGATTAGCGTCCCGCAGCGCGGCGACAAGGCAGAACTCATGAAGACGGTCGCCGAGAATGCGCGCCAGTCGCTGACCCTGCACAAGAGCCGCCGTGCGGGCGATTTGACCACCCGTAGCGCCTCCCTCGTGGAGCTACAGGAGGTGCTGGAACTGCCCGACCCGCTGCTGCGCATCGAGTGCTACGACATTTCGCATGTGCAGGGCACGAACGTGGTCGCCTCCATGGTCGTCTTTGAGGACGGCATGCCCGCGAAGAACGCCTACCGCACCTACGGCATTACCGGCGACGCCGCGCGTGACGATACCGCCAGTATGTACGACGTCATCACCCGCCGATTCAAGAGGCATCTGGCGCAGCAGGCGGAGCGCGAAGCAGCCCCCGTGCACTCCGGCGAGATTGACGCCTCCACGCCCGAGCCGGCGAAGTTCGCCTACCCGCCGAACCTGGTGCTCGTGGACGGCGGCCCGCCTCAGGTGGCTGCCGCCTCCGCCGCGTTGAGCGATTTGGGCATTACGGATGTGTACGTTGCCGGCATCGCTAAGCGCCTGGAGGAACTGTGGCTACCGGACGACGACTACCCGGTCGTACTACCGCGTACTTCGCAGGCGCTGTACCTGGTGCAGCGCATCCGCGATGAGGCGCACCGTTTCGCTATCACCTTCCACCGTTCCAAGCGCGGTAAGGCGATGGTCGCCTCCGCCCTGGATGAGGTGCCCGGTTTGGGCGAGGTGAAGCGTGCCGCGCTGATTAAGCACTTCGGGTCGGTGGCTCAGATTAAGCAGGCGAGCGCCGAGGAGCTGACGGCGGTGCCGGGTATTGGTCCGGCGTTGGCTCAGAAGATTCTGGCGGCGCTGACCTAATCCTCTGGCTGGCGCTGAGTGAAGGCCCGCCCGGGGTGTGAACGCAGCACCCCGCCTCGTAATGGCGCTTAACAAACGTGTCATAATTGAAGGAAACCGTCATCATTACGAGCGCGCTATCTTCGCGCGCCCTCAACCAGTAGAGTGGAAACCGTGAGTAATAACCATCTGCGCCTATTCACCAGCGAGTCGGTGACTGAAGGCCACCCCGATAAGATTTGTGACCAGATTTCTGACGCCATCCTTGACGGCATTATTGCCCAGGATCCCGCAGCGAACGTTGCTGTGGAGACCATGGTAACCACCGGTCAGGTGCATGTTGCTGGTGAGGTGACCACCTCCAGCTACGTCGAAATCCCCTCCATCGTGCGCGAGACCATTCTGGGTATCGGCTACGATTCCTCTACCCGCGGCTTCGACGGTGAGTTCTGCGGCGTGTCCGTGTCCATTGGCGAGCAGTCCCCGGACATTAACGCCGGCGTGTACGAGTCCCTCGAGGTTCGTCAGGGCATTGCTGCTGACGAGTACGACCGCCAGGGTGCGGGCGACCAGGGCATCATGTTCGGTTACGCATCCAACGAGACCAACGTGCTGATGCCCGCCCCGATTTGGCTGGCGCACCGCCTCTCTGAGCGTCTGACCAAGGTCCGTAAGGACGGCCTGCTGACCGAGCTGCGCCCCGACGGCAAGACTCAGGTGACCCTCGGCTACGATTCGAACAATGTGCCTGTCTCTGTGGACACCGTCGTTGTTTCGAGCCAGCACACCGCAAGCTACGACCTGGCTGACCTGCGTGCAGACATTGAGAAGCACGTTATCGCACCGGTTCTGGGCAGCGTCGAGCTGGATTCCTCCAACGCCAAGTTCATTGTGAACCCCGCTGGCCGCTTCGTTCAGGGTGGCCCCGTGGGTGACGCGGGCCTGACCGGCCGCAAGATCATTGTGGACACCTACGGCGGTTCGGCTCGTCACGGTGGTGGCGCGTTCTCCGGTAAGGACCCGTCGAAGGTGGACCGTTCCGCAGCGTACGCAATGCGTTGGGTTGCGAAGAACATTGTGGGTGCCGGTCTTGCTGACCGCGCCGAGGTTCAGGTTGCATACGCTATCGGCCAGGCAGCGCCGGTCGGTCTGTACGTTGAAACCTTCGGCACCGAGAAGGTCGACCCGATCAAGATTGAGAAGGCTGTGCATGAGGTCTTCGACCTGCGCCCGCTGGCAATCATTAACGAACTGGATCTGCGCCGCCCGATTTACAAGAAGACCGCAGCTCACGGCCACTTCGGTCGTACCGAACCGGAATTCACCTGGGAGCGCCTGAACCGCGTGGATGCACTGCGTTCGGCAGTGTCCTCCTCCTAATATCTGTCAGGGTAGAGGAGCACGCAGATTCGGGTGACTCAGAGCAGTTCTGAATCGAACTCTTCGGCACCGTTGGGTGCTCAGCAGGAATCCCTGCAACAGCTTGACCTGTTGCAGGGATTTCCTGCTCTTCGTGATGCCCTGATTCCTGCCGCCCCGGAGCCGGTAAACGTTGCCGCCGAGTTGGAGGCGAGCGGCGTGCCGAACCCTGTGGCGCGTGTGCGCGTGGATAGCACCCTGCCGCAGGTGGACCGCACGTTTGATTACCGCGTGCCCGCCGAGCTGAGTGAGGATGCGGTGCCCGGCGCTCGCGTGCGCGTGCTGTTCAACGGCCACGAGCTGACCGGTTACATTGAGGAGCGCGCCGCCACGACTGATTGGACGCGCACCTCGCTGCTGCCGCTCAAGTCGGTGCTGTCGCGTGTGCCCTCTGTTGCGCCCGAAATTTTTGCGCTTGCCGAGGCGCTTGCTGACCGTTACGCCTCCACGGTGGCAAACGTGCTACGTCTGGCGGTGCCGCCGCGTATTGCCGCGCTGGATAAGAAGTACGCGCCGCTTCTGCCGGGTTATGAGTCGGATTATTTGGGCGATTCTGCCCCGGTAAGTACTTCCAATACCCCCGAGAGCACCCCGGAGAACGTCTCCGAGAGCACCCCGGCGAGCGCGGGGGAGAAGCCGCAGGAAAACGCTCCCGAAATCGCGGAACCTGAGTGTGCGGAATCTGAGCCTGATGCCGTCTCCGCCGCCTCCAGCACTGCCGACCCGTACGCGTGGCTTGCCACCCCCGGCGCTCCCGCACCCTTCGTGCTGGACTCGCCGGCGCTGAACCCGGACGCGCCGGATGCCGCCTCCGTCTTCTCCGATTACGAGAACGGTGCGGAGTTCATTGAAGATGTCGCTGCCGGTGCCGCGACCCGCGCCGTGATGACGGTTCTTCCCGGCCACTTGGAGCATACGTGGGCGGATGTTTTGGCGACCGCACTCGCGGCTGCTGCTGCCAGTGGTCGCGGCGCTATTGCGGTGGTTCCGACCGCTAAGAACCTGGATCTTCTGGAGGCGGCGCTCGCCGAGCGTCTGCCGGCTGACTCGTTTGTGCGTTTGAGTTCTGATTCGACTCCGCATACTCGCTATCACGGGTTTGTGAAGGTGCGTTTGGGGCAGGTGCCGGTGGTGATTGGTACCCGCGCGGCGGCCTACGCGCCGGTGGCGAACCTGGGCCTGGTGGTGTGCTGGGATGACGGCGATTCTTCGCTGGTGGAGCAGCGCGCCCCGTATTGTCATGCCCGCGATGTGTTGCTTCTGCGTGCTTCTGCTGAGAATACTGCGGCGCTGTTTGCCGGGTTCAGTATGAGTAGTGAGGCGGCGCGTCTGGTGCGTACCCGTTGGGCATCTCATGTGCGTGCGCCGCGTGCGTTGGTGCGTGATTATTCGCCGCGTATTTTTTCGACGGGTTCGGAGTTTGAGTTGGCGCGTGACCCGTTGGCGGCGATGGCGCGTATTCCTCACCTGGCGTTTGAGCATGCTCGTCGGGCGTTGGCGCGTGGTCCCGTGTTGGTGCAGGTGGCGCGTAGCGGTTATATTCCGTCGTTTTCGTGTGAGCGTTGCCGCATGCCGGCGCGTTGTGGCGAGTGTAGCGGACCTTTGTCGGTGGCTTCGGGTTCGTCGGTTCCGTCGTGTTCGTGGTGCGGCCATTTGGCGCAGCAGTGGCGTTGTTCTGAGTGCGGTTTTACGCATTGGCGTTATTCGGCGGCGGGTGCGACTCGTACTGCTGAGGAGCTGGGCCGTGCGTTCCCGAATGTTCCGGTGATTTCTTCGGCGGGTGACCATGTGCGGGCGTCGGTTGGTCCTGAGCCTGCGTTGGTGGTGGCGACTCCGGGTGCTGAGCCGGTGGCGTTTGGCGGCTATGCGGCGGCGCTTCTTCTGGATGCCGATAAGATGCTTCGTTTTGATTCGTTGCGTGCCCCGGAGGCGGCGTTGCGTCGCTGGTTGAATGCGGCGGCCTTGGTTCGTCCGGCGGCTCTTGAGGGTACGGTGGTGACGACTGCTTCGCCATCGCCGGTGGAGCAGGCGCTGGTGCGTTGGGATCCGGCGTGGTTTGCTCGCCGGGAGCTGGAGGAGCGCGCTCAGACGGGTCTGCCTCCGGCGGTTCGTACGGCTGCGGTGACCGGTGCGGAGGCGGATGTTCGCGCCTTCATGGAGGAGTTCTTGGGTTCTTCTGCGCTGCCGGAGCGGGTGCGTGAGCAGCTGCGTATTGTGGGGCCGGTTCCTCTGGATCAGGGGTATTTTGCCTGGTCGGAGTCTCTTGAAGAGGATTCTGAGGAGGCGCCGGTTCAGGGCGATTGGCGTACCCTGATGTTCTTCTCGTACGGCATTGCTCAGCAGGTGACCCGTGAGTTGCGTGCTACGCGTGCAACGATTGCGGCGTTGAAGAAGAACGTGGGGGAGCGCCCGGTTCAGATTCGCTGTGACGGCCTGGATGTGCTGTGATTTTCTAGTCGTGCTGTAGTGTTCTAGTGAGGGGCGGTTTTTGCCCCGGGTTGGGCGTTGAGCACGCGGGTTTGCGGGCGCGCTGTGCGCAGAGGCGAGGAGGTGAGAGGCATGTCGAAGGTGCCTCATCTGCTGAAGGGTAGTTATCTGCCCGATGGTGAGCAGCGGCGACTGGCTGAGTATGCTTCTGCGCATCCGAAGAGCGCCCTGCACCGTAAGGGCCAGCATCACGATGCGGCGGTCTGCTGGTTCACGGTATCGGCTACCAGAATCACGGCGAGACGCTCGCGTATTTTGGCAAGCCTGTGGCGCATAGTGTGCAGACTCTGCTGGCGCTGAACACAGATTCTGTCGCGCTCTCCGAAGAGAACTCCGCCGCGGAGGCTTCTGCGCGGGTTCGTGTTGAGGTGATTCCTGACGGTGATACCCTCCCGCCTGCCGCTGAGGTGAACCCGCTGAGCCACCACAGCGAGTTGACGTATTCGTTGACGATTGAGCGCACGGAGTACCCAGCCGACCCGGTTGAGGAAAGCCCGCAGATTGAGGAGAACTCCGCGCAGGAAGAACTCGCCGAAGCCTCCGAGCCCAAAGAATCTACAAGAATCAGTCTGCCGAAAATTGAACTTCCGAAGGTTGAGTTGCCCAAAGTGGAGTTACCCAAGGTGGAACTGCCTAAAGTGGAGCTCCCTAAGATTGAGCTGCCGAAAATTGAGCTTCCCAAGGTAGAGCTCCCGAACATCGATTTCCCGAATATCGAGCTGCCGAACCTTGAGCTTCCGCACCTGCCTCAGCCGAAGCCGCGCCCGGTTCGCACGGTCACTCGCCGCAGCCTCCTTTTTCAGGAGGGCTTCTGGCGGCCCAGACATTACCGCCCGTTGAAGGAGCATTTGCCCTGGTTGGCGTCGGTTTTGCCGCTGTTTTTGATGTTCTGCTTCTACTATGAGCGCCCCGGCGCGACCTGGCGTGAGCGTGCCGGGCACCTGTTGCGTTCTACGGCGCGGTTTGTGAACGTAGCGCTGTGGCTGGTGCTGGCGGCTATGGCGCTCATGACGTTCCGCGATGCTTTTGTGGCGTCCCTGGGCACTCCACAGGGTGCATTTACGGGTCTGGCGGCGGCGCTCGGCCTGGGTATTGTGGGCTGGGTTTTGGCTCGTCGTGCCCGCGAACTGTGGGAGCTGATGAAGGCTATTTCGACTCAGCTGATTCAGACGGCGACCAGCCCGGACTCGCGCGATTTGGAGCGTATTTATGCGCGTCTGGATCGTCAGCTGGACGATTTGAGTTCCCGTAGCGACGCGGTGGGTATTATTGCCCATTCGCAGGGCGGCTATTTGAGCTATGAGCTTCTGCGTCGTCGTGCGGCGGCGGGTAAGAAGCCGATTCGTTTCTTCTACGGCCTGGGTAGTGGCGTGGTCCCGATTAGCATTATCGCTAGTGACCGCAACGACATTCCGGGGCACCTGGATGCTGCGGGCGGCTACCGTAACCGCTCCATGCTGCTGTGGGTGAGCGCGGTCGCGGCGTTTTCCTGGCTGGTGGAGGCGTCCCTGCTGTTTGGTCCGTACCGTTCGCTGCTGCACTATACGATGCTGGTGCCCCTAGCGTTGAGCGTGGTGCCGCTGGTTGTGAGCGTGCCGGGTGCCTTCAAGGGTAGGGCGCGTATTGGCCGCAAGAGCGCCTGGGAAAGCGCCTCCGCAGATATATCCGCAAAAACCTCGGTAAACACCTCGGAGGATGTGCGCCTGGTCAACCCGTACGGCACGCGCGCCTACGTGAAGTGGCTGATTCCGCTGCTCTTCGTGCACGGCGTTTTCATGCTGTACGCGGTGTTCATGCTGCTGTTGGCTCAGCTGCGTGTTGAGGGCGCGGTCCCTGAGCTAACGCCCGCTTCCGTGGCGTTTTGGGGCGCGCTGATTCTGGTGCTCATGATGTCGGTGCGTAGCGCCTGCCACCTGTATGTGCGCGCCTACGCGCCGATGTTGCAGGATCTTGATGTGGCTGACCGGTGCGAGATTTCCGCTCGTGGTGACAGTATCGGCAGATCGAATATTACTCAGCCCGCCGGTGTGGATGTTACTTTTGTGACCCTGCCGGGCCCGTCGGTGAGTAGCCACATGCAGTATTTTGATGCGTGTTCGCCGGTGCCGTTGATGCTTGCGCACCGCCTGGTGCCGCACATGATGCCGGAGGGTGAGCAGGCGCAGAAGGCGGAGGCTTTCACCGATATTGGTACGGAACTGAACCACGGTTTTGCGCGCGTGAAGAAGTGGATGCGCACCATGCATTACGGGCTGTATGCGGTGCTTCTGCTGATGCTGTCGGTGCTACTGAATGTGGCGTCGCCGGTGAGCCTGTCCGCGTTGACGGGGCTTGATACGTCGCGCCTGCATTCGGAGGGATTCGACCGTCTGGTGGCGGATGCTCAGCAACTGCGCGAGCAGGCGGGTTCTTCGGATCTGCTGCTGTGGATTCTGGTCGGCATTTTTGTGGTGGAGGCGCTGCTGATGATGGTGCTTTCGCCGTGGACTCAGCGGCGTTTGCAGCGTGCGTTCATGATGCGCAAGGTGGACCGCACGGGTCAGCTGAGCGAGTTCAATCCTTTGCCGATGGTGACGGCCCTTCTAGGTCTTGACGGTGAGGATGAAGACGCTGAGGATGCAGAGGAACATAACCCCGCAGGGGAGAAAAAGCAGGAGAGTAAAGCAGGGCAGAGCGCTGTAGTTTAGGGCGCTTAGGTGGTGCCGTTGGAAGGGCACCCCAGAATTTTTATGCATTCGTGTGCACCTAAGATTTGCTGGGGTTTGGCTGATTCTAATTGGCGTAGTCTCCGTATCCACGGTAATATATTCAGCACTGCGGATACTATTTCGGCGCTTGTCGAGGTGGTATTGGCAGTATCTATCACTCAACTTCGCGCACGCTTCACAACCGTGCGCACCAACGAAAGATGAATACTGGTGACTCAGACTATGATCGCCCCCGCATACGAAAAAGCAGGCGGAGGTTCTGCTGTTGCACGCGCTAACCGCATTAGCCACCCCAATGTTGAACTACTCGCGGACATGACTGTGGCTCAGCGTAATGCAGTGTTCCGTTACCTGGCGCGTTTCCCCGACTTGGATGACGCCCAGATTTTCTACGCGTACGGTCACGCTTACGAGCTGGCTCGTAAGGATGCTGAACGCGGTCTCTACGCAACTATGGCGTAGCCTGCATCGTTAGTTTTTAGAAATGCTGCTGCACTCTTTACGAGTGCGGCAGCATTTCTGCTTTTCGGGCTGGCTTTCAGGTAGCTTTCAGACAGGTTTTAGCTTGGCTGGGACCTCGGGGGCATACGCCGCTATGATGCCCCCGATTTCTTCCTGACAACCGGGGATATGTCCACTATCGGGGCGTTCCCTGATGGTTCTTGAACATTGATTGGCTCTTGGGTAGTTTAGAGGTATCACAACCGCTACTGCGAAGAGACTTCCTGTGATTTCCGTAGGTTCTTTTCGCGGTGTTACCTCCGGCAGTGCCTGCATTGTTGCGGCGCTCCACTCAGAAACGCCCCAAGGAAAGGTACTCACCGATGAGTTTCACCAATATTGCCTATGATTACGAGCCGGAATTTGGCGAATCGGCACCGAGCCGCGACAACGGCATTACTCACCCGGACCCTGTACTGCTGTCCTCGATGACGAAGGCTCAGCGTGGCGCGGTGTGCCGCTACCTGGCTCGTTTCGCTGAGCTGGATGACGCGAAGATTTTCTACGCGTACGGTCATGCGGATGAGCTGGCTGCGAAGGAAGCGGCTCGTACCGGTAGCTTTGCTACGGTCTAAGGATTTCTGCCCCGGTGTGATGCGGTGAGGCTGCACCTTCCGGATGCGCCCTCAGGGTGCCCGAGCTCTGCGAGGGCGGGTTCCCTGCGTCGGCGCGGAGGAAGTGTGTAGCGAACCGCCGCTGTGAACCATAGTCGTAAACCGCGTACGCCACTCGGTAACCACGAACTAAATACGAGAATGCCGCCGCACCCTCCCGAGTTTCGGGGGAGTGCGGCGGCATTTCTTTGCCCATCGCATGCTCTAGAGCCCGCGCACGACCTCCAGCAGTTTGAGTGCCGAGTCGCGCCAGGAGTAGCGGCGCACATCCGACAGGCCGTCAATGATGACGCGCTCACGAACGGCAGTGTCCTCCAGCGAGCGGATAGCCTTCACCCAGTCGGCGGCGTGCGCCTCCGGGGCACCGTCAACCGGCGCGAACACGGCGTGCGGGGCAATCTCACGGAAAATCGGGATGTCACTAATCACCGCGGGGCAACCGGCAGCCTGTGCCTCGACCACGGGCAGTCCGTAACCCTCCTCGCGGGAGGCAGTCACCAGGGCGTGCGCCTGGCGGAGCAGCTGCTGGTACTCCTCATCGCTCACGCCGTTGTGCACCTCCACGTTCTCACCGATGAGGCGTTCGTCGGTGAGCTGCACCAGGCGCTGCGGCGGCATCTTCGACAGCAGGTGCAGGCGGTAATCCGGCAGGGAACGCATCGCCAGCAGCAGGGTTTCTACGTTCTTGTACGGCATGAACGAACCCATGTACACCAGGTGCTTGACGGGCTGCTCTTCGCGGGTGGTGGCGCGTTCCAGGGCGGTCTGGCGGGAGACGACGCTGCCGGGCTGCGGTGCGTTGGGCACCACGAACAGCGGCTTGGTGGTCAGCTCGTGCTCACGAATCAGTGAGGCGGTCGACTCAGAAACCGTCACGACCGCGTCGCCGTGGTTGAGCAGGAAGCGCTGCGGGGTGTAGGTCTTGTGGAAGAGTCGCCAGCCCACGCGCACCGGTGCGGGCAGGAACCCGGGAGGGGTCGGGTGCGAGTAGTAGATCAGGTCGTGCAGGGTGAGAATCAGCTTGAACTTGCGTCCGGTGGAGCCGATGGTCTGCATGGGGGAGAACACCACGTCCGGCGCGTACTTATTCAGCTGCAGCGAGGCGGTCGGTTCGAGCGGGCCGGTGGGCGAGCAGATTTTCACGTGCGGCAGGTCAGGCAGCATGTCCAGCTGACGTTCGTCGCTGATAATCATGGTCAGGTCGAGGTCGGCGGCGGCTTCGTCACCGGTGTCGATGAGGGTTTTGAGCGCGCCCAGCAGGGACGCGGTGTAGCGGCTGATGCCGTCGTGGAAGCCGATACGGGTGTATCGGGCGTCAACCATGAGTTTCATGTTGGTTCCTTACTTCTCGTTCCCTGAGTGGTCGGCGGCGAAATCGGCGATGAGTTCCGCGGCGCGGCGAGGGGTTTCGTAGTGGATGAGGTGCCCGACTTCGGGGATCATGTCCAGGCGCTCGCGGGCGCCGATCGAAGTAGCGGGCAGGCTGCGGGAGGTCAGCGTCGCGTACATGGCGCGAGCTGTTTCGGGGGTGCCCAGGTCGTCGTCTTCGGCAACGAGCATCTGCACCGGCACTCGGATTGCGGCGGCGTATTCGGCGGCGGTGTGCGTAATGGACGCTTCGTAGGCGCTGAGCACTCCGCGGCGGGAGCCGAAGGAGCCGAAGTAGGCGGCGTGCTGGCCGTTGATGAAGCGGCGCATTGCCTTGTCTTTGGTGCGCATCATGACTTCGCTGGAGGCGCGGGTAATCAGCTGCGAGCGCAGGAGCGGGTAGCCGATTTTTTCGGGGAGTGCCGCGCCGGCGCGGTAGTAGAGGGATGCGAGGCGGGAGGCGACGCGCTGGCTGCCTTCGAGGGCGGGCTCGCTAATGGGGTTGATGAGCGAGAGCAGTGCGAGCGAGTTCGGGTGTGCGGCGGCGAAGGCGCTGGTGACGATGGAACCGAAGGAGTGGCCGACCAGGTGCAACGGTAGGGGCTGTGCATCCTCGCGGGCGGGGTTAGTGTGTTCCACAAAGTCGTTTAGCCACGCCACGTACGCGTTGATGTTGTCTCCGCCCTGAGTGTCTGCGCCCTGGCTGTTTTTGCCCTGAATGTCTGCGCTCTGGGCGTTTTCGGGCAGGTCTGCGGAGCGGCCAAAGCCGGGCAGGTCGGGGCTGATGATGCTGACGTTCGGGATGAGCTTCAGCAGGTAGTTCGCGATGATTTCCAGGCCGTGGTGGTCGCCGCGGAAGCCGTGCACGAGCAGCACGGGGTAGGAGCCTTCAGGGAAGGTGCCGTCGTTCATGCCTTTGCCGTACTGCCAGTAGCGGGTCATGACCACCTGCGCACCGTCACCGATGAGGGTGTCGTGGCGGGTGCCGGGAATGAGCGGGCCGGGCACACCCTCAAGAACTGAGGTGTTGGGGGAGTCCGGGGTAACGGTGGAGGTCATGGGCACCTTTCGCGGGTTGGGTACTGGGACGGCAAAGTCCCGTTCTTAATTCTAGGGGAGAAGCCTGAAAGGGCTCTGAAACCCGCCCGCCGCATCGATAATCGCGCGGGTGGTGCCGTCCATTTGGTAGTCGGTGCGGCCTCAACTCTGGTGTGGTGCAGGTTTCGCGTTACACTTGGAGGGTTAAGTTTTTATCAACCTGTCTTTATTTAAGGAATCGCTGTGTCTGCTCAGGTAGAGACCGAACGCAACGAAAATGCGTACGACTTCCGCGCTATGGAAGCCAAGTGGCGCCCCTACTGGGACGAAACGAAGGTTTTCCAGCCCACCGGTGACGCCCCCAAGGGCCGCAAGTATGTGCTGGATATGTTCCCGTACCCCTCCGGTGACCTTCACATGGGTCACGCGGAGGCATTCGCTATTGGTGACATGAACGCCCGCTACTTCAAGCAGTGCGGCTACGATGTTCTGCACCCGATTGGCTGGGACTCCTTCGGCCTGCCCGCTGAGAACGCAGCCATTAAGAACGACACTCACCCCAAGGAGTGGACGTACAAGAACATTGAGACTCAGGCTGAGTCCTTCAAGCGTTACGCTATCGCTGTTGACTGGAGCCGCCGCCTGCACACTTCGGACCCCGAGTACTACAAGTGGACTCAGTGGCTGTTCGAGCAGTTCTACAAGAAGGGCCTGGCGTACCGTAAGGACTCCATGGTCAACTGGTGCCCCAAGGACCAGACCGTGCTCGCGAACGAGCAGGTTGTGAACGGTGCGTGTGAGCGTTGCGGTACTACCGTGACTAAGAAGTCGCTGAACCAGTGGTACTTCAAGATTACTGATTACGCACAGCAGCTGCTGGACGACATGGAGCAGCTGGAGGGCAAGTGGCCCGACCGTGTTCTGCTCATGCAGCGCAACTGGATTGGTCGCTCCGAGGGCGCTGAGGTGCGCTTCGAGATTGAGGCGACCGAGGACCAGGCTGCTGAGTCCTTCACCGTGTTCACCACCCGCCCGGACACCCTGTACGGCGCAACCTTCATCGTGGTTGCTGCGGATGCGGCGTTCGCCGAGCAGATCGTGGCACCCGAGCACAAGGCTGCCCTGGAGCAGTACCGCGAAGACATTAAGGCACTGAGCGATATTGACCGCCAGTCCTCCGACCGCGAGAAGACCGGCGTGTTCACCGGTCGCTACGCGATTAACCCGCTGACCGGCGCGAAGCTGCCCGTCTGGGCTTCTGACTACGTGCTCGCCGACTACGGTACCGGCGCGATTATGGCTGTGCCCGCGCACGACCAGCGTGACCTCGAGTTCGCTCTGAAGTTCGACCTGCCCATCGTGAAGGTTCTGGACGTTGAGGGTGCTGAGGACCCGGCTACCAGCGGTGTTGCCGCAGCTGGTGACGGCGTGCTCATCAACTCCGGTGAGCTGACCGGCCTGCCGAAGGCTGAGGCGCTCGCTAAGGCTATTGAGCTGGTTGAGGCTGCCGGCACCGGTGAGGGCAAGGTCATTTACCGTCTGCGTGACTGGCTGCTGTCCCGCCAGCGTTTCTGGGGCACCCCCATCCCCGTGATTCACTGTGAGGATTGTGGCGAGGTTCTGGTTCCTGAGGATCAGCTGCCGGTGCTGCTGCCCGATAACCTGCGCGGTGAGCAGCTGGCTCCTAAGGGCCAGTCGCCTCTTGCCGCTGCCGATGACTGGGCGATTGTGCCTTGCCCCGAGTGTGGCAAGCAGGCTCGCCGTGACTCGGACACCATGGACACCTTCGTGGATTCCTCCTGGTACTTCCTGCGTTACGTTTCCCCGAACTACGACAAGGCTCCTTTCGACCCGCAGGCTATGAGCGAGTGGGGTGCCGTCGACATGTACGTTGGCGGTGTGGAGCACGCTATTCTGCACCTGCTGTACGCACGCTTCTTCACCAAGGTTGTTCGCGACCTGGG
>ERZ1674245.335-NODE-335-length-16104-cov-11.130725_pt1 | contig 16104 bp, 26 predicted proteins | sample MGYA00581205_ERZ1674245 | MGnify/ENA primary metagenome ERZ1674245 (study PRJEB41354, sample SAMEA4873314) | human saliva metagenome | biome: human-associated habitat [ENVO:00009003]; feature: mouth environment [ENVO:08000002]; material: saliva material... | reverse complement strand
TCGCGAGCAGGATCAGGAACACGAGGCTCTTCACGATCTCCATCGAGTCCGAGACCTGCGAGACACCAAACCACGCCGCCGGTACCAGCAGGTAGATGCCGAACAGCTCGGCGATACGAATCCACGTTGATTTTGTCGCCCACCTCATGACTCAATGATATCCGCGTTCTGTGTGGAATAATCCGTTTTGACACATCAATCGCGTGTGTCTTGAGAAAGGCGCACGACATCGAACCCCGGCGCGCACGAGGCCGCCACAGGGCTACACGCTAGCTGCAGAAACTCCCGAAGAATCCGCTCTTTTTCTCAGCGAGGGCGTACTCCTCATCGGTATGGTTCTTATCGCACCACTGATCCGGGGGAACCTGTTCCTTCACCGAGTCGATGTGCTTGCCGCAGCCCTTCCAGGTGATCTTTCCGCATACCTCGCAGGTGGTGGGTCGACACATGATCGTCTCCTTCGTTGTCGCGCCTCGAGCCCCTCGTTGGACCCGCTGCATGGTGTTGCGAGCATCCGCTCTCGGGCTGGTAGCGCCGTCGCATGAGGCCAGTCGGAGGACCGAGTGCTCGGGTTTGTTGATCGGGACGCTCCCGGTTGTGACTAGAGATTCTACTGCTTCAGACTCCGGCGCGGGGTCGTTTGCGATGCCGAAATCATCAGGCTTATCCCTCCCCCTTCACCAGCACGGCCTCGGCCTTCTCTCCGAGCCACGCCCGCAGCGTCTGGATACCGCCCGACAGCATGGTGACGTTGAAGCCCGCGTGGCGCACGATGCGGTAGCCGATCCAGGAGCGCACGCCCGCGGCGCACATGACGACGAAGGGCTGGTCGCCGACGTTCTCATCGACCCAGGCGCGGACTTCATCGAGGCGGTCGCGCAGCTGCGTGTGCGCGATGTTGAGGGAGTTCGGCATGTGCCCCGCCGCGTACTCGCCAGGCGTGCGCACGTCTAGGACCGGCGTGTCTTCGGTGAGGGCCTCCGGGCCGGTGAGGACCAGCTGGCCGGTCAACACGTTGTGGGCGACCATGCCGGTCTGGTTGACGGGATCCTTGGCCTGGCCGTAGGGCGGCGCGTAGGCGAGGTCCAGGTCGATGAGGTCCGTCGCGCTCAGGTCGGCCCGCATGGCGGTCGCGATGACGTCGATGCGGCGGTCCACGCCGTCGGCGCCCACGGCTTGCGCGCCGAGGATCTGTCCGTCGGTGCCGACGTGCATGAGGATATGGATCGGCTTGGCACCGGGGAAATAGCCGGCGTGCTGGTTGGCGTGCGTGTGCACCGTGAAGTACTCCGCGCCCGAGGCATCGAGGGCCTGGCGGTTAGCGCCGGTCATGGCGGCGGTGAGGCTCCCGACCCGAACGATCGCGGTGCCCTGGGGGCTCGGGATGGGGCGCGCAGCGGCCTCGCCGTGTTCGGCGTCGGCGATCGCGTCGGCGACGAGGCGTCCCCCGCGGTTCGCGGGTCCGGCCAGGGCGACGGGGCGGTCGTGGTCGCGACCCATCGTGCCGTCGCCGACTGCGTAGACGTCATCCACGCTGGTACGCCCGTGCTCGTCAACGAGGATGTAGCCTCGGCTGGTCTCGATGCCCGCGGCCTCGGCGAAGGCGGTGTCGGGGCGCACGCCGATCGACAGGACGATGACGTCGGCGGTCAGGACGGTGCCGTCGGAGAGCGTCACTGCGTCGTGGTCGTCGCCGTGCGTGATGGACTGGGCGGCGACGCCCACGTGGACGTGCACGCCGAGGCCGCGCAGCTCGTGGGTGACCAGCGTGGTCATCTCGACCTCGAGGGGCGGCAGGACGTGCTCGGCGTACTCTACGAGGTGGGTCTCGAAGCCTCGACACGCGAGGGCTTCGACGGCTTCGATGCCAATGAACCCGGCTCCGAGGACGACGGCTCGCGTGCCCGAGGCCTCGCGCAGGGCGAGGGCGTCGTCGACCGTGCGCAGGGTGTGCACGCGCGGGGAGTCGAGGCCGTCGATCGGAGGCCGACTCGCGAGGGCACCCGGGGAGAGAATCAGGTAGTCATACGTGAGCGTGTAGGCCTCGTCCGTCTCGGTGTTGGCGACCTGGACGCTGTGGGCACCCGGGTCGATCGCGGTGACCTCGGAGTTGATGCGCACGTCGAGGTTGAGCGCCGCCTTGAGTGATTGTGGGGTGTGGAGGAGCAGTTTCGCGGGGTCTTCGATCTCGCCGCCGACGTAGTACGGGAGCCCGCAGTTCGCGAAAGACACGTATTTGCTGCGCTCCAGCACGATGATCTCGGCGCCCTCGTCGCGCCTGCGCAGGCGCGCCGCCGCGCTCATGCCACCAGCGACTCCTCCAACGACTACTACTCGCATGTGCGGCTCACTTTCTGGCTTGAGGACGGGTCTTCGTTGGCTGTTTCGATGATACCCCTGGGGTATTCGGACATGTGAGTGCTCAGGGTAGAGGACGACACGCGTCGGACTGGGCCCAGACATCGTCACGGGACGGGTCGCCGGAGCTAGCTGGTCGCGCCGCCAACGTCCAACAGGGCCTGGCCGGGCAATGCTGCACCAGTGAGGGAGCATGACGCCGGTGAAGGAACGTGAAGACAGGGGTACTGGTGGGGGTTTTGCACCATGAGAAGCATTCTCATCGGCGTGTCGCCGGCGTGTCGCGCCTCTATTGGTGCAATTCCCCCCCGTTTGGTGGCAGTGAGGAGCGCAGGCAGCAAGTGCACCTCGGCCAACTGGACTCCCGGACACTGAGTGCCCCTGCCAGGCCAATCGCGCGCCCACTCATGTGCCTACACATCAGGCACATAGGGGCATTGTCGCCCCCGATGAAACAACCGCCTTCAACACCGACTTTCCCGTACCAACAAGCCAAAAAGTCACAACACAACCAACACGTTTTTGGCCTGTAACCCGAGCGTCCTATCGCCCGGAGACGCCTCGTCACGACAAAGAGGGAGCGAAGCCCACTTCCGGGCCTTCTGACGGTTGATTATTTCACAACTAGCCCAGGGGGAATCCTCGCTCCAATCACGAGCGTATCAAATCTCCTCGTACATGACAACGGCAACGCGACAGCATGACAGACAGCGCATTGTGTGGGCTAAACCGCGAAAAATAGCAAAACCCCGGGCTTCCGTTAGGAAGCCCGGGGAGGGATGGTGGAGCTCAGGGGGCACGAGTCGAACTCCTCCCCGCGCGAGATCACCTGCTGCTGGCGGCGCTGCTGGCATAGGCAGCCGGGGACTTTCGTGAGAGCACTTGCTACTTAAGAGGGGCACGACCGGTCACCCAAGTTTCGCGGGGCGCACCCTCAGCCTCGGTGACGTCAACGCCTGCTGTCCGAACGAACGCGTGTGAGTCCCGACCATTCGCCACGACGACAGCGCTGCGCCAAGCCTTCGAAGACGAGGTCCTCGCCGCCTCGCCCGAGGATCGGGAGGCACTCATCGCCGACTACACCGGCGTCGTCGACCTCCAGCTGGACACCACCTTGCTGACCCTGGGGGAGCCCGACGACACTGAGGCCGCCGAGCTGCGAGACCTGACCGAGGTCAACCGTGCGACGTTCGGACACCCGCTCGTCATGTGCGTCGAGCACGTCGCCGACAGCAGCCAGTTCATCACCCAGGGCTGGTCGGCATGAAGATGTCCGATGGCCCTGAGACGCGCACCTCTGTAGGCGAGGTCATCGACATCGTCGACGAGCACTTCAGCACGATGATCGCCGACGTCTGCCCCATCCGCTCCGCCTGGGCGTGCAAGTTCGAGCAGCTCGATTCACGGTCCGTGGACCCCTGGAGAAACGCGCGATGCAAAGAGCACAGCGAAGCACAGTGACGTTCATCATAGCAGTCAGCACAGCCCCACCGTCGACAGTCTGAGAAAATTCGGGCATGACTGACATACCCTCCCCTACAGACGTGGCAGTCAACATACTGCAATTATTGGGCGTTCCCACCATAATTCTCCTGCCGCTTATTTTCGCCCTGCAGATCGCCGAGTGGTGGAAGACGGGGCAACAACTGCGAATCGGCGTGCGGAACGTAGGAGAGACTGCTGCTGTGCTCGCACATCGACGCCCCGTGCGTCTTATCCTGTTCGTTCTGCTGCAGTCGCTGCTGGTGGCACTCGTCTACTCGGGTTTTACGCTGGCCCACGCTATGGGCGTGTCGGACACAGCAGGAAGAAATATTGCCGACGGTAGCTCATTCACGTGGACGCAACTGTGGATGACCATTACAACATACTCGACGACAGCCGGGCTTCCATACCAGGCCTCGCTCGGCGCGATGGGGTGGCTGATCGCCCTGAACATCACGCATGCGACACGCACACGGCTATTGGTTCGCATCCTGACCATGCCAGCGCCCATCATCGTCATCCTGGCAGCTCTCTCCGGACTCGGCATTGGTATCGTAGGGCTGATGGTCCTCAGCCTCGCAACCTGGATGCACAACCCCGGATACAACGTGGGGATGGTGTCGCTGTACGCAGCTTGGGTGATCATCCTCTGGGGCATTGCTGCCACCCTCCCCACGTGCGTGAGTCAAGCCGAGCAGATATACAACCAGGATGCTCAGCCTCAGGCACCTCAATCGTCACGGTAGCATGCTTCAGCATGATGATCGCCGACACCAACCCCATCCGCTCTGCGTGGGCGTGCAAGTTCGAGAAGCTCGACTCACGCGGGCGCGACAACAACGTCCCCTGCAGTCCTCTCGGACCGCGGGGGACGTCACAGGTGGAGATGGGGGGAATCGAACCCCCCGCAGGGTGTTTTCGGGTTTGCGGTGTGAGGGTTGGGAAAGGTCTTGATTTTCCGCCGAAAAGTCGGTTTTTCTGACTGGCCTTGAATGGGTCTAAAACGCCGTTGTGTGACGTTGTGTGCGTGTCACGTGACACACGCCTAAAATCGCCTACCGGGCACCCCTGCGCTCGCGGCCGGTTGTCTTGACACCCGCGCGTGTTTGGGGGTCGCCTGGACGCAGATGTGGGCGGGTAATGGTATGATTGAGATAATCGATCACGCGGCCCCTTCGGGGTGCTGTGTGGTTCTCTCTCATGGTTAGGCACTGCAGGCCCCGGCCCGACGCGGGGTGACCCCTGACCGTTTAGGAGTAGCGCGGTTCGTCCGTGCGGCCCCGGCCCATGCGCGGGCTCCAATGCGCAGATCCCGCCCCATGCTCTGACCGGGTCTCTCACGGTATGTGGGCGGCTTTCCTGTACGCAGATGTGGGCTCGCCGAGGTAGAATAGGGGCAATAGATCCCCGGCCCGGCCTCTGTTTTCACGCACAAATGACCGGGGCCATACTTGGGTAAACCGCGCCCCGACGCGAGAGACCCGGCCACCTGCGCTGGCCTCACATGCGCAAACCCCGCCGCCCCTGCTAATGATCGGGAATGTCATTGCAGGGGCGGCGGCTTTTTGTCCCCAATCTGGGACGCGTGCTACGATGCATGTGTGCATACATATTGATACCAGGGTCGGCCCCTGGGTTGCCCGCGCGCACGGGCGTTCTAAATGCACAAGACCCCACCAGTGTAACGTCCTGGTGGGGTCTGTTTTTATCGCCGCCCGCTGGCGTGCCTGTTAAGCCATGGGCGCGCCGTCAAGATCGGCGACAACCTCCTCGTAGGTACGCCCCGTTTCAGCGGCGAGGGCGACCTTCCAGGGGACAAGCCCAAGCGCGTCGCAGATCCTCTGTAGGTCTGTCGTCGTCATCGATGAGACGCCGCGCAGGATGCGGTCAACGCGGGCACGCGAGATGCCCGAGGCAGCGGCAAGCGACCTGATTGTGCCTCCGCGCGCCGCATTCGCAGATGTGAGGAGCGCAACAACACAGCTCTCAAAATGGCCAATTTCCAGCGGTCTTTGTCCCATGGTCAACATTTTAAGTCCCAAAATAGCGACACGTCCAGCCTCCTAAACTTGCGCCTGTCTCATTTTAGGGACATACTGGTTTTGTCCCGATTTTGAGACAACCAAGTACCAAGTAAGGAGGTTCCCCTCGTGGAGGGACTCACGACCGCAATCCGCGAGCGCGTCGCAGATCGCGGCCTCACGCAGGCCGAAACCGCGCGGGCACTCGGGATTGGTCGACAAACGTTTTCGAGGAAGCTCAACGGGCGCGCCGACTTCTCAGTATCTGAACTCACCCGCCTCGCGGAAATTCTCGGGACCACGGTCGCCGACCTCATGCGCCGAGCCGATCAGATCGCCCACGCTGACGTTGCCCCGTCCACCGACGGCTACACCATCAAGGACACTCGCGACGACGTCGTCATCTTGCAGGCCCGTCGCGTCGACTTCGGAGGCGAGGCCGCGTGACTCAGATCCTCACCCTCGCCGAGGCCGCCGACATGCTCAGGCTCTCCCCCGCCGCCGTCCGTCGCCGTATCCGTGACGGACAGATCACCGCGTGGAATGAGAAGGGCCGTGCCGGGTGGCGCATCCCCGCCGACGCCCTGCAGGCCTACCAAGCCCGGCATACGGCATCCCCCGGCGAAGGCAGGATCACCCCGCGCAGCAACCGCTCGCAGGCAGCCCGAAAGGCAGCCGCAACCCGCGCAGCCCAACGGGCCGCGTAACCCATAAAAAAGAAGGGCCCCGCGAGGCTGCCACCCCGCGAGACCCACGCACGACCCCACATGAAAGGACAAAGATCGTGCAGATCAACGGTACCACGCTCACCCCAAGGCAGGCGCACCTCGTGCGCGCTGCCCTCCACCGCGAACAGGCACGCGTCCTCGACGCAATGCGCATCATCGACATGACCGCCGTCCACCCCAAGGCCCGCGACCACGTCAACGGCGCCCTCATCCTCACCATCGACGAAATCAGCAACCTGATCGACCTCATCAACCACGATCAGGAGGCCGCGAAGTGACCGAGATGCTCATCCCCGCCAAGTACGCCGAGGACATCGACTACCTGCGCAAAGGCCACCACGGCCTCCACGGACTCCGACACCGCATCGCCTGGGCACTCGCCCCCGAATGCATCCGGTCCCTCATGATCGCTGGCCTCATGGTCACCATCCACCCCGACGAGGTCATGAACGCCCTGTTCGACCTATTCCTCAACAACTTCGCCGCCGAAACCGCCAACGAGGACGAGGCGGCCCACCAATGACCCCCAACCTCGCAACCGTCGAATGGCTCCACTCCACCATCTGGTGGCTGCGGCGCCCCGGAACACCGTGCACCGACAAGAAGGTGCGCCGCCTCATTCAGGAGGCCCGCATCAACGCCCTGACCACCCTCGACAACGAATAGGAACCCCGTAACGATGAACATGGTCGCCACCAAGTACACGCTCGCAGGCCTCGGCCTCACCGCTGGCCTGGCAATCGCAGCCGCCGCAGCCCCAGCGCTCGCGGCCCCGCACACCCCCGAGCCGATCACCGCTCAGGTCACCAAGGCCACGTCAGCGTCCCGCCAGACCTCCTCCGAAGTCAACGTCGCGGGAATCTGGTCTACCGCAAAGCTCGAAGTCTGGCAGTCGTTCACGGTCTCGACCGTGCCGACAAACGGGGGCGCGCCGTTCACCTGGAACGCCTCATTCCCCTTCACACTGGACGATGGAACAGCTATTGGGGAATGTGTCGCCGATCAGGCGACCCTCACCTGCACGGTCACGGACGTGCCCGCCGCATACGCTGACAAGACAAACGTCACGGGTGCCTGGTGGGCTCGCGCCCGCCTCCAAAACGCCGCTGTCGGCACTACCGAAGGCACAATCACCCTGAACGGCGAGGCCACGAAAACGCTCATATGGGGCGACACGACCGGAACAGGAGAGTGCTCGAATGACTGCGGAGGCCCCGCGCACTACGAGTACGCCGAGCCGTCCAACACCAAGTTCGGCTGGACTAATAGCAACGGCACAATCGGCTGGGGCATCAAGTGGATTGCCGAGCCCGGTGTCGAGTACACCGTGAAGGACTTCGACACGCGACTGAACACCACCGTGCGCTGCGCCAAGGGCCCAACGTGGGACCCTGCCACGACTGAGATCATCACTGCCACCCAGGTCGACACCAACACGATCTCGTTCACGGCCCCTGCCGGGGTCAAGACGTGCATCGTCTATCCCCCCGAGCAGATGACTGTCCCCGAGGGGCAGACCTCGGTGACAAACCACGCGGAGGTCAACGGCCTAAAGCTCGAGGCGACGGCCTCTGTGAAGTCAAACGGAGGCACCGACGGTGACGGGTCGGCGAAGCCCGCCCCAACCCCGGCCCCCGCGCCAACGCCCGCGCCGAAGCCGTCGGATGAACCGCAGTCCACACCGACCCCCGACCCGACGCCCGACACTCACGTGACCACGGAGCCGGTGCCCGTGCCCACGCACGCGACCCCGAAGCCCGAACCGAAGGCCCCCACACAGGTCCCGCAGGAGCGCCTCGCCAAGACCGGCGCAACCCTCGACGGCATCACCGTCGCCCTCGGATCGCTCGCCCTCGGCATCCTGATCGCCGCCGCCGGATACACATACAGCCGCCGCTACCGGGGAGACAGCGAACGATGACCATCAACGACCAGGAGCAGCTCATCCCGCTTGAACTCACTCGCGACGACCTGGTGTGGCTGCGCGCCTTCCTAGACCAGGAAAGAAGCGCCGCCGATGTAGACCGCCAGGAAGCCATGGAGTTTCACACCATCCTGGCCAGCCGCGCCGCCATGAAGGCTCTCGTCAGCGAGCAGGAGACGATGACGAAGATCATCGACGAAATCTGCAGGGTGATCGACGCCGACGACGAGCGCGAAGCGATTGCACGGAAGATCGCCGCAACGTTGCCCGCCCAGCCGCTCGTCGCCTAACCCCGCCCGTGTGGGGGCCGCCCAGAGCTGGCAGCCCGGCGGCCCCCACCACCCCCTAATCAACCAAAGGACAAAAACCACCATGCGATACGTACCCGCCTACACCAAGACCGCCTCCACCATCTACCACCTGGCCGCCGCCGCATCCGTAACCAACGGCGTCCTCGCCATGCTGCTCGCTATCTACGAGCGAAACCTCGCCGCCGGCCTCCTCGCCCTCATCCCCACCGCCTGCGGAATCGCCCTCGGCACCGCCGTCATCGGACGCGAAGAAACCCAGGGAGGCGACGCAGAATGACGATCCGCAAGTCCACGATTCCCCGCAAGACACAGATCGGCGCTCATACGCCCCTATTCCTGCGTATCACCACCCCCGCTGAACGCCGTCACATCCAGACCAACCCCGGCGAAACATTCCTCCTACCGAACGATGAGAGCGAAACCGGCGGCTGGCCCCGACGCGCCGTGGACACGATCCGCGCCTACACAAACAGCCTGAACAAAAACGGCACCTTCTGGGTCGTCGACTCCCGCACGGACGGGCAGGGCGGCTATCTCGTGTGGCTCTCCTGGAACCCGAACGAAGCGAAGCGCCGCCGCGCCGTCAAGCGCCGCCGGAAGGGGCAGGAATGAACACCTGCAAGCTGTGCGGCAGCGAACTGGATCGCCTCTCCCACGCTCTCCGACACCGAAAGGAACCCCGACGATGACATCAACCGAAGTCACTAAGACTCGCGGCAAGGCCGCCGCGAAAACCACCACCAGCCAGGCGCTCGCGCCCGCCCCCACCCCCGGTTTCTCCTACATCACGGCTGGCCTGCAGGAGCGCGCCGACTACATCGCCCGCCTCGCCCCCTCGACGATCCTGCCCACCGCGTACCGAGGCAACGCAGCCAATGCTTTCGTCGCCGCCGAAACCGGCGCCGCCCTCGGCCTCGAACCCCTCCAATCCCTCGCCTCTATCGCGGTCATCAACGGGCGCGCTACGTTGTCCTCGGACCTCATGGCAGCGGTGATCCGCCGCGCAGGACACACTCTCAGGATCGTTGAGAACAGCCCCGAGAGCGTGACCGCGACGCTCATCCGCGCCGACGACAAGACCTTCAAGTTCGAGGTCACCTGGGACAAGGACAAAGCCCTCAAGGCCGGCCTATGGGGCCAGAAGGGCCCCTGGTCGCAGTACCCGACGCAGATGCTCAGGGCCCGCGCCATTACCGAGGTCGCACGTCAAGGCGCATCCGAAGCCCTCATGGGCATGATTTACAGCCCCGAGGACTTCGGAGCGACGATCACCGACACCGGCGAAGTCATCGAAGCCGAGATCGTAGACGAGATTCACGCGACCGCGACCTCGAAGCCCAAGACAAGCCCGAAGCCCGCGGCGGCACCCGCACAGCCGCCACATGAGCTAACCCAGAAAGCTAAGCCCCTCACAGACGTGCAGATGCGCGTCATGCGTGGTCTCGATGAACTCAAATTCACGCAGCAAGCCTACGACGCTCTATGCAAGCGCTGCCTCGGCCAGCTCGTCGCCGTCCCCGCACTGAACGACGAACAGGCCTCCACTCTCTACATGGAGCTGCTCGCTATCTACAACAGCAACCGCGCGCAGCCCGCGCCCGAACCGGCACCCGAAGCCGAAGCCGAGATCATCGACGACGGCCAGGCCCCCATTTTCGACTACGGCGACGACACCGACCCGGATGGGGGCGCAGCGTGACCGGCATCGACCTGTACGACGGAATCACCCTCCACCAGGGGGATTGCCGGGACATCATGCGCACGTACCCCGACCAGCATTTCGACGCCGTCATCACGGACCCGCCCTACGGGATCAGCTTCAAAAGCGAAAAGTGGGACACGGCCACCCCGCACGGCTTCCAGGCGTGGGCTCAGTCATGGGGCGAGGAGGCGCTGCGCGTCCTCAAGCCCGGCGGCTACCTGCTGGCCTTCAGTGCGACGCGCACCTACCACCGGCTCACGAGCGGCCTCGAGGACGCCGGCTTCGAGATCCGCGACGCCATGGCATGGATACGCGCAGACGGCAAGCCAGCGGGAACAGACATAGCCGCGTCGATTGACCGCGGCGCGCTACAGACGCGCGAAACGCTCCTACGCTTCACGGCGTGGCTTCGGTCAACTGGAATCACAGGCAAGCAGATCAACCAAGCGACCAACTCATTCATGGGGTCCCACTATCTCACGCAGGCGAAACAGCCGGCGATCCCCACTCGCGCACATTGGGAGTCGCTTCTCCCGCTCCTCGAGGGAGTGACGATCCCCGATTGGATCACCGACATGGTGAACGACGCGCACACATCGAATGTGCTCAGCGCCCGCGCCGGGCGTGATGTCCGCGCGATAGACACGGCGGGAACCGCGACTGGCATGGCCTCGCGAGCGGTGGAAAACGGCGGTGAACCTATCCGCGCCGAAGCTAAAGAATGGGCCGGGTGGGGCCTCGGTCTCAAGCCAGCATGGGAGCCGATAATCGTCGCGCGACGCCCGCCAGAAGCAGGCTCCACAACCGCTAACGTCGTCATTCACGGCGTCGGGGCGCTCAATATCAAGAAAGCAAGCGAACAGGTGAACGGCTTGTACCCGCCGAACCTGCTCATGGGCGAGGCGGCCATGGCCGCCGCCGTGCAGCAGGGTGCCCCCGACCACGTGTGGCCCGTGTTCCGATACCAGCCCAAGGCACCCACAAGTGAACGCCCGAAGGTGGGGGGGGTACAGCACGTCACCGTGAAGCCCCTCGAGCTCATGCGATACCTGATTCGACTAGTCGTGAAGCCGGGTTCGTTGATCCTCGAACCGTTCGCCGGGTCGGGCACGACCCTGCAGGCGGCGGCCATGGAGAACACGCGGGCGGTCGGCTGCGAACTCGACGACCGATATATCCCACTAATACGCGAGCGGTTCCGTCACGGCATCGAAGCGCCCCTCGACCTATTCACCCTGGGAGATGACGCAGCATGATCGCACCCTGGCCACCAAAACCACGCTACAACACCAAAAAGCTACGCGAAGCCATCAACGCCCGTGCGCAGGCCGCCGCGCTCGCGGACTTCGTAGCAGCCACCTACAAGAGCAGCCGCGAGGCCATCGAGCGCCTGCAGATCATGCGCAACGCAATCGAGAAGGCCCTCGCGGACATCGACAGCCTGCGCAGCACCCAGGCCGCCGACGTCACGAACCGGCACCTGACGAACATCCGCGACGACCTCGACGCCGTCCTCAATGAAAGCGACCGACCATGACCACCATCGGATCGCTGTTCACAGGCTACGGGGGCCTCGACATGGGCGTCGCCATGGCACTAGACCCCGACGCGCGGGTCGCCTGGACAAGCGACGTTGCACCCGGCCCCTGCAAGCTGGCCGCCACGCGGTGGCCAGACACCCCCAACCTCGGAGACATAACCAAGGTTAACTGGGCCGCCGTCGAACCCGTCGACATCATCTGCGGCGGCAGCCCCTGCCAGGATCTCAGTCTCGCAGGCAAACGCGCAGGCATGGCTTCAGGCACCCGCTCGGGCCTCTGGGAATCAATGGCCGCCACAATCGAAACCATCCGCCCCCGCCTCGTGGTGTGGGAGAACGTTTTAGGAGCTTTAAGTGCGAGGGCCTATAGCCCGGTGGAATCCGAGCCGGGAAATCTGGGAAACGTACCAACTGGACCTGCTCTCAGGGCAGCCGGCCGTGTGGCAGGGGATCTGGCCACAATCGGGTATAGCAGTGCGTGGGGAGTTGTTCGCGCTTCCGACGCGGGCGCCCCACACCAGCGAGCCCGATTCTTCCTTATTGGCTACCCCGACGGCAAACCTTGGGACGTGCGGCGGTCCGCAAGATCCCGCAAAGCGCAGGGAGGGCGGGCACTCGGTCAGCCTGCAGGATCAGGTCTCGGCGCTCTAATACCGACCCCGACCGCAGGGTACGGGCCGAACCTCCACGAAGTAGCGACCGGCGCCGATATGAGCAGCTTCGGCCCATACGCGGCGGCTATCGCCCGGTGGGAGCAGGTCACGGGCCGGGCCGCTCCCTCACCCTCGACACCCGCCCGCCGAGCAGGATGCAAACCGCAGCTATCCGCCCGGTTCGTGGAATGGATGATGGGCCTGCCAGATGGGCACGTCACCGGCCCCGACCTGGACCTGCCCCGCGAACACCAGCTACGACTCCTCGGCAATGGGGTCGTGCCTCAGCAAGCCGCCCTCGCGGTGCGGCAACTAACGCAGACTGTACGGAAGTTTGACAGATGAACGTGCAAGACCCGCTGGCTGGCCTCGACGGCGTGCGCACCTACCAGGAGCGCGTCATCGTCCGCGCCGTCCGCCTCACCAAAGACAACGCGTCGCAAATCGCCAAGATCGCCCGCAAGGTGGTCGCCTGCACCGACTACGGCTTGATCTATCTGACTGGGCCGGGCGCCACCGTGTGGGCCACCGAAGGCGACATTATCGTCGCCACCCCCGGAAGGATGCGTGTCTCAAACCGCACCCCCTCGGACTTCCGCACCTGGTACACGCACCCCGGCCAGCCGATCGCCGAGGAGGACCTCGCATGAACACCGAATTGACCATTGGCGCGATTAATCCCGGATACGGCGGTCTCCCTATCGGCGTGGCAGCCGCCCTGGGCGGCGCGACGCTCGCATGGCACGCACACCCCGGCCAGAGCGCCGACAGCCCCGCCCGCACGAGCATGCGCTACCACCACCCCCTCGCCGCCGCTTATACCACCGTCGACGCGATTCCCCCGATGGTGGACGTGCTCACCGTCAACGGCTATGACGACGGGCTGGTATCAGCGGGCGCGCTGATCGGCGCGGGCTACAAGCCGACGCTCGTCATCGTCGAGACCGAGAGCCGACGCAGCGCCGCCGTGCCGATTTGTGAGCACCTGCGCAGCCGGGGCTACCGGGCGGCCTGGCAGACCGTGCGCGCATCCGACGTCGGCGCGCCTCACCGCCGCCCGCGCGTGTACGTGATCGCCGTCCGTAGCGACTGCCCCGCGCCGAGCGTGAACCCGGCTTACCTGGACGCCGACCCATGGACGGGCGACATGTGGCCGACACCCAGCGCGTATGACACGCACCTCGACGTGGACGCGTACAGGTGGGCTCGCGCGGACATGGAGGGCCAGGCAGATAGCCGGGCGCTCGAGCATTGGGAGAAAGCCACCGGCGAACGGTACCCGTATCCCGTGTGCTCGCTGCCCACCACCAGTACCCCGGCGCGCCTGTCTATCGGCTTCGTGGAATGGATGATGGGGCTGCCCATTGGGTACGTGTCGACGCCAAGCCTGCGACTCGCACACGACCAGCGTATGGGCCTGCTCTACTCGGGGACAGTGCCCCTGCAGGCCGCCCACGCCGTAGCGACCGGCATGAAGCGGGTGTATCAGCCATGACCCGTCACACGCTCACAATCCAGGTCCACAAGGCCATATGGCTTACCGCGAACCAGCGGCTCCACTGGTCGACCCGGATGCGCCGCACTCGGATGCTCAGGGCGTACGCGGCAAGCGAGGCCCGTATCCACGGCCTGGCAGGCCGCCGCCTCGGCCCGTCTGTGGTCACCGCCATGATCGGCTACCCCACCACAGGCCGCGCAGACCCCACCAACGCTGAACCTACCGTGAAGGCCATCATCGACGGCCTCGTGGACGCGCGCGTATGGGACGACGACGACCACACGCATATCCCAAGCGTCGCCTTCACCCGTGACCCGCAAAAATCACCCAAGGGCACGCATACCGTGACCCTCATAATTCAGGAGCAGGATGCCTAACATGCCCCGCAAACGTAAACCGACCGCGTACGTGACGTTCCACCTCACCGACGACAAACCGATCCTCCCGGAAGTCATACAACAGATGCTCGACGAACTGCCCCTCTACTCAGACATCGTTGAAATGCGTATCACCGAAGACGACGGGCCGATCCCGAAGCGCCGCGTCGCCATCTACTACACCACCGTAATGCCATGGGAGGCCCAGTAATGCCCCGGAAAATCGAACACACGCGGATCAGCTTCAACGCGTCGCTCGGCATCAGCCCCGAACAGCTCGCCAAAGAAATCAACGCCCTCCCCCTCACGGCGCGCATCCTCACCATAGACACGATCACGCGCGGATACACGATGGCTACCGATATCACCTATTACACGGTGCCGCCAAAGAAGGACGCCCGCGAATGATTGACGCACGCCTAACCGAGCTCCTCACGATCCGCGTCGAGCACGGCGCACGGATCGACCCAGGCGACCTCATCAGCGCCCTACAAACCATCCCCAACGGATGGGTAATCAGTGACATCAGCAGCTTCGACCTCGCCAATTGGCAGCAAATAGAGATCCGCATAGAGCCAGACGAAAGGATGAACTAATGCCCAACAAACGTTTCAATTGGCCAGGCCGGTTCGCCGCCCTCCCCGCCGCCTACTACGACGACCCCACCATTATCGCCGTCGGCCCCGAGGCCGAGCTATGGTACCTGCGCGCCCTCGCCTGGTGCGCCGCCCACCCCGAAACCGACGGCGTCATCCCCATCGAGGTCGCCGTCAACCGCCTCGGAATCCCCGACGCCATGTCACGCGTGACAGCGTGTGACAGTCACGGCCTTATCACCAAAAACGACGACTCTGTGAGCGTGACATCGTGGGTGAAATGGAACGGCAAATGGCGCTTCATCCAGGAGCGAGCCGCTACAAGGCTCGCAGACTAGGAGGTAACCGCCGTGCGCATCCGAACCATCAAGCCCGAATTCTGGCGCAGCGACGACATAGCCGCCCTGAGCGTCGAGGACCGGCTCCTATTCATCGGCCTCTGGTCATACGTCGAGGACAACGGCGTGGGCCGCGATGAGCCACAACTCATCCAGTGTGATCTGTATCCTCTCGACCCATTCAGTGAGGCCTCAGTGAGGACTCACGGAGGCCTCATGCGCCTATCACAGCAGGGTCTAATCACCCGGTATAAGGGGCCCGACGGGCGCAAATATCTGCAGGTGAATAGCTGGGACAAGCACCAGAAAATCAACCGACCGTCAAAACCGCGTTTCCCGCAATACAACGCCGAAAACTGCACACTCACTGAGGGCTCAGTGAGTCCTCAGTGCACACTCACTGAGGGCTCACTCCCGGAACAGGGAACAGGGAACAGGGAACAGGGAACAGGGAAGCACACCCTTTTTGGCCCCTCTCACGAAACCGAACCCGCTGAGACCGCGAGCGCCGAGCTCGTGACCGTCGCCGCTGACGCGGCACCGGCAACCGCGAACACCTCGAAGCCCTCGAAG